>Ga0335085_10001114_pt1 | contig 62161 bp, 48 predicted proteins | sample Lox_Sample_45_FD_206712 | JGI IMG/M metagenome (GOLD analysis project Ga0335085, IMG submission 206712) | Soil microbial communities from Loxahatchee National Wildlife Refuge, Florida, United States - Lox_Sample_4.5 | ecosystem: Environmental > Terrestrial > Soil > Wetlands | place: USA...
ACGGTTTTCGCACCTATGAAGCGATGGGAATTGCACTCTATCACACGCTTGGCCGCCTCCCCGAGCCGGAATCAACCCACAGATATTGCTGAGGAGAGGGATTTCGGAACCGTCTTGAGCGCTGCTGACGGCTTTGCCTCACCGCCCTAAACCACGCACTGTCTCGTGGGACGGTGCCCTAGGCTGGATTGGGCGTGGATCGGATGGCGGAACCGAGTGCGCAAACTTGACTCAATGCTTTGCCCACCCTGCACCCGGCCATCCGTCCTTCTGAGCTAAGCTCTGCGAAACAAAGGCGAAGATAATCGTGTCGGCGTATCGTGGATTTCGCCATTGTCCAATTTCGATCTGGTAGCATTGTTGATGAAGCCGACGGCAATCGATATAGAAATTGGGGAGGCCTTTCGTGTCGTCTAAAGAGCCCGCTAACCGAGACCCGGAACGCGTTGATTTGGGCGGACCGTCCGAGCGAACCTGTGGCGGCGAGTTACCAACGAAGCCGGAATGTTATAGAAAAGAGGTAGCTTGTGAGAAACGTGCCGAGATGAGCGAAGCATAGACCGGGAAAAGTATCGAAAGATACTCCCATGAGTTACATACAGAGATAATCTCAAATGAGGTCGGGTCGTCTAAACGTCCAGGTATTGACATCTCTCGCAGTGAGGAATAGACTGAATATAATCTGAGTTCTAACTTGCTGGGAGGGGGGGCTCATGTCCCGTGACGCGTCTGTCAGCGACCTCTTGGCCCGATGGGGGGCCGGCGATGACGACGCGCTGCGCGACTTGGTGCCTCTAATCTACCCCGAACTTCATCGCCTCGCCCACCGTTACATGCGGCGGGAGCGTCCCGGTCATACCCTGCAGACGACCGCTCTGGTCCATGAAGCCTATCTCCGACTGAACAAGCAGGGGCCGGTTCAGCTTCAGAACCGCGCCCATCTGCTGGCCATCTCCGCCCAACTGATGCGCCAGATCTTGGTGGAGTACGCCCGCCGGCGCCGGGCCGCCAAGCGCGACGGCGGTTTCAAGGTAAGCCTGGAAGACACGCCCGGGCTTTCAGATCATCGACCAGATCATCGGCGTGAAGTGGGGCTGGTCGCGCTGGATGATGCCTTAAGCAACCTCAGCCGGCTCGACGCCCGGCAAGGCCAGATTGTGGAGCTGCGATTCTTTGGCGGCCTGTCGATTGAGGAGACGGCGCAGGTGGTGGGCGCTTCGCCCGCCACGGTGAAGCGCGATTGGGTTACAGCACGCCTCTGGCTGCGGCGGGAGTTGAAGAGGGCAGCATGACCGCCGAGCGCTGGGCAGAGGTGCGGGATCTGCTCTATGCAGCGTTGGAGCTCCCGCCCGAGCAACGCCCTCCCTTTCTCGATCGAGCCTGTTCCACAGACCCTTCGCTGCGCCAGGAAGTGGAGTCGTTGCTGGCCTCAGATTCGGAGGAGGCCGTTTCCGACTGCCTGGAGTCCTCCTCTGCCACAAGGGTGACGCTCACTCCGGGAACAAGAATCGACGATTACGAAATTGAGACGCTGGTGGGCGCCGGAGGGATGGGAGAGGTTTATCGGGCACGAGACCTGCGCTTGAACAAGAAGGTGGCGATGAAGGTGCTGCCCGCCAGGCTGTCGGAGAATCAAGAGCGGCTGCAACGCTTTGAGCGCGAAGCGAGGGCAGCGGCGGCGCTGGACCACCCTAACATCCTGACGGTCTACCGGCTGGGGAACTACCGGGCAGCTCCTTACTTGGTTTCGGAGTTGCTCGAGGGAGAGACCTTGCGAGCGCGCCTGGCGACAGGCCCACTGCCGTTGCAAAAGGCCATCGATTACGGGATCCAGATATCGCAGGGCTTGGCAGCGGCGCATCATAAAGGCATTGTCCACCGGGACCTGAAGCCTGAAAACCTGTTTGTGACGGGGGACGGACGAGTCAAGATTCTAGACTTTGGTTTGGCCAAGCTGCTGCCCTCTCACTCTGAGGGTGAGGCCCCGGGCCAGGCATCGACGGAGGTGACCCGGAGGGGATTGGTCGTTGGCACGCCGGGGTACATGTCGCCGGAACAACTGCGGGGATTTCCGGTGGACTATCGTTCCGACATTTTCGCGTTGGGAGCAATCCTGTATGAGACGCTTTGCGGAAAGCGTGCTTTTGAAGGACTCTCCGCTGCAGACACGGTGAACGCGGTGTTGAATCAGGAACCGACAAGCCTGTCTGGCCTGGCGCCAAGCACGCCTCCCTCCCTGGAACGAGTCATTCATCGCTGCCTCGAAAAGGACGCGGAGGCGCGCTTCCAGTCGGTCTCCGATGTCGGCTTCGCGCTGGAGGCGCTGAAGGACAGCGCGGACGAAGAGCGATTTGGTCCTCTCGAGCCGCGAAGGCTCTGGAACCGCACCGCGACGCTAGCGGCTACGATACTGATCCTCCTGGTTACTGGAATTCTTCTTTATCACCGGGGAGCACACGGGGAGCGAACCGGGCCTGATTTTCAGAAGATGGCCATGGCGAGGCTGACAGATAACGGCCGGATCGCCCGGGCCGCCATCTCTCCGGACGGAAAGTATGTAGCTTACGTCGTGAGTAGCACCCGGCAAAGTCTCTGGGTGCGACAGGTAGCTACCGAGGGTGCCGTGGAGCTCGTGCCGCCCAGCGAGAAGGCATTCTGGTGGATTACTTTCTCCCGCGACGGCGATAATCTGTATTTCACCCAACAGCAGAAGGAAGATAAGAATCTGTGGGACCTCTACGAGGTGCCCATGCTGGGCGGTCCTCCCAGACTATTGATGACGAACGTCAGCAGCGGAGTTGGAGTGTCGCCGGACGGCAAGAGGCTGGCTTTTATCCGGAGCCAGGCCGATGGCACGACAAGCACACTGAACCTTGTCAATAGCGATGGAACGGGCGAGTCGGTGCTGGCGAAAGGGAATTTTAACCGGTTTGCGCCTTCATGGTCGCCGGACGGTACGGCAGTGGCCGCTGTAGCCGGGGGCGAAGGATTACCCAGATCTATCTTCTGCTACCCGGTGGATGGGGGAAAGCCGGTCGTCGTGGGACCCGAAAGGGGGCTCTGGCAGGTCATCTGGTTGCCGGACCGGGCGGGGTTGCTGGCGCAGGTGTCGCCGGGTCTGACCCGCCCCGAGCGCTCTCAGATCTGGGAGCAGCCGTTTCCCGAGGGCAAGCCGAGAAGGGTCACGAACGACCTCGATACCTATTTCAACTTGAGCCTGACGGCAGACGGGAACGTGCTGGCCGCAGTCCAGGAGGCAACCTCTTCAACGGTTTTTGTGACGCCCGCCTCAGATCCCGATGGAGGCGCGCCGTTGACCAGCGCCAAGCTGGATGGTCTGGCTCTGGCTTGGACACCGGATGAGAAACTACTCCTTGAGAACCCGAAGTTCCAACTCTCTCTGGTCAATCCCGATGGCGGCGGCCGCGTCCCGCTGGTCGATGCCGAAGACGGGGACTCTGGCTTCTCGGTGTGCGAACAAAGTGGGTTCATCGTATTCCGGCGTCGTCAAAGGCTGGCGAGCTCGATTTGGCGGGTGGAGACCTCCAGCCGCAACTTGAAGCAACTCACTGCAACCGTGGGCATTGACTATGGGCCGCAGTGCTCCCGAGACGGCGGCCAGGTGATCTATACCAGGGTCTTCGCCGGTAAGTCGAGCCTCATGAAGGTACCCATCGATGGCGGCCAGCCGGTCACGCTCCTGGAAGGCGCCGCCAGCGCCCGCTACTCTCCGGACGGCAAGCAAATCGCCGTCTACCTTCCGGCCGGCAAGAACGGCGTTCCTCCCTCGAAGTTAGCGATCATGAACTCCGCTGGCGGTCTGCCCACCAGGACCTTTGATATCACGCCTGAAGGCACGCTTCCATCCGGCCGTGTCCCACTGCGCTGGACCGCAGACGGTCGCGCCCTAACCTATCCTATGACGCTTAATGATGAGACGAATCTGTGGCTTCAGCCGGTGGCCGGCGGTCCAGCCCGCCAGATCACCCACTTTCACGGGTACATCAGCGCTTATGACTGGTCTCCCGACGGCAAGCAGCTTGCGGTCACGCGCACAAGCCGTCAGACTGATATCGTCCTGATCAGCGGCTATCGATGACGCTCGGAGCTTCTGCCCCGAGAGCTTGGTTGTCACCCGCCCGATCAGCGAAAGCGGTGAATCTGCAGCCCGCTTCAGAACATGAGGTGCAGACCGAGCTGGATGATCCGAGCTTGGTTGCCGAGCGCCAGGCTGGTAATCTGGCCGAAGGTTGCTGCCCCCCGCCGGGTATCCGGGTTGGCGAAGTTCGGGTGATTCAGAAAATTTAATACCTCCGCCCGAAACTGGAGCGTGGCCTTCTCCCAAATACTGAATTCCTTCAATAGCGAAGCATCCATGCTGACGGCGCCCGGGCCTTCGCCGAAGGTACGGCCAGCGTTGCCAAAGGTATACGGAGCGGGGGCTGCAAACGCGTTCGTGTTGAACCACTCTAGGAGCTTCTGCGCGAGAGGCCTCGATCCCGGAAGCGCTGGATACCCCACGACGTTCGGCCGGAGCCCGTCTGAAAATGAGTTCGTCGTGTTAGTGAGCTCGAGAGGACTGAGCGGGGTCCCCGTCCTGGCCTCAGCGATCAGGCCAAGTGTCCAGCCACCAGCGATCGCGTTCGCCACTCCAGAACTCAGAGCGTAGTGTCGTCCGGGCCCAACCGGCAGGTCATAGACAGAGCTAAGCACAAAACGATGGGTGATGTCATTCCCGGAGCGGCCCTTGTTCGACGCCTGATTGTAGTAGTCGGTGAACGCATTCGTCCCGGGGTAGGCGGCCAGTTCGTTGCGGGCGTCGAGGTTGTCGATGAACTGCGAATAGGTATAGTTGGCGAGGAGCGAAAGGCCCGCGGAGTATCGCTTCTCAAGACCAATATTCAGAGCATCGTAGTTTGAATTTCCAATATCTGCAGCCAACACCTGCACATTGGTGTACTGCAGAAAAGGCCGCCGGACCTGCGCATTGCCGGGTCCCATCTCATCAGGCGGCACCTGATCGATGCCCCGTGGGTCAGGGGATGCCAGGTGATGCCCAAACGTTCCAAGATATCCGATATCGAGCAGCCAGTTTCCACCGAACTGGCGCTGCAGGTCAAGACTGGCCTGATAGAGATAACCGGTCTGCCGACTGCGCTCAAAGAACGTTACGGAAGTCGTGGGCATCGCACCGACCGGTACCGCGCCAAAGCCGGGCGTCAGATCCTGCGCGGCGGGATGTGAAACCGGCGGCAACCCGCTTGCTAGTAGAAAGGCCGGCGTCACTCCATTGTCTGGTGAAGCGAAGCTCCCCGAGATGGCGAAGCCCAGCCCGGCATCGATGGGTGTCGCAGAGTCGTACTGCCCGGTATAGAGAATGGCCCCCCCACCCCTTACGACACACTGCTCTCTCGGAGTCCAGGCGAATCCCAAACGCGGACCAAAGTTATCCAGATCCCAATTGCTGGCGTACTTGCTGAGGCCACTCCGGCCAGAGAATAGGACGATCCCTGGGGTATGGGAAACGGGGTTCAGCGCGACCGGATCGAATGAATTCTGCTGGTTGCTGGTTTCCCAACGCGGCGCATCGCTCTCCCACCGCAACCCCAAATTAAGCGTGAGCTTCGGCGTAACCCGCCAGTCGTCCTGAGCATAACCTGCATAGGAGTCCGAGCGACTGTGCAACGGATCTTGCTCCAGGCGGCTTGCCCTCACCACCCGTCCGAGCAGCAAAGAGGCCACACTGCTGTTGGTGATCGCGTTCGTGAATGAGAACGCTCCGCCTGCTGTTGGCGAATTGCGGTCAATATTGCTCGCGTAGCGATACTCAAAGCCGAAGCGGAGCTGGTGAGTCCCGCGAATCAGGGTCAAGCGATCCGTGTACTGATCGCTGCGGATCGGCGTTTGCAATCGCTGTTGGGCCGCGCTGCCGAGTTGCGCGTAGCCTTGGACCGTCACCGCCGGAAAGAAGGCTTCGTTCACCCCTGTCAAGCCGATCTGTTCATCGAGGGTCGTATGAGCGCCAGCTGACATGCCGACATAAGAGTTACGTGTGTAAGCGTATTGAATTTCGTTGAGGGCTGTAGGAGAAAATGTATGATCCCACGCAGCGGAGACGTTGTAGTAAGAGTAGCTGAACCCGAGGCCCAAGGAATCTGTTCCCGGAGTTGGAAAGACCGAAGCGACGCGGGTGGAGGGCGTCTGGGCCAGCAGGCGCGCGAAGATCCGGTTCTGGCCGTTAAATGAATGATCGATGCGTCCGACGTAGACGTCGCTGGGAGTGTCCGTAGGATCGTCGGCGCGGAAGTTCGCCTTTCCCGATGGCGCTCCGGAAACAGTCGGCGCGGGATAAAACGCCGCCAGCTTCGCGCCCACAGGGTCCATTCGGCCCGAAGGAATGATGTTCCCCGGAAAGGGCTTGCAAACGGGCGGAGTTGTCCCGGAGCAGGCGGACGGATCAATGATTTTGGAAGGGTCGGCCGCGAAATCCCCTCGTGTCTCCTCCACCGTGGGCACATTCAGAATGACGGTCTTTACCGTATGCTCCCGCTTTCCTTCGTAGTTGAAGAAGAAATGCGTCTTGTCTCTCCGGATGGGGCCACCCAGGCTCATACCGAAGAGGTTGTAACGCAAGGCTGGATTGCTCGTAGAAAAGAAGGTGCGGGCATTCAGCACGTCGTTGCGGAAGAACTCGTAAGCCGAGCCGTGAAACTGGTTGGTTCCGGATTTAGTCGTAATCTGGACCACGCCTCCGCCTGAACGTCCCAATTCAGCGGGGTAAGCGCTCAACGCCACGTTGAACTCCTGCATCGCTTCCACCGGAGGATCGAAAACAAGGGTAGGCAAGCCGAGCGTCAGATTTTGCACCGTGCCGCCGTCAACGTAATAATTGGCGTTGTTGCCACGTCCGCCGGCAATAGCGAAGGTCGCACCCGATCCGGCAGAGTTCGGCACCACGAATCCGTTCAGCCGCGTCAACTGCGCGGAGCGGCGATCCAGCAGGGGCAGATGAGCGATCACGTCGTTTCCGACGACATGGGCCACGCCTGAACTCTGGGCTTGCAGCAGGGGCACGCTGGCTTGGACAGTCACGGATTGCGTGATGGCGCCGACTGTCAGCGTGACATTTACGCTGCTCACGCTCGCGGTCTCGACCACAATGCCGGTCTGGATCCTGGTCTGAAATCCTGTCTTCTCGGCCTTCAACTCGTAGCGGCCGGGCAGTAAAAGCGGAAACAGGTAGTAGCCTTTATCATTCGAGACCGACTCCCAGTGCCCCCCGGTCTCGAGGCGATTAAGCGTGACACGTGCGCCCGGCACCGCCGACAAGCTTGAGTCCAGAATTTCCCCTGATATCTCGGAATCTTGCGCGTCGAGCCAGGCGATTCCGATCGCGTCTAGAAGACAAACTAAGAACAGAAGCCGAACGCCGACGAGGTGACCATTGCCCATGGCTCCCCTTTTATTCACGTCGCGGCAATATCATTTGCTATCCTGTAAAGCTGTTTATATTCGATCCTTAATTGCTGCAGTGATCCACGTCACCAAGATCGGTAAACTCTTTGGCCAGCCCTCGCCGGGGCCTCCAAGCAACGACACTTGTTGCCTCCACACCGGCCTCACTTCGGCTCACGGCTGAGGCCGCAAGCCCTGTTGAGTGATACGATTGGGCGGTGCCTGCCCGCCGAACCGGGCAGGGTGAGCCCAGAATTCCTCTCGGGTGGAGTCAAGGTATTCTTGCGCTACCTCAAAGTGAGCCGAAAGTGCTCGATCTGCCTTGAAGCAAAGGAGTCAGTTTGGCGCTGCGCCCGATTGATCTTGGGCTCGTTCTTGCCTATCTGGCGGGCATCACCTGGCTGGGCGCCCGCTTTCGCAAGGAACAGCGGACCCTCGCCGACTACTTTCTGGGGGGGCGCAGGCTTCCCTGGTGGGCGCTCGCGCTCTCCGTCGTCTCCGCCGAAACCAGCGTTCTTACAATCATCAGCACACCCGGGATCGCCTACCGCTCAAACTTCGCTTTCCTGCAGCTTGTCCTCGGATACCTGGTCGCCCGGGTGGTCGTCAGCTTCGTGCTGATCCCGCGGTATTTCAGGGGACAGTTGTTCACGGCCTACCAGTTTGTCGAGCGCCGCTTCGGACGCGGCCTCAAGCTTTTTACCGCCGCGCTCTTCCTGATCACGCGCGCTTTGGCGGAGGGAGTGCGCGTATTTGCGATCTCGATCGTGGTTCAGGTCATCTTCCGCACTGGCGTTCTGACCGCGGTGGCCGTGATCGTTGCGCTGACGCTCTTCTACACCTTTGAAGGCGGCCTGGCGGGCGTCATCTGGACGGACGTGGTTCAGCTGACCATTTATGTGGCGGGAACGGCTATCGCGCTCGTAGTGGCCCTGCACGCCCTGCCCGGCGGCTGGCGGCAGGTGCAGGAAGTCGCGGAGCTCGCCGGCGGCAAACTGCGCGTCTTCGACTTCCGCTTTAACCTCCACGAGCCCTATCTCTTCTGGTCCGGGCTGATCGGGGGTACGTTCCTGACCAGCGCCAGTCATGGCACAGACCAGCTGATTGTCCAGCGGCTGCTGGCGGCGCGCAACGTCCGCCAGAGCCAAGCGGCCCTACTTTCGAGCGGCGTCGTCATCCTGGGCCAGTTCGCGCTCTTTCTGCTGGTGGGCGCCGTCCTCTTCGCCTACTACGGCCAATTTCCGCCCGCTACCAGCTTTACGCGGCCGGATCAGGTGTTCCCGACGTTCGTTGTCACCCGGTTGCCGGCTGGTTTGGCGGGCCTTCTGGCCGCGGCCATCCTGGCGGCTGGTATGGCCAACCTCAGCGCAGCTCTCAACGCTCTGGCCTCAAGTTCGGTTGTCGACTTCTACCGGCCGATAATGGATCGCACTGGCGACGAAGGCCACTCCCTGATCGTTTCGCGGGCCTTCACCTTGATGTGGGGCGCCGTCCTGATCGCGATCGCGCTGGGGGCGGCGCACTTCCACCAAAGCGTGCTTGAGCTCGCGCTCACCATCGCGTCGGTGCCCTACGGAAGCATGCTCGGCATTTTTCTCCTCGGGGCGCTCACCCAACGCACGACGCCCGCCGGCGCCCTTATGGGTGCCGTCAGCGCGTTATTGGCGCTCGCCGCTGTGATCCTCTGGACACCAGTGGCTTGGACGTGGTACGTACCCATCGGGACGACGGTCACCTTTGCCGTCGGATACGCGGCGAGCCTCTTTACTGGGCGCACAGGCTCGGAGCACTGAAGAGCCTTGCTGACAGCCCACGGATGATTCGCGGATGTACATCATGTCAGGACCTCAGCCGTCTGAACGCGTCGGGCTCACCCAAGGGCTCGGACCCTATGCAGCCACTGCCGTGGTCGCCGGGACGATTATCGGCACAGGGATCTTTCTGGTGCCTAGCCTGATGCTGGCGCACGTCGGCAGCCCCGTGAGGGTAGTGGAAGTTTGGATTGTGGCCGGAGTCCTGAGCCTCTTCGGCGCTCTCGGGTATGCTGAACTCGGCGCCGCCCTGCCGCAGGCCGGGGGCGAATATGTCTACTTGAGGGAGGCTTACGGGCCGGGAATGGGCTTCCTCTACGGCTGGACCCAGTTCGTGGTGGCGAAGGCAGCCTCCATCGCCACCATCGCCACCGGGTTTCTGCTCTACGCGACCTACTTCTTCCCAGGCCTTGCGAGAGTCATTTGGGAACTTCCAGGCGCCTCCCGAGAGCACGCTTCGGTGTTCAGGCTCACGGGGCTGCAGTTGGGAGCAGCCGTCCTGATCCTGCTACTGTCGGGTCTGAATGTGCTCGGAGTGCGGCGCAGCGGCGCCGTGCAGACCGGTTTCACCGCCGCAAAGCTCGGCGTCCTGGCGATCTTGATCGGGTTCGGTCTCACCTCGGGACACGGCTCTTTCGATCACTTTCGGTCCGCTGTTCCAGTCTCGGCCGGAACGACCGCCACCTCGGGGTTTCTGCTGGCAACGGTGTCGGCTCTTTGGGCATACGACGGCTGGAACAACCTCAGCATGGTCGCGGGCGAAGTCAAGGACCCGCGGCGCAACATGCCGCTCGCCCTCATCGCTGGATTCCTGCTCGTCCTGGCGGTCTATCTGCTCGCCAATCTAGCCTACTTCTACGTGCTGGCCCCCGCTGAGGCGGTGGGCACCAATACCATCGCAGTGGATGCGGCCCGCAGGTTCCTCGGCTCGAGCGGAGGCACCTTCGTGGCGGTCGGAGTCCTTGTCTCCACGTTCGCCTCGCTGAACGGTTCGATCCTTTCGGGCTCGCGGATACCCTACGCGCAGGCCCAGGATCAACTGCTTCCCGGAGCCTTGGCCCGTGTTCATCCACGGTACAGGACACCCCATGTGGCCATTCTGGCGCAGGCCGTCCTGGCAGGCGCGTTCGCCTTGACAGGCGCCTACGAAGCCCTTTATACGAAGGCAATCTATTCGGAATGGATCTTCTATCTGCTAGTGACAGCGGGTCTGTTGATTCTGCGGCGGAAGCGGCCCGATCTGCCTCGACCTTATCGAGTCTGGGGCTACCCAGTAATCCCCTTGGCCTTTGTTACGTTGGCCGTCTTGCTGCTAGCCGACACTCTCCGTGAGCGGCCGGCGGACGCTCTTTGGTCTCTGGGGTTGGTTGCTAGCGGAGTCCCGGCCTACTTCGTGTGGAGGGCTTTCAGCGCACACCCGGCCCGCAACCACTGAGGCCAGATGCGCGGTTGCGGGGAGCGCTCGATCTCCTGTTCGAAAGGGTCCCCAATTAAAAAAGCGAGACGGGACTGCACAAACCAGCCCCGCCCCGCTTGGTCGCATCTTGTTCTCGCCAGATCTCACTACCCAACCCTGCAGATCAGATCCCGTGCCGCGCCTGGCCTTCGGCCCAACCGGGTCTTCAACCTACAGAGGGTTAACTGAAAGACTCGGGCAGGTGTAACCCGCCGGCGGCGTGTACGGACTCGGATAGTCTGTGCCAAATATGTTCTGGTTAAACGTATTCAGCGCGCATCCTGTCTCGTTGGCGTTGGTCGCCGCTGCTGCCGCTTGCGACCCAGCCGTGCTTGCCGCTGCCGTCGCCGAGTTGGCCGCCGCTACCGCTGATGCGGCCGTCGAGTTGGCTGCCTGCGCGTTACTGTTGGCGTCTCCCGCCCGGCTCATGCTGATCCCGGCCAGAATCGCCGCCACCACTCCTGCCCCCAGACCCGCCACGTCCAGCAGCGTGTCCGTCCCGCTCAGGCTCTGCGATCCGCCCGTCTGCGGCCGCGGCGCCCGCGCTGTCTCCGTCCCCAGCGTGACCGTCTTCCCTTGCGCCACTTCCACCGTCCGTCCGGCGCCCGCCACCCTCAGCGCTCCTTGCTTCGCGGTCACCGTCACTACCCCGTTCAGCATCGCCACTTCGCCCAGCGTTTTGTACCCGCTCGCCGGCGCCACCTCATACTCGCCCGCCTTCACCTTCAACCCGCTTTGGTTCTCCGCCTGGTACATCGACACGTTGCCCTGTCCCAGCAGAACCTCCACCGCATTCGACTCGCGCAGGAACGACGCTTCCGTCTCCCGTCCAAATGCCATGCGGTTCCCGTTCTCCAGCGCGATCACCGCCGCCCCCTCTTTCACCTGCAGGCTGTCGCCGCTGAAGATCACCGTGTTCGGAAGAAGCGCCTGACCTCCCACCGTCGCATTCAGGCTCCCCGCCACTGACCCGATTACCGCGGAGCCAGCGTATACCGGAGCTGCTGCCAGCACTCCCAGGAGTAGAAGTCTGATCAAAGTCCGTAACGCCAGTTGCTTTGTCGACATGCTAAATTCTCCTTTTTGAAGGTCGGGCACCGCATCCCTAATACCCGAACTTGAATGCCCCCTTGCTCCATGAACGACTTAAGTCTATGGAAGCAAGAAAGGGTTGTCAAGTACCCCGTATGTCGTTTTTTCGAAAAAAGTTTTTGATCGTTTCTTGAAGCTATTGTGACGCCTTCTGGGCCACGTCCACAGCCCCGCTGCTGCAGCCGGAACCCTCGCGCCCAATTCATGCCGTCAGCCGGGCCGAGGGCAGGAATTGCGGTGGACGCCGCACCTTAGTCGCCTGCTCGAAAGCGTAGGCGAGTCTGATCAAAACGGGCTCGCTGTACGCCCGGCCGAAGAACGAGATCCCAACCGGCAATCCGAACACGAAGCCAGCGGGCACGGTCACACTGGGATAGCCTGCCACGGCCGCGGCGCTCGAACTGCCGCCGGAGTCGTGGTCGCCGTTCACCAGATCGGTGATCCAGGCCGGGCCCCCGGTGGGGGCCACGAGCGCGTCCAGGTTGAACTTATCCATCACGGCGTCAATCCCTTCGCCACGAGACAGCTTGCGGCAGTTCCCGAGGGCGTCCAGATAGGCCTTTTCGGTCAGCGGTCCCTTGGCCTGGGCTTTCTCAAAGACGTCCTGGCCAAAGTACGGCATCTCCCGATCTTTATGCTTGATGTTGAAGGCGATAATCTCCTCCAGGGTGTGCACCGGCGCCTCCGGACCAAGCCCGGCCAAGTAGGCGTTCAGACCCGCCTTCAGCTCGTACAGCAGAACCTCGAACTCCGAATCGCCGAATTTGCCCATGCTGGGGATGTCCGCCGGGTCCACCAGCACCGCTCCCTGACGCTTGATCGCGGCCAGCGCGTCCTCCATCACCCGGTCGACGGCGTCATTGAAGCCGAAGAATTTGCGCGCCACACCCAGACGCGCCCCGTTCAGACCTTTGCCGTCCAGCACGCGTGTGTAGTCGCTCACCGCCTTCCCCTGGCTCTGACCGGTCGCCGGATCATCCGGGTCGATCCCCGCCAGCGAGGCTAGCAACGTAGCTGCGTCGGCCACCGTGCGGGCCATCGGACCCGCCGTGTCTTGGGTGTGGGAGATCGGAACAATGCCCGCGCGGCTCACCAGGCCGACCGTCGGCTTGATCCCGACCAGCCCGTTGGCCGACGACGGGCAAACGATGGAGCCGTCGGTCTCCGTGCCCACGGCGGCGGCACAGAAATTGGCGGAAGCCGCCGCGCCCGATCCCGAGCTCGATCCGCACGGGTTGCGATCGAGCGCATAAGGATTGCGCGTCAGGCCGCCGCGTCCGCTCCAGCCGCTGGTGGAGTGGCTGGAGCGGATGTTGGCCCACTCGCTCAGATTCGTCTTGCCCAGGATCACCGCCCCGGACTCGCGCAGCCGGCGGGCCACGAACGCATCGCGCGGCGGCTTGGACCCGATCAGCGCCAGCGATCCGGCCGTGGTCATCATCCGATTGGCGGTAGCAATATTGTCCTTGATCAGGATCGGGATGCCGTGCATCGGACCCCGCGGACCGCGCTCCCTCCGCTCGCGGTCGAGTTCCTCCGCGACCTGCAACGCATCCGGATTGATTTCGATCAGCGAATTCACGCCGCTTCCCGCGCTTCCGCCGGGCCGATCCAGCTTCTCGATACGAGCCAGGAAGGTTTCGGTGAGAGATCGAGCCGTGAACTTCCCCGACGTCATGCCTTGCTGAAGCTCGGCGATCGTAACCTCTTCGAGCTCGAAAGACCCCTCCGTGCGCGGCGACGTTTCGCCGGACAGCAAAGAGCCTTGGCGAGCGCCGAGCCTCGCCGGGCTTCCGGTCCGAGCTGCGATCAGCGCTGCCGGTCCCACGCCCAGAAATCGCCTTCGGCTCAACACGGTTCCGCTTTGCCCGTTCCGTTGGACCATTACCTAACCTCCCTTCGCTGCTCCCAGAGCGCGGTTATTGTACTTCAGGCGGTGATGCTCGAAGGAAGACGGATCGCGTCGTTTCCACGGCTTTGAACCTCGCAGGTTGAAGCGGTTCGCGGCTGGATGCAGGAGACCAGGCCTTAAATAAGTCCTGTGTTATCAGCAACTTGACGGGATACGCGAGCTAACGTCATCAGAATCAACATGTTGACGGGATAGCGGCATGAGTTTCGCGAGCTCTTGTTGATTATAAATGACTTCTTGGCTTCGACCGTGGGGGACCCCCCCGCCTATCGGCGGGTTTTTCTTAATCAACCCATCGCTTACTAGACCCTACACCAAGTCACTATCCTAGTTCAATAGGAGAGGCCAGGCCGCAGTTCCGGCTTTGCCGAGGGGGGCCTACCGCCACGAGCGGCCGTGCATGCAGGGCTTTCCGACTGAGGTGTCCGGCAGGCGGCCGGTTGCGCGGCTAACTCCCCCTCGCCTTTTCTCATCCGAATAGCCGTGGACCGGTCTTCAACCGGTGGACCGGGAACACAGGTTTACGTCGCGAAAGGCCGAGGCGAAAGGCCTGTCCTGTTGCCAGCACGGAGGATCGAAGATGAAAAAGGGAATGTGGACTTCCAGCGTCATCATCTTGGCCCTATCACTCGGGCGGCCGGCGATCACGGCCGCCAAGGACCCCAAGTCAGCCGCGCCCGCAAATTGGTCGGGCAAGTGGACCCTCGACTTTGGCCAGTCGCGCAATCTCCCCTCGGGTCTCGACGCTTATCGCATGAGCGTTCAGCAAGGCGGGCAGGAGCTTAAGGTGGAGACGTCGTACGAGGGCGGCCTGCATCCGGTGGACAACGCGAATGGGCAGTCCCCGTCACGCAGGAGTGGAACCGGGTTTCCCCACGGAAGCGTCGGCGTCGGCACGGGCATCGGCATTCCGGGAGCCGGCGTTGGATACCCCGGAGGCGGTGTCGGATATCCGCGAGGCGGAACGTACCCCGGAGGCGGCCACCCGGGCGGAGGGGGATATCCCGATGACAGCACCGGGGATCCCGGAGGACCGGGCGGCCGCGCGCCCCGCAACTCCCAAAAGCCGGCCCGCGCCGGCATCACGGCGGTGCGGATGTATCCCCCGAGCGCGACTTACAAGCTCGACGGCAGCGCCGGCACGGCTCAATTGGGCGACTCGGAGCAGACCGAGGCTACTTCCAGAGCCGAGTCGTCGAAGAACGGCGCCGAGCTCAAGCTCTCTCTGACGGCTAGCGGCGAGGCAGGCCAGAAAGGCGACGCTATCCAACTGAAAGATCAGTGGAAGTTCTCCAAGGATGGGCAGTACCTGATCGTGGACCGTAGCGTCCACGCCCCCGAAGGCTCGGGCGCCGTACACCTGGTCTTTCACCGGCAGGATGAAGATTCGGGCGCCGCGGCCTCTCCCGCACCTTCAAAGTAGTGTCGCGTAACCTCAATGAGTGCTACACGCGCGAAGGCTGTCAGGCTGACCCCGATCGCTCTTTCTTGGGTGAACGGTTCCTTTGCCTTGCTCAGGGCAAGCTCTGAGAGCAGCGAAGGAGCTCTGGGTAAACTCCGTGAAGAAGCACCTCGGCATTTATAGATGAAGGAAATGCCGGGATTCTTCGCCGCTTCGGCTCCGCAGAATGACAACGCTCCGGTGTATCACTTTCTTTGGTTGCTGCGACACCATCCCTTCGATTTTCCCAACCTGGCGCGGGCGCTCCCGCCCGTCGCACAAATCCCACTCCCCACCCGAGAAAGGTGTCAGGACAACCCCCGGCCTTCGGCCGCCCCTCCTCGGCGGAGTAGAGCGATATTGCTAGAATGAGCGGGCGGGGAGAAACCATTTCATGTTCGTGCGGGTGGGATCGCGCGCCGTCGTCTTGCTGGCGGCCATTTTTCTGGCAGCTGGGCCGGGGCTGAGGGGAATCCGCGGCCAGGACGTTCCCGTGGCGCCGTACAAGCATCCCAAGCTCGAGACCATTCTGGCCCACCTGGCGGCAGCCGTGCCGCAGGAGCGCGGCCCCTGGACGCCCGCCCGCCGGACCGAGATGCTGCGCGCCTTCCGGATGGAGGCGATGCCGAAACCGGTGCAAGATGCCTCGCACAGCGGCCTGGTGCGGATCAACAGCCAGGACGAGGTCCAGGTGTACGTGCTGGTGACTGGGACAGACCCCGCGTCGCTCGACTCCCTGACGGGCGCCGGCGCAACTGTGGAAATCGTCGACGGAGCCCACCGGATCGTGCAGGTGCGCGTGCCGGTAGCCCGCCTCGAGGCGTTGGGCTATTTGCCACTGGTGCGATTCGTCACCTTGCCGAACTACGGCTTCCCGCACACCGGCTCCGTGGAGAGCCAGGGCGACAGCATCATCAAGGCAACTAATGTGAGGGCCACGTATCATGTGGACGGCACCGGGGTCAAGGTAGGCGCCATCTCGGACGGCTTGAGAGGCGTCTTTGCCGCCTGCCCGGCACCCCATACGAGCTGCACGGTGAGTGGCGTGAGCGGCGGACCCATTTCCGCCGGCGACCTGCCAGAAGCCACCGGCACCCGCAACGCCAGCGGAATCCTGACCTCGGCCAGTGGAGGAATCACGGCGCGCTCCTTCAGCGCCAATCAGGATCTGGAGGGCACGCCGCCGGCGGGCTGCGGATTTCCCGGTTCCGGCGCCGAAGGCACCGCTCTGCTGGAGGTAGTGCACGACGTGGCGCCGGGGGCGCAACTCTACTTCGCCAATTTCGATACCAGCCTCACCTTTGAGCAGGCGGTGAATTACATCGCCTCCAGCGTGGATGTGGGCCTGGATGACATCGGCTTCTTCGGCCTTCCCTACGACGGCACCAGCCCGGTCTCCGCTAACACTGCTGCCCAGCTCAACAGCTCCACGAATCCCATCCGCGCCTGGCTGACGGCTGCCGGAAACCAGGCCGTCAACCACTATCTGGGCGCCTACGTGGACTCCAAAGTCGACGGCACGAGGGTGGTGGGCCAGGCCGGCGACCTGCACCTGTTTCAGGGCAACGCTTCCACCACCGACGTTCTCAACCTCGGGCCCAGTACGGCCGACCGGGTGATCCTGCCGCCGGGCGCCGAGATTGTGGACATCCTCACCTGGAACGATCCCTTTGGCAGCTCCAGCAATGACTACGACCTCTTCCTGGTGGATCACAACACAGGCCAGGTGGCGGCCAGCAGCACGAATCCGCAGTCGGGGACGCAAGACCCGGTGGAGTTCTTTGACTACACCCACCCGGCCTCGGCGCCGCAGGAGACGTTCGACATCGTGATTCAAAACGTGGGCAACCGGGCAGCGGTGCGCACTTTGAACAATTTCCTGTTCACTCCGGAGTGCGCGCAGGCCGCCATCCAGCCCATCGATCCGCCGAACCACGAGCGACACAACTACAACACGCCGTCGAGCAGCCTCTCGGCGGAGTCCGACGCGGGCGGCAGTCCGACGAGCGTGGTGGCGGTGGGCGCCATCTGCTCCGGCGTGCCGCAGTGCTCCGACTATCCCAACGACCCCGATCACGTCGAGATCGAGTTTTACAGCAGCCAGGGACCCACCACCGACGGCCGCAACAAACCCGACGTCAGCGCGATTGACGGCGTCTCCGTTACCGGAGCCGGAGGGTTCGGGAGCCCCTTCTTCGGGACTTCAGCCGCTACCCCGCACGCCGCGGCGGCGGACGCGCTCCTGCTCCAGCTTGCGCCCTGCCTGACGGGCAGTTCGGCGGGCGCAGTCGCGAATACCACGGCGCGCCAGATGCTGCACAGCCTGCTGCTCGGGAACGCCAACGCCATCGGCAGTCCGATCCCCAACAATGTCTATGGGTCCGGACGCGTGGACGCGCTGGCGGCCGCCGTCAAGGAGATCCCCACCCTGTCCGCGCCGGCCACCCAGACCGTGAGCGCGGGCGGCGGAACGCTCCAGGCCGCGGGGCACGACCCGAGCGGCTGCCCGCTCACCTACAGCTGGTCTGGCACCTGCGGCGCCGGCACGGCCTCTACTCCGTCGCCGAATTGCCCGGCGGGATCGAACACGGTCAACCTGAGCGCCACCAACAACGGCGTCACCCTGACGCCGACGGTCGCCATCCAGGTGACGGCCACAAGCTTCGCGGTCAGCGCCTCCCCTTCAACGGCCAGCGTAAGTCCTGGCCAGGCTGCCAGTTTGACGATTTCGGTGAGTCCCAAGCTCGGGGCCTTCACGAGCGCGGTGGCGCTCGGCTGCGCCAACGCTACCCTGCCTTCACTGGCCACCTGCTCCTTCACGCCCTCGAGCGTGACGCCAGGCTCAACGGCCGTCACCGCCATGCTGACCATCTCCACCACCGCGCCTTCGGTCTCCTTCCGGCGGCCGGGTCCGCGGACGGGCTTACGGGGGATGCCTTCGGCGCCAGTGTTGTGGCTGGCCTTGGGCGCGACTTGCCTGCTGGGCCTCCGATGGTGGTCCGGCCAGGGGCCAAAGCCGCGGCAAAGCAGAATCGGCTCAGCCCGGCCCTGCAATCCCGGCCCTGGACTGCGGCGTCCGGCCTTGGTGCTGATCATGGTGTTAGCGGGCTGCTGCGCCTGCGGGGGCGGGTCGAGTTCCTCGCCGCCGCCCTCAAGCCCCGGAACCCCGGCAGGCACTTACCAGGTGACGGTGACGGGATCCTTCGGCCAGCTCTCCGAGTTCACGACGATCATGTTGACCGTGCAATAGGAACCGGCAGGGCGCCCGGCGCGTCCAGGCAACGGCGGAGGGCGGAAGCGAGAAAATCGATACTGGCGTGTTCCTCACCCGTCCTCCGGCGCATCAAACAGACTGGCCAATCGGCCGCTCCCGGTGCGGAGAGACCTGATATACTTATCCGAAGGGTTCACTGGGAAAGGAGTCCTCATGAGACCTGCTCGACGATTGCTTTGGTTCGTGGCCAGTTCAGTGGCGGTGGGCGCTTTGTTGGGAGGATTGTACGGCCCGCGCGTGCAGGCAGTGACCGCCAGTGGCGACGAACCCGGAGTGCAGGCCGAACTGAAGGACTTCACGCACATCTACAACATCGTCCAGCAGCAGTACGCCGATCCGGTCGACGCCAACAAGGCGATTTACGGGCCGGAGCCGAACAGTCCAGTCGGGGCCATCCCCGGCATGCTGCGGACGCTCGATCCGCACTCGAACTTCTTTGACCCCAAGTACTTCGCTCAGATCCGCGAGGAACAGGAAGGGAAGTACTACGGGGTGGGGATGACCATCGGCCCGCGTTTGAACGCGGCGGGCAAGCTGACCACCTTCGTCGAGAAGCCCATCCCGGGATCACCCGCCTTCAAAGCCGGACTGCGGCCGGGCGACACCATCTGGAAGATCGAAGGCAAAGACACCGAAGGGCTCACCACCTCGCAGGTGGCGGACATGCTGAAGGGCCCGAAGGGGACGGTGGTTCACGTCAGCGTCCATCGCGAGGGCTACGATCAGCCGGTGGAGTTCACCATCACGCGCGACGAGATCCGGCGGCCGACCGTCGATGCAGCCTTCATTCTGAAGGGAGGCATCGCTTACGTCCACGTAAACGGGTTTGACGAGACCACCGACGACGAACTGACCGAGGCGCTGAAGAAGCTGGGACAGCAGGGATTCAAGGGGCTGGTGCTGGACCTGCGCGACAATCCCGGCGGCCTGCTGGAAGAAGCAGTGGACGTCTCCGACCACTTCCTGGCCAAGGATCAGCTGATCGTCTACCACTACGGGCGCGCGTCGCACGAGAAGCGCTATTACGTGAAGAACGGCAACAACGGCAACCAGTACCCGATGGTAGTGCTCATCAACCGCTATACCGCCAGCGCGGCGGAGATCGTCAGCGGAGCCCTGCAGGATCACGATAGGGCCCTGATCCTGGGCGAGCCCAGCTTCGGCAAAGGTCTGGTGCAGACGGTCTACCCCTTGAGCGAGCACGCCGGCCTGGCGCTGACCACCGCCCATTACTACACTCCCAGCGGCCGGCTGATCCAGCGCGACTACTCCGACGTCTCCCTCTACGATTATTACAACCGCTCTGAAGACGGGCCTTCTCCCAAGAGCCAGGTGCGCCTGACCGACGGAGGGCGGGAGGTTTACGGCGGCGGCGGGATCACTCCCGACATCGAGGTCTCGCCTACCAAGTTGAACGAGGTGGAGCAGAAGCTGGCGGAGCGCGACGCCATCCCCGAGTTCGCCCTCAACTATCTCGGCGTCCACAAGACCATCCCGCAGGACTTCGAGGTGACTCCGGAGGTCATGGCGGATTTCAACTCCTTCCTGGCAGACCACCATATTGCAGTGACGCCGGCCGAAGTGAACGACAACCTCGATTATCTGAAGCACCGCATCCGGGTGCAGCTTTACCTGATGATCTACGGCGAGGACGAGGCCTTGCGGCTGGACCGTGAGGACGACCCGCTGGTGGCCCGGGCCATTCAGGCGATGCCGCAAGCCGCGGCGCTGATTACGCACGCCAAGGAATACGCGGCCAGCCGGAATCTGAACGCCGGCGAGAAGTAGAACTCAGCCTCGGGGATTAACGGAGCTTTGCTTCAAAAAGGGATTGAACTGGCGCTCCTCGCCAATGGTGGTGGCCGGTCCGTGGCCGGGAAACACCGGAGTGAGATCGGGAAGCGCCAGCAGCCTGCCTTCGATCGACCTTAAAATCTCTGTGTAGGATCCACCCCACAGGTCCGTGCGCCCGATGCTGGACTGGAAGAGCGTGTCGCCGCTGAAAAGGCGCTGCTCGTCCCCGGCCAGCCCCGCCAGGTAAAGCGACAGACTCCCGGGCGAATGCCCCGGCGTGTGCAGCACCTCGAGCGAGCGCGGCCCCCAGCGCAGCCGGTCCCCATCCCGCAGAAACTGATCCACCGCGATCGTGGCCGGAGGGCGGACGCCGAGCCAGGCCGCCTGCATCGCCAGGTTTTGGTAGAGCGGCAGATCGTCCTGATGCATCATCACGGCGGCGCCGGTGGCGCGCGCCAGCTTCTCGATGCCGCCCACGTGGTCGATGTGGGCGTGCGTGGCAATAATCGATTTCGCCGTCAGCCGGTGCCGTTCGAGCAGGCGCTGAACGCGCTCGATTTCGTCGCCGGGATCGATCACGACCGCCTCTCCGCTGGCCTCGTCGCCGAGGATGTAGCAGTTGCACTGCAGCATGCCCACCGGAATCACTTCCTGAATCATGCCTCCATTCTACTCCAGGATCGGGGCCGGACCTGCCGTCGCGCGGCTTGCGGGTCCGGCGGCACTTCGAGGCGCGCTATACTAAGAGCCGCCCGGTGAGACTCATGAAAATCGTGGTCATTGGCGGCCACACCCGCAACATCGGCAAGACGTCGGTGATGTCGGGCTTCATCCGCGAATTCGCCTCCCACGGCTGGACGGCGGTCAAGATCACCCAGTACGGCCACGGGATCTGCTCGCGCGACGGGCGCGCCTGCGACTGCGCTCCCAGCGAGCATCCTTTCGCCCTGACTGAAGAGATCGACGCCGCCGGCCGCGGCGACACCAGCCGCTACCTGGCCGCCGGGGCCCGGAGCTCCTGGTGGCTGCGGGCGCGCCAGGGTCAGCTGGCGAGCGGCCTGCCGCTGCTGTGGCGCAAACTGCGCCGGGTCGAATGGGTGGTGATCGAAAGCAACAGCATTCTGGATTTCGTCGATCCGCTGCTCTACCTGGCGGTGCTGGATCACTCGCGCACCGATTTCAAGCCCTCGGCCGCGCGCGCCCTGGCAAAGGCCGATGCCTTGGTCATGCTGGCGCCGCCCCCGGCTGACACGTCGCCGGGCGCCGAGCCTGAGGTCTTCGCCTGGCCGGGCGTCGATTCGAACCTCCTGGCCGTCAAGCCGGTCTTTCCCGTTTCGAAGCCGGACTTCTGGAGTCCGGCACTGGCAGAGTTCGTCGCCGGCAAGCTGGCCGCCGCGGACGGCCGGTCTCCCGCGAACCCGCATCTTTCCGCCTTGGAGCCAACATGGCCACACTGAGCGAAGCCGAAATCCACGAGAAGCTGCAGCACCTGCCGGGGTGGGTCCTCGCCGGAGGCAATATCGAGAAGCAGTTCACTTTCATCTCCTTTCTCCCGGCCGTGGCCTTCGTCAATCGGGTCGCCGAGGCCGCGGAGGGGGTGAACCATCACCCAGACATCACCATCAACTACAGCCGCGTGACGATGGCCCTGTCGACCCACAGCGCGGGCGGGATCACCCAGAAAGATTTTGATCTGGCAGCTGAGATCAACCGCCTGGAGAGCGCGAGCGCATCCTAGGCCCGAACCATGTCCGCCACCCTTGTCGAGTCAAGCCGGGACGGCGTCGCCGGGCTGCCCCCCGGACCCAAAGGCCGCCCCGTGGTCGGGTGCCTGTTCGAACTCCGGCGCGATCTGCTCGGCTTCATGACCCGGGCGGCGCGCGAGTACGGCGACGTCGTCTTCTTCAAATTTATTCACATCCCCGTCTGCCTGCTATCCCACCCGGACGATATCGAAGCCGTCCTGGTGAAAAACGCCTCGCGATTCGTGAAGTCGCGCGACTACCGCGCGCTGGCGGGGGTGGTGGGCGAAGGCCTGGTAACCAGCGAAGGCGACCAGTGGCGCCGTCAGCGAAAGCTGGTGCAGCCGGCGTTCTACCGCGACCACATCCTGGGCTACGCCAAAGTGATGACCGCTTGCGCGGGGCGCGCCATCGACGCCTGGCGCGACGGCGAGGCGCTCGATGTCCACCAGGAGATGATGCGTCTCACCTTGCAGGTCGCGGCCCGCTGCCTCTTCGGCACCGACGTCTCCGCCCGGGCGGACGAGGTCGGGACGGCGCTGCAGGTCGTGATGGAGCATTTTGCCGACTACGCCCGCCTGGCCATGGTGATGCCCAAGCGCTTTCGCATCCCCCGCTGGTCCAAGATGGGACGCGCCGTCCGCCGCCTCGACGCCATCGTTTACGGCATCATCCGCGAGCGCCGTCGCCAAAAGGATTCCGCTGACTCTCGGGACCTGCTCAACCTGTTGCTGCTCGCGCGTGATGAAACCGGCGGCCAGATGGACGACCGCGAGCTCCGCGATGAAGTCATGACCTTGCTCCTCGCCGGACATGAGACCACGGCCCTTGCTCTTTCCTGGACGTGGTACCTGCTGAGCCAGCACCCCGAGGCCGAGGAAAAGCTGGCGGCCGAGCTACGGCAGGTTCTGGCCGGACGCGCGCCGTCGCCGGACGATCTGCCGACGCTCCCTTACACCGATGCGGTCCTGAAGGAGTCGATGCGTCTCTATCCGCCGGCCTGGGGGATCGGCCGTGAGACGCTGGACGGTTTCGACGCGGGCGGCTATCATCTGCCCGCGGGCACCAACGTCTTCATTTCACCCTGGGTGACGCACCGCGATCCGCGCCTGTTCCCCGATCCGGACCGCTTCGATCCCGAGCGCTGGCAGACCAATCCCATGCGCCCGGGAAAGCTGCCGCGGTTCGCCTACTTTCCCTTCGGAGGCGGCCCTCGCGTTTGTGTAGGAGCAGGATTTGCGCAGATGGAGGCCGCCTTGCTCCTCGCCGCCATCGCGCAGCGCTTCCGGCTCACCCTGGTTCCCGGCCATCCGATCCAGTTGCTTCCGAGCGTCACACTGCGGCCGAAGCGCGGCATCCGCATGGTGGTCCACCAACGGAGTTCGTAACCCAAGCCGACGACACCTCAAGCTCATGCTTAATTCTCTTCCCAAACCGCTGCTGGTCATCCTGGCAACCTTGCTGGGCGGAGCCATGATTCTCTACGGCGCCCTTTGGATGTACTCCGTCCGCAAAACGGTCGACGTGGAACTGGGCTTTGAAAACCTCTACCTCGAGTCCGAAAACGCGGAACTGGTTCAGAGTGTCATCCGCGGCAGTCCGGCCGAAAGGGCGGGCCTGAAGGCTGGCGATCAGATCCTGGCGATCGACGGGCGCCGTATCGAAGACGGCACTTCTATCGGCCATGCCTGGGCCCGGCACCGGCCTGGCGACTCGGTCGCCTTGACCGTGGCGCGTCCGAGGGTGGCGGCGCCCTTCGTGGTCAACGGCGTATTTCGGCTCCGCCACTCACTGTGGGAGAAAGAAGGAGGAATCGGGGCGCAACTGGGCGCGGACATCGCCAACGCTTATCCCCTGCCGTTCCTGGTGGTGGGGATCGCCATCCTGTTTCTGCGCCCGGAAGACCGGAATGTCTGGCTTCTGACCCTTATGTTCGCCGGCTTCATCGCCATTCCCGCCCGCGACAACGGCACTTGGTCCGTTCCTCTGAGCCAGGTCTGGGAAACCTTTCTGCTAGCTTACCGGGCCATCTTCAACGGGCTAGTGGGGGTGCTGTTCTATTACTTCTTCTCGGTGTTTCCGGAACGCTCTCCGCTCGACCGGCGCGCGCCATGGCTGAAGTGGCTGGGTTTGGCGCTGGGGGTGGCTTTCGCTTTGCCGGGACTCGCGGCCGGCGAGCCTCGCCCGCCGGCCGCGCTCGTCAGGCTGGCCGGGCGCAATACCGCCGCCGTCATTCGATTGAGCTACGCTTACGGCTTCGTCGTCTTAGGGCTGGTCGCGCTGGTGTCTAATGCGCTCACGACGCCGACTCCCGAGGCGCGCCGCAAGCTTCGCGTCATCCTCTGGGGAACGCTGGTGGGAGTCGTACCCGCAACCCTCCTGCTCGCAGCCCGGGACTTTATGGGCTGGCGGCTTCCCCTTCTTCTGGTGGCGGCCGTGGTGGTCCTGCTCGGACTCTTCCCGCTGTCCTTCGCTTACGCGGTGGTCAAACACCGCGTCCTCGAAATTCCGGTGCTCTTGAAAAGAAGTGCCCGCTACCTGCTCGTACAGCGCGGATTCGTGGTCTTCACCGCCTTCATCACCTCGCTCGCCATCTGGCTCTTCATCACGATCTTTGCCGGGTTCGCGCGCCCTAACAGCCCACTGACGGTGTCCCTCGGCGTCGGCATGGGCATTGCTTTCGGCGCGGTCTCGACCCTGGTCAATCTGCACGTGCGCTCGCGAGTCAGCAAGCGGATCGACCGCGCCTTTTTCCGCAGTGCCTACGATGCCCGCCAGATCCTGGAGAGACTCGCCCTCAACATCCGCACCGCGACCCGGCGGGAGCAGTTGGCTGCCCTTCTTGAGAAGGAGGTCAAGCAGGCACTTCGTCCCACGACCATCGCCGTGTACCTGGAAGCCGGCGACGCTCAGCTGAGATTGCAGACGAGGGCGGCGGCCGCGGCCGTTGAAGCGGCAGCGGTCTCGCCGGACGCACCCCTGCTTCAGGAGTTGCGGCGCCGGGGAGAGCCCCTGGAGGTTCTGGCCGACGGCGATCCTTCCAGTGTCCTGCTCGGGTCCGCCGAGCCGGATTGCCTGGTTCCGCTGCTGGGCAGCGACGGCCGGTTGACCGGCGTGATTGCGCTGGGCTCCCGCCAGTCGGAAGAGCCGTACTCGCGCGAGGACAAGCGGCTGCTGGCTTCGGTGGCCAGCCAGGCCGGGCTGGCTCTGGAGAGCATTCTTTTGGGCGAGAGGATCGCCGAGCGCATCGAGGCGGAGCGTCGTCATGCCCAGGAGATGGAGTACGCCAAGCAGGTTCAGGCGCGACTGTTCCCGCAGAAGCAGCCGCCGATGAGGACCCTTCAGTATGCCGGGGGCTGCATTCAGGCCCGGCAGGTGGGCGGCGACTATTACGACTTTCTCGAACTGTGCCCCGGCCGCCTGGGACTGGTCCTGGCCGATATTGCCGGCAAGGGGATCTCGGGCGCCCTGCTGATGGCCAACCTGCAGGCCAATCTGCGCAGCCAGTACGCCGTGGCCCTCGACGACCTCCCTCGCCTGCTGAAATCCGTGAATCAGCTGTTCTACGAAAACAGTGGCGACAGCAATTACGCCACCCTGTTTTTTGCGGACTACAACGATTCGACGCGGCGCCTGCGCTACGTCAATTGCGGGCACCTGCCGCCGCTCCTGCTGCGCGGCCAGGACTCCCGCCCGGGGGGCGGTTCACCGCCGTTGGTCGAGCGGCTGGCGCCCACCGCGACCGTCGTCGGGCTCTTTGATCGATGGGAGTGTTCGGTGGCAGAGACGCAGCTCGTGCCGGGAGACACGCTGGTGATGTACAGCGACGGCGTGACCGAGTCGGAGAGCGCGGCCGGAGAGGAGTTCGGCGAACGGCGGCTGGTCGATGCTCTGATCTCGCCGACCCGCCCGCCGGCTTCCTCTCTCTTGCAGAAGGTCGTGGCCACGGTTCAGCAATTCGGCGGCGGGGAACAGGCCGATGACATCACGCTGGTGATCGCCCGCTGCATCTCGTAGCCGGCAGTAGAGCCGGAGACCGGAATGCAAATCGTGCTGCTATAATGTCTCCGTGAAGAAGCTGCTGGGACTGCTGGCGATTCTTCTTATCTCGGGACTTCAGGCCTTTGCTTCTCAAACCCGCACCATCCTGGTGCTGCCTTTTGAGAATCAGAGTGCGAACTCCGACCTGGGTTGGATCTCCGAGGCTTTTGCCGAGGTGCTCTCCTCGCGCCTGGCGGGCCCGGGCCGCTACGTGCTCGACCGCGATGAGCGTAGCGCGGCCTATCAACAGCTCGGTATACCAGCAAGCACGCCTCTCACCCTCGCCAGCACCTACAAGGTGGCCCAAACCCTCGGGGTCGACTGGGCCGTGGTGGGCAACTTCCGGGTGGCTGGCGATCAGCTAACCGCGGCCTGCCAGCTCCTCGAGGTCCACAACCTGAGACTGACTCCGCGGCTCGAGACGACCGGCGCGCTCGCGGATCTCATCGAAGTTCAGACGCGCCTCGCCTGGCGCTTGCTGGCCACGCACGATCCCAACTTCACCGCCGGGTCCGAGGAGGATTTCGCCAAACGATTTCCCGTCCTGCGCCTCGACGCCTTTGAGAACTACATTCGCGGGCTGCTGGCCGCCGACGATGAGACCCGGGTGCACTTCTTCCGTGAGGCGGACCGCCTTGATCCCTCGAACCACCGCGCCGCCTTTCAGCTCGGTCTTCATTACTTCAACCTCAAGCAGTACTCCGAGTCCGCCACCTGGCTGCGCAAGCTGACCGCCTCCGATCCCGACTATCTGCAGTCGCTGTTCACGCTGGGGGTGGACGAGTACTTTACCGGCGAGAACACCAAGTTCGAGCAGGCGTTTGCCACTCTCCAGAAGCAGATCCCGCTCGAAGAAGTGGCGAACAACCTGGGAGTGGCCCAGGCCCGCCGCGGCGACTACCAGGACGCGCTGGCCGGTTTCGAGCGCGCGGGGCAGGCCGATCCGCTCGATCCCGACTACAGCTTCAACCAGGCTGCCTGCCTCTGGCGCCTGAAGAACTACGGGGAGGCAGCCAAGGCCCTGGAGAGCAGCCTGAGCCAGAACGATGACGATCCAGAAGCGCACCTGCTGCTGGCGCTGGTCTTCGGCAAGCTTCAGAACCCGGCCGGGGAGCGCGCCCAGACGCGATGGCTGCAGGCGCACAATCAGGATGCCGACCTTCACCAGGACTTCACCCCCGAACTGCGCATCAAGAAACGCTACGAGGGCAAAGCCTTCGGACTGCTGGCGGTGATGCTCCACAACACCGAGGAGACGCGGCTCTCCCGCGAGAGCCCCGAGCAGCACGCGGAAGAGCACATTAGCCAGGGCAAGAGGTTCCTGGCCACAGGGAACTTGGCGGAGGCCGAGCGCGAGTTGGGCGAGGCGGAGACCCTGGCGCCGCAGAGCAGCGAAGTGCACTCGGTGATCGGTCAGATTTACGAGGCCGAGGGCCGCCACCAGGAGGCGGCCGAAGAATTCAAGGCGTCCTTGGAGCTGGACAACAACGCCGTCACCCACCTGTGGCTGGGCCGGGTGTATCTTTCCATGAACCAGGCCGGACTGGCGGCGGAGCAGGGGCGGGCGGCGCTCTCCCTGGAACCAGGAAGCGCCGAGGCGAAGCGGCTCTTGGATGATGCCAACGCCCGCGCCAACGCTCCGGGCGCGAAGCGGACCCCGTGACGGAGCAAATGGCATGATTTTTAGAAAACGAACCTGTCAAGTTATTGAAAATAAAAGAGCGGGTAGGGAACGGGTGTCAGATTGAGGCCGAATTTGGCTCGATTGTGCGCCTTTTCGAACGTGCTCGGCAGGGCCAGGGCGGGACGTGGGGGTCAGCGGCCTGGGCCTGGGATCGAGGAGCAGTTGGCCGCTTCGAACCGAAGGCGCTTCATCGCAGTTACGAACGAAGCACGAGGTTGTTGAGGGGCTGAGACTTACTAAAATGTCTCAAAGCTCAGGCCAAACCGCTTTGGCGCCGAAATATCGGCATCGGGGTTGGCGACTCGCTTGGCGCCGCTCCGGCGCAGGGTGCCTGCTGGCAGGGCTCGTGATCTTCGTCTCGGCTTCGTCTCCCCTCCAGGCTCCGGCAGCGGCCGATCGGCCTGCGGCGCCCCCGGCAGTGGTGGAGATCGATCTTGACGAGATTGTCGAGCCGGTGACCGCCGAATACGTCGAGAACGGCATCCGCGCCGCTAATGAGCGCAACGCGGCCGCCATCCTGCTGGAACTGAGCACTCCCGGAGGGCTGGAGACCTCTATGCGCGAGATCATCCGCGCCATCATCAGTTCCCGCGTGCCGGTGATCACCTATGTGGCCCCAAGCGGTAGCCGGGCCGCCTCCGCCGGCTTCTTCATCCTGCTCGCCGGCGACGTGGCCGCCATGGCGCCGGGAACCAACACCGGCGCCGCCCACCCGGTGATGATGGGAAACACCGACCTCGGCAAGACCATGGAGACCAAGATCGAGAATGACGCCGCCGCCTACATCCGATCCATCGCCGGCAAGCGGGGCCGCAACACCCAACTGGCGGAAGAGGGCGTGCGGCAGAGCCGGTCCTTCACCGAGAAAGAGGCGCTCGACAATCACCTCATCGACCTCGTGGCCAACTCGCCGCAGGATCTCTTCAGCGCGCTCGACGGGCGCACCATCGCCCGCTTTGAAGGCGGCTCGACGGTGCTCTACCTGGCAGGCGCGACCCTGCAACCCTTCACCATGAGCACGCGCGAACGGCTGCTCGCGCGCATCGCCGATCCCAACATCGCCTTTATTCTGGCGGCGGTGGGCGCGATCTGCCTCTATGTCGAGTTCACTCATCCGGGCATGGTCCTGCCGGGAGCAGCCGGCGCGCTGGCGATGGTCCTGGCGCTGTACGCCTTCCACCTCCTGCCCATTAACTTCACCGGAGTGGCGCTGATCCTGCTCGCGCTGGTCCTTTTCGCGCTGGAGGTCAAGGCCAACTCGCACGGCCTGCTGGCGGCGGGCGGCATCGTCGCCATGGTGGTAGGCGCGCTGATCCTGGTGCAGTCGCCGCTGCCGGGCGCCGCCATCAGCCTGGGCACGGCGCTGAGCGTGACCATTCCCGTAGCGGTCATCACGGTGATCCTGCTGCGCCTGGCGGTGATCGCGCGGCGGGCCAAGGCCATCACCGGCGAACAAGGTATGATCAACCAGGTGGGCGTAGCCCGCACCGACTTGGCGCCCGAAGGCAAGGTCCTGGTTCGGGGCGAGATCTGGGAGGCCCGCTCGGCGCAGCCGGTGTCGAGCGGAGCCCGGATCCGCGTGTGCCAGGTCGACGGCCTCAAGCTTGTGGTCGAACCCGAAGGGGAGTCCAAGGTCGAGGATCCGACCGTGACCGGCGCTGCGCCACACCGCTAAGTCCCCCAAGGGGGCCGGAGGGATGCCATGGAGTCGAACATGAACATGTTTGTGCTGATCGTGGTGATCATCTTCCTGATCTGGATCGCCAAATGCCTGAACATCTTTCGCGAGTACGAGCGCGCCGTGGTGTTTCGCCTGGGGCGGGTTCTGGCGCGCGACAAGGGCCCGGGCGTGATTCTCATCCTCTGGCCGATCGACAAGATCGTGCGAGTCTCGCTGCGCACCATCACCTGGGACATCCCGCCGCAGGACATCATCACCCGCGACAACGTTTCGCTGAAGGTCAGCGCGGTGGTGTACTTCCGGGTGATCAGCGCCACCCAGGCCATCGTGGAAGTGGAGAACTACCGCTACGCCGTGGAGCAGGCGGCGCAGACGAGCCTGCGCTCCGTGCTGGGGGAGGTGGAACTGGACGATCTGCTGGCGCAGCGCGAGAAGCTCAACGCCCGCCTGCAGAGCATCCTGGACGAACACACCGAGCCTTGGGGCATCAAGGTGACCCAGGTCCAGGTCAAGCAGGTGGACCTGCCCCAGGATATGCAGCGAGCCATCGCCAAGCAAGCCGAGGCGGAACGCGAGCGCCGGGCCAAGATCATCGCCGCCGACGCCGAGTTCCAGGCCGCCGAGAAGCTCTCGCAGGCCGCGGCCATGATCGCCCGGGAGCCGGTCACGATCACGCTGCGCTATCTCCAGACACTGGTGGAAATCGGGGCGGAGAAGAACACCACCATCGTATTCCCGCTGCCGGTTGATCTGCTGGCCGGACTGGCCGGGAAGACGCTCAGCAGATCGCCGGACTCTGGCAGCTAGGCTAGAGCTATGAACCAGGAATCCGAAGGTATCTCGACCCGCTCCCTGCTCGGAGCTTTCTTCGCGGTGGTGTTGCTCTGCGCGGTGTTCTTCGCGCTGGGCTTCTTTCTCGGTTACCGTCAGGGCCACGCGGGTAACGAGCTGGCAACCGAGCAGGTGCCGCCGTCGTCCGACGTGCCCCAGGCGGTGAACCCGCCTCCGAGCAGCTCGCCACCGCCGGTGGAGTCGCCGGCCGCCCAATCTCAGGAGCCCGCGGCCGCGACAACGGAGAGCGATCAAAGTACCGAGGCATCTGGGTCCACGGCGCCATCGGGATCGTCGTCCAGGCCGACAGGGGCACCGGCGGCTAAGGTATCGGAGGAGACGCTTTCCCCTCCCAAAGCGGCCGCTCCCAAAACGGCCGCCACCAGGGGGTCCGCGGCGCCGGCAGTGGCCCAGCACGTTCCAGCGGGCGTGCTGGTGCAGCTGGCCGCGCTCAGCAATCAGCAGGACGCCGTCAACATGGTCAACGTGCTGAAGTCGCGCGGCTATCCGGCCCTCATCCTCACGCCGGCGCAGGCCAAGGCCGACGACGCCCTCTTCCGGGTGGCGGTGGGACCTTACAAGACGCGCGCCGAGGCCGACAAAGCTCGCACCCTGCTCGCGGCCGGAGGATTCAAACCGTTCATCAGGGAATAATTCCAAACGCCGAGTCGCCGCCGGGAACCGCGCCTTCCGGCTGGCCTCTGTTCGCGCGCCGGAACTGCCTGGAGCAAGCCGCGGTGCGCTACGCGTTGAGCGCACTCTCCGGCGTCCTGCTCGCTCTCTGCTTTCCGCGCTTCAATCTGCCTTGGCTGGTGTGGATCGCGCCCCTTCCGCTCCTGCTGGCCGTGAGTCATGAGCCGCGCCTGCGCCGCGCCTACCTGCTCGGGGCTCTGGCCGGGGCGGTCTTCCTCGCCGGCAGCGTCTACTGGTTCGCCGGAGTGATGGAGAACTACGGCCACGTCTCGGCGCCAGCGGCGCTCGTTGTGATGGCGCTGTTTCTGATTGTCGACTCAAGTTATTGGGGCTTTTTCGCGCTGACCACGGCGTGGCTCGCGCGGCGATCCGGCAGGCTTGCGCTCATTGCGAGCCCGTTTGTTTGGGTCGCGATGGACCTGGCTCAGACCTACGGCTATTTTGGCGGCTTCCCCTGGAATCTGCTGGGCTACGCGGTGCAGCCGAACGGCCTGAGGCAACTGGCCTCGATCACCGGCGTTTACGGCCTTTCCTTTCTCGCCTTGACCACGGCTGCGCTGGCGGTGGCCGTGCTGATCTCTGAGCCGACGAGCCGGCCGCGCGCCGCGGCAGTTCTGGCTCTCTGGATCGCGGGGCTGATCATCAGCAATCGCCTTTTCGCCCCTCCTCCGCCTCGCGCGGGTCAGGAGCGGGCGATTCTGGTCCAGCCGAACATCCCCCTGGACGAGTCGGCGGAGGACTGGGCTCCGTGGAAGGATCCCGACCGGCTCAATCGCTTGGTGAGTCTAACCCTGGATAAGCTCGGCCAGATGCCGCCGGGCACGACCCCGCCGTTGCTCGCCTGGTCTGAGAATCCAGCGCCCTTCTACTTTGGCCGTGACCCGGTCTTTCGCGGCGCCGTCGAGAAGCTGGCTCGCGACGCGGGAGCTTATCTGATCGTCGGTGCGGTGAACTTCGTCGGGGGCGACGAGTCGCGTCCGCTCAACAGCGCCGTGGCGCTCGACCCTTCGGGAAACGTCGTCGTTCAATATGCTAAAATTCATCTGGTGCCGTTTGGCGAGTACGTCCCCGTTTGGTTAGACCACCTGGTGGGAAAGATCACGTCCCAAGCCGGTAACTTCGTCCCCGGCTCGAGCTACGCGGCAGCCCGAGGCAGTCAGGGTTCCATCGGGATCTTCATCTGCTACGAGGAGATCTTTCCGCAACTCGTCCGCCGGCTGGCGCCGCGCGGCCGGGGCGTGCTGGTCAACATCTCGGACGATGCCTGGTATGGCGACTCGTCGGCCTCCTATCAGACAATGGATATGTCGCGTCTGCGGGCGGTGGAGAACCACCGCTGGCTCCTGCGGGCGACCAACGACGGCATTACCAGCGTGATCGACCCCTACGGGCGCGTTTGGGAAACTCTGCCCCGGCACGAGCAGGCCGCACTCGGAAGCACCTTCGATTACGAAGGGCAGGAGACGTTCTACCACGCGTACGGCGATGTTTTTGGCGGCCTTTGCCTGGCGGCCGCCGGAGTTGCGGCGGCCGTCCGCGTAAGAGTAAGCGGCAAGCCGAGACAGTAGGGCAATAGGCGCCAGGCACGGCGAAAGGAGATATTGTGATCGAAGAACTGGAACGCGAATACACCGACCTCCGGCAGCGCGCCGGTGAACTCCGGAGTTTTCTTTGACGCCCCGGCCTGCCGCCGCGAACTCCTAGCGAGCGATCCGCAGATCGCTCGCGCCGATTTCTGGCAGAATCCCGAAGCCGCCCAGCAGCTCCTGGCAAAGCGCAAGCGCCTGGAAGAGACCATCGAGAAAGACGAAGCCTTGGCCCGCCGTCTCTCGGACGTCGAAGCCTACATTGAGCTGGCGCGGGAAGGTGAAAGCGTCGAGCCGGAGCTGCAGGCCGAGATCCACAAACTCAGCGCCGACCTCGACCGCCTCGAAACGGCTTCCTTGCTGAGCGGTGAGAATGACCGGCTCAATGCCATCGTGAGCGTGCATCCCGGAGCGGGCGGTACGGAATCCCAGGACTGGGCCGAGATGCTGCTGCGCATGTACAAGCGCTGGGCGGAGCGCCGCGGTTTCAAGTTCACCGTCCTGGACTACCTGGCCGGCGAAGAGGCCGGTTTGAAGTCGGCCACCTTCAGCGTGACCGGCGAATACGCTTACGGCCTCCTCACCTCCGAGACCGGCGTCCATCGCCTGGTGCGCATCTCACCTTTTGATTCGGCGGCGCGGCGCCACACCTCCTTCGCCTCCGTCTTCGTTAGCCCCGAAATCGACGAGAACATCACGATTGACATGAAGCCCGAAGATCTCAAGGTAGAAACCTACCGCTCCACCGGCGCCGGCGGCCAGCACGTCAACACCACCGACTCCGCCGTCCGCATCACCCACATTCCGACCGGGACCGTGACCCAGTGCCAAAACGAGCGCTCCCAGCACCGCAATCGCGAAATGGCCATGAAGATGATGCGCTCCAAGCTCTACGAGCTGGAACTGGAGAAGAAGCGCGCCGAGTCCGAAAAGCTCGAAGCGTCGAAGGCTGACATTAGCTTCGGAAACGGGGACCGGTCCTACGTCCTGCATCCGTACCGGCTGGTGAAGGATAAGCGCACCGGGCTCGAGATCGGCGACACGGACCGCGTGCTGGACGGAGACATCGATCCATTCATCAAGGCCTATCTGCTTTCACGGCGTTCGGCCCTGTCCGCTCCGCCAGGTAAGTAACCGGGCGAGTCGGGGGCAACGATGTGCCTTCGGAGGAGGCGGAACTTTCCCGTTCTGCCGGGCTGTCTTTTGGGTTACACTCCCCACCACGCGAATTTCAACCGGAGGCATCATTCATGGGGTTCGGAAGGCGCGTGACTGTGGCCCTTGGACTGGCTGTCTTGAGCGCAGCCGGAGTTCACGCACAGTCTCTCAGCACCCACTGGGAAGAGCTCACAGGGCCAGATTTCATCCAGGCGACCCAGGCGTCGGAGGGGGTATGCCTGATGCCCCTCGGCATCCTGGAGAAGCATGGACCGCATCTGCCGCTGGGAAACGACCTGATCAATGTGCGCTATCTGGCGGAGCAGTCCGCCGCCAGAGAATACACGGTGATCTCTCCGCCTTACTATCTCGGCCAGATCTGCGAGGCCAAGCACCAACCGGGGCCCGTCGCCTACAGCGCTCACCTTCAATTGGAGCTGTTGCAGGAGACCACCGACGAGATGGCCCGCAACGGTTGCAAGAAAATCGTGATCTTGAACGGCCACGGCGGCAATAACAACCTGCTGCCGTTCTTCGCCCAGTCGCAGCTGTCGAGCCCGCACGACTACGTGGTCTACGTCTTTCAGCCGAACGAGCGGGTGCCCGGCCGGCCGGTCGAGGACAAGCTCGACAAACCGCTCGGCCCGGCCGAAGAGGAGAACCGGACCCCGCGGTCGTTGTAAAATGAGGTATTGAAGAAGCCGCACCCCGGAGGCGAAATCGTGCCAGTCAAGATTGCCGGACTCCTTCCCGGCCCGCTCGACCAGATGGTGAAGAGCGTCCTGCGGGAAGCCCTAGATTCAAGACCCGAAGAGTTCGTGGTCCGCGTTTCGCGCCCTCATGCCGACGTGATTGTGGAGATCCAGCAGCCTTTCGAACGCCGGCTGAAGTTCAACAGTCCCGTGGAAACGGACGTGGCGCGCGAACTCTACACCGCCATCACGGACATTGCGGATGAGGAGTTCGGACCGATCAAGAAGTAATCAGGCAGGGTGGCCGGATCGGGTTTGGCCCGAGCAGCCAGCGCGGCGTCTTGACTAAAGCAGCTTCAGGCCCAAGTAGAGCAGGGTGGTGGCCAGCACGGGCCGCAGAACCTTCTCCGGAAAGATGGCGCTCAAGCGGCTGCCCATCCAAACGCCGGGCACGGAGCCGAGGAGCAGGCCGGCCAGGAGTCGAAGATCGATGGTACCGAGCCCCATGTGACCGATCGCGGCTACGCCCACCAGGAAGAGGGCATGAAAGATATCCGAGCCCACAAGCCGCTTCAGCGGAGTGGTGGGGTAAATGAAAACCAGACTGGCGACGATCAGGCTCCCGCTGCCCACCGAAGTGATGCTGACCAGAAAGCCGACCACCAAGCCAACGATCGTCGTGATCCAGACGGGGCCGCGGGACATGCCCTCCTGGCCGGGCATCGGCAGTTTGGCTCCGAACACGGTGCGGATGAAGAGCCCCATCGCCACTGCGATCAAAGCCGCCCCCAGGACCCAGACCACCAACCGATCTTCAGACTTCATGCCGTGGTGGCGAAGGTAGGCAAGCAGCGCGATGCCCGTGAGCGCCCCCGGGATGCTGCCGAGAGCCAGCCGCTTGACGATCCTGGTGTCAACTGTCGACTGGCGCATGTGAACGATCGAGCCGACACCTTTGGTCAGGGCGTTCCAAACCAGATCGGTGCCCACCGCCAAAGTGGGCCGCGCCAGGCCGAACAGAATCAGGGCCGGAGTCATCAACGCTCCGCCGCCCATTCCGGTCAGGCCGATCAGGAATCCGACAAACAGGCCCAAGATCGATATGCGATAATCCATCAGGCTCCAAGCGCTTTCAAGCGTTCCCGATTCCAGGGGGCCGCATCCAGAACTAATCCAATTGACTTAGTCGAGTTTTCAGCCTACCACACTGCCGTTGCCGCCGCCAAGCGTCTGGACCGGTTTGGGCTGTTATCAAACCTTGGAATAGCGGCCCGGGGCGATCGCGCGGCCACCACGCTTCTCTGGCTCACCCTGGCCCTCACGCACCCCAGCGGCCTGATGAATGCCGCGAGTCTCGCGCTGCCGCCTCAGTCCACCACGGCTTCAAAGTCCGGCAGCGAGGTAGCGATCACGGTGCTCGACGAGAACGGGGTGGCTGTCCAATTTGCCCAGGCGACCCTGACCGGGACGGGCGGCACGGCCAAGTGCGAGACCGACTACGCCGGTCACTGCGAGATCGCCGGCCTCAAGCCGGGCTCCTATCAACTTCGGGTGGAGAAGGAAGGCTTCTTTGTCCTGACAAAGAAGGATGTGGATGTCGGCACCACGGAGGCCGTTGATGTCACCCTCAATCACCAACACGAGTTGGTGAAAACCGTGAACGTTGTCTACTCCCCGCCGCTGATCGATCCCGAGAAGACGACGCTGAGCAACACCCTCTCCAGCCACGACATCATTGACCTGCCATCCAGCGTGCCGCGCGACATCCGCTACTCCCTGCCGCTGCTCCCGGGCGTCCTGCCCGATGCCACCGCCCAGGTCCACGTCGATGGCTCCGACAGCCCTCAGACCATCTACCTGCTCGACGGCTTCACGCTGAACGCGCCGGAGAGCCGATATTTCCTCACGCGCGTGAGCGTGGACGCGATCCGCTCGGTCACACTCCAGAACTCGCGCTATCCGGCCGAGTACGGAGGCGGCACGGGCGGAGTGCTTGATCTCACCACCGGCATGGGCGACGACCACTTCCGGTTCGCCGGCACGGACTTTCTGCCGTCGCTCGCCTTCAACAAGGGCTTCCACATCGGCAGCTGGATACCGCGCTTCCTGGTCTCGGGCCCCTTGCACCGGGGCAAGGCGTGGTTCCTGGTCGCGCCGGAGGGAGAGTACAGCCAGAACATCATCAATGAGCTCCCTCCGGGCCAGGACGAGGTGACCTCCTGGCGTTACGGAGTGCTCAGCAAGGCCCAAGTGAATCTCGCGTCCTCCAACATTCTCACCGGAACCGTCCTGATCAACGGCTTCGGCGAGAATCACGCCGGCCTTTCTCTATTCAATCCGCTCCCGACCACCCTCGATCTTCGGCAGTCGAACGATCTGCTGGCCGTAAAGGATCAGGCGTTTCTGTCCAAAGGCATGCTATTCGAGGTCGGCCTGGCGGCGACGCAGTTCTACTCGCACCAGCTGCCGCAAGGCGACCAGACCTACGTGATCGGTCCGAACGGCAATAGTGGTAACTACTTCGAGACTGCCATTGAACGCTCCAAGCGCCTCGAAGGCGTGACCGGCCTCACCGTGCCGCTGCTGGCAGAGGGACGGCATGAGCTCAAGTTCGGAGGCGATCTGGAGCGGATCACGTACGATGCGTCTTACGTGCGGAACCCATTCGAGATCGAGCGTACCGACGGCACCTTGGCCCGCGAGGCGAGCTTCGTCGGACCTTCGGCTCCCGTCCTGGACAACTTCGCGGTCGGAACCTACGCCCAGGACCGCTGGTCTATCTCGAAAAGATTTACGTTCACTCCCGGCGTGCGGCTGGATTGGGACGAGATCGTGCGGGACGTCCTGGTGTCGCCTCGGCTCGCGGCCACGTATCTGCTCGAACGGGGCGGCGAGACCCGACTCGTGGGCGGCGTGGGCGTCTACTACGATTCCACCGACCTCAACCTGCTCTCCCTGCCGCTCGCCGGCCAACGGGTCGACGTCTTCTACAACAGCGCCGGCACGGCACCGGCCGGCCCTCCGGTGACGACGTCATTTCAAACCGTTCCGGGTACATTGCAGGAATTCAAGGTGTTGAACTGGAGCGCGGGCGTGGAGCGCAAACTGCCCGGATCCATTGACGTCGACTTCGAGTTCCTGGAGAAGAACGGCCAGCACGGCTTCGCCTACTACAACCAGTGCACGGTGATCGGCAGCTGCCTCAACGGAACCTTCACCCTGCACAGCCAGCAGCAGACCAACTATCACGCCGCCCGTATCACCGTGCGCAAGCAGTTCCGGGGCGATCACCTGGTGTTCGCCTCCTACACGGAGTCCAGGGCCAACGCCAACGCCGTCATCAACTTCGGCCTCGATAATCCGGTCTTCAGCCCGCAGCTCGGGGGACCGCTGCCCTGGGACTCGCCGCACCGCCTGATTTCCTGGGGGTTTCTGCCTCTGATCCGAGGCTATGACCTAGCCTACACTGTGGACGCCCGCAGCGGCTATCCTTTTTACCTCGTCAACCAAAACCAGCAGCTTGTGGCCCCGCCGGGCTCGGGCCACTATCCCGCCTATTTTTCGCTCGACCTCGCCCTGGAGAAGCGCTTCGGCTTCTTCGGCTTCCTCTGGGCGCTCCGGGCGGGCTTCAACGACATCACCAACCGGCAGAACGCCACCGCCGTCAACAACAACGTGGACTCGCCTCAATTCCTGACCTACGGGGGCATTCAGGGACGCGTCCTGACCGCCCAGATCCGGCTCGTCGGCCGCAAGTAGCCCCGCCTCAGGCCTTGCCCAGCACCAGCCGGTCCACGCGCTGGCTGACGTCCCGCAGATAGGCCTGGTCGCCGCCTTCGAGTTCGGTAATCGCGGCGCCTGAGTAGCCGATCTCGGCCAGCGCCTTGCGGACCTCGGCCCAATCCACGTCGCCCTCGCCGAGGTTGACCCAGTGATAGCAGTCTTCCTGCCGCTTGAAGTCCTTGAGGTGGACGTCGACGATGCGCGCTCCCAACGTTCGAATCCAGTCCTGGGGATAGCCGTAGAACACCACGTTGCCGACGTCGAACCAGGCTTTTACCCACGGGCTCTGGTACTGGTCGATGTAGATGGCAAACTCGATGGGACTCAGCAGGAACTTGTTCCAGACTTCCTCGAGAGCGATCACCACCTGCAACTGCTCGGCCAGCGGAAGGAGCTTGCGGATCGCGACCTGCGAGCGGTTCCAGGCCTCGCGATAACTGGTCTCCGGGTTGACCACCGCGGGCACCAGCAGCACGTAACCGGCGCCCCAGAGCTTGGCGTTGTTTAGCGACGTGCGCATCCCCTCCAGGCTCTTCTCCACCACCGCCGGATCGCCGGAAGACAGGGGCCATTTCCAGTGGTCCATGTTCATCACCGAGTCGATGCGGATGCCCGCGGCGTCCGCCGACCGCTTGATCTCCTCCGCCTCCTCCTGGTTGGGCGTGGTATTCACCTGCAGGACCTCGAAGCCCACGTCGCGGGCCAGCTTGAAGCGGTCCGCATAAGACAGATTCTTGGGCAGCATGTCGACCAGCACGCCCTTCTTGATGCGGGCCGGCGCGCCGGCCGGCGCCGCGGCCGACGAGGCCTGCGCGCCCAAAGTGCGCGTTCCGGCGGCCCCCAGGCCGGCCGCACCGGCGGCGGCCATCGAGGTTTTGAGAAAATCCCGGCGAGATGGACTTTTCGGCATCAGGCTGCTCCTCGTAAGTTCGCTGCTTACCGCTTCGACGGATCGATCAGCGCCCATTCCTATGAATCGACCTATCCACGACATCGATGACGCCGTTCAGCTTGTCCTCGATCTCAACTATCTTCTCTCCGACCTGGGCCAGCTTCTCTTCAGTCTTCGCCTGAGCTTCGGCGAGCCGGACCATCGCCTTGTCGAGGCGGCGGACGTCGCTTCGCAGTGAAACACCGTACCGAACGAGCCCCGTCACCACCGGTTGTTCGTGGCGACTACGCGCTCCAGGCGGCTAAGCCTCGCATCCGCCTTGGCAAACCTGGCCTCAAAGCGCGCATCCCTGCGAGCCTGATTCTTCAGAGAAAATCGACGGTCTCTTCAACGTCCATTTCCACCTTCGAGGCCCTTCGGAGATCAATCGAGCGCTCGGTACCGGAACCTCACCCCCGCCAATTCAGCTTATTCAGGTCGATCCCGGATTCCCACACCTCCGTCGAGCTCATCAGCTCGTCCCAGGTGACCGGGTTGCCGTTATAGGCGGCCGTGCGCGCCATCATGCAGGTGAGCGCGCTGAGGGCGCCCTGCTCGGCCTGATTGTGGAACTGGCCGCTGGTGATGCTTTCCACGAACGCTTTCTTCTTCTCCGGATCAGCCTCAGCCAGGTTATCGGAGAACTTGCCGGTGGCGGAGAACTGCTGGGAGCCGGCCTCCGGCTGAGCCTGAGCCGGTTGCCAAGGCTCGTCGCCCCAGATGCCGATCGGCCCGGAGTAAGGCGTCTGCGACGTGCCCTTGGTGCCGAAGAACCGCTCCGTGACGTCCCACCAGCCCTTATTGAACTGGGTGGAGCTGAAAGTGACGGCGATGTCGTTGGGATAGTAAAGGACCACGTTGTAGTGGCTGTACGCCGTATCACTGGGCGGCCGGCCCGCGGTGCCGCCGGTGGCGGCGGCCTTGACGGGATGGTCCTGAAGTACCCAGTTGCAGACGTCGATGGCGTGAATGTTCTGTTCCACGATGATGTCGCCGGACAGCACCCGGTCGTGGACCCAGTTGCGCAGGCGGCGCTCCTCCGGGGAAGCGTTGGGCCAGGCCGGACGATCAATATAGCCGGCGATGTAGTGGGCCTCGCCGCTGGCAATCACGCCGAGCGCTCCAGCGTGAATGCGGCGCACGGTCTCGACAAACGGCGGGCAGTTACGGATCTGAAACCCCACATCCAGGCTGAGCTTGCCCTGAGCGCGCTGCCCGATCTCGATCACGCGCTTGGCGCCGGGCGCGTCGACCGCCACCGGCTTCTCGCAATAGACGTGCTTGCCCGCCGCAACCACCGCTTCGAGGTGCTGGGGATGAAAGATCGGCGGGGTCGCGATGACGATAGCGTCGATCTCCTTCGAGGCCGCGATCTCCTGGTAGGCGTTCGGTCCCACGAAAGTCTGGGAAGCATCGATCGGTGAGTAGCCCTTGGCCTGCTGCATCCGGTCGAAGTGTTTGCGCCCCGCGTCGAGCTGGTCCTGGAAGAGATCGGCCAGGGCCACCACGCGGGCTCCGCCGGTATCCACGAGGTTGCTGGCGTCCTCCGTGCCACGTCCGCCGCAGCCAAGCAATCCCACCCGCACGGCCGAGTTGGCTTGGGCGCCGCGCACCAGGCCCGGCTTAAGGATCATGAAGCCGGCCGCGGCGGCCGCCCCCATAAACTCCCGCCGGTTGAGTCCCTTCTCTTGCCGGATCTCGTTCGAAGTCTGTTCGTTCATTGCTCCCTCTCTCAAGAAGATGATGACCTTAACATAAATGGCTCTGAGCCGGAATTCGTAAGTCACGCCGTTCGCGACCCGCATCACTTTCGCGCCAAAGGACCCCTCCCGGCTCGACCTTCAAATGCGCGCTTGAAAGTCTCGACCCTTTGTTTTCTTACACCTAACGGCTTCGTTTTTGGAAATTTCGCCTCAACCCATTAATCTTATAGTTTACGATCTGTCAAGAAAGCACGGCGGCAGTAATTCAGAATCCTATCCAGATGGTCAGCCTCCGCTTGCCGTCATCGATCCCGTGCTGTAGATCTGGTATCCAAGCCTCCAGAATCTTCGTGAAATCGTTGTCGCTTGGCACAGTCTGGGGCAACTGCATGATTTCGCATCCCTTCACAAATTCCTGCTCAAAGCCGAATCAGTTACCCTGCTCTGCCAGACGTTCGGCTTGGTTACCGCTCCCGCCGCTCATTGCGGGACTCTTCGAACCGTAGCGCCAAATCAGACCCGTGTCCATGACAAATTGGCTGGCTTCTGCGCCTCTGCAATGGAGTTCGGCAGCGCTGTAGGACGCAGAAGCAACTCATTGACATTAAACAGCTTACAGCGGTCGTAGGGACGCGTTTGAGCGCTAGTCAAAACTCGCTTTTGTTGATTCTAAAGGACATTTCAGCTTACCGACCTTGGGCGATGCAGTAACTCGTTGAGTTAAAGCCGCAATTCCAGCTTTGGTCCTGGGGGGTGGGGGCGTTAAGGCCTTTTCTCTCCCACCCGGCCATCCTTAGCCTAACGATGTAGGCCCGAACCGAGCCTACCGCTCGTCTTTCGTCCCGGCCCGATCCGCACCCTATTTAGTATTCTATACATATCGCAGGCGTTGAATCAAGGCGTTCCGAGTTGAGTCCGGCCGAGCCTCCCGTCGTGGGCGGGCCGCCGGTTTCGAGGCCGTCGCGCCATCCTCAGCGCTGGTCGATGGGCACGTACTTCTGGTTGGTGGGTCCGACATAGTCCGCCAGCGGCCGGATCAGGCGATTGTTGGCGTATTGCTCCAGCACATGGGCGGTCCAGCCCGAGATGCGGCTGACCGCAAAAATCATGGGGTAAAGGTCGATGGGGATGCCGAGCACATAGTACGCCGAAGCCGAATAGAAATCGACATTGGCGTTGATCTTCTTCTCCTCGATCATCAATTGCTCGATGCGCCGCGACATCTCAAACCACTTGGTCTGACCTGTCTGCTGGCCGAGCTCCTCGGACATCTTGCGCAGCACAAAAGCCCGCGGGTCCTCGGTGTGATAAACGCGGTGGCCGAAACCCATGACCTTGGTCTTCCGTTTCAGCAACCCGCCCAGGTAGTCCTCCACCCGGTTGACGTCGTTAATCTCGATCAGCATCTTCATCACATGCTCGTTGGCTCCGCCGTGCAGCGGCCCTTTCAGGGTCCCGATGGCGGAGGTGATGGCAGAGTGCATGTCAGAGAGGGTTGAAGCGGTGACGCGGGCGGCGAAGGTCGAGGCGTTGAAACTGTGATCAGCGTGCAGGATGAGGGCGATGTCGAACCAGCGGGCGCTCTCCGGCTGCGGCGTCTTGCCGGTCAGCATATAGAGAAAGTTGGAGGCGAAGTTGACCTTGGGATCGGGCGCCACCGGCTCCTTTCCCTCGCGAATGCGGCCGAAAGCGGCGACGATGGTGCCGATCTGCCCGGTCAGCCGCAGGGCCTTGCGGCGATTGGCCTCGAGTGACATATCCTCGGCTTCGGGGTCGTAGAGGGAGAGGGCGGAGACGGCCGTGCGCAGCGTTTCCATGGGGTGCTGAGGGGGCGGCAGGCGTTTGAGGAGCTCGATGATGTCCGGGGAGATGGGGCGATTCTCGGCCAGTTGCTGCTCCAGTTCGTCCAGCTCAAAACGCCGGGGCAAACGGCCGTACCAGAGAAGGTACACCACCTCCTCGAAGGTGGAGTGCTCCGCCAGATCCTTGATATCGTAACCGCGATAAGTCAGAATTCCCCGCTCTCCGTCAATGGAGCAGATTTCGGAGTTCGCAATCACCAAGTCCTGTAGTCCCAGCTTGACTTCTGCCATGGAAGGTCCCTCTTTGCGGAGTAAAAATCGCTCTAAGGCGTCATCATAACACGAACGAAACGCCCCCCCCAAAGCCCAACCCGCCGCCATAATCCTTCCGGATTCAGTCGTATATCTTAACCTTGGCGCGCGCCTCGGATGCTATTCTGGTTAGAGGCCAACTGAGCGCGCATGAATGATCATCACGCTGCCGTAGGAATCGCGCTCGTGGCGGGCACGGTCGCCTGGATCGCCTGGCGCTACCTTCGTTGTCCGAGGGGACCGGTTCCCGTTCGCGCCTGGGTCGGACTGCCGATCATCTTAGGGGCAGAAGTCTCGCTGTTCCTGCGGGCGAGCGGGTGGGTATCGGTCTACTTCACCCCCATCGTTTGGACCGGATACATCCTGCTGGCTGACGGGCTGGTGGCGAGCTTGAAGGGCGAATCGCGGCTGAGCCGGGCACCGGGCCAGTTTGCGGCGTTGGCCTTGTGGTCGGTGCCGCTCTGGCTGATCTTCGAGGCTTATAACCTGCGGCTGCAGAATTGGAGGTACGAGGGACTGCCGGAGGTCGCCGGCCTGGACCACCTAGGCTTCATCTGGTCGTTCGCCACCATCTGGCCCGCCATCTTTGAGACCGCCGATCTGCTGGAGGCGCTTGGATTGTCCCGTGCGCCCGGCCGGCCGACGGCTCCCTTCGCTCCGGCCGTTCGCTGGATGATCGCGGCGGCGGGCCTGGTGATGGTGACGGCGCCCGTGCTGATCCCGGTCCGGATCGGCAGCTACCTGTTCGGCGCCGTGTGGATCGGCTTCGCGCTGCTGCTCGATCCCGTGGTTTATCACTGGCGCGGGCCTTCCCTGTTGCGCGACCTCGAGGCCGGAAACCGTACCAGGCTCTTTTGCCTGCTGGGAGCCGGTTGGGTGTGCGGAATTCTCTGGGAGTTTTGGAACTACTGGGCGGGCGCGCGTTGGGTCTACGTTTTCCCCATGGCCCAGCAGTGGAAGATCTTCGAGATGCCGCTTCCCGGTTTCGGCGGCTTTCCCGCTTTTGCGGTGGAGTGCTGGTTGATGTATCAAACCTTGCGCATCCTGAGGCGTCAGTTGCATACCTTCAGGAAGCAGCCCACCCTGGTCCGGACCGAGGTATGAGCCGGCTCAGGGCATTACTCCCCAATAATCCCTGGTTCGAGGAGACAGCCTTGTGATGACGACTGCCCGGCGATGGCCGCCCCAAAGATGTCGGAAGTTACCGCTCGCCGCGCTGGCTGCGGCCATGTTATGGGCCGCGGTCCCGGCGGCGCCCGCTCAGACCGGCGCCCCGCCTTCGGAGGCGGCGATGCTCGAGATCGCGCGCCAGGGGATGTCTCAGCTCATGAACGGCGATCCCGACGGCGCCATCCAGCGATTTCAACAGATCCAGCGCGAGGATCCGGAGTCACCGCTCGGCTACCTGTTTCAGGCGGACGCCTACTGGTGGAAGATCTACCTGACGACGGGCAATCTGGTCGACCCGGACGTCTTCGATGTGGTCTCGACCAACACGAGTCCTTACGATCGTACCTTCGAAAGCTTTGTGCAGACCGCGATCCAGAAGGCCGCCACACGCGTGAGCGCCCAGCGCGACGTCGCGCGTAACATGCTTAACGAAGGAATGTCCTACGGGTTGCTCGCGCGCTTCTACGGCCTGCGCGATAACGACCTGCCGACGGCCCGGGCCGGCAAGAAAATGCGGTCCCTGCTCATGGAAGCTGTCAAGCTCGACCCCAGCCTCACCGATGCCTACCTCGGTATCGGCATCTACAACTACTTCGTGGATACCTTGCCCACCATCGTGAAGCTGCTGAAATTCTTCATTGGCCTGCCGGGCGGGAGCCGCGAGCTGGGACTGCAGCAGCTCGAGACGGCGGCCACCAAGGGAGACCTGACCCGCGGCGAAGCCAAGTTCTATCTGGCCAAGGACTATTCCCGCCGCAGCGAGCAGCAGTACGCGAAGTCGCTGGCGTTGTTTCGGGAGATGGTGGCGGAGTACCCGGAAAACCCACTTTGGAAGCTGGTGGCCGGCAGCCTGCAGATCAGGCTGGGACATCAGACTGAAGGCGTCGCCCTCTACCGCGAGGTCCTCGACAAGAGCGCCAGCCTGAACACCGAGGTGGGCAAGGCGATTCACGCTCAAGCGGAGAAGGCCTTGGCCCGGATGAATCAACCTCACCCCTAAACGGGCTACGCCGTCATCCGCTCCCGGAACGCCTCGGTCTGCTCGTGAGCGTGATACGAGCTGCGCACCAGAGGTCCCGACTCGACGTGGCGGATGCCGAGCCTCTCGCCTTCGCGCTTAAGCGCCGCGAATTCGTCCGGCGTGTAGAAGCGCGCCACCGGAAGCTGGTTTCCCGACGGCCGCAGGTATTGGCCGATGGTGACGATGTCCACGCCGGCAGCGGTGAGGTCCGCGAGCACGGCGGAGACCTCTTCCGACGTCTCGCCCAGCCCGACCATCAGGCCGGACTTGGTCGGGATCGCGGGGGCCAGCTCGCGCGAGCGCGCCAGCAGGCGCAAGGATCGCTCGTAACGCGAGCCGCGTCGGGCCACCGGGTAGAGACGGGGCACGGTCTCGGTGTTGTGATTGAGCACATCCGGCGCGGCCTGGAGCACGATCGCGAGGGCCTCGTCGGAGCCCCGGAAGTCCGGGATCAGCACTTCCACCTGCACGCCTTCGATGCGCCGGCGCAGAGCCCGAATCGTGTGGGCGAAGAGGGTGGCGCCGCCGTCCGGCTGGTCGTCGCGGTCGACCGAGGTCACCACGACGTAGAGCGCCCCCATGGCTTCGGCCGCGCGAGCCACCCGCTCGGGCTCCTCCCAGTCGAGGGGCAAAGGCTTCCCCTTGGGCACCGAACAGAAGGCGCAGGTCCGGGTACAGAGATTCCCCAGGATCATGAAGGTGGCGGTGCGATGGCTCCAGCACTCGCCCATGTTGGGGCAGCGGGCGCTTTCGCAGACCGTGTGCAGGCCCAGCCCGCGCATCAGCCGTTTGAGTTCGATGTAGTTGTCGCCGCCGGGCAGGCGGACCTTCAGCCATTCCGGACGCCGGGCCGGCGCGGCCTTAGGAGCAATCTGCACGAGGTCGCCGATCACACTCTGATTCTATCAGCTTCCCGCCGGCCCAGCACGCCGCTGATCGAGGCCTCAATCGCGAGGCTTCGGCGCCTCGCCGGCTGCCGTGCCCTCCGGCCCTTCGCCGGCGCCGCGGAGCGCGTCTTTGAACCCGCGAATCCCCTTCCCCAATCCCTGCCCTAACTCCGGCAGCTTCCTGGGGCCGAAGACGAGCAGAGCGATCAGCAGGATCATCACCAGGTGCGTAGGTTGAAACAGACCCTCAAACATCTCCAGACCTCTTTCTTAGACTTGGTCGCGCGCCAGGCCGGGATTTCCCGGGTGCACGCGGGATAGCAGCAAAGGCGCTTGGCTGCCACGACGTCCGCTGATTCTCTCAGCTGGCGCGCTGAGCCTCGCGCCTTTGCCTGGAACGTGGTTTGCTTCCTAAACCTCGCGGCGTGCGGCGTCGGCATCCGCCGCCAAGTCGTGGAGCATCTCAAAAAACGCCTTGGATTGACCGATGAACAGCCCATCCGCGGTCAGGGCTTTAGCGGCGCCCATGGCCGCACCTTCAGTCTTAGTCGGTCGAACGATGGAGACCGGCGGAAACTTCCGGCTGAGGAAACGAGTCGGCTCGGGCATGATCAGGTTGGTCTGGAAGTTCTCGCCGCCAAAAGGCGGGGAGTTGAGATCGGGAAACACCAGGGTGGGATCGTTGGGGTCGGTCAACGCCGGCGCGTTGCCGGCCTTGTCGTGCCACGTCTGGAAGTGGGCGGTTTCGGTAGGTCCAATGCTGAGCAGGATTCGCAGGACCTCCACGCTGGTCACTCTCTGCGCCAGCGCGGGATAGAGGCTGGTGCCGCCCTGCTCGATCGTCCCGAAATGGAAGCCGGCCGTGTTGGCAATGGCCTGGATGTGATCCTTCGGCCCCAGATCGGCGTCGGACCGCGGGATGGCCGGATGCTGGCCGACGGCCAGGCTCGGCACCGCCTGGGGGAATTTGAAACCGGGATCGAGGTCGGGGTTGCGGGTGCTGCTGCGATACCGGGTAAACCAGCTAGTGTCGACCGAGAGCTGCATGAGGTTCGTCAGCCGTCCGATCTGCTGGGCTCCGGACGCCTTGCTGCTGGGCAGAGTGCGAAACTGATCCAGATCGACCGCTTCCCGGCCTTTGGAAACCAGGTAGGCGTTGAGGAATGCCCAATGGCTGAATTCATCGTCGGTGTTATCGTGGATGTACTGGTCCATGTCCTCGTCCAGCACCTTGAGGTGAGCCGTGTAAACGGGATTTCCGCTGCCGCCGGGGACTTCGCTGTCCTGAATTCCCCCGAGTTCGTTGTACTGCTGCCACAAGTCGCTCTCCAGGATCTCGGCCGCCGCCAGGAACTGTAGAATGGCCTCGTCTCCGTTGGTCAGCGAGCCGCTGTCCTCAGTCTCCTCCTGGCCGAAGAGGGACATCCCGCTGGCGAGAAGTCCCCCGGCGACGCCTGCCGAGGCGGCCGCTGCCAGCCCTCTCTTCAGGAACGAACGCCGATCGGCCGGGCCTTTCAAGTTTTCGAATAGGTCTTTCACGAAACGCCTCCTTCTTTCGTTGGTCTTGCAGGAACCAAAGTCCGGCAGTGTACTCACCGGCGCTGCTTCCCGCCAAAGCCAGGATGCCGGAGCGGCAACCAGCGCTTGTCACCCGCTTGTCGCCTCCGGGTTAATTCCTTGTCACTTTTTTACGCAGGGTCCCCGGGGGAACCTGCAGCGACCGGCGCGGCCCAGGGCGGCGGCCACTGCGGTCGAAGCCCGCAAGGACGGGCCCGTCGATAAAGCTCGCTTGAAAGCAGACTGAAGGAGGAGTTGGGAGGGAGACCTGATGAATTTCGGGCAGGCGCCGATCTTAGCCCGGGGCGATCCTGTTTTTGATCGCGTACTGAATCAGCTCGGCGTTCGACTTCAGACGAAGGTCCGCCATGATCTTGTACTTGTGGTAAGCGATGGTGCGGGAAGATACGTTCAGAATGTCAGCGATCTCTTTCATCGGCCGGCCCTCCACCAGGAGTTGCAGCACTTCACGCTCGCGGGACGTCAGACCGGCGTGCCGCTTCTGGCCGCGGGGGTTCTCGACGAACGCTTCATCCAGCGCCCGTTTCATGGCGGGCGTGACATACTTCAGGCCACGCAAGGCGCTCCGGACGGCCTTGGTCAGCTCCGAGGCCGCCGAGGTCTTGAGCAGGTAGCCCGAGGCGCCCAAGCGCAGTGCCTCCGCTCCCGTGTCGGGGTCCGGATTCATGGTTAGAAAGATCAGTTTGACCTTGGGCGAAATCTCGCGCAGTCGCCGGGCCGCCTCCAGCCCGTTCAACAAAGGCATACCGATATCCAGGACCACCACCTCGGGCTTCAAGCGTTGGGCGGCTACCAGCAAGGCGCGTCCATCGCCCACCATGCCCACGACTTCGAATTCAGGCTCCAGCAGGCCCTTGAAGGCTTCCAGCAACAAGGTGTGATCATCCGCCAGCAAGACTCGGGTCCGGCTCATACCGTCGCTCCTCGAACTGTCTTCGACTCCGCGCCGGGTCCGGCGCGCTCTCCTCAGGGTATGGGGGCAGCCAGGGGGATCTGTACCTCCACCCGGGTGCCTTCGGAGGGGCTCGACTGGATAGACAACTCTCCCCCCACATATAACACGCGCTCGCGCATGCCGATCAACCCGATCCCCTCCCTGGCCCTCGGTGCGGTCGGGTCAAAGCCTCTACCGGAATCCGAAACCCTGAGCTCGATTCCCTTCGGCACGCCATGCAATTCAACCACCGCGGTTTCCGAGCCACTATGCTTGACGACGTTGCGAAGGGACTCCTGCACGATGCGGTAGAGACACAAAGCGACATCCCCCGGCACGGAGCGCGGAACGCCGGCATGGAGAAACCGAACCGACACGCCGGCCTGCTTCGAAAGCTCGGCGCAGTGACTCCGGACCGCCATCACCAGCCCCAGGTCCTCCAGCTTCGACGGATGCAACTGGTGCGAAAGGCGATGCACGTCGGAGGTCAGCTCCTGGGTCTGCGCCCACATCGCCTGGATGCGCGCCGACCATTCGTGCCGGGTGGCCGGGGGCCGTTGCGCCAGTTGCTCCAGGTCGATGGCCAGCAACGCCAGGCGCTGGCTGAAATCATCGTGCAAGTCCCGCGCCACCCGGCGGCGCTCGTCTTCCTGGACCATGAGCATCCGTGAGCCCAGGTCGCGGAGGGTCTTTTCCGCCCGCTTGCGATCGGTGATGTCTTCGATCACCTTCAGCAGGCACGGCTCGCCGCCCACCTCGATCGTCGCGGTAGAGAGGAGGGCGCTCCGCTCCTCGCCCGCCCGGGTGCGATAGGGAGCCTCGTACCGGGTCAGGTGCATTTGGGTGGCGACCACCTTCCGGAGCCGCAGCAGGTCGGGCGGTCGGTAGATGCCCAGCTCCTCGGGGCTGCGGCCGATGATTTCGCCAGCGCTGTAACCAGTGTTCCGCACGTAGGCCTCGTTGACGTCCAGGTATCGCCCCGTGCCCAAAGAGAGAATGGTCATGGGGATGGGGCTGCCGTGAAAAGCCTGGGAGAATTTCTGTTCCGATTTCTGCAGGTCTTCCACCGATTGCTTACGTTCCAGGGCGCTGGCCACCGCATCGCCCAGCGCCCGCAGACGCGCCAGGTCATCGCCGGACCAGGCGACGGGGTGCGCGTGAGAGTGTAATCCAATACAGCCCCGAATACTGGCCCGGGACCGGATCGGCACGGTCAATTCGGAGAAATTCCCCTCCCTCTGCTGCAGGCGCCGCTCATCCACCGCCTCGGGCGGATAGTCGGCCAGCGAGTTGATCCGGACGGGTTCGCCCGCCAGCAGCCGCCGCTCCGACCAGGGCAGGGTACCGAAGGGCACCCGTTGATACGCTTGACCTTGGAGCTTGAGGTTGGACCCGCACCACTCGTGAGTCACGCCCCAGCTGTTCCCGTCGGTGGAAAACCAGATCACAAAGGCATGGTCGGCGCCGACGAATTCGGCGATCCCGTGCAACGCCTCGACGACGCCGGTGTCCACTTCCGCAGGGGAGCAGGTGGCGAAGCGGAAAAGGATAGCGGTCATCAACTCGTTGAAAGCTGCGTGCTCGCGAAGACTCAGCTCCGCGCCGCGGCGCTTCTCTTCAGCTTTCCGGAGGGCTTCGTTCGCCTTCCGGCGTTCGGTGACATCCTGCAGGACGGCACAAACCCGTTCGACGCCGTCCGAGTTCCGGACCGGGTAGTAGGATGCCGATAAGTCCCTTTCGTCTCCGGCGGCCGCCTGATGGGTCGCTTCGAAGTGAACGACCTGTCCCCTGAAGCAATCATCGATCCTCTCCTTGACCACCGCCTGAAAGAACTGCTCGCCCATGACTTCGCCAAGGGAGTGGCCAAGCACTTCGTCCCATTTCATCCCGAAATGCTCGAGGTAGAGGTGATTGGCGAGCCGGTAGCGGTATTCCTGGTCGATCATGGCGATCATGTCGTTCGAATTCTCCACCACTCTCTCGTATTCCCGCAGTACCTGTTCCGCCTTCTTGCGCTCCGTGATGTTGCGGACGATCCACCACATTCCGGCCGGGCGCCCCGCCTCGTCCCGCAAAAGCTGAGCCCGGACTTCGACCGGGACGATGGAGCCGTCTTTGCGCCGGTACTCCTGCTCGTAGATCTCCGAGTAGCCCTGGGCCAGAACCTGCCGGTTCAGGACCTCCGTCTCCAGGGCGCGCCATTTCTCGGGAATCAGGTCCCACCTCGTCATCCGCACCAGCTCAGATCTCGCGTACCCAACCAGTTGGCAGAAGGCCTCATTGAACCCGGTCAATCGCTGCTGCAGATCGGACTGAACGAAGGCCTCCATCATCCCCTCATACAAGCTGAGGAACCTGGTCTCGCTGGCCAGCAGGACCTGTTCCGCCCGCCGCCGTCGCCGCCGCTGGACGAGCAGGTAGATGATGAGCAGCGCCTCGATCGCGATCAGCACGATGGCGCCGATGATGCGTACCTTGTAAAGTTCCCAGGCCGAGGGCTGTTTGAAAAGCACGATACTGCCCGGCGGCAGCCGCTCCTCGCTGATCTGCCAGCGCCGCAGTTGGCGCCAATCGAACGTGTCGCGGGCGCTGTCTTCCGACAAGACGGGAATATCGGCGGGCTTCGTCCCTTGCAGCACTCGAAGTCCCAACTCTCCAACCTTCGCCCCGGCGGTGCGAAACGGCACTACGTCGCCCCCGACGATTCCGGAGCCCAGATACCTCTCAAACACCCCATAGACGGGGGCGCGTGAGGATTGAACAATGCTGTTCAGGGCTTCGCGAGGCAGGAAGAACCGCCCGGCGCCGTCCCGCCACAGCATCATGTACAAGACGATGGAATGATCGGGCAGGTGGGCCAGCCTCTCCGAGAGCTGGTCCGTGGGCAGATCGGTCAGGTAAGTAAACTGGAGCTTCCCCTCATACTCCTGCAGGTCGCTGCGGATCTCCTGCATCCAGTCTTTCTCATAGGGAAGGGTGCCTCCGACCAGCACTACCTGCCGGGTGTCCGGCTGGAGCTGCAAGGCTGCGGCTAGGGTCTCAGTGATCTTGGCGGTCTCCACGATGCCGGTCATGTTGGAAGGCATGGGAAGGCGCACCACCCAACGCCGGTCCACCGCGCCGAAGACCACCGGCACACTGGGGAAAAGCTTTTGGCCATAACTGCGAACGAAGCGGATGGCAGGCAGGCTGACCGGAACGATCAAATCAATCCCCGAACGGGAATACTTGATGCGGAGGTACGTTTGCAGCTCCTTCTCGTGCCTGGGGCTCGGGAATCTCGCCAGATCGAGAAACTCAGTGAAAAACTCGCAGCGTCCGAAAGGGCCTGCGTTCAGCCTCGATCGTAAGGCCTCGTCGAAGTCAGCGTAGAGCCCGGAGCCGTTCTCAAACGAGTAAAGGATCAGAACCCGCTTCGTGTCCGGTTGATCCTGAGCCGATAGGGCGGGGTCAGGGAAGAAGCAGGCCAGAAAGAGGGGCAGGAGGACCCGGCCGAGAAGGCTTTGGCTCCGGCGGCCGTTGCGGCGCCCCAGGCTTCCGTCGGCCCGGAGTGCCCGGGCTGCCTTCCTGGCGGACCACGGGTGGGCGCGCCTTGTGACCATCCACACGCTTCCTCGTGCGGCGGCCGGGGCCGCTGCTTCGGCTCGCATTTCTGAGCACCTTTCTAAGCATCCTTATGCTAGCGCAACCGGAATCCAGTGCTCAACGGCGGCGCCAGCGAGAGCGCGCCCGTACAGTCCACCGGCAACTCAAGATTGAACGGTCGAGAGCACCTCAAGTATTGGGTCCACAGACCTATTGAGCAGCATCCTGACCTTTCGCTGCTGTGAGCCAAATCACAACCCAGCCGGATCTCGCCGCCCTCGTGCCCCTTAACCGAGCCTCGTTGGAGCAGTTGGCCGGTTCGGAATTTCACGGTTCAAAGCCGCGAAGACGAAACCACGGAGCTCAGAGAGCGAAGCGTCGGACCAACCGGCATACGACCGTGTGGGTCGGACCAAACCCGGGCATCCCCCGAACCTCCTTGATGGCGTTTATTACTTATGGTAAATTAAGGCATGAGTAATGTTAGTCCTGAGTCCGCCATCCGGCGGCGCCCGGATTCGGCTTCACTCCCACTGCCAAACCTGCTGTGCCCACCCGCCTGGCCTCCAGCCGCCGCAGTAACCCTCTCTGCCCGTCGGATCGGCGGCTCAGGGAGCGCTGGTGGGAACGACGGGGAAACGAACCCAAGCGAACCCAACAAGGCTAAGCCTATAAAGATAAAACACTTAACCTCAATCGGACGAAAAGCAAACCCAAGGATGCTATCCTCCTTGTTTTCATTAGTTTGCAATCGAAAGCGGGCTGATTTTTGCGAAACGTATGTCTCCCGGTCAATGAGAACCTACAGCGCGGGAACGAACCTTTCGTGGCACACCTCCCCGGGGCTACAGGGCGGGCCGAAGTCTTGCGCGAAAGGGTTACCATCAAAGCCACGATGTATCAGATTACAAAGATCTTACGCGAGTACGTTCCAAATCAGCCTGGCGCCGCGGCCGGCCGGGGACATCCGGACCCTGCCAAGGAACACGGCCATCGAAGCCGGGATCGGTCAGATTACAAATGAGTTGTCCGGATGGGTACCGCTGAGCGGGCTTCAACCCGGCAGGCGGGCCGCCTCGGGGACAAGGTAGGCGGTCGGCGACGCTGGGCAGGGGGCGATATCGGCAGCTTATGGATAGATTTTCGTTATGGTAGAGATCGTGACTTATCATCGCCGACCCCTTCTCAGCGTTTCCCGTTCGGCAGTATCATATCGCGGGTACCAGAGACTCCATGGCTAGTTCCGCCACACCTCCACTGACGAGCAACGGCACAGGATCCAAAGTTCCGCGGGTGGTGATCGCCACTACCGCCATGCTCACCTTCATCTCCTTCTGGCGGGCGGCAGCCATCGTTTTGAACGACTTGGCCTCCTCGGCCTTCTACGCCGGCGGCATTGCGGAGAAGGCGATCGGCTCGGCGGCGCCGTGGTTCATCCTGGCGGTCATGCTCTTTGCGTACGCAGTCTGCCAGATGTACGTGGAGAGCTGCGGGATGTTCGTACGCGGCGGCGTTTACCGGGTGGTTAAGGAAGCCATGGGTCCCACCCTAGCCAAATTCTCCGTCTCGGCGTTGATGTTCGACTACGTGCTGACCGGACCGATCAGCGGGGTCTCTGCGGGCCTGTACCTGACAGGCTTTCTTAACGAACTTCTGCATTACGCCAAGATCGACTACGAGCTTTCTCCCAATTCCACGGCGGCGGTTTTTGCGGCGGCGGTCACCCTCTATTTCTGGTGGCAGAACACCAAAGGCATCGAGGAATCGAGCGAGAAGGCGGCCCGGATCATGGAATTCACCACCATCATGGTGGTCCTCATGATCGGATGGTGCGGCTATACCCTGTGGGTGAGGGGAGGACACTTGCCGCCCTGGCCGAGGCCTTCGCACCTGCACTTCTCCCCGGAAGCCGAGGGCTGGCTGCGCTCCAGCCGTCTGCCGGAACTGATCGGGGTGGTCGGCATTCTGGTGGCTTTTGGGCACTCGGTGCTGGCCATGAGCGGCCTCGAAACCTTGGCCCAGGTCTACCGCGAGATCGAGCATCCCAAGCTGCCCAACCTGAAGAAGACCGCCTTCGTGGTCTTCATTTACAGCATGCTCTTCACGTCGTTGGTCTCGTTCTTCGCCTTCATGATCATCCCCGACCGGGCGACGCGCCTGAGTTACAGCGACAACCTGATCGCCGGGCTAGCGATGAACGTGGTCGGCGCCTTTCCCCTCCGGCTCGCTTTCCATGCCCTGGTGGTGGTGGTGGGTATCATGATCCTCGCGGGCGCGGTCAACACCGCCATCGTGGGGTCCAACGGCGTGCTGAACCGGGTCTCCGAGGACGGGGTGCTGGCCCCCTGGTTCCGCCACCCCCACCCGCGCTACGGCACCTCGCACCGCATCATCAACCTGGTGGTCGGCCTCCAGCTCCTGACCATCCTGTTGAGCCGCGGCAACGTGATTCTGCTGGGCGAGGCCTACGCCTTCGGCGTCATCTGGAGCTTCGCCATGAAGGGCCTGGCGGTGCTGATCCTGCGCTTCACCGAAGCCGGGGCCCGCGACTTCCGCGTTCCCCTCAACCTGAAACTGGGTCGCGTCGAGATTCCGGTGGGCCTGGGCTTGATCACCCTCACCCTGTTTGCGACCGCCATCACCAATCTCTTCACCAAAGAGATCGCCACGGTCTCCGGAATCGCTTTCACCCTGGCCTTTTATGGGATCTTCACCGCTTCAGAACGTATGGCCCTCCGCCGCGGCCCGCCGCATCCCGACCTCGACGAGTTTCATCTCGCCACGGGCGAGGAGATCGCGCCGGGCTCGGTGGGCTGCCGGCCCGGCAATGTGCTGGTGCCCATTCGCGACTACCACACGCTCTACAACCTGGACGACGCCCTCAAGCGGGTGGATCCGAGAAAGAGGGACGTGGTGGTGCTGCACGTCTACCAGGTGGCGCGGGCCGGCTCCGGCGAACATCCCCTCGAGCCGGAACAACTGTTCGCCACCACCGAACAGCAGATGTTCTCCAACGCTTTGAAGCTGGCGGAGAAGAATGGCAAAAGTGTCAAGCTCGTGCTCGTGGCCGCCAACGACGTTTGGGACGGCATCCTGCGTTCGGCGCAGGCGCTGGAGTCCTCCGACATCGTCTTGGGCACCTCGCCGCGGATGCCGGCCGCCGAGGAGGCGCGGCTGGCGGGTCTGGCCTGGGAGCGCCTTGCTGTGCCCCGGCCGCAACTAACCCTGGAGATCCGGACTCCCGGGGGCGGCAAGGAATACGTCTCCTACCTCGGACCGCACGCTCCGCGTCTGACCCGGAAGGAGATCGATCTGCTCCACTCCATCTGGCTCGACTTCAGCAACGAAGTGTGTCCTCTGGAGCTTCACCATCACGACATTATTCACTTCGCCCTGGACGAGCTGGAGAAGGAGATCTACGACGGCAAGAAGCGCGAGGTGATCGATCGGCTGTGCCAGCACCTGCGCCAGATTCACGGTCCGGGGGCCTAGTGAGCAGCTCCCTCGGCTAGCTTCCGAGCGCCGCCAGGGCGACTCCGGCGGCCACCAGCAGGATGCCGGCCCAACGCAGGGGCGTCAGCCGCTCCCCGAGCAGCAGCCAAGCGGCCAGAGCCCCGGTGACATAGCTGAGAGCGGTGGCGGGGATGGTGAAGCTGACGTTCTCCCAGGAGAGCAGCGTCAGCAACGCAAAGAAGTTCAGCGCCAGCAAACCGAGGCCGAGCCAGAGCCACGGCTGCCGCAGGGCGCGTCTCAGGAAGCGCAGCAGCGATCTTGGAGCGAAACTCCGGACCTCCCCGGTCCGTTTCATCGCATGGGCCATGGAGACTTCCCCGCCCGTGGTGGCGAGGACGATCAGGACGAGGCACAGCGCGGTATGCATGCTACTGCTCTGCCCCCCTGCCGGACGGCGTCCTGGCGACGAGCGCCACTCCGAAAGTGATCAGTCCCACGCCCAGCCAGCGTTGCGGTGTGACCGCTTCTCCAAGCAGCCAGTGGCCCATCAAGGCGGCGACCCCGTAGGTGAGGGCCGAGACGGGCATCACAAAGCTGTAGTCCGCCCAGGAGAGCACGATCATGGTGGACACCAGAAACATCGACAGGCAGGCGATCCCCGACCAGACCCAGGGATTGGAGAAAGCGCCCAGGAAGAATGCGCCCAGCGCCGCCGGCGAGTAGTCGCGCACTACGCCGATTTGTCGCATGCCCTTGCCGAGCAGCACATTGCCCGTGGGTGCGAAGAGGATCGCGGGCAGGAGCAGCGCATAGGTCCTGCTGCGGATTGAGGTCGTGGAAGCTATTCCGATTCGATCCTCCACACAGACTCGCTAGAAAACTCCAAGAACCCTGGGCTCACTTCGGATCAGCCCTGGACTGCTGCTACCAACTGTGCATGGTACCGTCGAACTTGCGGTTGACCGGCAAATAGGCCCGTCGGTAAGGATACTGCGCGGCCAGATCCTCTCGAATATCTACACCGAGACCTGGCGCTTCGCTCGGATGCAACATGCCTTCGGCGAAGGTGTAGGCGTGCGGGAAGACCCGGTCAGTCTCCTCACAGTGGTGCATGTACTCCTGAATGCCGAAGTTGTGGACGCTGAGGTCAAAGTGGAGGGTGGCGGCCAGGCACACCGGGCTGAGATCGGTAGCGCCGTGGCATCCGGTGCGCACGTGGTACAGCTCGGCCAGATTCGCGATCTTGCGCAGGTGGGAGATCCCTCCGGCGTGGACCACGGCGGTGCGAATGTAGTCGATCAGTTGCTCTTCGATGAGCTGCTGGCAGTCGAAGATGGTGTTGAACACCTCGCCCACCGCCAGCGGCGTAGTGGTGTGCTGTCGGATCAGCCGGAAGCTCTCCTGGAGCTCGGCGGGAACCGGATCTTCGAGCCACAGCAAATGGTAAGGCTCCAGACTCTTTCCGAGCCGCCCCGCTTCGATGGGAGTCAGGCGGTGATGGACATCGTGCAGAAGAGGAATGTCTTGCCCGAACTCCTTCCGCAGACGCGCAAACAGATTGGGCACGAAGTTCAAGTAGAGGTCCGTATTCCAGGAGCTCTCCGGCGGCGCATCTTTTTCGGCGGGCTCGTAGTACATCTTGCCCCGGCCCACCCCGTAGGTACTCTCGATTCCCGGGATACCCGATTGGGCCCGAATGGCTTTGTAGCCGAGCTTGATGTATTCGCCCACCGCTTCGACGGTCGACTCCAGATCCTGCCCGTTGGCGTGCCCGTACACCAGCACGCCCTCGCGGGAAGCGCCGCCCAGCAGCTGGTAGAGCGGCACGCCCAGCGACTTGCCCTTGATGTCCCACAGAGCGGTGTCGACGGCCCCAATCGACGCCATGGTCACCGGTCCGCGCCGCCAGTAAGCTCCCTTGTACAGGTACTGCCACAGGTCCTCGATGCGGCGCGCGTCGCGCCCGATCAGAAGCGGGATGACGTGTTCGGAGAGGTAACTGGCCACCGCCAGCTCGCGTCCATTGACGGTGGCGTCGCCGAGGCCGTAGATGCCGTCCTCGGTGGTGATCTTAAGAGTGACGAAGTTGCGTCCCGGACTGCAAACAATAACCTTGGCGTCTGTAATTCTCATTGCTAACCTTGTAGCTTGCGCAACCCGATCAGTCGCTTAGGATATCAGGCGGCGGGTTTGGCAGCCTTATCTCGGTTGTGTATAGTTACCGATTCGCAAGCAGAGTCTTCGGGAGGATTCACCTGCCATGGGACATCCGCTTCTCGATCTCAGCAACAAGACCGCGGTGGTGATCGGAGGAACCAGCGGCATCGGCCTCGCCCTGGCCAAGGGTCTGGCGGTCGCGGGTGCTGACGTGGTGGCCAGCGGCCGCCGCGCCGACCTGGTCCAATCGGCAGCCAGCCAAATCCGGGCGCTCGGCCGCCGCTCTTTCGACGCCTCATGCGACGTCACCGACCCTGCCAGCGTCGAGCGCTTCCATGACGCCGTGCTCGCGGAGTTCCACAACGTTCAGATCCTGGTCAATTGCGCCGGCCAGACCAAGCGCACGCCCACCCTGGATCTCTCCGACTCAGAATGGAGCGGCATCATCGAAACCAACCTCACCGGGACGCTGCGCGCTTGCCGGCTTTTCGGACGCGACATGGTCGAGCGGCGCTACGGCCGCATTATCAACATCGCCTCCATCGCCTCCTTCATCGGTCTCTATGAAGTGGCTGCCTATACTGCCAGCAAGGCGGCGGTAGCCGGTCTCACCAGGTCGCTCGCGGTGGAATGGGCCCGCCACGGCATCTGTGTGAACGCCATCGCGCCCGGGGTATTTCGCACCGACCTCAACGCCGCCCTGCTCGACGGAACCGAACGCGGCCGCGAGTTTTTGGTGCGAAATCCCACCCAACGCTTTGGCCAGCTCGAGGAGCTGGTAGGCGCCGCGGTTTTTCTGGCGTCGGACGCCGCCAGCTACGTCAACGGACATGTCTTGGTCGTGGACGGCGGCGTGCTAGCCAGCGGAGTGAACCAGTAAGGCGCCGGCAGCGCCCCTGATGCCGCTCAGGACGCCTTCCGGCCGTGGCTCACCCCATGATTGACCGGCGGCGCCATCCAGCGGCGCGCCTCCTGCACAGCTTCTACGAACCGGCGCGCCATGTCGCGAATCACCTCGTGCGCCCGCGACCTCAGGGCCGGCTTCAGCACCAGTTCTGCCCCCACGCCCAGCGCCGCCGATCCCACTTGAATGAATTCGCTGGCGGTGTGCAGGTTGACGCCGCCGGTAGGAACCAGGGGAATGTCCGGCAGCGACCCCCGCAGAGCCTTGATATACGCGGGCCCCCCGACCTGCGCGCAAGGAAAGATCTTCACGAAGTCGGAGCCCGCCTTCCAAGCCGTCAGCACTTCGGTAGGCGTCAGCGCGCCGGCCATCACAAACCGGTTCTCCTTGAGGCCCAGTTCGAGGATGTCCAGGCTCACCCCGGTGGTCACCAGAAACTCCGCTCCGGCATCGAGACAGCGCCGGCCCGTCTCCGCATCCGGCACCGATCCCGCTCCCACCAGCACCTCCGGCAGACCGCTGACCAGCTCCCGGATGGCCTCCACCGCGCCCGGCGCCCCCACGGTGATCTCGACCACGGAAATCCCGCCGTCCGCCACCGCGGCCGCGGCAAACCGGGCCTCCTCGAAGGAAGAGGCTCGCACCACCGGGATGATTCCGATCTCCGAGAGCCGCGCGCGCGTTTCGTCTTTGTTCATGAGTCGCTCCCCGGCTGAATCAACCTTGGGCTTCCGGCGGCGGCGCCCGGCGCTGAGCGGATCGCAAGCGGAGCGCCGTTCCAGATTCGCCGTCACCGGCTGCCGGCAGCCAGATTCAAGCTCACGCTGGAGAAATCAGGCTGCACGTTCACCACCCCGTATTGCCGATCCTCCACCTCGCGGTGGGCGGCCATGGCCCACAGGAAGCTGAGACGGTGCCCGGGCACGGCCACGTTGGGGTGGTAGCCGCGCGGCATCAGCACCGCGTCGCCCTCGCGCACCACGGTCACCAGCTCCGGATATTCGGTCTGGTTGTACACCAACTGGATTCCGTAGGCGGGCGCGGGCATGTCGAAGTAGACGTACATCTCTTCGAGGGTGCGGGCGTGCTCGTGCGGCGGCCAGCTGGTCCAGTTGCCGGGCTCGGAAGTGGTGATCCCCACCAGCAGCCTTCCCGCCTGCACGTTCTTGGTCACCGTCATGCTCACCGTGCGGGTGCAGCCGGGGCTGCCGGTGACGAACTTCAGCCCGGACTCCTGGCTGATCTCAGCGGAGCGCACCACCTTGAGGGGATACTGCTTCGCCACTTCCGCCGAGAATTCGGCCAGGTCGGCCGACGAGCCGGTGGCCACCTCCATCGCCGAATCGCGTGGCACGTAAAGGGCGTCGTAGGGCCGCAAGACGGTTTCGCTGCCACCCGCCTGGATGCGCGCTTCACCCTTGAGACAGAGCAGCACGGTCTCGCGCTGCCCGTTGCTGAAACTCACGGAAGGCTGGGAAGAGTCCAGGATGATCCGCCCGTACGCCAGGTGCTGCATGCTGCTGTTTTCGGGCGTCACCGCGATATGCCGCCCCCTCTGCGTGTTCGTCTGCCGGAAGATCATCTTTTCCGGCGCCACGGGCGTTTCCACACTGGTCGTGCTCATTACAGATCCTCCTGCGTCTCGGTTCCTGCGCAGAATAACACCATGCGGGCGCTGCTGCCAGCGCGTCGTGAGGCTGATGGCAGCGGGCTGGTGGCTGACGGGCCGGTGGCGGCAGGCCAGTAGCGACAGGCCGGTGACTGACGGAATGCCCGGCGAGGCCAGTTACGGGGACGAGCTTGCGATCCTTTGGCTAGGGCCCCGGGGCATCGCTTCACGCGCCCAGCCCTCCGGCGGTCCGGGCACGCATCCACGACACCCCCGGGACAACGCTGTCGATTCTAACCCTTTGGCGGCTTAGTTTGGGTGGCGAGACGCGGGGGCAGTCGTGTCGTTAAGATTGGCTTGATAACGCCGACGCCATGATGGATGCGCCAGCCCATCCAGTCGGGTCACTGCAGCAAGTACGCTATTGTGGTTTCCAGCTCGGCGGGATCCGCAGACCAGTCGCCGTAAATTTCCAGGCTGTGGGCTCCGATCGCGCGGCCGTTCGCGGTGCACCATTGGCGCAACGCCTGGTGCGCTCCCGGGATCCCTGAATAGGGCCCTCGGTGGACCACCACCGCGGCCTCGCCCGCCGGGGTGGTCACACAGGCGACATCGCCCTCGCCCGCGAAAGGCCGCACCACCTCAACGCAAAATCCACCGGCATGACGTCGGGACTTTCGTGGTGATAGAGAAAGATGTTGTGGCCGTCGGTCCGCAGACCGGGATGCTTGCCGAGGAAAGCCCACACGCTATCGAGCGCCGGCTTGAACGCGGTCGAAATATCCCTCACGACGACTCGCCGCCGCACCGCCGCGAGGATGCGGTGCGAAAGCGTTTCGACTCTCACTCCAGACGACATCTCCTGGGTTCCTGTCATGGCACGGCCAGCCAGTGTAGCGTGAACCTGCTTTTTAGGTCCGCGGTTTCCTGCCGGGGACGTTGAAAAGCTCCAGACCCCTCGCCCACTCAGGGCAGGCCCTTGAGAAGCAGGTCTGCGCCATTTGCTTGTTATGAGCACGTGTTCGGTAGACGTTCGCTGAGTGATTGCTCTAGGCGCGTCAGCTCGTCCAGGACGGGCATGCCCCAAGCTCGAAGTGTCCGCCGCCGGCGGCCAGTATAGTAGCGCCGCTTCCAATCGTCGATTATCGCATCGCCCGAATCTGCAGGCTGGGTCGAGTCCTGAGCGCGAAGGGCTCGCTCAAGGGCGAGATTCAAGTGCCCGAGAGACGTCACCGTTGCTGCCGTTGCCGGAAGCGCGGAATTGCCGCCGACCAATCGTATGAACCGAATACGAAATGAGTTCAGGCGATAAGATCTTAGCGCCTCAAGAAAGTCGGCAGGCGCTAAGGTTCCTGTAATGCTCAACCAGCGGCGGAACTGCCAACAGTCCGCCGTCCATTGCGAAAAAAGGATCAGCAGCCCAACCGCCAAAGCCCCAAAGATAAGCAATGCCGCTACATATGGCCTCCTTTCCAACGCACCTAGAAATATGAACTCTATAGCCGCGATTATAGCCGCGACGATTGCATATGCCACTCCGAACCGGCGGAGATGACTCCAAAATCTTCGGAGCGTGGCGAGGGGTTTCGAAAGGAGCCTCACGAAGGGAAAAAACGACAGCAAGGGCCACCATCGGACCTCCGTATACTCACACCGCCAGAAAGCCCAGACAGCCATCGGTGCCCAGCCGACGAGGAGCACGCAAGCCGCTAGCGCGGGGTAGTGCGCTTTGCTGATTTTGAACGCTAGAACAAAAGGTGCGCACCGGACGTAAGCAACGAGGAAAATCGGGAATAAAGCTGCATTCTGGAGCCTTTGCTCAACGGTTCGGAGGGAAAGCCCGAGGGCCAAGGGCCTGCGCAGTATGCTCTTCGTCTTGTCCTGCCTCAGCTGAAAATGGAGAGTCCTCCCGTTAAGATAGCTAGAACGGAGAGGGCTCATGAGCAACGAGCGCAAGCATCATACCCCCGAGGAGAAGGTGACCATTCT
>Ga0335085_10001115_pt1 | contig 62124 bp, 59 predicted proteins | sample Lox_Sample_45_FD_206712 | JGI IMG/M metagenome (GOLD analysis project Ga0335085, IMG submission 206712) | Soil microbial communities from Loxahatchee National Wildlife Refuge, Florida, United States - Lox_Sample_4.5 | ecosystem: Environmental > Terrestrial > Soil > Wetlands | place: USA...
GCTCACTGGCGCGCACGTGCTCTACGCCAAGGAGTGGGGCGCAACGAGCTGCTATGGTGATGCTGCTGCGGATGCGCGGCTGCGGGCAGAGCTTACCGACTGGTGTGTGCGCGAGAGCTGGTTCGCGCGGGCGGCAGCTGATTGTCGGCTAATGCACTGCCTGCCGGTGCGCCGCAACACCGCGGTCGCAGACGAGGTGCTCGACGGACCGCGCAGCATCGTCCAGAGCGAAGCCCGCAACCGGCTGAGCGTCCAGATGGCGGTTCTATATCGACTGCTCAGGGATGCGATCTGACTGGATTTCGGAGACCATCGATGATGCTTCCCCGAGGTGATCAAACCCTGGCGATCCGCGCGCTGCGGAGCGCGGCGCCTTACATCCGCATGTACAAGGGCAAGACGTTCGTCGTCAAGGTGGGCGGGGGCGTGTTCGGCGATGCAGCTGCCACGCGCTCCTTCATCGAGCAGATCGGGATTCTCCATTACTTCGGCGTGCGCGTCGTCCTGGTGCATGGCGGTGGGCCACAGCTCACCGAGCTGTCCGAGGCCCTCGGTGTCCCCACGCGCATCGTGCAGGGACGGCGCATTACCGACGAGCGCTCGATCGACGTGACTGCCATGGTGCTCAATGGACTCATCAACACACGCATCCTCGCCATCTGCCGCGACCTGAACATCGAGGCGGTGGGCATCAGCGGAGTGGATGCTGGGCTGGTGCGCGCTCACCGACGGCCGCCCGTGAAGCTCGAGGGCAGCGATGACACCGTGGACTTCGGCTATGTCGGTGACATCGACCGCATCGACACGACTGTGCTGCGCAAGCTCCTCGATGGCGGTCTGATGCCGGTCGTCAGTCCGCTCTCCGCGGATGCGAGCGGAGTTCTGCTCAACATCAATGCCGATACCGTGGCGGCGGAGCTCGGTGCGGCTCTCAGCGCCGAGAAGCTGCTGCTGTGCACGGGCGCTCCGGGCATTCTCGAGCGTCTCGAGGATCCGGGCTCCCTCATCTCGTACACCGACCTTGCGGGACTGCGACGATTGCGGGACGCGGGTGCCTTGAATGCGGGCATGCTCCCCAAGGCGAAGGCCATCGAGACGGCCCTGCGCGGAGGCGTGCTGCGTGTACACGTGGTCTCCTACAAGTCCCCCGAGGGCATACTCGGCGAGGTGTTCACAAACGAGGGTACGGGCACCTTGATCGTCGCCGATGTGAACGCCCTGAGCCTCGCGGAGCAGCAGCCGGAGCGCGCGGCACGATGAGCAGACTCTGGGACAAGGGCGACCCGCTCGATGAGCGTGTGCTGCGTTATACCGCCGAGGAGGATTACGCTCTCGATGCGCGCCTGGTCCGCTACGACGTGCAAGCCTCGATCGCGCACGCGCAGATGCTGCACGCCCGTCAGCTGCTGTCTACGGCCGACTGGAACGCCATCCGAACCGCGCTCGTCGCACTTTCGGAGGAGCATGCCAGCGGGCAGTGGCATATCGAGCTCGCGGACGAGGACGGACAGACCGCGCTCGAGCGGCGTCTCACCGAGCGCATCGGCGCAGCCGGCGCGCGCATTCATCTCGGGCGCTCGCGCAACGATCAGCTGCTCACGGCGCTGCGTCTGTATTTGCGGGAGGCGAGTACCGAGCTCAGTGCCGGCGCGGCGCGACTCGCCGACGCCCTCGACGGGCTCGCACGGCGTGAGGCAGCAACCCCGCTTCCGGGCTACACCCATATGCAGCAAGCGATGCCGAGCTCGGTACCGCTCTGGGCCGCTGGCTTCGCCGCCGAGATCCGCGATGACGGCGAAGGCCTCAGGGCAGCGCAACGCAGACTGGCCAAGAACCCCCTGGGATCTGCAGCGGGCTACGGCACCCCGGGACTGCCTCTCGACCGCGAAGCCACGACGCGCGCCCTCGGCTTTGCCAGTCCCCATGAGCCCGTCACCGCCGTGCAGCTCTCGCGCGGCAAGGCCGAAGCGCAGCTGTTGCTCGAGCTTGCGCTCCTGATGCAGGACCTCGGGCGGCTCGCCTCCGATATCCTTCTCTTTTACACGCAGGAGTTCGGCTTCGTCGAGCTGCCCGCGGCGTTCACGACCGGATCCTCGATCATGCCGCAGAAACGCAATCCGGACCTGTTCGAGCTGGTGCGCGCCCGCAGCGCCACGGTGCAGGCGTGTCTGCAGGAAGTGCTCGGTGTGTGCGCCAAGCTTCCCTCGGGGTATCAGCGCGACCTGCAACTCATCAAGGCGCCGCTGTTCCGCGGCATCGATGTGGTTGCGCGAACGCTCGAGGTGCTTACGCCGGCCATCGATGCATTGCGGTTCCGCGCCGAGCGGATCGTGCTTGATCCGGGCATTCATGCGGCCGAGGAGGCATACCGGCTGGTGGTGGCCGAGGGCATTCCCTTTCGGGATGCGTATCAGCGCATCGCTGGGAAATTGAAAGGATGAGCGTGCTCTCGCACATCTGCCGGAGCGCCATCGCAATTCTCGCGACGCTCGCGGCCGCGTGCGGGCAGAAAGGGCCCCTGTACCTCCCTGATCACGGACCAACGGTGGTGACGCGCCCGGCCGCGACGGCGCCGAGTTCGACCACGCCGAGCTCCACGGCTCCCAATGCACCGCCTTCGAGTGGCGACGGGGACCCGACCACGCAAGCCAAGCAGGGCGACAAGGACGGCCAATCCCCCACTGAGCCGCCCTCCAAGCCTTAGGCGGTGCGCGCGTCGGATCATGCGCGCGTCAGGTCAGCGAGCGGGCGCACGCTCGCGCTCTGCGGAAACACCGTATCCGAGAGGGCACGTGCGCTGATTCCCAAGTGATCGCGCAGCAATCCCTTGAGCACGGCGCGCAAGTCCATCGTTGGCGCGAGATCGCGCTGCTGATACAGCGCGCGCTGCGAGAGGCCGGGCCAATCGGCAATGACGCGACCGCCGCGCACGGCGCCTCCGAGGAGAAAGGCGGCGGTTGCCGTGCCGTGATCGGTGCCGCGCGTGCCGTTCACCGCCGCCGTACGGCCGAACTCGGTGGCGGCGAGCACTGCCGTGTTGCGCCACGCTGGACCGAGCCGATCCTTAAGAGTTCGCAGCGCCTCATCGAGCACCCCTAGGCGCGCGCCGAGCTGTCCCTGTGCGCCGCCCTCGTTGGCATGAGTGTCCCAGCCTGTGGTGTCGAACACAGCCACGCGTGGACCCGCATCGTCACGCAGAAAGCCCGCCGCGGCCGCCACGATCTCGTTGAAGCGTGCCGCTCCGGCGGTCCTCGCAGTGTTGGCGGAGCCTGCCCCCGGCGGGGGATCACCACTCACGGCCGGTGCTGTGGTTGTTGCGCGCATGCCCTCGGTCGCTACGGAATCCGCGGCGAGCGCATCGGCGAGCCGCCGTGAGAGCACGGGGTCGCCGGCGTACAGATCGCCGAGCCGTTGCAGCGTGTCCTCATCGAGCGGCGCGAGGCGGGAGGGGGACCAGGATGCCACGCTCGCGGGTCCACGCATGAGAAGCGGCACGTTCTGGCCGAGCGCGACGCCGAGCTGTCGGTGTGACGCGATTGCGCTTCGCGGTAGCGCATCGAGTGCCCGGTTCATCCATCCGCTCGCGAGCGCGTGCGGGCGCACCGTACCGTTCTCCAGCACATCCTGCCCGTCGAAGTGCGAGCGCTCGCGATAGGGAGTCGCAACGGCATGAAACACGATCAGCTGTCCGGCAGCGAAGGACTCGTGCAGAAAGCTCAGCCGCGGATGCAGACCGAACGTCGCGTCGAGCCGCAAGGCCCCGTCGGCGACTCCCGGGGAGGCAATCGCCAGCTCGCGACGCAGAGAGGCATAGTGCGGATCCCCGTATGGGGGAACCGCGGCCAACCCATCGAGCGCGCCGCGCAGGATCACGACCACGAGGCGCGCCGCACCGCCCGTAGCGGCGAAGACGATGCGCGTGGCGAGCGGACTGGCCGCCGCGCCGAGGGTCAACAGAAACTCACGCCGATTCGCCCTCATGTGCCTTCCTCTCGCTGCGGACGCTCATCGACACAGAAACTCGGGCGCGGCGAGCAGCAGCGTGAGCGCCTGCGCAGGGCTCGAAGCGTGCGCCAGTGCCGCGCGGGTGGCAGCGCCAAACGTGGCGCCCAGCAACTGCGGCGCGAGCGCCTGCGCATCCGCGCGGGCGCCAAAGCGCTGTCCGAGCTCGTCCGCCCATTCAACGCGCCGCAACAGCGCCGACTCACCGTCCCAATCCGAGCGCCGGTCCGGCCAACCCGCGGGCGATCCTGGCGCATAGGTTCGCTGTCCCATAACTTCGAAGCCGACCAGTGCCCCGCGGCCTTCGAGGACCGGTAACTGCAAGCCGCGGAACGTCGAGATGACGTAGTCTGATGGCGTCTTGTACTTGGTCAGCGCTCGCGCCCAGGGCTCGGGCAGTTCAAGCAGTGCGCCATACAACGCCGGCAAGTCACCGCGTGTGGCGAGGAATGTATGGGCCAGCTGCTCGATCGAACGTGGCGCTGGCTCATCGGCAATGAAATGCCGCGCCAGCTTCTCCGCGACGTGATGCGCCGTGGCACGGTGCAGCGCGAAATCGCGCAGCACGGCCTCCCCCTGCGCGAAGCCTTCCTGTGGATAGCGTTTGCCGAGCACGCGCTGCACGCCGGGCTCATGAAGCTCGGGGCGGAACGTGAAGCGGCCGGGCTCACCGCCCGCCAGGCGCCCGCCGGCGCCGCCGATCGACCAGCCGGTGAGCACCTTAGCGAAGCTAGTGACATCCGCCTGTGTGTAGCCGCCGTTCACGCCCAGGGTGTGCAGCTCCATGATCTCGCGCGCGAGATTCTCGTTGATGCCGAGCGGTGAGTCGGGTCTCCTCCTCGCCACGCGCACTCCGAGCGCCGAGTTCGGACCCACGGAGAGGTGATTATCGAGATACAGCAGCATCGCGGGATGCCGCTCGACCGCGAGCAGCATGTCCGTGAAGTTACCGAGCACATGAGGCCGGATCGCTTCGCGCTCGAAGCTGCCGGCTAGACCGAGCACGACCGCCTTATCGATCGAGACCGCGAAATGATTGGTCCAGAAATGCGTGAGGCGCTCGACGAAGGGTCGCTCGCTCACGACTGCGGCGCGCAGACGCGCGGTGGCCTCGCTCACGTAGAGCGCGCGATTGAGTTGTCCGAACTTGAGCGCATCGGCACCCTGCGTGGGGGCTTCGGGCCGCCCGGCCGCCGCCGCGCGCTGCTCACGACGCGTGCGCCGCAGGGCGAGTGCCTCGCGGAGGATCTCCGCGGAGCCTCGCAACCTCGGATCATCGAGTGTCGGCGGCGCTCCGCGCAGCTGCGCCCTGAGCCAGCTGCGCGGATCGCGACCGACGAGGTCCAGATCTCCGGGACGAGCGCCGAGTCCGAAGCGATTGGCGGCAATGGCGGAATCGACGCTCTCGCGCATTGGGTACGCAGCACACGGCGAATGGCTTGAGCATACAGCGCGGCACCGCACTCAGGGTTGACAGCCCGGCGACGGGACGACGGCGGCCTTTCGCTATAATTTCCGATCTGACTTAATCCAATGAGTACACCCGCGCCTCTCAGTCTCGCTCCCGCCTCCCTCGTCCTCGTCGACGGCTCGTCTTATTTGTACCGCGCTTTTCATGCGCTGCCACCGCTTAGCAACTCGCGCGGGGAGCCTACCGGGGCCCTGCTCGGTGTCCTCAACATGCTCCTCAAGTTCATGCGCGAGCAGCAGCCACACCGAATCGCGGTGGTGCTCGACGCGCCCGGGCGTACCTTCCGCGACGAGCTGTTCGCCGAGTACAAGGCACATCGCGAACCGATGTCCGATGATCTGCGTTCGCAGATCGAGCCGCTGCTCGCGATCCTGCGTGCGCTCGGGCTGCCCCTGATACGGATTGCAGGCGTCGAGGCCGACGATGTCATCGGCACGCTCGCCTGTCGTGCCGCCCGCGCGGGCTACCAAGTGGTCATCTCGACGGGCGACAAGGACATGGCACAGCTGGTCGATGGCGCGATCACACTCATCAATACGATGAGCAATACGGTGCTCGATCGCGAAGGCGTCAAGGCCAAGTTTGACGTCTATCCGGAGCAGATCGCCGACTATCTGGCGCTGGTGGGCGACAGCATCGACAACATACCCGGCATCCCCAAGGTCGGACCCAAGACGGCAGCCAAATGGCTGGCACGCTATGGGACGCTCGATCAGCTCGTCGCACACGCCGACGAGGTGGAGGGCAAGGTGGGTGAGAACCTGCGCGCCGGTCTCACGACCCTGGAGCTGTCCCGCAAGCTCGCGACGCTGCATACGAATCTCGAGCTGCCGTTGTCCATCGAAGATCTGCGGCCGACCCCGCCGGACACAAGCGCCCTGAAGGCGCTCTACGCTCGCTACGAGCTGCGCTCATTGCTGCGTCAGCTCGAAGACTCGGCGGCGGCGAGTGCTTCGGCGTCCGGCACGTTGGCCCTGAGCGCCGCGGGGGCCGAGGCCGATTCTGCCGTGCTGAGCGAAGCTGCCTGCCTGTCGCTCGAGCAGTCCGCGCCGGCGACCGCGGCGGGCGCTGCGGCGGTGCCAGCGGATATGGCACCGCTGCCAGCGGTGCAGGGACGCTACGAGCTCGTGCAGAGCTGGGAAAATCTCGAGCGCTGGCTCGAAGGGCTGCAAGGCGGCAACTTGCTGTGCTTCGACCTCGCCTGCACGACTCTCGACTACATGCACGCTGAGATCGTCGGCATCTCGTTCTGCATCGAGCCCGAAGTAGCTGCGTATGTACCCGTCGGTCATCACTACGCGGGCGCACCGCAGCAGCTCGACCGCGCGCGCGTGCTCGCGGCGCTGCAGCCGATCCTCGAGGATCGCGCACGCCCCAAAGTCGGTCACCACCTCAAGCACGACGCCCATGTCCTCGCCAGATACGGCGTTGCGCTCGCAGGCATGAGCTACGACACGATGCTGGAATCCTACGTGTTGAACAGCGTCGCCACGCGCCACGATCTCGAATCAACGGTAGGCCGCTATCTGGGCTTGACCATCGCGCGACTCGAGGATGTGGCCGGACGCGGCGCGCGGCAATTGACGTTTGATCAGGTGCCCGTGGACCGAGCCGCGCAGTTCCTGGCGCAGACGACCGACGCGACGCTGCGGCTGCATCGGCGCTTGTGGACCGAGCTCGAACGCCTGCCGCAGCTGCAACGCCTCTACGAGCAGGTGGAGGAGCCGCTGCTGCCGGTCCTGCTGCACATGGAGCGCCGCGGCGTGCTCATCGACCGCGAGCGCCTGCACGCACAGAGCCGGCAGATCACGGCGGAGCTCGCGGCGCTGCTCGCACGCGCCTGCGCCGAGGCCGGTTGTGATTTCAACGTCGACTCGCCCAGGCAGCTGCAGAGCATCCTGTTCGAGAAGCTGCAATTACCGGTGCTGCGCAAGACGCCGACCGGACAGCCCTCCACCGCGGAGGACGTGCTCGAGGAGCTCGCTGCGAGCTTTGCTTTGCCGCGCATTGTGCTCGAGTACCGCGCGCTCGCGAAGCTCAAATCGACCTACACCGACAAGCTGCCGGAGCAAGTCAATCCGCGCACGGGGCGCGTCCACACCTCCTACCATCAGGCCGTCGCACAGACGGGACGCTTGTCCTCCTCGGACCCGAATCTGCAGAACATCCCGATCCGCACCGCCGAAGGCAGGCGCATCCGTCAGGCCTTCATCGCCCCACCGGGATACGTGCTGCTGGCGGCCGACTACTCTCAGATCGAGCTGCGCATCATGGCCCACCTCTCGGGCGATGAAGGCCTCCTGCAGGCATTCGTCGAAGAGCGCGACGTGCACCAGGCGACGGCTGCGGAGATGTTTGGCGTTGCACTCGATGAGGTGAGCGCCGAGCAGCGGCGGTTGGCCAAGATCATCAACTTCGGCTTGATCTACGGCATGTCTGCGTTCGGCCTCGCTCGGCAGATCGGTATCGAGCGCGGCGCGGCGCAGGAGTACGTCGGGCGCTACTTCGAGCGCTACCCGGGCGTGAAGCGCTTCATGGACGCCACCCGCGCACGAGCGCGTGAGGAGGGCTTCGTCGAGACCGTTTTCGGGCGTCGGCTGTACCTGCCCGACATACGCTCCCGCAACCGGGCCCTGCAGCAGTATGCAGAGCGCAGCGCGATCAACGCCCCGATGCAGGGGACGGCGGCGGACATCATCAAGCGCGCCATGGTCGCGGTCGACGCTTGGTGCGAACGTGAGGGAGCGCCCGCGCACCTGATCATGCAGGTGCATGACGAGCTGGTGCTCGAGGTGCGCGAGGAGGCTGCGGAGGAAGTCGCCGCCATCGTACGGGAGCGCATGGCCGCAGCGGCGCAGCTGCGGGTACCTCTGCGAATCGACATCGGAGTCGGTGCCAACTGGGACGAGGCCCATTGAGCGCTTCAGGGGAGTCCCGGGCTTGCAGGCATGTGTAGCGGCGAAGCTACAGTTTCATCATTAAGTCACTGAATGTAAATGACTTTTTGTTGAGGGAGGTCGTGGAACTTCATTCCTCCCGGCTCGTCTAATTTTGTGAGTGCCTCCAGCACTCCCCGCTTCCCTCCCTGAGCGGGTCAACCCGGTTCAAGAGACCTGTGCCGGGTTAGTCTGCCCCGGTGACCTCTCCAGAGGTCGCCGGGGAATTTTTATCCCTGCTGATCTTTCCGTTCTCGACCGGGCTGGTCCGATTCTGCGAGCCAGCTGAGCAGCTGCTGCTGGGCCTGCGCGCGCCCTACATCATGCATGGCGGAGAACAACTGCACGGTGGCCCTCGCGCCGAGCGCGGCGCGTGCCATCTGCAGGGCGCGCGAGCCTTCACTGCGGGTGAGCTTATCGGCCTTCGAGAGCAACACGTGCACACCGCGCAGCTCCGGCTGCGCCCAGTCGATCAAGGCCGAGTCGAGATCGGCGAGTCCGCGCCGGGCGTCGACGATCAGAAATAGGCCGCGGAGCGAGACGCGTGCGCGCAGCGCATCGATCAGTGGCGGCCAGGCGAGCCGCTCGCGTGCCCGCACGCGCGCGTAGCCGTAGCCGGGCAAATCGACGATGCGGCGCTCGGGCGCGAGCTCGAAAAAGTTCAGCAATCGCGTCTGCCCGGGCGCCTTGCTCGTGCGCGCGAGCGCACGCCGCGCCAGGATCGCGTTGATCGCGCTCGACTTGCCGGCATTGGAGCGGCCGGCGAACGCGATCTCGACGCCACGATCCGGCGGAAACTGTGCGGAACGCGCGGCGCTCACGAGAAACCGAGCCTCGCCAAACCGACTCACCGTCTGCGACCCTCGGGGCTCAAGCCCGCTCGAGGCTCTAGTGTACAATTCGCGGCCTTTGCATCTGAGCTCAAGGGTCTTGCATGCCGCACTGGTTGAATGCGGACTGGTCGCGCACCGCACTGGCGCTGGCCGCGGTCGTGCTGTTGCCCGCAACCGCCTGCCGGACGGCGAGCGCGGCCGACGCACTGCCCTACACGGACGGCACGCTGCAGGCCGGCGCCACGAAAGTGGCCACCTGCCTCGCCTGCCATGGACCGAATGGCAACAGCACCAATCCCCAGTGGCCGAAGCTTGCGGGCCAGAATGCCGTGTACACGGCGGATCAGCTACGGCTATTCAAGCAGGCGGTGCGCAACAATCCCGTCATGATGCCGATGGCGACCATCCTCTCGGCGAAAGACATCGACGACCTCGCCGTGTACTACGAGGGACAAACGCCGAGCGGAGGCGAGGCCGACCCGTCTTACTGGAAGGCCGGTGAGGCACTGTACATGGGGGGTGATGGAGCAAAGAGCATCCCCGCTTGCGTCGCCTGTCACGGACCAGTCGGCGTCGGCAACCTGGCCGCCGGCTACCCGGCACTGCGCGCCCAGTTCGCCGAATACATCATGAAGCAGCTCAATGATTACGCAAGCGGCGCACGCTACGCCGGCGCCCACGGCAACGCCCAGCCGGGCCCGAACGCCGTCATGATGATCACGATCGCCAAGCGCCTCACGCCCGAGGACATCCGTAACGTCGCCTCCTACGTCCAGGGAATGCGCTGAAGTTTTGCGACACCCGTTCGATACGCGCTGTATTGACCGCGCAGCGGGTGCGGAGGTGTCAATGAATCGTCCGCTCGCGATGCTCGCTCTCCTCATGTCCGTATGCGTCGGCGCTTGTGGCCGTGAAGCACCGCGCCCGGCCGCATCCGCCTCGAGCCCGCCCGCGGCGGCCGGCTCCAAGGCAGAAGCTGCCGCGGCACATGCGCCCGTGACCACAACGCCCACCGAAACGGTGCCGGACAATACCGCCCAGGAGAGCGCGCGCGATCCCGATGAGCCGCCAGGCGCAGCCTCGCTCGAGCACCTTGCGACCCTTCCGCCTCAGCAGCAATTGCCCGGTGGTCGATGGAAGGCAGGCGTCAACTATGACCCTGTGGTGCCCGCGCAGCCGACCAGCGTCGCGCAGGGCAAGGTCGAGGTCATGGAAGTGTTCTGGCTAGGCTGCCCACATTGTTACGCGCTCGAGCCGACTCTGATCGCTTGGCGGCGCAGCAAACCGGACTACGTGGAGTTCGTGCGCGTTCCCGTCATGTGGGGACCCGTGCACCGCGCGCACGCTCATCTTTTCTACACGCTCGAGGCACTCGGTCGCGACGATCTGGTGGAGAGAGCGTTCGACGAGATTCACGCATATGCCACCGAGGCACAACAGGGCACCGGTGCCCCGCCGACACATAGTCCCCTGGTCGGCAACACCGATCAGGAGACGTTCGCTGCGCAGGAGGAGTTTGCCAAGTCCCATGGCGTGGATGCGCAGGCTTTCACCACTGCTTACAACTCGTTCGCGGTGAGCTCCAATCTGCAGCGCGCCCAGGAGATTACCGAGCGCTATCACGTCGACGGCGTGCCCTTCATCATCGTCAACGGGAAGTACACGACCGACGTGGGCAAGGCCGGTGGTGAGACGGAGCTTACGAAACTGATCGACGATCTTGCATCCGTCGAGCATCAGCGGGCGCATGGCGGCTGAAGTCGCGCCCGGCCGGGTCGCGGCACCCGCGGCGGGGGCGGCGGGCTTCGGTTAGAATTGCCGACCTCGCGCCCGTAGCTCAGTTGGATAGAGTGGCAGCCTCCGAAGCTGCAGGTCGCTGGTTCGAATCCAGTCGGGCGCGCCACCTTGCCGGCGCAGTTCCAGCTGCCGCGCGATAGCCGTTATACTGCGCCGCCCATTTTGCGGGATGATTTCAGCGGACTGGCCGTGAGCAAGCAGGACACGCATTTCGTCAATATCTTCAGTCTGGTGATCGGCCTGCTCGTGGTGGTCGCCATCGCGCTGTTCGCGCTCGCGCGCGTGGTCGCGGGCGCAACCCAGGATCGGGAGGTCTACGCCGAGCAGGGTTATTTGAAGAGCGTCGCGGAGCGCTTGCAACCGTTCTCCCGCGAGGCGATCGCAGGCCAGGACAATGCGGCGCTTGCGATCGTTGCGACCAAGCCGGCCGGTCAGGCGGGCAGCGCCCTGCCGATGCCTAAGAACGGCATGGAAGTCTTCGAGCAGGTCTGCTCTGCCTGCCACGCTCAGGGCATCGCAGGTGCCCCCAAGGCAGGTGATGCGGCGGCGTGGGGACCCCGTATCGCCAAAGGCAAGCAGACGCTCTACGACCATGCGCTGCACGGCTTCCAGGGCAGCGCCGGCGTCATGCCCGCCAAGGGCGGACGCACCGACGTTTCCGACGACCTGATCCGCCAGGGCGTCGATTACATGGTGAGCATGGCGCACCATTGAGTGCCTCGGCCGCGGTCCGGGTCATGCGTCGGCCGTCTTTACACTTTGCGTTGCAGAGAACTTGACGCTCTGCCGACCCCTACTTAGAGTTCCCGCCATGGCGAAAGTGATCGTGCAGAGCAAGCCCGCGGACGCGAACACCGTGGCGCTCGAGCGCCACGCGCTCGGCACACTGCAATACATTCGCGCCTCCATCGAGGCTGCGGGAATGCTCGCGGTCCCGGGCTCGGCAGGCATCGCCCTGGGCACGATCGGGGTCTGCGCGGCCTTGCTCGTGGAGCACCCGGTGCTTGCGCGTCACTGGTTTGCGATCTGGAGCGCCGCCGGGCTCGCCGGGCTCGTGACCGGAACCACCATGCTCGTGAACCAGGCGCGCCGCACGCGTGCCGCGATCTACCGCGGACCAGCACGCAAGTTCTTGCTCTGCCTCTGTCCAGCGCTGCTCGCGGGTGCCGTGCTGACCGTCACGCTCTGGCAACGTCACGATATGCAGCCCATCCCCGGCGTATGGCTGCTCCTCTACGGCTGTGCCGTGGCGGCTGCGAGCACCATGACGGTGCGCTCGGTGAGCGTGATGGGAGCGCTGTTCGTCGCCCTCGGCATAATCGCCCTGCAGCTCCCGCCACGCTTCTCGAATGTCGCGCTCGGCATCGGCTTCGGAGGACTGCACCTGGCTTTCGGCATCATCATCGGACGGGCCTCGCGTGACAGCTAGGGTCAGCGCGCGCAAGCGCCACGAGCTCGCGGCCCGTCAGGCTCCGCGGCCGGAGCCCAGCACCGCTCGCGTGCGTGAGATCGACAACGCCGCGATCGACCGGCTGATCTACGGTCGGGTGCGCCTCGGCATCATGAGCGCGCTCGCCGTCAACGAGCCGCTCACGTTCAATGATCTCAAGGCACTGTTCGAAGTGACGGACGGAAACCTGAGCGCGCACGCGCGCAAGCTCGAGGATGCGGGCTACATCAGCTGCCGCAAGAGCTTCGAAGGACGCCGTCCGAAGTCGGAGTATCGCTTGACGAGCTCCGGTCGCAAGGCACTCAACCGCTATCTCGAGCACATCGAGGCCGTCATCAAAGCGACACGGCGCGCCTGAGCGCGGCGGACGCGTCAACGCCATGCACGTCGCCATCATCATGGACGGAAACGGCCGCTGGGCGGCCTTGCGTGGACTGCCGCGCACGGCCGGGCACGTGCGTGGCGCCACAGCGGTGCGGCGCATCGTCGAGGCCGCATTGCGCGTGGGCATCGACACGCTCACGCTGTACGCCTTCTCCGCCGATAACTGGGCGCGTCCTGCGCAGGAGGTCGCCACACTGCTGCGACTTCTCAGGCGCTATCTGCTCACCGAGACGCGCCGTTGTGTCGAGCAGCTGGTACGGATCAATATCATCGGACGGCGTGATCGCCTGACACCCGACCTGGTGCGCGCGATCGAGCGGAGTGAGCGGCTCACCGCGGGTTGCGCGAAGCTGCATCTGCGCATCGCGGTGGACTACTCGGCACGACATAGCATCATGGAGGCCGCGCGCCGCGCGCCCTCGAACGTCGGCTCCTCGGTACCTGCGGCAAAGCCGTGCGGCTTCCTGCTGTTGCTCGATGAGGTGAACCATGCCGCCGTGCCCAGCGCGGAGGTCGATCTGCTGATCCGCACGGGCGGCGAGAAGCGCCTCAGTGACTTCCTGCTCTGGGAGTGCGCCTACGCGGAGCTGCACTTCACCGATTGTCTCTGGCCGGACTTCGATGAGAGCGGATTGCTGCAGGCACTCGCGGATTATGCCGGGCGGCAACGCCGCTTCGGTCGCGTGATCGAAACGAGCCCGGTCCGCGCCCCGGCGCCGCTCCTCGTGCAAAGCTGACGAGGCGACCCGTCGCCCTCACGAATCCAAGCTCCTGCGTAGCTACACGGCCAGGTCGGCCGGAGAGAGATTCACGGTGATGCGGCCGGCGGCAAACTCCAAGCCGCAATTGCCGAGCGCGCACGCGCTCCTTGCTTTCCCGCACCGCAGTCTCGGGTAGACCGACGCTCGCGAAGTGAGGCAAGCCGCTGCCTGAGGTTGACCTCCACCTGCACCAGCAGGGCGTTGAGACCCACCTGACCCCGGCAAGGGTCGTGGCGATGGGCGTGCGCGCCATGGCTCGCGCGCCCTCGCTGGCACGGCGCCGGAGGCGCTTCTGAGGGCTGCTCGAGGCCGCGCTACTGCGTCGCCGAGTTCCCCGCGCTCCCGGGCGGTCCGGCACCACCGACCGAGCTCGCACCGCCCCCCAGCGCCGCCGCACCGGCTCGCGCGTAAGCACGCTCGAGCTCCGCCAGACGCGCTTCGAGCGCGTCGGCCTTGGCGCGCGTGCGCTCCAGCACCTTCGTCTGGGCGTCGAACTCATCACGCGTGACCAGATCGAGCTTGCCGAGCGTCGCGCGGAGCACGGCGCGGAAGTTGGTCTCGAGATCCTGCTGCATGCCGCGCAACGCGGGCGGCAAGCTCTCCACGAGACGCCGGACGAGCTCATCGATACGAAATGAATCCATGTATGCCCTCGCTGGGTGCAGGCACGACGGCCCTAGCACGGCACCGCAGCAAGAATATGTGCTGAGCCGGCTCGCGTCTGCAGCTTGAGCGAGCCTGAAACACCAGATTCATTGAATTTAACGCGAATTCGGAGCGCCAACCGGAAAACTCCGCCCCCACCGGCGCGCAAGGAGGCTCCCCGGCTCGCCAAGTGCGGCCCATGCCGCGTTACCCTGCGGACCGCTGTGACGGAGTTCAAAGGTCAAAGCTCACCGAGCGGGGATAATTTGCAAGAGGCCGTGCCGGGAGCCTCGGAGTCATGACCTGTGTCCGGCAAAGGACGTTGTGTCATGCACCGATCTGCAGCGTTCACCGCGGTTGCCCTGGGCCTCATGATGGCTAGCTCGGCGAGCGTGCGCGCCGATGTCTGGAAATCGGTGGATCCGAACGGGCAGGCGCAGTACAGCGACCGCTGGGTGCCTGGAGCGCAGCTCATCAAGAGCGACCACCCGCACGAGTCCGCGCCGGGTGCGACGGATAGCCAGAAGAGTCTCACGGCGGTGAGCGATCGCGCCGCCACGCAGCTCAGTGAGCAGAGTGCCGCGGCTGCGGTGCGCCAGGATGTCGCGACGGCGCGCACGGAGCAGTGCAAGCAGGCGAAGGAACGCTACGACAAGATGATCGAGGCGCGTCGCATCTTCCGCCCCGGCAAGGACGGCGAGCGTGAATACCTGAGCGATGCGGAAGCGGATCAGATGCGCGTGCAGGCACGCATGGACATGCAGCTCGCTTGCGGATCCGCGCCCGCCAAGTAGAGCCTCACCCACTCCCGCGCGTACAGTACGCGCCAAGCGGCGCCATGCCGCGGCTTGCTGGCGGATCGACCGATGCGAACGGGATTTATCGGCTTGGGGGCCATGGGTACCCACATGGCGCGCAACCTTCATCGTGCCGGGTTCCTGCAGGGAGTGTGGAACCGTACCGCGCGGAAGGCCCAGGCGCTGGCCGCCGAGCTCGGCTGCCGGGCGGCAGCAACGCCTGCGGCTCTCGCTGCGCAATGCGATGCCATCGTCATATGCGTCGCGGCCGACGGCGATGTCTTGCAAGTCGTTGCGGCCCTCTCCGGAGCATTGGCTGCCGGCACGCTCGTCATCGACTGCTCGACCGTCAGTGCGGCGACCGCCCGTACCGCGAGCGCGCAGCTTGCTGCGCGACGCATCGATTTCCTGGATTGCCCGGTGAGCGGAGGAGTGGAGGGCGCGCGTGATGCGACACTGGCCATCATGGCAGGTGGCGAGACGGACGCCTTCGAGCGCGCGCGCCCGCTGCTCGCCGCGCTGGGCAAGACGCTGACGCACTTCGGACCGAGCGGTAGCGGCCAAGCCGCGAAGGCCACCAATCAGATCATGTGCGCTGGGATCATCGAGGCAGTCGCCGAAGCGATGGCCTTCGCGCAGGCGCACGGCTTGCCGCTCGAGAAGATCGTCGACACGCTGAGCAAGGGGGCCGGCTCCAGCTGGTATTTCGTGCACCGCGCCCCCAACATGGTGCGCGGCTCTTTCCCGGCCGGTTTTCGCGTGCGGCTACATTCCAAGGATCTCCAGATCTGCCGCCAGATGGCCGCTCGGCTCGGAGTTACGTTGCCCGTCGTCGAGCGCATGATCGTCGAATATGCCGAGCTCATTGCACGCGGCTACGGCGATGAGGACATCTCGGCCGATTTCCGCCTCAAGGAGGAGCTGTTCGCGCGTGCGCGCGGCGGCGGCGGCGCGACGAGCGGAGCTGACTGAGGCGGCGCGTTTCGCAGCCGGTTCCATGTCACAGAACAGCGTCAAAGCCTCCCAGGACTTCTATCTGCCCGACCTGTGCACCTCGCGCGCGGCGCTCGGGGTGGTGCTGATCGTCGAGCTCACGGCTCTCGTCCTGAGCCTGGCGCGCGCGAGCGTCACGGCCACCTTCTGGACCGATCTCGCGCGTACCTCGACGTTCCTGCTTTGGATCGGATTGCTTGGCGCGGCGCTGCTGTGCGCACTGCGTACGCGCCTTGCGGCGCTGAGCGTCCCCAAGGCGTCGGCGCTCGTCATGTTGCTCGTGTGCGCGCTCGTGGCGCTCGTATCGGCAGCGGCGCTGCTGGCCGGCCGCAGCGCGTTCATCGAGGCGGCAGGCGCGACGGCGCTGTTCCCGCAGGAGGCGCGCGGCTTCGTCGCACGCAACATCCTCATCGGCGTGATCGTCACCGGACTCGCACAGCGCTATTTTTATGTAACGCACGAATGGCGGCGCAATCTCGAGATGCAGGCCCGGGCGCGCGTGCATGCATTACAGGCCCGTATCCGGCCGCATTTTCTCTTCAACAGTATGAATACGATCGCGGCGCTCACGCGCTCCGATCCCGCCTGCGCCGAGCAAGCCGTGCAGGACCTCGCCGATCTGTTCCGTGCCTCCTTGAGCGACAAGCGCAACACCATCACGTTGCAGGAGGAGCTCGAGGTGGCGCGGATCTATCAGCGGATCGAGCAACTGCGACTCGGCGAGCGCTTGTGCGTGCACTGGAGTACGGACGAGTTGCCAAGTCAGGCGCTGGTACCCGGCCTCATGCTGCAGCCGCTGCTCGAGAACGCCATCTATCACGGCATCGAGCCCCGCTCGGAGGGCGGTACGGTGAGCATCACGGGCGAGCTGGCGGCCGGTCTGATCACCATCGTGGTGCGCAATCCGGTCCTCGAGGGGGAGCAGGGACGCTCGGGAAACCGCCTCGCCCTGGCGAACATCCGTGAGCGCCTGAACCTCATGTATGGCGACCGTGCCCTCGTGAAAGCGGGCCGTTTCGACTCGGAATACATCGTCACGCTGCGCTTCCCTCACGTGGAGTCGCAAGCGCGACTGACGGCATGAGCGCCCTGCACGTGTTGATCGTCGATGATGAGCAGCCCGCGCGCGAGCGGCTGCGAGCACTGCTGGCTGAGATCGACAGTGCCGACGTCGCCGGCGAGGCCGCAACCGGGGAGCAGGCGCTGCAGCTCGCACAGAACCTCTCCCCCTCGGTGGTGCTGCTCGATGTGCGCATGCCGGGCATGGACGGCATCGAGACCGCACATCATCTCGCGACCTTGGCGCACCCGCCGGCCGTTATTTTCACGACCGCCTACGACGAGTATGCGATCGAGGCCTTCGATGCCCAGGCCATCGGCTACCTCCTCAAGCCGGTCCGCAAGGAGAAGCTGGCAGCCGCACTGGCACAGGCGGCGCGCCTCACGGGCCGCGAGCTCCGCGCGGTGGCCGCCGCAGCCGCTACGCGCCGCACGCACATCGCCGCTCGCAATCGGGAGGGGGTGCGCCTGATCCCGATCGAGGAGATTCTGTTCTTCCTCGCCGACCAGAAGTACACCACGGTGCGTCATGCGCAGGGTGAGGATCTCATCGAGGACTCGTTGCGCACGCTCGAGGAGGAATTAGGGGAGCTGTTCGTGCGCATCCACCGCAACGCGCTGGTCAGCGCCCGCCACCTCGATGTCATCGAGCGCAGTGCCGAGGGCCAGTACTTCGTGCGCGTGCGCGGCTGCGAGCAACCGCTGCAGGTCAGCCGACGCATGGCGAGCGAGCTGCGCGAGCGCTTTCGCATCTAGCTTCCCTGCGCGTAGTCGAAGGAGTCGAAGTGCAGCTGCTCGGGATCGAGTCCGCGGGCGGGGAAGCTCGCGCGGATGGCCTCGATCATGGGCGGCGGACCCGCTGCGTAGAGCTCGAATGCATCGAGCGTCGCATGGTCCGCAAGGACCGCCTCGTGAACCCAACCCAGCCTCTGATGCGGCTTGTCGACACTCGCCGCCTCCGACAGCACGGCGGTGAAGCGCAGTTGCGGATAGCGCCGCGCCCATTCGAGCAGCAGCTCCTCCTCGTACAGATCGACTTGCCGGCGCGCACCCCAGTAGCACTGCAGCTCGCGCGGCGCACCCCGCTCGAGTGCGTGCCGGAGCATCGACTTGAGGGGTGCGAATCCCGTCCCGCCCGCCACCAGCAGAGCTGGGCGCGCGCCATCGCGGTAGCACAGCTGACCCAGCGGACCCTCGATTCTCAGCAGGTCACCCTCCTCGAGCCGGCCGAACAGCCGGTCCGTGAAGCATCCGCCGGGGGCATGCCTCACATGCAGCTCGAGCAGCCGGCTGTCATGAGGCGGGCTTGCGATCGAGAAGCTGCGGCGGCGTCCGTCCTCGAGCAACACATCGAGATACTGACCGGCCTGAAAGCTCAGCGACTCGACCGACGGCAGGCGTAGCAGCACCTGCATGACATCGGGTGCGAGCCGCCGCATGCGCGCGATCCGGCACGGCAGGGTCTTGATCTCCGCCGTCGCGGCGCTCGTGAGTAATCGCACCTCGAGCGTCAGGTCGGACCGGGGCCGGGCCTGGCATAACAGCACGAAGCCTGTGGCCGCCTCAGACTCGGTGATGCCCGCCGGCAGGCCGTGTGGATATGCGATCTCGCCGGCCAGCAGGCGCGCGCGGCAGGAGCTGCAATGACCGGACTTGCAGCTGTGCGGCAGATTGAGACCGGAGTCGAGTGCGGCATCGAGCACGGAGCGGTCCGCGCTCGCACCGATGTGCCGCTCGTGAGGCTTCAACAGCACGGTGTAGCGTGGGTCGATCACCGAATTTCCCCGGGGAGCCATGCTATGATTTTTGCACGAACTGCACGGCGGGGGATCCGACGGTCCAATGCGCATCGACTTCACGAAGATGCATGGGCTCGGTAACGATTTCATCGTCTTCGATGCACCGCTCGAGGCGCCTTTGCCCGATGCGGCGCAGTTCCGCCACCTTGCCGCTCGCCATACCGGAATCGGTTTCGATCAAGCGCTGGTGCTCGAGGAGCCGCGCCGTCCCGGGACGCACCTCTACTATCGAATCTTCAACGCCGACGGCGTCGAGGTCGAGCAATGCGGCAACGGAGCACGCTGCATCGCCGCGCTCGCGTACCGGCGCGGACGCGTGCCACTGAATCAGGTGATCCTGATGGACAGCCTCGGCGGACTGGTACCCGCGCAGATCCTGGCGCCCGATCTGGTCGCGGTGGAGATGGGCATACCGAACTTCGCTCCCGGGTCCCTGCCCTTCGACGCGGAGAAACAGGCCCCGTCCTATACTTTGGAAGTCGCGGGGAACCGCATGGAGATCGGTGCCGTATCGATCGGCAATCCCCACGCCGTGCTCACCGTGGAATCCGTCGACGACGCGGCGGTGGAGCGCCTCGGCTCGGCGATCGGCCATCACAGGCGTTTCCCTGCCGGCGTCAACGTGGGTTTCATGCAGGTCGTCGATCGAGCCAGCATTCGCCTGCGGGTGTACGAGCGGGGCGTCGGCGAGACCCTGGCCTGTGGCACCGGGGCTTGCGCGGCGGTCGCCATCGGACGCTCGCGCGGGCTGCTCGGCTCGGACGTGAACGTGCAGGTACGTGGCGGCGAGTTACGCGTAAACTGGGAGGGAGCCGGCAATCCCGTGTGGCTCACGGGACCGGCTGTGGTTTCATTCGAGGGCCACGTCGAGCTGTCGAGCAGCGCCGGCGCAGAAACCTGACAATGCATTGGCAAGGGGTTCGAAGGACATGACTACACGAGAGGCTCGCGGAGTAACCGCGGCTCAAGCCGAGGAAGAATCAGTGGCGCGCTATCTGCAGCAGAACCCCGAGTTCTTCGAGCGTCATCAACCGCTGCTGGCGCGGCTGCGATTGCCGCATGCGCGCAGCGGCGCGACCATCTCGCTCATCGAGCGTCAGGTAGAGGTACTGCGCGATCGCCAGGCGGCGCTCGAGCAAAAGCTCGCCGAGTTCGTAAAAGTCGCGCGCGCCAACGATGCCGTGGCGGAGCGCATGCACCGCCTGACGCGGCGCTTGCTGCGCGCCACCACGCGCGCGGCGGCCATCGAGCAGATCGAAGCCAGCTTGCGCGAGGACTTCGACGCCTTCCACTCCGTACTGGTTCTGATCGCGAGCGATGGCAACACGGTCTCGCAGCGTTTCCTGCGCGTGGTGACGGCCGAGGACGCCAACCTCAAGTCTTTCGAGTCGCTGTTCGCAAACGGCAAGCCCCGCTGCGGCCAGGCTCGCGATTCACAGCGCGAGTTTCTGTTCGGCGCCGACGCCAACGACATCGGGTCGATCGCCCTCGTGCCGCTCGGGGACAAGGGCGCCATCGGCGTGCTCGCGCTCGGCAGCTCGGAGCGCGATCGCTTTCATCCTGGCATGAGCACGGAGTTTCTGGCGCGCGTAGGAGAGTTGATCAGCGACGCGCTGCTGCGTGCCTAGACGCTCGCTCGCGAGAGCGCCCTCGAGCGGCGCGGCCATGAGCGCGACGGCTCTCGAATGGCTCGCGCGCTTCCGGCGCCACCTCTCGACCGAGCGGCGCCTATCGGCGCACACCGACGCCGCCTACGCCCGCGATCTCGCGGCCTTTGCGCGCTTCTGCGGCGCCCAGGGCCTCGTCAGTTGGGATCAGGTCGATGGCCAGCATGTAAGAGTATTCGCTGCCCATTCGCATGCGGCGGGTCTGGGCCCGCGCAGCATCCAGCGGCGGCTCTCCGCGGTACGCAGCTTCCTCGCCTTCCTGATACGCGAGCAGCTGCTGCGCGGGAACGCGGCGCGCGATGTGCGCGCGCCGAAGGCCCCGCGTAGGCTGCCGCATACGCTCGATGCGGATCAGATGGCGCGGCTGCTCGAGCTGCCGCCTGGCGGTCCGTTTGTTGCTCGGGATCGCGCCATGATGGAGCTCCTGTATTCCTCCGGATTGCGCTTGGCAGAGCTCGTCGCGCTCGACCTCGGCGATGTCGATCTGAAGGATCGCACGGTGCGAGTGCTGGGCAAGGGCAGCAAAACGCGCATTCTTCCCGTGGGTAGGCGTGCGTGCGAGGCGCTCGCCGGATGGCTGCGCGAGCGGGGGCAACTCGCCGCACCGGCTGCTGGGGCGCTGTTCATCGGCCGCGGCGGGCGCCGCCTCGGGCGGCGCGCGGTGCAAGTCCGCGTCGCCTACTGGGCGCGCCGTCAGGGCTTGCCCGTGCACGTACATCCGCATCTGTTCAGGCATTCCTTCGCGTCGCATCTGCTTGAGTCGAGCGGTAATCTGCGGGGCGTGCAGGAGCTCCTGGGCCACGCCGACATTTCCACCACCCAGGTGTATACGCACCTTGATTTCCAGCACCTGGCCCGCATTTACGACCAGACCCACCCCCGCGCACGCAAGAAAGCATGACCTTCGAAGCTCATGGGACCACGATTCTCGCCGTCCGCCGCAACGGCGCGATTGCCATGGGCGGGGACGGTCAGGTCACGCTCGCGAACACGGTGATGAAGGGCAACGCTCGCAAGGTGCGCCGCCTGTACAACGACAAGGTGCTGGCGGGGTTCGCCGGCGGTACGGCGGATGCCTTCACGTTGTTCGAGCGCTTCGAGGGCAAGCTGGAGAAATACGGCAATCTCACGCGGGCAGCCATCGAGCTTGCCAAGGATTGGCGCTCCGACCGCTATCTGCGGCGGCTGGAGGCGCTGTTGTTGGTGGGCGATCGGGACAAGCTGTTCGTCATCTCGGGAAACGGGGACGTCATCGAGCCCGAGCACGATGTCGCTTCGATCGGCTCGGGCGGGGCCTATGCACTCGCCGCGGCACGAGCGCTGATCGAGGGATCCGAGCTCGACGCGCGCAGCATCGTCGAGCGCGCCCTCACGATCGCGGCCGACATCTGCATCTACACCAACCGCAATCTCATCATCGACGAGATCAAGTAGCACCGGCATGGCCTCAGCGCTCACTCCACGCGAGATCGTCCAGGAGCTCGACAAGCACATCATCGGCCAGGACGCTGCCAAGCGCGCGGTGGCCATCGCCTTGCGCAACCGGTGGCGGCGCATGCAAGTCGGCGAGCCGCTGCGCCAGGAGATCACGCCGAAGAACATCCTGATGATCGGCCCGACAGGGGTGGGCAAGACCGAGATCGCCCGTCGCCTCGCCAAGCTCGCGAACGCGCCCTTCGTCAAGGTGGAAGCAACCAAATTCACCGAGGTCGGTTATGTCGGCCGCGACGTGGACTCGATCATCAAGGAGCTGGCCGACGTGGCCGTCAAGATGACGCGCGAGCAGGAGATGGACAAGGTGCGGCAGCGTGCGCTCGATGCCGCCGAAGAGCGCGTGCTCGACACATTGTTGCCGCGGCCGCGCACGATGGGCTTCTCCACGGACGAGCTGCCGCAACCGCGCGATGCCGAGACGCGGCACAAGTTCCGCGTGATGCTGCGCCAAGGAGAGCTCGACGAGCGCGAGATCGAGGTCGAGCTGCGCGCGATGCCCACCGGGGTGGAGATCATGGCCCCGCCCGGCATGGAGGAGATGCAGCAGCAGCTGCAATCGATGTTTCAGAGCCTCGGCGGCAGTCGCACACGCACGCGCAAGCTAAAAGTGAAGGAAGCGGTGAAGCTGCTCACGGACGAGGAGGCCTCGAAGCTCATCAATGAAGATGAGCTGAAGGTCAAGGCGCTCGCGAACGCCGAGCAGAATGGCATCGTGTTCATCGACGAGATCGACAAGGTCACGCGTCGGCAGGAAGCGCTCGGAGCCGATGTTTCCCGGGAGGGCGTACAGCGCGACCTGCTGCCCCTCGTGGAAGGCTCGACGGTGACCACCAAGTACGGTCCCATCAAGACCGACCACATCCTGTTCATCGCCTCGGGCGCTTTTCACTTGTCGAAGCCCTCCGACCTGATCCCGGAGCTGCAGGGACGCTTGCCCATCCGGGTCGAGCTCGATTCGCTCAAGGTCGAGGACTTCGTGCGCATTCTGACCGAGCCCGATGCATCGCTCACCACCCAATACAAGGCGCTGCTCGGCACCGAGCACATCAATGTCGAGTTCACGCGCGATGGCGTGCGCCGCATCGCGGAGATCGCCTTCCAGGTGAACGAGCGCACCGAGAACATCGGCGCGCGGCGCCTGCACACCGTCATGGAGCGGCTGCTGGAGAGCCTTTCATACGATGTCACCGAGCAAAGCGCCACCGTGTCGATCGACGCCAGGTACGTCGATGATCATCTCGGCAATCTCGTCAAGGACGAGGATCTGAGCCGTTACATCCTGTAAGGGCCGCCCGCCCCCGATGAAGCGGGCTTATGAGGCCGGCTTGCCGCCGTAGCGATACACGCTCGTGTCGCGAATTTGAAAGCCGACTTTCTCGTACAAGCGGTGCGCCGCCTGGCGGGATTGTCGGGAAGTGAGATCGATGGTCTTCGCGCCGCGCTCCTGCGCCAGGCGCACGGCTGCCAGCGTTAGCGCCTCGCCGATGCCGCGTCCGCGCGCCTCGGTATCGACCACTACGTCCTCGATCCACGCCCGAAGCGCGGTCGGAATGCGAAACATGACCAGCGTCAGCGTCCCGACGATGCGCCCGCCCGCGGCGCGATCGCGTGCGACGAGCAGCATGGTGCCCGGGGTCGCGATGATCGACGCCAGCGCCTCCGCGGACAGCGAGGTCGTCGAGGAGGACAGCTGCGGCAGCAACCGTGCGAACGCCTCGACGAGATCGGGCGTCACAGCGCGCGCGGCCTCGATGTCGATCGACGGCTTCGAGTCGGAGTGGCTCACGAGGCGTCGCCGCCGAAGACATCGATGCGGCGGCGCTGGAGCACGCGGTGCACGACGATGAAGACGTAGTAGGTGACCAGGAACCACAGCACGCGCAGGATCAGCGAGCCGGCGCCCGGCCAGGCCGAGCGTCCCAGTGCCGGTGCGGCGAACCAACCCACGAGGAGCAGCAGCACGACGGCGGCGAAGTAAGTGCGTCCCGCCGCTTGCAGCTTCAAGGCGCCGGCTTTGCGACCGACGTACTGCATACGTGTGCGCAGCCAGATCATGCCGACGATGAAGGCCGCAGTGATGGCCGCCGTCAGATCCTGGACGCTCATGCGTAACGAATGCTTCAGAGATTGGGTCGCGCAACGGCGGGACTGTCGGCTTCCGGCTGCCCCTCCTCGGCGGCTGCTTGGCGCACGGCCGACAGCCGCTCCTCGAACCAGCGCAGCCGGTCATCGAACTGCACGTCGCTGATGCGTTCGTCGATGCAGCCGGTGATGATCGGCTGCAACAGCCGATTGAGCCCCCAGAAGAACTCCGCCTCCGCGGGCGTTTGCAGCGGCTCGGGTGACTGCGCGGCGCCGCTCAGGCATAGAAGCTGAGTACTGCGCCCGCAGCCCGGAACATGCTCCGCGGTCCACTGAACGATGTGAGGGACGAGCCGCGCGAGCACACTCACCGTGAGTCCCGGCTCGTAGAGCCACGATGCGACGCTGCGCGCGAGCTCACTTCCGTGACCGACCAGCTCGATGCCATCGCTCTTCGCGATGCGATTGGCATCGCTGCGCAGCAGCAGCCGCGAGCCGTCCTCGCGCATGCGGGCGCCAACGAGCAACTGCAGCTGCGGCCGCTCCGCATCCCGCTCGCCGTAGCAGAATATGTACTTCTTCGAGAGCCGATTCACCAGCCGCTCGCACTCCTCGCACAGGTCCGACAGATCCTCATCACCCTCGAGGGTGCGCTCGAGCAACTGGTCGGCGGCCATGCGGATGAGCGCGGGGTCACCGCTGCCGGTCACCGCGATCTCGTAAGCGGAGCTGCTGCCGACGAAGATCTCCGTCGGCGTCCATTTCGCAGCACTGTCGGAGCGCTCCGTCGCGCGTGCGATCACGATGCCGTCCGAGGCAATGAATCCTGCGGCAAGCGTCACGGAACAGCCTCACCGCCCTCGCCGACCGCGAGGCTCGCAAGCTCCTCGTCCGAGAACTGGGTCTGCCAGAGCACGTAACGCGCGCGGTGGATGAGCTCGCCCGGCACCTGAATGCGGCAGTGACGGGCGGCTCCGAGCAAGGGCGTATCGCTCTGCAGCCGTGCGGGCACTCCCTCCGAGGCCAGCCGGCCGAGCAGTGCCTGGGCGGAGAGCGTATCCGCGACGACGGCGGCAGTTTCCCAGGCTCTCATGATGTTAGTGCGCGCCCCGGACTTAGCTGCGGATCACTAGCCTGTCCGATCGGAGGCGCGGAATCAAGAACGACGAGACGACCGAGCCCTCAGGGCGTGGGGGTGGCGGATTCGACGCGCGGCTGCGCTCCGCGCAGTGAGCCGAAGCGGTACGCATACACCTTGGTGAACTCGGCCCCGTAGAGAAAAATGAGCGCCGAATAGTAGACCCAGACTAGGACCACCAGCAGCGAACCGGCCGCACCGTACATGGATGTAACGGCACTGTTGCCGAGGTAGACACCGATCAGGTGCTTGCCGATGTTGAACAGCAGCGCGGTCACCACCGCGCCGACCGTTACATCGCGCCAGGCGATCGGCACCGATGGCAGAACCTTGTAGATGGTCGCAAAGAGCGCCGCGACCAGCACGAAGGACAGCGCGAAGTTCAGCAGCTGCAGCAGCACGCTCGTGGCGCCCCAGCGGTGAGCGAGGGCGGAGAGCACGGCGCTCAGAACGAGCGAGATCAGCAGCAGGAATCCGAGCGTCAGGATGATGCTGATCGACAGCAGCCGCGTGCACACGAAATCCCACAGGTACTGCCAGAATCCCTTGGACGCAGCCGAGGGCGCGTTCCAGATCTGATCGAGCCCATCCTTCAGCTCCGCGAGCGCGCTGGTCGCACCCACGGCGAGCGTGATCACACCGATGATCGTCGCCACGGTGCCGTGGCCGCGCTGGCCGGCACTGGCGATCATCGTCTGCACGACCATCGCGCCCGACGGCCCGAGGAGATCCTTCATCTGCTCGTAGATCTCCCCGCGCGCGGCCTGCTCGCCGAAAATCGTGCCCGCGATCGCCGCGGCGATGATCAGAATCGGCGCCAATGAGAACGCCGTGTAGTAGGCGAGCGCGGCTCCCTTGCGGGCGGCGCGATCGTCCGCCCAGGCGTAGGCACTGTCGCGAATCAGAGCCCAGAGTGCCGTTGCATCGCGCCACGGATGCAAGACACTCACCTGCTCGTCCATGCCCGGACGCGCCCCAGCGAGCCGGTCGTCGCGCTAGCTGCGGCGCGGCTGAGTCGCCTCGCCGGCCTGCGCCTGCGCATCCGCGATTTCGTCGGGGAAGTACAGCGGCCGGGCGTGCCCAGCGGTCTGCGGCTCCACCGCGAACAGCAGATCGGTGAGCTCGTCGGCGTGCTCCTCCTCCTTCGCAAGAATGTCCTCCATCAGAATCCGTGACGTCGGATCGCGCTCGCCGAAGAAACGTACCATCTCCTGATAGCTCTCCACGGCGATGCGCTCGGCGATCAGGTCCTCGCGAATCATATCCGCAAGCGACGTCCCTTCCTTGTACTCGCTATGACTCAGGCTGGATAGTACGTCCGGATTCATCTCGGGCTTGCCGCCGAGCTGTTTGATGCGCTCCGCGATACGCTCGGCATGCTCCAACTCCTCGGCGGCGTGCTCCTTGAATTCGTCCCTGACGGCCTGTGAGTGAATCCCGCTCGCCATGAAATAATGGAAGCGATAGCGCAGGGTACACACGAGCTCGGTCGCGAGCGCCTGGTTCAGAATCGAGATCACCTGCTTGCGGTCGAGCGCATAGTCCTTGGTGATGGCGCCCTTCGTGATCTCCTCACGCGCCCGGGCGCGAAGCGCCGCGATGCGTTCCGCGTGACTTGGATGTGCCTGTCCCATGTGGCCTCCTCGAAAACCTTTGGTTTGATCCGCCGACAGCTCGGGCTGCACCGAGCGCCACTCCCAAGCTGCAGCAAGCGGAGTGCCCGTCTGCGACTGCCGCTGCTCGAGCGAAGATATCCGTGCCTCCGGAACGGGTTGACGATCGTCTCGTTCAGTGAACAGGAGCACCCGCCGCAGGAGCACGGTCATGGCAAGACGAGCCCGGACAACCCAAACCCGCGATAGGCGCCGAGCGCGGCGGCACGTGGCAGGCCGTGGGCGAGCCTCGAGTCGCGCTCGCGGCGGCACGGCCGGCAAGCGTTCATCCTCGCGCCGCTGGTCGGCCCGGGTCACTCGCACCAGTGACGCGCTCGATCTCGAGCGTGGTGTGTTCAAGGGACGCAGTGCGCGCGCAATCGCGCTTTCATTGAAGCGCTCGCCGCAGCGCAGTACGGGCCGCAAGGCCGACCCGTTCCGCGCGGCGATGTCGATGCTCAATTTTCAGCTGAATCGCGCGGGCAGGAACTTGAGTCCCGAGCGGCGCCGCGTACTCAAGCAGGCGCAGAGCGAGCTGCGCAAGGCGTTCGGACGGGGCGTCCGCTGATTGCACGCCTTCGCTGCGCCTCAGTTTTTTGGGCGGCTGCGTCGGGGCGCGCGTGCGGCGTGGGGCGTCAGTGCGCGCTCCAGGGCGAGCGCTGCGGAGATGTGCGCGAGATGCGTGAGTCCCTGCGGGAAGTTGCCGAGCAGCTGGCGCTCGCGCGGCGCGTACTCCTCGGCGAACAGGCCGAGATCGTTCGCGCAGGCGCTGGCGCGAGCGAACAGCTCACGCGCCTCGCGCGTGCGCCCCTGGTGCGCAAAGCATTCGACTAGCCAGAACGTGCACGCGAGGAACACGCCCTCGCCGCGCGGCAGGCCATCCTGCGTCCGATAGCGCAGGATGAGACCTCCGACGCTCAGTTCCCGGCGGATCTGCTCGGCGGTACGCAGCATGCGCTCATCGTCATAGGCCACGAACTCCACGCTCGGCAGCAGTAGCAGGGCTGCGTCGACCGCGCTCGCGCCGAAACTCTGCACGAAGATTCCCCGGCGATGATCCACGCCGCGCGACTCGATCGCGCGGCGAATCTCCGCGCGCGCGCCCCGCCAGCGCCGCAGGGGTGCCGGCAGCGAGTGCTTCTCGGCGAGCGCGACACCGCGATTCACGGCCGCCCAACACATCACCTTCGAGTTCACGAAGTGGCGCGGGCGCGAGCGCACCTCCCACATCCCGCGGTCCGGCAAGTGCCACCTGGCAATGGCCGTCTCGACGATGCAGCTGAGAAAGCGCCAGTAGTGCTCGGCTTGCGCGGAGCCGCGCTCGCTCCAGCGCCAGAACAGCTCGAGCACGAGTCCGTACATGTCGGCCTGATATTGGCGCGCCGCGCCGTTGCCGATCCTCACGGGACGCGAGCCGCGCCAGCCCTCGAGGTGCTTGAGTTCCAACTCGGCCACGCGACGCCTCCCGTCGACGCCGTACAGAACCTGCAGATCCTCGACATTGCCCGCCGTGGTTCGCTGGATGAAGCGGCGAAAACCATCGGCTTCGGCCTCCGCTCCGAGCGCGGAGAGCGTGCGTACGGTGAACACCGAGTCACGCAGCCAGCTGAAGCGATAGTCCCAGTTGCGTGGCCCGCCGATCTGCTCCGGGAGCGAGGCGGTGGGCGCAGCGATGATCGCGCCGGTCGGCGCGTGCGTGAGAGCCTTGAGCACGATCGCCGAGCGCACGACACCGACCGCGGCGGTCTCGGGATAAATGAGCTTGGCGGCCCAACTCTGCCACCAGGCGAGCGTTTCCTCGAAGTGATGGGCGTGCGCTGCGCGGGACTCCCTGCGCGTGCGCACCTCATCGAGATCCTCGGGCGCGACGAATTGGACCCCAACGTAGCGGCGCGCACCTTTGGTGATCGACACTTGAGCATGCAGTGCGTGTCCGGTCTCGTCGTGCTGCAAAGCCACGTCACCTCCGATCAGAAGGGCCGTATCGCCACCCATGGCGACGTGCGCCGCTCGATCGATGCGGTAGACCCAAGGCTTCACGGTGCCGAAATCAAAGCGCGGCAGCAGCCGCACGCGGAAGCACAAGCTGCCGCGGATGCCCTGAATTATTCGCAACAGCTCGCGGCGCGGGCGCCGCCGGCCGCCTCGGCGCATCGCAAAGAAATCCAGCAGGCGCGCTGCGTTTCGACCGGAGGAAAATGTCGTCTCGAGGATCAGGCTGTTCGGCAGGTAGCGCCGGCGCACGGTGCAGCGCTCGAGGGGCGTGATCTCGAAGTAGCCACCCGCGCGCCAATCGAGCAGCCTGCCGAAGCAGCTGTCAGAGTCGAATCGCGGCAGACAGCACCAGTCGATCGAGCCGTAGCGCGAGACGAGCGCCGCGGAATGACAATCACCGATCAGAGCGTAGTCAGCGAGCGGTGGGTAGCGGCGCGCGCCTTTCATCGGGAGCGCACGAAAGCCATAGCGAACGCTCGCACAGCAAGAACTGCACCCGCATGCCGCGCGCGAGCGGCGATTGCCCTTACAATCGGGTTCGGACCATCAGCGGCTTCATGGGCATGCGGCAACCGGATCAGCGCCCTGCGGCAACGCAGCTGCCGTGCTGGCTCAAAGCGCTGTCACGGCTGCCGTGGGGCATCCTCTATGCCTGCACCGCAGGCCTTGCCTGGATCGCCTATCGGGTGCTGCGCTATCGGGTAGGCGTCGTGCGCAGCAATATTGCCGGATCCTTTCCGGAGCTGTCGGCGCCCGAGCGGCGCGCGATCGAGCGCGACTACTACGCTCGCCTCGGCGAGCTCGTCGCCGAGGTCGTGAAGTCAGCGACGATCACTCCGGCCGAGCTCGAACAGCGCGTGCAGGTGCGCAACTACGGCGCGGTGCGCGACGAGCTCGATGCCGGCCGTTCCGTGCTCATCGTCGGGGCCCATCAATGCAACTGGGAATGGATGCTGCTCGCGTTATCGCTGCAGCTCGGAGCCAGGCTCGAGGCGGCCTACAAGCCTCTGCACGCCGCAGGTGCCGAGCGCGTGATGCGGGCGCTGCGCACGCGCTTCGGCGGCGCGCTGATCCCCGCGAAGGACCTGCTTGCGAGCCTCCTGCGCACACGCAAGGCCGTACGCGCGGTCGCGATGGTGGCGGATCAGGAGCCGGTCACGAGCGACTACAAGTGGTGGACGCAGTTTCTGCATCGGCCGACCGCGTTCTACATGGGTCCGGAGAAGATCGCGCAGGTTACCCGCTACGCCGTGGTGTTCGTGGCCGTGCGCCGGCTTGCGCGTGGCCGCTACGAGATCTCCTTCGAGCGCCTTGCCGCGCCGCGCGCGCCGCTCGAGCCCGGCGATCTGACCGAGCGCTACGCGCGCCTGGTAGAGGCGCAGATCCGGGCGAGTCCAGCCGACTGGATGTGGTCGCACCGGCGCTGGAAACTCAAAAGACCGATGTACGCCGGCGCCGCGCAGCTCGACGCGGGGCGCGCCCAATAGAGGTCGCGCGGCCCGAGCCGCGCGACCATTCGCTTGGAGATCAGGACTAGTGGTTCGTCGTACCGCCCGGCGGTGGATTCGGAGTGGTGCCGCCCGGAGGGGGCGTGGTGTTCGGGTTGGCCGGAGGCGTCGTTCCTTCGGGCGGTGCGCCACCCGGAGTCGTGCTGGGAGCTCCGCCCGGAGTGGTGTTGTCGGGCGCCGCATTTCCAGGCGGCGTGCTGCTCGTATTGTCCGGTGGGCTCGACGCAGGAGCTGAGGATTCCTGCTTGGAGCAGCCGGCCGCGAGCATCAGAGCGACGATGGAGATTAACGCCAAGCTACGATTCATAAATACCTCTCTGTGAATCCCTCGGTTGAGTAGCCGCACGCGGGAGACGCACGGACCGTGCCGTAGACCGGCGTTTCTCGCCGGTCGCCGGCTGCCGCAATGATCGTGCCCCGTCGAGCCCGCGGCAGCGCTGCGGCGCCCACCGCCCAGTCTCCGCAGCGTACACTTCGAGCATGCGATGCCTGACGAGCACCTTGTGCGCGGCCGTATTGCTCGCGCTCCTGCCGATGAGGTGTCCCGCGCAAGCCGCGACGGCACGCAAACCGCCGACGATGGCGGAGATCCTCGCGGCCTCGAAGCCGTCCGACTGGCGAGCGCTCGATCCGGAGAACACGCTTTACCTAGAGCTTGCGACCGGCCGGGTGGTGATCGAGCTCGCGCCGCGATTCGCCCCACAGCACGTTGCCAACATCAAGACACTGGTGCGCGAGGGCTTCTTCGACGGGCTCGCGATCGACCGCGTCCAGGACAACTTCGTCGCTCAATGGGGAGATGCCGACAACAAGAAACCGCTGGGAACGGCCGAGCGAACGCTGCCGGCCGAGTTCATCGTCGCCGCCAAGGATGTGACTTACGCGCGACTGCCGGATCCTGACACCTACGCTTCCGATACCGGCTTCTCCGGTGGCCTCCCAGTCGCGCGCGATCCGAAGATCGGGCGCGCATGGCTCGTGCACTGCTATGGCATGGTCGGTGTGGGCCGCGGGGATGACGTCGAGAGCGGCAATGGCAGTGAGCTCTACGCGGTGATCGGGCAGGCGCCGCGGCAGCTCGATCGCAACGCAGCGCTCGTCGGACGAGTCGTGCAGGGGATGGATCTGCTCGCGTCACTACCCCGCGGCGGCAGCCCGCTCGGTTTCTACAAGGATCCGCAGCAGCGCATGCCGATCAAATCGATGCGTGTCGCGGCCGATGTGCCGGGACCTCAGCGCACGCAGCTCGAGGTGATGAACACGGATTCGCATTCGTTCGCCGAGCTCGTGGAGTCTCGCCGCAATCGGCGTGAGCCCTGGTACAAGGTCCCGGCGGACCGGATCGACGTCTGCAACGTGCCGATACCCGTCCGGCCAATGTCGAAAAGCGCTCAGTAGTGGCCGCGTGAGGGCATATGGTATGAGCCGCCCGCGGGCCGGAAGGCCTGGGGCCTCATGTGCGGATGCGGCACCGCGTGTTGTCGGGACTGCTGCAGCATCTGCTGGCGCTGCGCCGGGGTCGCCCGCTGCCACTGCTGGCGCAGCTCGCGTCGCCGCTCGGGCGGATAACTGCTGAACCTGCGAAAGTTCTCGCGCACCATTTCCTGCCGATCCGGCGGCAGCGCGCGGAACTGGTCCCAGCGCTGTCGCAGCTCCTGGCGCCTCTCGGGCGATAGCGCTTGCCAGCGCTGGAACCGCGCGCGAGCTGCGTTGCGCTGATCCGGTGACATGTGAAGCCAGCGGTCGCTGCCGCGTGCCAGCGCCTCCTGGCGCTGCGGCGGCAAGGTATTCCACTCTCCCGAAAAGCGGGACAGCAGCTTCTGCTGATCGGGAGTGAGGCTGGTCCAAGCAACCGGTGCGGCCGGGGGTGCGCCGGGGGGTGTGGTCACCGATTGCGCATGGGCATGAGCGGCCGCGAACAGTGAGAGCAGCATGGTCAGCACTAGCAAGAGCGATCGGGGATTATTCATTGTCGTTCTTGCCTCCGTTTGGTGGAGGCGGACTCGGCGGCGGCGTGGGGGCCTTGTGCGGAGCGGTCTGAGCCAGATAGTTGAGCCAATCCTCGTCTTCGGAGCCGATGCTGCCCAGGAACTCGATCAAATCGGCATCGGGTGGCGGCGACGGCGGGGGGCTCTGGGGCTGCTGCGGCTCGTCGGCGCGGGCAGCCGCAGCTGGCAGGACGACCCAAGCGAGCGCCACACCTATGAGAAAGCCGCATGCGGCGTGCGTGCGCGCGCCCGCGAGGGGCATCAGCCGCTCGCCTCCGGGACCGGCTCGGGAGCGCTCGCCCCCTCGGCCGCAGCCCACTCATAGAACGAGTGGTCATAATCTTCCATCAGGCTCAAGCCATCGTCGTCGGCCAGAAGATCCAGCACCTCGAGCGGCTGACCCCCTTCGGCAGGCGCCAATAACGGACGCGACGTGTGCTGGAAGAGTAGCAGTGCGGCCACCACGGCTGCGGCGACCACACCTGTGACTGGCATGAGCCTCAAGCCGCGCCGCAACGCCCAGCGAGGCTGCTGCATTTCGGCCAGCGCGCGCTGACGTGCCTGATTGAGGCGCGAGCGTGTACGCGCATCGATACGCGTCAAGCTCTCACCCAACACGACACGTGCACTCACCTCGAGCTTGCTCGCGATTGGTTCGTTCTCACTCATGGCTCGATCTCGAATTCACCCAAGCGTGCGCGCAATGACTGTATCGCACGAAAGTAATGAGTTTTCACGCTGCCCTCGGAGCAGCCCATCGCCTCTGCCGTCTGAGCTACGTCCAGCCCTTCCAGATTGCGCAGGAGAAACGCCTGGCGTTGCCGCTGCGGCAACTGCTGCAGCGCGCCCTCCAGTGCCTGCATTGCCTCATCCATCTCCAGTCTGGCCGTGGGCGCCGGATCGGGACTGGGCGCCTGCGCGATCGGGTCGGGCTCATCGTCCTCCTCGTCCCGCCGAAAGGGCAACCACGCCATGACACGCCCCCGCACCGTCCGCCGCCGCTGCATATCACGAATGCGGTTCTCGAGGATGCGGTAGAAAAGCGGGCGCCACTCATCCGGTGAGCGATCGGCGTACGCACGCGCGAGCTGCAGCATCGCATCCTGCACCGCATCGAGCGCGTCGTCCTGGTGGCGCAAGCTCGCTTGCGCGATCTTGAATGCCTTGAGCTCCACGCTCGCCAGGAACTGATTGAGTGCCCGTGAGCGGGACTCGGCTGTCGTGTCGTTCAATCGCGTGTCGCCGTGCGAAAGCGCGGGCGTGCTATAAACGGACGCGAGCGTAGCAAAGGCGGCCATGCGGCGTACAACGCAGCGGGACGGCGCCCGGTTGACCTGTCTCAGAAATGAGTCAGATGCACGCCCCTGATACCCTTCCCAGCGCTTAGATTGTCCATACGTCGTTGATATCTGAAGAGATTTTTACCCGTCACGAGACGGCTGCGATGTTTCAGGACGAGGTCCTGAAAGTCGCGCTGGATGTGCCGCTGCGACGCACGTTCGACTACCTGCCACCGCTCGGCGCGGAGGCTGTGACGCAAGGTCAACGCGTGCGCGTGCCATTCGGTCGTCACCGCCTGATCGGAGTCGTTCACAGTCGCGGTCGGTCGGAGCTCGCCCGTGAGCGTCTCAAGCGAGCGATCGAGGCCCTCGATGAGACCCCCGTCATCGACCCTGCCGGACTCGAGCTGCTCGCCTGGGCGTCGGAGTACTACCACCATCCGATCGGCGAGGTCGTGGCCGCGGCACTGCCCAAGGCATTGCGCCTTGGCGCCCCCGCGCGGGCTCGACTCAGGCGTTGGGTCGCAACTGCGGACGGCATCGATGCCGTGCAACGCGGCGAGCCGAAGCGTGCCAGCGCGCAGCGCGAGCTACTGCGGCACTTGATCGCCCACGAGGGAGCGACTGCCGCAGTCCTCGCGCGCGTCCTGCCGCGTTGGCGCGAGCCCGCCCGTGCGCTGCTCCAGCGCGGATGGATCACGGAGCTCGAGGAGGAGCCGCCGAGCATCACCCGCGCCTGTCACAATCTCGCTTGCGGCCCAGAGCTGACGACCCCGCAGCGCATCGCAGTGGACGCCCTCAGCGCGTCCCTCGGTCGCTTCGCCGCCTGGGTGCTGGAGGGCGTGACCGGCAGCGGCAAGACCGAGGTCTATCTACGGCTCGTAGCGCAGGTGCTGGAGCGGGGTCAGCGCGCGCTCGTGCTGGTGCCGGAGATCGGCCTGACGCCGCAGCTGATCACGCGTTTCCAGCAGCGCTTCGCCGCCCCGCTCGCCGTTCTGCATTCCGCGCTGACCGATGTGGAGCGCCTACAAGCCTGGCGCTCCGCGTTCGACGGGCAGGCTCGCATCGTGCTCGGGACGCGCTCGGCGGTGTTCGCGCCCGTACCGGATCTCGGATTGATTGTCATCGATGAGGAACACGACGCCTCGTTCAAGCAGCACGAAGGAGGCTTCCGCTACTCCGCTCGCGACCTTGCCGTGGTGCGCGCACAGCGTGCGGGTGTGCCGGTCGTGCTCGGCTCCGCGACCCCCGCGCTGGAGACGCTGCACAACCTCAGCACACATCGCTACGAGCGCCTGTCGCTGCCCGAGCGGGCGCTGCAGAAAGAGCCCCTGCGCATCGCGCTCGTGGACTTGCGTGCGCATGCGGTAAGTGCGGGTCTGTCGCAGCCCGTGCGCGCTGCGATCGCGCGCCATCTCGGCGCCGAGGGGCAGGTGCTCGTGTTCCTCAACCGGCGAGGCTATGCGCCTACATTGCTCTGCACAGCCTGTGGCTGGATCGCTCCCTGCGAAGACTGCGATGCGCGATTGACCGTGCATCGCGCGGCGGGGCGGTTGCGCTGCCATCATTGCGGGGCGGATGCGCCGCTCCCGCAGCGTTGTCCTCAGTGCGGATTCGCGGTGAAGCCTGTCGGCCAGGGCACCGAGCGCGTCGAGGAGACGCTCGCGCAAGCCTTTCCGGACACCGCTGTAGTGCGTCTCGACCGCGATGTCGTGCGACACCGCGAGCAGCTGGAGTCGGCGATGGAGCGCATCGCCTCGGGTGCGGCCCGCATTCTGATCGGCACCCAGATGGTGACCAAAGGTCATGACTTTCCGAACATGACCCTGGTGGTCGTGCTCAATGCCGATCAGGGCCTGTTCAGCACGGACTTTCGCGCCCCCGAGCGCCTGGCGCAGACGATCATTCAGGTCGCCGGCCGCGCAGGTCGCGGCGCAAAGCGCGGCGAGGTTCTGATTCAGACCGAGTTTCCCGAGCATCCACTGCTCAAGAATCTGCTCGCAGAAGGCTACGCGGGCTTCGCTCGCGCCGCGCTCGCCGAGCGCGCGCAAGCGGACTGGCCGCCCTTCACGCGCCTCGCAGCGGTGCGCGACTCGGCCGCGACACCGGAGGCTGCGCTGAGCTTTCTAAATGAGGCGCGCGGCCTCGCGAGTCTCACCGCGCGCGTGCGGCTGCTCGGTCCAGTGCCGGCCGCCATGGCCAAGCGCGCGGGCCGCTATCACGCGCAGCTGCTCCTCGAGAGCCCGGACCGGCGCGCCTTGCACGAGTTCCTCGGTACCTGGTTGCCGCAGCTCGAGCAACTGCCCAGCGCTCGGCGCGTGCGCTGGGCGCTCGACGTCGACCCCATCGAGCTTTTCTGATGCAGCCGTGGCGCGCAGTCATTTTCGGTAGACTTCCGCGCTTCGGATTTCGGACCGCCATCCATTGAAGCCTGAGCTCGAGCAACTACTGCTCTCTGGCCTGCAGAGCCTCGCAGGCACTGCATTGCCCGCCGCACCGGATGCGGCCCTGGTGAGCGTGGAGCGCACGCGCGATCCGCAGCATGGCGATTTCTCCACCAACGTGGCTCTGCGGCTTGCGAAGCTCGCGCGCCGCAACCCGCGCGAGCTGGCGGAGCGGATCGTCGCGGCGTTGCCGGCGAGCCCACTGGTGGCGCGCACCGAAGTAGCCGGTGCCGGATTCATCAATTTCTTCCTGACCGGTGCGGCGTATGCGCGCGAGCTCGCGCTCATTCACGAGCTTGGCGCCCGCTACGGGCTCGGCACAAGCGGCCGCGGCGAGCGCGTGAACGTGGAATTCGTATCCGCGAATCCCACCGGGCCGTTACACGTCGGACATGGCCGCCAAGCGGCTCTCGGGGATGCGCTCGCCGCCTTGCTGCAGGCGCTTGGCTACGATGTGACACGCGAGTACTACTACAACGACACGGGCGCTCAGATCCACAATCTCGCCCTGTCCGTGCGCGCCCGCGCACGCGGCATCCGCCCCGGTGAGCCCGGCTGGCCGGAGCACGCTTATGCGGGTGACTACGTGCAGGAGGTGGCCCGGGATTTCCTCGCCGCCGGCGGCGATCTCGAGGATCTCGAGGCGGTCCGCAAGTTCGCGGTCGGCTATCTGCGCCACGAGCAGGATCGCGACCTGAAGGAGTTCGGGCTGCAGTTCGACGTGTACTACCTGGAGTCGAGCCTTTATTCCGACGGCAGCCTCGAGGCCACCGTCAGCGGCCTGCTGGCAAGTGGCAAAACCTACGAGAGCGAAGGCGCGCTGTGGTTGCGCACCACGGAGTACGGCGATGACAAGGATCGCGTGATCAGAAAATCAGACGGCAGCTACACGTATTTCGTGCCCGATGTGGCCTACCACGTCAGCAAGTGGCGGCGTGGATTCAAACAGGCGATCAACGTGCAGGGCTCTGATCATCACGGTACCGTCGCCCGAGTGCGCGCTGGACTGCAGGCGCTCGATCTGGGTATTCCGCGCGGCTACCCGGAGTACGTGCTGCACCAAATGGTCAAGGTGATGCGCGGCGGTGAGGAGGTGAAGATCTCCAAGCGCGCCGGCTCCTACGTCACGCTGCGGGACCTCATCGACTGGGTCGGCCGCGACGCCGTGCGCTTCTTCCTGGTGTCTCGCAAGGCGGACTCGGAGTTTCTCTTCGACGTGGACCTCGCGCGCTCGCGCAGCGAAGAGAATCCCGTGTACTACGTGCAGTATGCGCATGCCCGCTGCTGCAGCGTGATGAAGAAGCTCGCCGCCCGGGGACTGCGCTTCGACGCGGCACAAGGCTTGAACAGCGCGGCTCTGCTCGCGAGCGCTCATGAGCAGGCGGTGCTCAATGCCCTGGTGCGCTATCCCGAGATCATCGAGCAGGCGGCTGTCAACCGCGCACCCCACGCGCTCGTGCACTACCTGCGCGAGCTCGCGAATGTGTTTCACACCTACTACAACGCCGAGCAGTTCATCGTCGAGGAACCGCGCCTGCGCGATGCACGGCTGGCGCTCGTGGTGGCCGTGCGCCAAGTGATCGAGAACGGTCTCGGTCTGCTCGCGGTCAGCGCGCCGGAGAGCATGTGAGCGACGCCGCGGGGCAGGCTACGTGAGTCGACTTACCGCGCGCGACTACAAGAAGACGGCGCGCCACCCGCTCCAGTGGGCGCGCTGGCGCGATTTCCTCGTAGGACTGCTCGTGGGTGCGGTGCTCGTGACCGTCGTGTTCGGCTTCGCGCACCGGACGCAGAATGCCGCTGCAGATGGCCCGCGGCCCGAGCGCCATCGAGCCCTACCGGCCGAGGCAGCCGGCGCGGATGCGGCCGCCGAAAGTGCAGGCCGCTACGATTTCTATCAGATGCTGCCGCACTTCGAGGTCGTCGTTCCCGAGAAGGAGCGCGATGTCCGCCGCGATGTACCGACCGCGAAGATCGAGCGGCCCGGCGTCTATGTTCTTCAGGCAGGCTCGTACCGGGACGAGGCCGAAGCCGCACGCATCGCGAAGCAACTCGCGCTGCAGGGGATCAACGCGAAGGTGCAGCGCGTCGCGGTCGACAACGACGTGTGGCACCGGGTGCGCGTCGGGCCGATCAGCGATCTGGCCGAGCTCAACCGCGTGCGCCGCAGGCTGCAGGACGCGGACGTCGATGCCATCGTCATTCGCGTGGGCGATTGATCGGCCGCAGCTCGCCGGCGGCCTCAGTCGTCACTGATGTTACGAAAGTCGACGCCGAGCGAGCGCAGCTTGCGATACAGGTGCGTGCGCTCCATACCGACACGTTTTGCGAGCTGACCGACCTTGCCGTTGCAAAGCAGCAGCTGCTGCTGCAGATATGCGCGCTCGAATTGCTCGCGTGCTTCCCGCAGGGGCAGCGCGAGCAGGTCCTGCTTGACCAACGGCTCATCCGGAGCCGCCTGCATCGAGAGCTCGCGCTCGACCTCCTCCAGGCGGATCTCTTCCGGTCCTCCCTGAATCAGCAGCCGGTGCACGAGGTTCTTCAGCTCCCTCACGTTGTCCGGCCAGGGATAGTTGCGCAGCCGATTCTGGGCGGCGACGCTGAAGCGTCGGAATGCGAAGCCTTCGGCATCGACAGCTCGGTCGACGTAATGCCGTAGCAGCTCGGGGACGTCCTCTGCATACTCGCGTAACGCCGGCACCCGCACGATGAGGGTGTTCAAGTGCGCGAGCAGATCGCGCCGCAGAGCCGCCGGTCCCGAGCCGGCTCGGTTCTCCACCCCCGGCTGCGCGGAGGTGAGCACCCGCGCGCTCAAGGTGTGGGGCTCCGTGCGCCCGACCCGGGTAAAGGAGCCGGCCTCCAGCACGCCGAGTAGCAGCCGCTGCGCCGCCAGCGGCAGATCCTCGATCTCATGGATGAAGAGCGTGCCGCCCGCCGCCTGCTCCAGCACACCGGCACTGTCGCCGCGGCCGACGAGCTGCTCCTCCGCATCCGCCTCGCGCAGGCTACTCGCGACGAGCGTAATGAACGCTGCACTCGCGCGCGGGCTCTGTGAGTGAAGGTAGCGGGCGAAGGCCTCGCGCCCTGCACCCGGCTCGCCGATCAGCAGCACGGCGGAAGGGTTGGAGGCAATCTGCTGCAGCTCCGTGCGCAGCTGCTGCAGGAGTTTGCTCTTGCCGGCCGGTACCAGCAGCTGGGGCGGCAGCGGCCTGCCGGGTTGGCGCCGGCGCTTGCCCTCATCCAGCGCGCGCTCCACCGTGCGCAGCAGCTTCGCAAGCGACAGAGGCTTCTCCACAAAGTCATAGGCGCCGAGACGCGTGGCCTCCACGGCCGTCTCGACGGTGCCGTGTCCGGACATCATCACCACCGGACAACCATTCGCCGACGACGCCGACCACTCGCGCAGTAGCGTGATACCGTCGACGTCGGGCATCCAGATATCGAGCAGCACCAGATCCGGAGATTGACGCGCACGCGAGGCGCGCGCTTGACCGGCATCGGCGGCTACTTCGACCTCGTAGCCCTCCTCGGAGAGGATCTCCTTGAGCAGACCGCGGATGTCTGCCTCATCATCGACGACCAGAATGCGTGCCGAGCTCATGCCAATTTCTCCTTCCGCAGTGCAGGCCGCAGCTCACGAACGCTCCCCACCGAACGCGTGCTGTCCGTGACCGGAAAGACTACACGCACTCTCGCGCCGCCCTCGGGGCGGTTGTCCGCCTCGATACGGCCACCGTGCTCTTCGACGATCTTCTTGACGATAGCAAGCCCCAAGCCCGTGCCCTTGGGCTTGCTGGTCACATATGGATCGAAAACCCGCCCGAGGATCTCGCGGGGAAAGCCGGGGCCGTTGTCGCACACCGTGATGATGGCGTGCTCCGCATCCGCCACGCGCTCCCGCCGGGTGGTGATCTCCACGCGCGCGGGGTGACAGGTCTCAAGCGCCTCGAGGGCATTGACGAGCAGATTATTGAGAATCTGGCGGATGCGGCCGCGGTCGCCCTCCAGTTCCGTGAGCTCGCGATCCAGATCGAGCCGAATTTCCACGCGCGAGTCGTGCGAGCGGTACAGGTCGGCCACTTCCGTGACCAGCTCGTTGAGACTGAAGTGCATGATTTTCATATCGGGAGCGCGTGCGTACTCGCTGAACGCGTTCACCATCTGCTTCATGGTCTCGACCTGCTGCACGATGGTATCCGTGGAACGCTGCAGCAGCTCCGCATCCTCGCGAGTCATGCTCGCAAGAAAGCGCCGCCGCATGCGCTCAGCGGACAGCTGGATCGGCGTCAGGGGGTTTTTGATCTCGTGCGCCAAGCGCCGTGCGACCTCGCCCCAGGCGGCGTCACGCTGAGCCGATAGAAGCGCGGTAATGTCGTCGAAGACAATGACATAGCCGCGCTCGCCGGCATCCCCGGGCAGGGGTGTGCAGGCGCACATCAGGGCTCGATGACCGGCGCTCCCATCGAGATCGATTTGCTCGCGCCATTCCTCGCGCCCGGCGGCAAAGCGCACCACGAGGGCGGCAACGAACTGACTGAAGCGCTCGTTGCCTGCCGCGAGCTCGAGGAGCGGCCGACCCGTTGCCGACGAGAGATCGACACCCCCGAGGATCAGACCGGCGGCCTGATTCGCGATGCGCACGGTGAGCTCGCGGTCGACCGCCAGCACGCCGGTTGACAGACGCGCCAGAATGATTGCCAGGCGTTCGCGCTCATGTTCGACCGTCTGCTGACTGCGCACCGCTTCCTCGCGGGCGCGGCGCAAGCGCTTGGTCATGTCGTTGAAGGAGTGCACCAGGAAGCCCATCTCATCACGCGAGGGCAGCGGCAGGCGCGTGCCGAAATCCCCCTTGCCGACCGCACGCGTGCCCTCGATCAGATCCTGCACCGGACGGGCGAGCCGCTGCGCCGAGAAAATTGCGCCATAGATCGCCGCGAGCATCGCGATGAGCAGCACCAGGGTCAGGGTGACGCGAAAGCTGGACTTGAGCGGCTCGCGTAGCAGCGCGAGATTGCCATACTGCGAGTAGGCGTTCTGTACTGCCTCGGAGAGCGCGGCCAGTTGCCGCGGTACCGTGTAGACGGCCAGCACGTAGCGCCTGGCCGAGCTCGGCACTCCTTCGCCGAAAGGCACCGCGACGCGGATGAGGTACTGCCCGTCAGCTTGCGGCTCGAGGCTCAGATAGGAGCGGCCCTGCCTCACCTGACGCACGGCATCGGCCGGTGGCGGGGGCGGGATCATGTCACCCCCTCGGTCACTGTCGCTGCTCACGGCCAGCACGCGCTGGCGGCTGTCGAACACCACCATCTCGATCGCATCGGTCGCGCGGCGCTCGTAGTCGAGCCTTGTGAGCAGCTCTGCGCTTGGTGCATCGACCAGCGAGCGCGCAAAACGCTCGGTGCGCCACGAGTACTCGCGCATACGCATGTCCAGCGCCGAGCGCGACAGGACCAGCGCATCGTACAGGCCCTGTTTCACCTCGACTCGGAACCAGCTGTCGATGCCGCGATTGAGGAACACCAAAGCGAACACGAACACGACGATGAGCGGTGCGATCACCAGCACGCCGAACATCCCGACCGTGCGTGCCGTGAGACGCGAGCCCGGCACGTGCGCGCGGTAGTCGCGCACCAGCTGCCAGAGCTTGCGGGCCAGCAGCACCGTCAGTCCGAGCACGCTCACCAGATTGAGCAGCAGGATGACCAGGTGCAGCCGGGAGAACTCGGACGAGTTCTGCACGCTCCATGCGAGCATCAGCAGCGCACCCGCACCGATTGCCGCCCACAGCAGCGCGCCGGCGTAGCTGCTAAGCCGTACGCGTGCGGCGCTCAGGAGGGGAGCAACCACGTATACCACCCGCTCACACGATGCCAGTCGTCGGTCCAGAAGAGCAGCGCGCGCAGCGACGCTGGGAGGCGGCCGCGACGGATGCCCGCGCGCACGCTCATGCGATAGTGCTCCCCCGGCACCAGCTCGCTCTCGATGAGCACGGGCCAGCCGTCGACCTTACCCAGATAGTCAAGTGCATCCTCGAGCGTCGGAAAGTTCTGCTGCTCGCCGCTGCGTATGTCGTGCACCACGTAGCGGTCGCTCACGGTGTGATAGGCGAGCTCGCGCCGCAAGGGCAGGTCAACCAGCGTCGCATCGAACCAAAAGCGTCGCTCGCGGGACACGCGCGCGTCGAGCTCGAACGTCAGCGTCACTCCGTCCCGCAACGCGTCCCGGATCGTGGGGCTCACGGGATAGACGATGCGCGCATGCAACTGATAAACCCCATGGTCGAGGTCCACGTACGCCGAGCGCACCTCGAGCATGCCGTCGAGCGCATCGGCCGTAACACGCTCGTGCAGGAGAACACCGCACAGAGCGAGGATACTGGGGAGTATCAGACGCATACGCAGTAGGCGCTCGCTGGTCGTCCACCCATCCTGGGATATCAGTTTCCTGCCGTTGTCTTTTCGAGACAAGCATAATAGAAGCCGTCGGTGCCTGCCTCTGCTCCGGGCAGCAGCTGTACGCCGCACGGCTGCAGGATAGCCCCGGGTACCCGGCCGGCGGGGACCGCCGGCGCTGGCACGGCCCGGCGCTCTTCCTCGAGGAAGCGCTGCACCACGGTCTCGTTCTCGAGCGGCAGCACCGAGCACGTGCAGTACAGGAGACGACCTCCGGGCATCAGCAGTCGAAATGCCTCCCGCAGGATCTCGAGCTGCGTCTTGGAGGAGCTCTCAATGTCGCTCTGGCGGCGCAGCAGCTTGATGTCCGGGTGCCGCCTGATGACTCCTGTACCGGAGCATGGCGCGTCGAGCAGAATGCGATCGAAGAGCCGGCCCTGCGGCAGCAGCTGCGCTCGCCAGGGCTGCTGCGTCAGGTTGCGCACATCCGCACATGCCAGATGCGCGTGGCGGTGCGAGCGCGCGAGGTTCGCCTCCACGAGCCGCAGCCGATCGGCATCGACATCGACGGCGCAGAGCTCCCCGAGATTCGCATACTCCAGCAGATGCAGGGTCTTGCCCCCCGGCGCCGCACAGGCATCGAGGACGCGCATTCCGGGGATGGGATCGAGAATCGGCGCGGCGAGCTGCGCGCCCGCATCCTGGATCGCCACCCGACCGTCATGAAATCCCGGGATCGCATCGACCGGAACGGCGCGCCTGAGCACGACGGCCGCCGGTGCCCAGCTCAGCACCTCTCCTTCGAGACCTGCTGCGCTGAGCTCCTCGAGATAGGCGTTCAAGCCGACACGCGTGAGGTCGAGACGCACCGTAAGCGGAGGATGGGCATTGTTGCCGCTGAGCACGCTCGTGGCGTGTTCCGGCCAGCACTCCCGCAGCATATCGACGAGCCAGGCCGGGTGTGCCGTCGCGATTGCGAGGTCCGAATCGAGTGCCGCGAGCAGGGCTTCACGCTCACGTATGAAACGCCTGAGCACTGCGTTCACGAGCCCACTGGCGCGCGGCTGGCCAAGCACCCGCACGGCATCCACCGCCGCGTGCACGATCGACTGGGGAGCCGTTCGCGAGTACTCGATCTGATGAATCGCGACCACGAGCAGCGCCTGGACCTGCGCGGCGAGCGGCCGCGGGTGCGGCTCGAGCAGTCGCATCGCGGCGGGCATCAGGCGCAAGTACCAGCGCACGCTACCCAAGGCAACCGCATGGATGGCCGCCCGCTCGGATGAGCGCGCGAAAGGAGCGAGCGCATCGTGCGCCGAGCGACCGTGCGAGGCGATATCGGCGAGCGCTCGCGCGGCGCTCGCCAGCACCTGCGCGTGTTGTCCGCCTTGCGCTGCGCTCGAGCGCCGCTCGGTGTCCGCCTTCATGTCTCAGTCGAACGACTGACCGGGCGCCAGCGCAAGCGCTTGCGCGAATTCACGCGCCGATACGCGCGTGCGACCCGAGCGCTGAACTTCGCGGATGGCGAGCGCGCCCTCGCCACAACGCACGAGGATGGCATCCGAGCGCACGGCGAGCACGGTTCCGGGTGCGCCCCCCGACGCCGCCGACGCGGTAGCCTTGGGCGCGAATGTCTCGGCCTGCGCAGCAAAAATGCGCACCTGCTCTCCCTCGAGGCGCGTCTCGGCGACCGGTCGCGGATTGAATGCCCGCACCTGACGCTCAATCTGGATGGCCGCACGGCGCCAATCGATGAGCGCCTCCGCCTTCTCGATCTTCGGCGCGTAAGTGACTCCCTCGGCCGATTGCGGGCTGGCATGCACCGAACCGCCCTGCAGTTGGCCCGCCACCTCGAGCAGCGCGGCCGCTCCGAGCTCGGCGAGCTCGGCATGTAGAGTGCCACTCGTCGCCGCGGGCGTGATGGGTATGCGCCTCTGCAGCAGAATCGGTCCGGTATCCAGACCCGCTTCCATGAGCATAATGCTGATACCGGTCACCTCATCACCGCAGAGCAGCGCGCGCTGGATCGGAGCGGCACCGCGCCAGCGCGGCAGCAGCGATGCGTGCAGGTTGATGCATCCCATGCGAGGCAGTGCAAGCACGGCGGGTGGCAGGATCAATCCATAGGCGACCACGACGAGCAGCTCGGGTCGCCAGGCCGTGAGCTCCGCGCGCTCCGCGTCCGTCCGCAGTCCGGAGGGCTGCGAAATTGCAAGGTGATAGGCTTGCGCCGCCTGCTTTACGGGACTTGCCACAAGCTGGCGCCCCCGGCCGCTCGGGCGGTCGGGTTGCGTCAGTACGCCGACGAGCTCATGCCCGGATGAGGCCAGCGCGCGCAGCGCGGGTAGAGCGAACTCGGGGGTACCGGCGAAAGCGATGCGCACAGCAGCGGTTACTCGAGCACGGCCGCAGGCGCCGCGAGGGCGAAAGCCGGCACAGGGAGCTCAGAATGCGCGCGCGCCGCGGGGCTGAGCGTTGTGCGGGGTGCGTGCGGCGCGCTCCTTGCGCTCCTTCTCGAGCTTCTTGCGAATGCGCTCACGCTTGAGATCCGAAAGGTAATCGACGAACAGCTTGCCCTCGAGATGATCCATCTCATGCTGCACGCATACGGCGAGCACACCCGCCAGGTCGCGCTCGAAGCTCTGCCCGGTGCGATTCTGAGCGCGGATGCGCACCTTCGCGGCTCGCTCGACCTGCTCGAATATCCCAGGAACCGAAAGACACCCCTCTTCCGTCGTATCGTTGCCCTGGCGCTCGAGTATCTCGGGATTGACGAATACCTGAGGGTCGTTCCGCTCCTCTGAGATGTCGATGACGATCAGCCGCTTGTGAACGTCCACCTGCGTTGCCGCGAGCCCGATGCCCGGGGCGGCATACATCGTCGCGAGCAGCTGATCGATCAGCTGTCCCAGCGCAGCGTCGAACTCGACCACCGGCTGCGCCTTGGTGCGCAACCTCGGATCGGGGTACTCCAGGATAGGAAGAAGAGTCATCGAGTGCCTGCTCCGGGGCTCCGAATAGACGTAATCTTGGACCGCCTCATGCGTCTAATGTTCTGATCCCGTTGAAAAACCGCCCCTGAGGGCTCGAGCCCTGCCGCTGCCGTGACCCAGCGCACAAACTTGACATCATCTCGTGTGTCCGGGAGCCGGGCCGATTATAACAGCGCAGTTGCCGCCGCCTCCCCGGATATGAGCCGAGAGAGCGGCGTTTTCAAGCGCTGCCGGCGCGTGCGAGGAGGGGAGGATGTTGTCCAAACCGGAGCTTCGTTCAGGCTTCACAGCCGCTCTCGTTGCCATCACTGTGGCCGTGTCCGGCTGCTCGTTCATGAAGGCTCACTCGCCCTTTCACTCCAGCAGCCAGAGCACAAGCGTCCCGAGTTCGGCCCCCGCATCAGCCCCCGCCGAAGGCGCGGCAAGCGACTCCGCCGTGACACACGGCGATGGGTCGGCGGCGGGTGCATCCGGCTCGCAGCCCGAGGCCAACGCAGCGGCTGCCGAGCAGGCCGCCTCGAGTGCAACCGCGGCCACGCCGGCGTCTCCTGCAGCCGCGCCCACGCCAGATCAGGCCGCCCGTCCGCTGACTGCCGATGATGTGAATCCGAACGCGCCGCGGCACTACACGGTCAAGGCCGGTGACACACTGTGGGGAATCGCCTCGATGTTCCTGCGCGATCCCTGGCTGTGGCCCGAGATCTGGTACGTCAATCCGCAGGTACAGAATCCACATCTCATCTATCCGGGTGACGTGCTCGCGCTCGCCTACACGGCCGGCGGCCGGCCCGAGGTCCATCTTGAGCAGGCCGGCGCGGTGCGCCTGGAGCACGGCAGCGGCTTGCGTCTGGAGCCGAGCCTGAGAAGCTCGCCCCTCGAGGGCGCGATTCCCACCATTCCCTACGCGGCCATCGCGGCCTTCCTGTCGCGCCCGGCGCTGCTCTCCGCGGAGCAGGTATCGGCGGCTCCCCACGTGCTCGCGTTCCGCGAGGAGCACCAGGCGGGCGGCGCCGGCAACGAGCTGTATGCCATGGATGTCAAAGCTCCCACCGGCACGCGCTTCCTCGTCATGCACCTCGCCGACAAGCTCAAGGATCCGGACGGCGGCAGGGTGCTCGGCTACGCGGCCGTTTACGCCGGCACCGCCGTCGTCGAGCGACCCGGCCAGCCCGCGAAGATGGCGCTGATCGACTCGGGGCGCGAGACGCTGCGCGGAGATGTGCTGATCCGCGACGATGCCAGCAATCCGCTCAATTTCATGCCGCGGGCACCGCAGACGAACGTCCACGGACTCATCATCTATGATATCGATTCGGTGCACCTCATCGGCCAGTACAGCATCGTCGCCATCAATCGAGGCACGCGCCACGGCGTTGACGCGGGCACCGTGCTGGCGGTCGACGAGTCGGGCGAAGTCGTCCCCGACTGGGGCACCGTCACGCAAGACACGTACGGCAAGAGCGAAGCCTTCGCTCGTCATGTGAAGCTTCCTGCCGAGCGCGCGGGCACGCTGCTCGTGTTCAAGTCCTACGACCGCATGAGCTACGCGCTCGTGGTCGGCGCCTCGCAGACGATGCACGTAGCGGACGTAGTCAGAAACCCGTAGGGCAAATTCACGCTCGAATTGCTCCTCGCCGAGTGAGCTATGCTCGCGGCGTGGACGAATTGAGAGCGTGCGCGCTGCTCGCGCGAGCCCCGGGGCTGACGGCCGAGCAGCTGCGCGAGGCCGTGACGCAGCTCGGCCAGCTCGAACGCGTCGCCGAGGGCGGCCGCCGCTGCGAGCGCGCGGGCCTCACGGCACCCACCGCGCAGTTCCTGCGTTCGGCGGACGCATCCCTGATCGATGCCGATCTGCGCTGGCTTGCCAGCAGCGGCGTGAAACTAGTTCCTTGTGTCTCACCGCAATATCCCAAGCTGCTCGCGCAAACGGCGCGTGCTCCGGCGTTGCTCTACGTGCTCGGCGATCCGGCCGTGCTTGCCAGTCCACAGCTCGCCGTGGTCGGCGCACGCGCGGCGAGCGCGGCGGGACGGGCAACGGCCCGCGAGCTGGCAACCAAGCTCGTACGCTCGGGACTCACGATCACGAGCGGCCTTGCTGTGGGCATCGATGCGGCGAGTCACGAGGGAGCCCTCGCCGGCGGAGGCATGACCGTCGCCGTCTGCGCGCATGGGCTCGACAGGCTCTATCCGCGGCAACACCGCCCGCTCGCTCAGCGTATTCGCGAGCGGGGCGCTCTGGTCTCGGAGTTCCCCCCTGGCACACCCCCGCTGCGTGAGCTGTTCCCGCAACGCAACCGCATCATCAGCGGCCTCTCGCTCGGCACCCTGGTGATCGAGGCCGCGTGGGGTAGCGGCGCCCTGATTGCGGCTCGCTGCGCTGTAGAGGAGGGCCGGGAAGTGTTCGCCGTTCCCGGCTCGATACGTAGTCCGCTCGCCCGCGGGTGCCACCAGCTCATCCGCGAAGGCGCAACGCTCGTCGAGAGCGCCACCGATATCCTGGCAGAGCTCAAATTTCCAAAGCCTAATCAGCAACTTAAGATTGACTTACACGAGCTATCCCGCGCCGCGCCGCCCCCGCCGTCATTGGACAAGGATTACGAAATGCTGTTAGATGCGCTCGAATTTGAGCCCGTGGGCATCGATACGCTCGTCGAACGCACCGGATTATCGAGCGGGTCCATCGCATCGATGCTGTTGATTCTCGAGTTGGGAGGACGTGTTGCGCCGCACCCGGGCGGGCGCTACGGCCGCCTGTCTTGAATTTCGATGACTACCAACGTTCTCGACATCCTGATCTACGTCTTCGACCGTTACATGCTCGACGATGCGGCTGAGAGCCTGTCGCGCAACGATCTCGCACGTGACCTTGAGCGTGCCGGTTTCGGGCAGGCGCACGTAGAGCGTGCGCTCGACTGGCTAGCGGAGCTCGCGGGTGAGCAGGGTCGGCCGGCCGTGAGCACGCCGGGCGGCGCGGTACGGGTGTTCTCGGACGGGGAGCTCTCGCGGCTGTCGACCGAGTGTCGCGGCTTCCTGATGACACTGGAGCGTCTCGGCATTCTGACGGCGCCACAGCGCGAGATCGTCATCGAGCGCATGCTCGCGCTCGACGCCGACGAACTCGATACCGAGCAGCTCAAGTGGGTCGTGCTCATGGTGCTCTCGAGCCAGCCCGGTCACGAGCAGGCGTTCGCGCTCATGGAGGATCTCGTTCTTGATGCCGCCGCGCACCCGCCCCATTGAGCACGGCGCGGTCTCGTCGGATTGCCATTGGATTCCGTGAATCGCTGAGAGCCGGCGCGCAGCGATCGTTCCCCGAGGCGTGCGCCGGCTTCGGCCAAATCACTCATTTGTGCGTGGGCGACTGTCTGCAGTCGCGCGGCTCGAGGCATCCTTTAGCTCATGGCTGACAATCTCGTCGTAGTCGAATCGCCCGCCAAGGCGCGCACCATCAAGAAGTACCTCGGTAGAGACTTCGAGGTCCTCGCCTCCTACGGCCACGTGCGCGATCTGGTGCCGAAGGAAGGCGCCGTCGACCCGGAGCGCGGCTTCGCCATGCGCTACCAGGTGCTCGAGAAGAACGAGCGTCACGTCGAGGCGATCGCTCGGGCCCTGCGCAAGGCGAAGGCTCTGTACCTTGCAACCGACCCCGACCGCGAAGGCGAGGCGATCGCCTGGCATTTGCTCGAGATCCTGCAGGAGCGCCGCGAGCTCGCCAGCAAGCAGGTACACCGCGTCGCCTTCTACGAGATCACTCGCAACGCGATACGCGACGCGGTGGCCCATCCGCGCGCGATATCGGCGGATCTCGTCAATGCGCAGCAGGCACGCCGTGCGCTCGATTACCTCGTGGGTTTCAATCTGTCGCCTCTGCTGTGGAAGAAAGTGCGCCGCGGGCTCTCGGCCGGGCGCGTGCAAAGCCCTGCGTTGCGCATGATCTGCGAGCGCGAGGAGCAGATAGCTGCTTTCATCGCTCAGGAATATTGGACCATCGACGGCGCAGGCGAGCACGAGGCACAGCGCTTCCCTCTGAAGCTGATCGAGTATGGCGGCCAGAAGGTCGAGCAATTCTCCTTCGTGAACGAGGCGGTGGCACGTGAGGTGGAGCGCACGATCCGCGCGGCCGCAGGTGGGTCCGAGCGGCCGGGCGAGCTGCGCGTCGTAGCCGTCGATCGCAAGCAGCGCCGCCGCAACCCGGCACCGCCCTTCACCACCTCCACCTTGCAGCAGGAGGCCGCGCGCAAGCTCGGTTTCCATGCACGGCGCACCATGCGGCTCGCGCAGCAGCTGTACGAAGGCGTGGATATCGGCGACGGCAGCGTGGGTCTCATCACCTACATGCGAACGGACTCGGTCGCGCTCGCCGCCGAAGCGGTAACCGAGATCCGCGCGGTGGCCGCCCGACTATATGGAGCGGAGGCCGTCGCCGAAGAGCCGCGCGTGTACAAGACCAAGTCGAAGAATGCTCAGGAGGCTCACGAGGCCATTCGTCCGACCTCGGCCGCCATCACGCCGATGGACATCGAAGGCAAGCTCGACGAAGACCTCTTCAGGCTCTACGCGCTCATCTGGCGTCGTGCCGTGGCATCGCAGATGAGCCACGCCGTTTTCGATACGGTAGCCGTGGACATGCTCGCAGGTCCCGACGGACCGCAGCGACATGTGCTGCGCGCCAACGGTTCGACGCTCGTGAAGCCGGGCTACATCGCCGTCTATCAGGAGGGCGCGGACGACGCCAAGGCGGACGAGTCTGACCATGTCCTGCCGCCCATGCAGGAAGGCGATCTCATCAAGCTGCTCGAGATCCGAGCGGAGCAGCATTTCACCGAGCCGCCACCGCGCTACACCGAAGCCTCGCTCGTGAAGGCACTCGAAGAGTTCGGCATCGGCCGCCCGTCCACTTACGCGACGATCATCTCCACGTTGCAGGATCGCGAATACGTCGAGATGGACAATCGGCGCTTCGTGCCGACCGACGTGGGCAAGATCGTGAACCGCTTTCTCACGCATCATTTTCATCGCTATGTGGAATACGGTTTCACCGCGGAAATGGAGGACGAGCTCGATGCGGTCTCGCGCGGCGAGGAGCCGTGGACCACGCCGCTCGAGAAGTTCTGGAAGCCCTTCATCCGGCAGGTCGAGCGCACCGATAAGAACGTGACGCGCGAGGAAGTGGCCCAGGCGCGCGAGCTCGGCAAGGATCCCGCAACCGGCAAGCCGATGACCGTGCGCATGGGTCGCTATGGCCCGTTCGTGCAGATCGGATCGAAGGACGACGCAGAGAAGCCGCGTTTCGCAGGTCTGCGCCCGGGACAGAAGATGGACTCGATTACCCGCGAGCAGGCGCTGGAGCTGTTCACGCTGCCGCGCACGTTGGGGCAGACGGCAGCCGGTGAGACGATCGTCGCCAACGTCGGGCGCTTCGGGCCGTACGTGAAGTACGGCGACAAGTACGTCTCGCTGAAGAGTGACGATCCTTACACCGTCTCGCTGGAGCGTGCCCTCGAAGTCATCCGCCTGAAGCAGGAAGCCGACGCCAACCGGATCATCGCGGTGTTCAGCGACGAAGGTATTCAGGTCTTGAACGGCCGCTACGGACCGTACGTCACGGACGGCAAGAAGAACGCCAAGATTCCCAAGGACCGCGCTCCCAAGTCGCTCACACTCGCCGAGTGCCGCGAGCTGCTCGAGAAAGCACCCCAGCGAGGCGCGCGCTTCGGCCGCGGTCGAGGTGCTGCGGCGGCGGCTCCCTCTGCAGCAGCGCACGGGACGACGCGCGCGAACGAGCGACCGGCCAATGCCGCTTCCCCTGCGCGCAAGCGCAAGGCAGACGGTCATACCGTGGGACCGGTGCGGGCCGCTCGGAGTCGGAGTCGATCGGCATCCGCGGTAAGTGGAGTACGTGCGCGCCCGGCGGCTGCGGCCGTGCGTGCATCGGCTCATGCAGGCAGCGCCGCGCGGGCGGCACGTCCGGTGGGAAGCAAGAAGGACGTCAAGGCTGCGCCGACCCCATCCAGGCGCGCTCCGGCACGCGCCCAATCGAAGCCCGCCGGGCGCAAGGCTCTGCGTTCATCCAAGCCCCCGTCCGCCACGGCGCGGCGTACCAAGCCCGGCTAGGCCTACGAAATATCGTCACGGCTTTCATGCCGGCAACTTCGCCGACATCCACAAGCACGCGACGCTCATCGCCCTGCTTCAGGCCCTGCAGCGCAAGGACAAGGGTTTCCTCTACCTCGAGACGCATGCCGGACGCGGCGCCTACGACCTCGGCGGCTCGCGCGAGGAGCGCACGCCGCAGCTCGATAACGCGCACGCACCGGAGCTCATCGCCTACGCCGAGGTGATCGCGGCATGGCGCGCCCGTACGGGCAAGCCACGCGCCTATCCTGGCTCGCCACTGATCGCCGCAAGCCTGCTGCGTCCGCAGGACCGCGGCGTGCTCATAGAGCTGCTCGCCTCGGAGGCGCGCGCGCTCGAGCGCGCTCTCTCGGCGCAGCCTCGCGTGCACGTCGAGTGCGGCGACGGCTTCGAGCTGCTGCGGGCCCACTTGCCACCGCCGGAGCGTCGCGCACTGCTGCTCATCGATCCTAGCTACGAGGAGCGCGAGGACTTTGCACGCGTCGCAGGCGCCGTGCAGGAAGCCTTGCGTCGCTTCGCGACCGGCCCCATCGCCGCGTGGTATCCAATCAAGGACGCGCGCGACACCACGCAGTGGCACGCGGAGCTCAATCGGCGGGTGGAGCGCGAAGCGCTCCTGAGCGAGCTGTGGCTGCACCCGTGCGACTCGCGCGTCGCGCTGAACGGCTCCGGGCTCATCATCATCAATCCTCCCTATCAGCTCGCCGAACGCATGAGCACCTGGCTCGCGGAGCTGCATTCACTGCTCGATCGAGAGCGCTCGGGTGGCGCGAGCGTGCGGCCGCTGACGGCGCCCGCGCCCGCCGCGCAGCGCCCGCGTTAGGACGCGATCCTCGCCGCGGTGCATACTGCGTGGGCAGTCGCGGCATTGAGTCGTGCGGCGCGGAGCACATCTTGAGCGAGCCTCTCGATCAGTACGGAGTGATCGGGTACCCCGTCACGCACAGCTGGTCGCCCTTCATCCACGCCATGTTTGCGCGCCAGACGGGTGAGGGGTTGACCTACCGCCTCTATGAGGTGCCGCCCGAGAGCTTCGAGCAGCGCGTGCTCGAGCTCGCGGCGCAGGGCGTCAAAGGTCTCAATGTCACGCTGCCCCACAAACCGGCGGCCGCTCGCCTTGCGAGCGAGCTGACGCCGCGCGCCGAGCGCGCCGGCGCCGTCAACACACTCACGTTCGCGGATGGGCGAATTTTCGGCGACAACACCGATGGGGCGGGACTGGTTCGCGATCTGTGCACGAATCTCGGACTGAGGCTTGCGGCGCGCCGGATCCTCATCGTCGGCGCGGGTGGCGCCACCCGCGGCGTGATCGAGCCGTTGCTGGCGCTGCGGCCTGCGGAGCTCGCCATCGCGGGACGCAGCGCGGAGCGTCCCATCGCGCTTGCGGCCGCATTCACCGAGCTCGGGCAAGTGCACGGCTGCGCACTCGAGGACCTGTCGCCCGACGCCTTCGATCTGGTGATCAACGCGACCTCCGCCAGCTTGCAGGGCGAGGTACCCGCCATTCCCGCCGCGGCAATCAGCGCCTCGAGCACCTGCTACGACATGGCATACGCGAAGAGCGGTACCCCTTTCGTGCGCTGGGCCCGAGAGCGCGGCTGCGCGCTCGCCGTGCAGGGCTGGGGAATGCTCGTGGAACAGGCGGCCGAGTCCTTCCAAGTGTGGCGCGGGGTGCGGCCCAAGACGGGGCCGGTCCTCAGCCTGCTCGCGCAGCCGCCGGCAGGCTGACCTGCCCGCGGTTCAGCGCATGGTGACGAGCTCCTCGGCGCTCGTCGGATGGATCGCGACCGTATCGTCGAAATCGCGTTTTGTCGCTCCCATGCGTACGGCCACCGCAAAGCCCTGCAGCATCTCGTCGGCCCCCTCGCCGATCACGTGCACCCCGACGATGCGCTGCTCCGGCCCGGCCGTGACGAGCTTCATGTGAGCGCGCGGCTTACGCTTGGTCAATGCGTGATAGAGCGGCACGAAAGCTGACTTGAAGATCTTCACCTCGTCGCCGTACAGATCGCGGGCCGCCGACTCCGTCAGGCCGACCGTGCCGATGGGAGGATGAGCGAAGATCACGGTCGGTATGTTCTCGTAATCCAGATGGCGGTCGGGATGGCCGCCGAAGAGCCGATCACTCAAGCGCCGTCCGGCCGCGATCGCAACTGGCGTGAGCTGTCTCTGACCGGACACATCGCCGATCGCGTAGATCCCCGGCACGTTCGTCGTCTGATACTTGTCGGTGCGCACGAATCCGTACGCATCGAGCTCTACCCCGGCACTCTCGAGCGCGAGGCCGGCCACGAACGGCGCACGACCGATGGCCCACAACACCAGATCGACCGGGCCGAGGCGCCGCCCATCGCGGAGCGCAAGCTCGAGAGCGCCGTCGGGCAGCTTCCGGAGCGCCTCGGGCCAGGCGTTCGTCGACACGTCGACGCCGTCGCTGCGCATGAGCTCGAGAGTGTGCTCACCCAACATCGCATCGAAATCCTTGAGCACCCGCGCACCGCGCACGGCCAGCGCGACACGGGCGCCGAGCGCGGCGAAGATGCCGGTCAGCTCCACGGCGATATAGCCGCTGCCGACCACGGCCACCCGCTCCGGGCGACGCTCGAGCTCGAAAAAGCCGTCCGAGGTAATGCCCAGCTCGGCGCCCGGGATGTCGGGAAGCATGGGGCGCCCGCCGGTGGCTATGACGATGTGACTTGCCGCGAGCTGCCTGCCGCTCACTTCGATTGCGAGCGGCCCCGTGAAGCGGGCAGTCCCCCGCACGAGCTCGACCTTGCGATTGACGAGATTGCGCTCGTAGATCTCGTTGAGTCGCAGCACATACGTATCGCGCGCACGCTTGAGTGCGGCCCAATCGGACGCGCCAGAGCGGCGCTCGAAACCGTAGTCTGGGCCATCGTGAAGGGCGTGAGCGATCTCCGCCGCATTCCACATGACCTTCTTCGGCACGCAACCGACGTTCACGCAGGTGCCCCCGAGGCGGCCCGACTCGGCAAGCAGCACCCGCGCGCCGTACTCGGCCGCGCGCTGCGCACAAGCCAGACCGCCGCTTCCCCCTCCGATCACGATCAGGTCGTACTTTGTCATCGAGACTATCCGGCTTTCCCGTCGCGAGTCGCGCAGCCTTACATCTAGCACACTTGCGCGTGCGGCGCGGCGGCAGCCGGGCCTGAGGTTAGAATGGCGGCTTCATGACCGAGGCGCCAATGGACAATCCACTGCTGCGACCGGAGCCACTGCCGCACTTCGACGAAATCCGCGCCGAGCACGTCGAGCCGGCGATCCGCACATTGCTGACGCGCAATCGGGAGCAGATTGCCGCGCTCGCGGCGCTGGCCGAGCCGAGCTTTGCAACCCTCGTCGAGCCACTCGAGGACCTGCAGCATCGCCTGTCGCGCGTGTGGTCGCCGATCAGCCATTTGAACGCGGTGATGAATTCGCCGGCGCTGCGCGCGGCTTACAACGCCTGTCTGCCGCTGCTCTCGGCCTATCAGACCGACCTCGCCCAGAGCGAGCCGCTGTATCGCGCATATCAGAGCATCAGCGAGCGCGAGGGACCGGCGCTCGAGCCGACGCAGCGGCGCGTGCTCGAGCACGCGCTCCGGGACTTCCATCTCGCGGGCGTAGGACTCGACGCCGAGCGCAAGGCGCGGTTCAAGGAAGCGATGCTCGAGCTCACGCAATTGCAGGCGAAGTTCGAGGAGAACGTGCTCGATGCGACCAACGGCTGGACGCATGCCGTCGCCGAGCGCAAGGAGCTCGAGGGACTCAACGAATCGATCATCGAGCAGGCCCGGCGGCGCGCCGTTGAGCAGGGCGGCGCGGGCTTCCTGCTCACGCTCGACCAGCCGACCTACGTCGCCGTACTTACGGATGCGCAGTCGCCGGCGCTGCGGCGCATCTTCTACGAAGCGTGGACCACTCGCGCATCCGATCAGGGTCCCAATGCCGGACGCTGGGACAACTCCGCCGTCATGGAGAGCATCCTGCGCCTGCGCTTCGAGATCGCGCGACTGCTCGATTTCAAGAGCTACGCCGAATACGCGCTCGCCACTCGCATGGCACGCAGCGTCGAGGAAGTGATGCAATTCCTGCAGCGCCTGGGCACGGCCGCGCGTCCGGCGGCGTTGCGCGAGCTGGCCGAGTTGCAGAGCTTCGCGCAGCGGCCGCTCGCCGCCTGGGACATCAGCTTCTACTCCGAGCGGCTGCAGCGCACCCGCTTCACCGTTTCGCAGGAAGATCTGCGTCCGTACTTCCCGTTACCGCGCGTGCTCGGGGGACTGTTCGAGGTGGCGGAACGGCTCTTCGACGTGCGCATCCGCGAGCGCAGCGGCGTGGCGGTGTGGCACCCGGAGGTGCGGTTTTTCCAGATCGAGGACGTCGCGCAGCGGGCCATCGGCAGCTTCTATCTGGATCCCTACGCGCGCCCCAACAAGCGCAGCGGCGCCTGGATGGACGAGTGTGTCGGGCGCAAGCGCCTGGCGAGCGGCAGCGAGCTGCCGGTTGCGTATCTGGTCTGTAATTTCCTGCCGCCGACGGGTGAGCGGCCGGCGCTGCTGACGCACGATGATGTGCTCACGCTCTTCCATGAATTCGGGCATGGCCTGCACCATCTGCTGACGCGCGTCCCGTATCCGAGCCTCGCGGGGATCAACGGCGTGTCGTGGGACGCCGTGGAGCTGCCGAGTCAGTTCCTCGAAAACTATGCCTGGCATCCGGATGTGCTGCGGCGCATCTCGGGTCACGTGGACAGCGGCGCGCCGCTGGCACCTGAAAAGCAGACCCAGCTGATCGCGACCCGCAGCTTTCATGCGGGGCTGCACATGATGCGTCAGCTCGAGCTGGCGCTGTTCGACTTCCGGCTGCACGCCGAGTACGACCCGCAACGTGGGGGGCGCATCGCCGAAACTCTGGCCGAAGTGCGCCGCGAGACGGCGGTGGTCGCCGTGCCCGAGTGGAACCGCTTTGCGCACAGCTTCGGACACGTATTCGCCGGAGGCTACGCCGCCGGTTACTACAGCTACAAATGGGCCGAAGTGCTGGCAGCAGACGCTTTCGCGGCATTCGAGGAAAGCGGTGTGTTCGACCGCGGCACCGCCCGGCGCTTCCTCGAGGCGATTCTTTCCCGGGGCGGCAGCCGCGACGCTCTCGATGCCTTCGTGGAGTTCCGCGGACGCAAGCCCGACATCCGTCCGCTGCTCAAGCAGCACGGCATTGCTGCGTGACGCGCTGCCGCGCAATCGCAAAAGTGTGCGCCGCGTCGCTGGTCAGGGCTGGCGGGGTTGCCTAGACTCGGTCTTTCCGCGAGGGGAAGGTTCGCGCTGCAGACACACCAATGATCAGCGCCCGGCGCAACGATTTTGACGTAACCAATACCGTGCAGGTGAGCTCCGCGGCCGCGGTCAAGGCAGCCGTGCAGGAGCTTTTCATCCAGACCTGGCCGGATGCCGACCTCGAGCCCGTGACTCGCTCGTTCGAGCATTTCGAGCGACTGTTCGCCGGCGAGGTTCCCGGCTTCTTCGGCGTCGATACGGTGTATCACGATCGCCAGCACACCCTCGACATCACGCTCGCCGTCGCGCGGCTGATCGTGGGTTACGAGCGCCAGCAGCTTCCAGCGCTGCGGCTGGGTTGCGAGCGCGCCATCGTGGGGCTGATCGTCGGGCTCTTCCACGACATGGGCTATCTGCGGCGCGCGGATGACTCGCGGCAGTATCGCCACGGCGCCGAGCTCACCCGCATTCACGTATCGCGCGGTGCACGCTTTCTCGAGGCGTACCTGCCCACCCTCGGCCTCGGCCGCTGGGCGCCAATCGCCGCGGAGATCGTGCACTTCACCGGCTACGAAGTGCCGTTCTCGCAGATCGCGGTCTCGGATCCGCTCGATGTAAAGCTCGGGCACCTCATCGGAACCGCCGACATGATCGGGCAGATGGCCGACCGCTGTTACCTCGAGAAATGCCGCGACCGGCTCTATCCGGAGTTCGTGCTCGGTGGCATGGCGTTGCCGATCGCAGCGAACGGCGGACGCCAGGTGCGCTACGCCTCAGGACTCGATCTGCTGCGGCAGACGCCCGAGTTCGTCACCGAGACGCGTATCAATCGACTCGACGGCGCCTTCGGCGCAGCCTACCGCTATCTCGAGATCCTCTACGGCGGTCGCAATCCCTACATGGAGGCGATCGAGCGCAATCTCGACTACTTACGTCAGATCCTGCGCAGTGAGAATTGGCGCCTCCTGCGCCGCAATCCGCCCGTGTTCTCCGCGGTCTCCGATCCGATGGCGACGGTGCGCGGATTGATGGTCGGCTACCTGCGCAAGGTCTGGATCGACGCGCGCTAGAGCCGGATACCGCCACCGTTGGATCAGCCCGCGGGCGGGCGAACCCGGACGAATCTCTCGTAGAGCTCCGGCAGCCGCGCCAGCACCTGCTCGCGCGCATCCATGCTCGTCACCGCGATGGCCTCGGCGAGCAGCTCCAGCGTCAGACCATCAAGCGCCGGCACGGCGATATCCGCATAGCTCAAATGCCACGGCTCGGGCATCACGCCCCCGCAATAAGTCGCATACGGGCGATAAAAGCCGAACTCCCCCGCATGCCGGGTAAGCCATCCCGACAGCCGCGCAAAGACACCGTCGGCTGCGAACTCCTGCGCGGTGAGCTGCGGCGGCTGCCCCGCAACGAGCGCAGCCCGATCGATCACGTCGAAATCGCTCCCCCAATGGTGGCGGCTCGCGCCCGGTAGCGCCGACCAGAGCAAGATGGCATCGACGGCCTCGCGCTCGCTCAGCCCGGCGCGCTCGATGGCGCGTCCGTTGCGATCGAGAAGGGGCCGCTCGCCCCGCAGCTTCGCGTTCCAGATCGACATCTGGCGCTTGAGATCGCGATATCCCGAGACGACTTCGATCTCGATGCCATGTGCGCGCGCCGCCGCGGCCAGTGCCGCGAGCGCCGGCAGTACCTGCGGATGCAAGGTGCAACCGAGCTGCGCATCCTCGCGTACGTGCGTGCGCGCTCGGCCCGTCAGTTCCAGTGGATTCAACATTCTGGGTTCATTCTATTGAATTATCACCGCGAAGAGCCTCAATCTGCGGTGGCCCGCCCGCCCCGGGGCGCGTAAGATCGCGAAGATAACCACAGGGGTATGCCTGCCGGCTCTAGCGGCCGGCGATCGTCAACGTGAGCGCCGCCAGTTTGAAGTTAAAATACGCGGCCACCGCGTTTCTCGCGGTGCTGCTGCCGGCGCTCGTCATCGTCGGGCTGTACGGCTGGCTGCAGAGTGAGAATCAACGGCTGCGATCACCCGAGCAGCCTGCCCCGGTGCCGCAGCTGAGCGGACCGCGCTGGCTCACCGAGATCGAGAACTGGCGCACCATGCTGCTGATCGCCGGCGGCATTGCCGCTTGCGGCGGCCTCGCCGGTGCAGCCCTGGCCTGGCGCGCCGGACGGCGGCTCGAGCAACCGATCGTCGCGCTCATCAAGAGCGCCGAGCGCATTGGGCAGGGCGATTACACCCGTCCGCTCGACGTCGCGCGCCGGGATGAGATCGGCAAGCTGCAACAGGCCCTCGAGCTCATGCGGCACAAGCTGCGGCAGACGACGATCACCAAGAACTACCTGAATGGCGTACTGAATGGCATGACGGACGCCGTGTTCGTCACCTCGCCCGACGGAGTCGTCAAGGTGGCCAATCAGGCCGCCTGCAAGCTGCTCGGTGTTGCCGAGGAGGAGATCCTCGGCAAGACCATCCTCGCCTTCCTCGAGGAGCGTGAGCGCGAGGGCTTCGATCTGCTGCAGGCGGCGCATGAGACGCGCGAGACCGTCGTGCGCACCCGTCAGGGACAAAGCATTCCCGTCTCCCTCACCGGCTCGCACATCCCGAGCGATGATCCGCAGTTTCAGGGCAATATCTTCGTCGCGTGCAACATCACGGAGCGCAAGCGCGCCGAGCGCCGCATCCGCTATCTCGCCCGCTACGATGCCCTGACGCGGGTGCCGAACCGCATGCAGTTTCAGCACTCGCTGCAGCAGGCCATAGCTCGCGGGCTGCGCAGCAGTCATGCGCTCGCGCTGCTGTACCTCGACATGGATCGCTTCAAGGAGGTCAACGACACCTTCGGCCACGGCGGGGGCGATCGCGTGCTCGAGGTGCTGGCCGAGCGGCTCGGCCACGCTCTTCCGCAGGGCACGCTGCTCGGGCGTCTCGCGGGCGATGAATTCGCCCTCTTCATCGAGGGGCTCCCGGCGGATGCCGACAATCGCGGCCCGGTCGCCCATCTGGCGCGCTCGATCCTCACCGAGGTGAGTCGTGCGTTCCAGCTGAATCAGCACGAGGTGTTTCTGACGGCGAGCATCGGCATCGCATTCTGTCCGCGCGATGCGGAGAACGTGATCGATCTGATCCGCAATGCGGATGCGGCGATGTACTACTCCAAGCAGAACGGCGGCAACACGTTCGCCTTCTACTCGCCGGAGATGAACGCTGCGGCGGTCGAGCGTTTGATGTTGAGGAGCAAGCTGCGGCGCGCCCTCGAGCGCGACGAGCTCGTCATTCGCTACCAGCCCAAGGTGGACCTGCGCAACGGCCGCGTGATCGGCGCCGAGGCGCTGTTGCGCTGGCGGCTGCCGGGCCATGGCGACATTCCGCCGGGACGCTTCATTCCGCTTGCCGAGGAGACCAGTCTGATCCTCGACATCGGCGAATGGGTGCTGAACCGCGTCTGCCTGGATTACAGCCAGCTGCTGACGCAGGTCGCCGATCCAGGACGCATCTCGCTCAATCTGTCGCTCAAGCAGCTGCGCCAGGCGAGCTTCATCCTGCGCTGCCGCTCGGTGTTCCGCCGTCATGGGCTCTCCCCCACGGCCTTCGAGCTCGAGATCACCGAGACCACGCTCATGGCCGACGCGCAGCGCACTGTGCGCCTGCTCGATGAGCTGTATGCGATGGGTCTGCACCTCTCGATCGACGACTTCGGCACGGGCTACTCATCGCTCTCGGCCCTGCAGCAGTTCCCGATCGGGACGCTGAAGATCGATCAGTCTTTCGTGCGCGACGTGGACGAAGATGCCGGGGATGCGACCATCGTGCGCACCATCATCGACATGGGGCGCAGTCTCGGCATGGAGGTCGTCGCGGAGGGGGTGGAGTCGCCGCGGCATCTCGAGTTCCTGCGTGGCAATCATTGTCACTTTGCCCAGGGCAAGCTCTTCGGTGAGCCCTGCACGGCCGAGGAGCTGCTCGCCCTGCTCGCGCGCCAGGCTGCCGGCACCCCGCCGTTTGCGCACCTGCTGCCTGCCGAGGCAATCACCAGCAAACGGGCGTGATCACCTCGGAGGCCGAGTCGCGGCAGCCGCCGCACGGTCGCTGGCGCGGCCGCAGCTTGCTCATCCTGGCATCCGCCGTCTGGCTCGGTACGGCCTACTGGCAAACGCACAAGCCTCTGCCTCCCGGGACCCGGGTCGCGAGCGCTTCCTACCTAGCCGCGCCGAATGCGGTGCGGCTCCTGGCGGATGTGACGGCCGCGGACGCCTATGGGCGGCCGATCGCAACCCAGGCGATCTTCGATGAGACGCTGCACCTGATCGGCGGGGCGCGGCAGTTCATCGTCCTCGACTACGTGCTCTTGGGCGCGCGCGCGCAAGCGCAGGCGCAACCCCTCACCGAGGCCGAGAGCGGGCCGAAAGGCTCCGCTGGGGGCTCGCTGCCGCTGCGTCCCCGCGCGGTGCAGCTGCGCGATGCACTCATCGCGCGCAAGAGCGCCGCGCCGGCCTTGCGCGTGCTTCTGATCACGGATCCCAGCAGTGACGGCTACGGCCGCTCGCCCTCGCAGAGCCTGGCGTTGCTGCGAGCGGCGGGCATCGATGTCGTCGTGACCGACCTCGATGCGTTGCGCGACTCCAACTTTTTGTATTCGAGCCTCTGGCGCATCACGCTGCGTTGGTGGAGCGGCGGGGCCCGATCCGGGGGGCTGTCCGCATGGGCACGCCTCGCGAATTTCAAGTCGAACCGCCGCAATCTCATCATCGCCGATGACGGCGCCGGCGGCATGACCGGAATGCTCTCCTCCGCGAATCAGAGCGATGCGGACAGCGCCGATTCGGCGATCGCCGTCGAACTCTCGGGACCGGTGCTCGCACCGCTCGTCGCGAGCGAGCTGGCAATCGCGCGCTTCTCGGGCTGGGACGGCGCCGGTGCGCCCCGCATCGATGCCGGGGTGGCCCGCGCAACGGAGCGGCCCGACCAGGGTGTGGATGGTGCGGAACCTGCGCGGGGCGCTGCAAAAGTGCGCGTGCGTGTGCTCACCGAGGGCGCTGTTCGCGATGCACTGCTCGATCGCGTGGATGCCGCCGGCGCCGGCACGATGATCGACATTGCCGCGCTGTATCTATCCGATCGCGCCGTCATCGATGCGCTGCTCGCCGCGAGC
>Ga0335085_10001116_pt1 | contig 62117 bp, 55 predicted proteins | sample Lox_Sample_45_FD_206712 | JGI IMG/M metagenome (GOLD analysis project Ga0335085, IMG submission 206712) | Soil microbial communities from Loxahatchee National Wildlife Refuge, Florida, United States - Lox_Sample_4.5 | ecosystem: Environmental > Terrestrial > Soil > Wetlands | place: USA...
GTAAGCTCGTATTGTGTTCTGATTAATTATGCGTAGCGTAGGTGGGAGACTTCGAAGCGGGGGCCTCGGTTCCCGTGGAGTCGCAATGTGAAACACCACTCTTAGCTAATTAGGATTCTAACCTCACTCTGTTAGCCAGATGAGGGACAGTGCGTGCGGGTCAGTTTGACTGGGGCGGTTTCCTCCCAAAGAGTAACGGAGGAGCGCGAAGCTTGGCTCAGCATGGTTGGCAACTATGCGTCGAGCGTATGGGTAGAAGCCAGGTTAACTGTGAGACCTACAAGTCGAGCAGGTGCGAAAGCAGGCCCAAATGATCCGACGTTTTAATGTGGAATTGACGTCGCTCATCGGACAAAAGGTACGCTAGGGATAACAGGCTGATCGGGTCCAAGAGTTCATATCGACGACCCGGTTTGGCACCTCGATGTCGACTCGTCGCATCCTGGGGCTGGAGAAGGTCCCAAGGGTCCGGCTGTTCGCCGGTTAAAGCGGCACGCGAGTTGGGTTCAGAACGTCGTGAGACAGTTCGGTCCTTATCCACTGTGGGCGCAGGAGACTTGAGGGGTTCCAACCTTAGTACGAGAGGACCGGGTTGGACGCACTTCTGGTGTGGCAGTTGTCGCGTCAGCGGCAGCGCTGCGTAGCCATGTGCGGAAGAGATAAGCGCTGAAAGCATCTAAGTGCCAAGCTCATCCCAAGATAATGTCTCCCGGAGCGCAAGCTCCCTAAAGACCACGGGCAGACCACCCGTTTGATAGGCCAGAGGTGTAAGCGTCGTGAGACGTTAAGCTGACTGGTACTAATCGGTCGTGCGGCTTGATCGCTTATTTTTCGAACAGTGACTTGTTAGACCGTTGCATTGTTTCATCGGGCAACCGATTTCAACGATTCAGCATTTAATAATCACGCATCGAAGATAGCGATTTCAACTCGCGAATTGTGTAAGCAATGGTGTCCCTGTGTGTAGTTTTCAGAGAATCGCCGAATCCGCTTCGGGAACGCTCTTTTGAAATTTAGGGCCGGTTTTGAGTGATGGCCAAAACCATCTACTCTTAACCTCAAACCCTCAACTAATTTGGTGGCCATAAAGCTGTGGTCCGACCCGATCCCATTCCGAACTCGGCCGTCAAACACAGTCTTGCCGATGGTAGTAGTCCTATAGGTTCTGCGAGAGTAGGTTGCCGCCAGTCTTTCAAAAAGCCGAAACAGATTGATGTTTCGGCTTTTTCATTGGAGGGACGTCCTTTCTCCCGCTACCATGCTGGAATCGATTGCTTTTGCATTGTTTCTCTGCTGCATGTGATTTACCATTCTCAGTTCAATTCGAATCGTGCGATTTGAATTTCCAGAGCAAAATCCGAAAATGCGCAGCGCGCAACCAGTTGGCCTGCTTGAACGCGCCAAATAAATTACAACTGAACTGCCATGCTCTTCCCGACAACGTCTCCGCTTCAAACGCCCCGGGTGGTCATCACCGGAGCCGGAATTGTCACGGCTTTGGGATGGGGGTGGAAATCCAACGCGGAAGGCTTTCGAGCGGGGCGCACGGCATTCCGTCCTGTATCGCTGTTCGATGCCAGCCGCCAGCGGGCAAAGAACGCGGCGGAAGTGGATTTGCCCGCGGCCCTGCCGCCGACCCGGCTCAACGCAAAACAAATTGCCAGATTGGACCGCGCTGCTTCCATGCTGCTGCTGGCAACCCACGAAGCCTGGCAACAATCCGGCTGGGAGCCTGGGGAAAATCTGCCATTCGTTTTGGGCACGACTGCGGGCGGCATGTCATTCGGCGAGGCATATTTCCGTCAGGCGATTCAAAAACCGCGCAGCCATCACCATCAACCAACACGCGCAGTTCATTACCAACCGCAAGTCCAGGCGCGAACAATCCTTGACGCCTTCGGTTCCAGCGGACCGATCACAATCGTTTCGAACGCCTGCGCTTCCGGCAGCAACGCCATTGGCCATGCCTGGGAACTAATTCGTCATGGCCATGCCAAGCGCGTTTTGACTGGCGGTTATGATGCGCTCACGGAACTGGTATTTTCAGGCTTCGACGCCCTACAGGCGCTCTCGACTACCATCTGCCGCCCATTCGATGCCCGCCGCGATGGTCTGGCACTGGGTGAAGGCGCGGCCATCGTTGCTCTTGAAACGCTTGAAAGCGCGCGCCTACGGAATGCGGTGATTTTGGGAGAACTCACCGGCTATGGCACGGCCATTGACCAGCATCACCTCACCCAGCCGCATCCCAAAGGCGACACGACGCTGCTGGTCATGCAACAAGCCTGCGCAACCGCCAGCGTCACGCCCGATGACATTGATTACGTCAACGCCCACGGCACGGGCACGGTGCTCAATGACAGTTCGGAAGCGGTCGCCATCTCCCACTGGGCCGGTCATCGCACTGAGACGCTCCCGGTCAGTTCCACGAAAGCCAGCATCGGGCATCTTCTGGGCGCTGCTGGTGCCGTCGAAGCGGTGATTTGCCTGATGACCTTGCGCGAACAATGGCTGCCGCCGGAGTTGGCGTTTGAAACACCTGACCCAGCCTGCAATTTTCCCATTGTGCATAAACCCCAGGACGCGCGCGTGAATGTCGTGTTGTCCAATTCGTTTGGCTTCGGCGGCGTTAATGCGAGTTTGATTTTCAGGAGGTGGACATGAGCCGGATTTTTGTTTCAGGATTGGGCGCGGTATCGCCGGCCGGTTGGAATGTCTCCGCGCTGCGTGAAGCGCTGAACAAGGGTGAACCCTTGCCAATTCAATCTTTGGAACGTCCCGGTTGGGAGAAACCGCTCCAGACACGTTTGGTGCCAAATCCCAGATCACGTCCTGAATTTCTGACGCATCCGCGCCTCCGACGCACCAGTCCGATCACGCATTACGTTGTGGCAGCCGCTCTCGAAGCCACAGCGGCATTGCGCGCAAACGGCGACCCCAAATTTCGTCTTGGATTGATCGTCTGTCTGCAATCCGGTTGCGTGAATTATTCCTGCCGTTTTTATGAAGAGACGTTGAAAGACCCGGCAACCGCCAGTCCGCTCCTGTTCCCCGAGACGGTTTATGCCGCGCCCGCCAGCCATCTGGCCGCAGTTTTGGGAAATATTTCGCTGGCCAACTCGCTGGTGGGCGACCCGGCCGCTTTTCTTCAAGGATTATCCCTTGGTGCCCAATGGTTGGAGGAAAATCGTGTGGACGCGTGCCTCGTCATCGGGGCCGAAGAAACCAACTGGATTCTGGCAGATGCCCTCTGGCATCTCGAACGTCCAGCCATCCTGACTGCCGGTGCGGGAGCTTTGTGTTTGTGCCGTGAAACAGAATGGTCGGCCGGGGTTGAACTGGCCGCCATCACCGACGCGCACACCTATTCCACTCGAAAGAGCCGAATGCAGGCCGCCCGTACCATGCGCGGTCAACTCGGCAAAGGTTCTCCTGAAGAACTGCTCTGTGATGGCATCGGAGGCAATTCGCGCGCGGACGCGCCGGAACTGGCCGCGTGGCGGGATTGGACCGGCCCGCGTCTCAGCCCGAAACGTATTTTAGGCGAGGGACTGATGGCCGCCGCCGCCTGGCAATGCGTGGCGGCGTGCGATGCGGTGGCGGGTGGGCGATTTGCCGCCACCAACGTCAGTCTGGTCGGTTCCAATCAGCAGGCCATGGGCGCGCGATTTGTGCGTGCCGACGCTGGTATTTAACGTTTGTCCGCTGGCATGTCTCCGGGCAACATCCCGTCATGAGCTTGCGGGTCATCTTGATTACGGGAGCCAATGGCGGTTTGGGCCAAGCCATCGCTCGCGCGTTTCTGGATGAGTCCCCTAACAACGTCGTCTGGCTTGGAGTCCGTTCCCGGCGTGACCGGGCGGACAAGCTGGCGCAGGAAAATTCCAATCGTTGTTTCTGTGTTACGCTGGAGGTCACTTCCCCCGAATTCTGGAAGGAAGCGGTCAAAGAAATTCTGGCGCGGCATAGCCGCCTTGACGTGTTGGTCAACAACGCGGGCAACCATGAAGATTCACTCCTAGCCACCATGCCGCCGGATTCTTGGGAACGCGTTCTGGCGACGAATCTCAACGGAGTTTTTCACGGCTGCCAAGCCGTGCTGCCGACGATGATCAGTCAGCGCACCGGAAGGATTATCAATTTGTCTTCCCTGAGTGCGCTTTTGGCCCCGGCCGGGCAGGCCAATTACGCGGCGGCCAAAGCCGGAGTGGTTGCGTTGACCCAATCGCTGGCCAAGGAAGTGGCGCGCATCGGCATCACCGTGAATGCCGTCTGCCCTGGTTACGTCGAGACCGAAGCGATGGCGTATCTGGCGGGAGAAGAACGCAAGGCTACGCAGATGCGGGTTCCCATGCGCCGGTTTGGCCGGCCTGAAGAGGTGGCGTCGTCGGTGCGCTTTTTGGCGAGCGCCGAAGCCAGCTACATCACCGGTTCCACGCTCAAGGTTGACGGCGGGATTTTGTAGGAGGTAAATTGGAAACGATGAAACATCCGGCCAAAAGTGGATACAACAGTCTCCTGTTTTTCATAAAACGTTCGATTGACCGCCAGGTTTTGGACTGCGCCAGCCCTCTGGCGCTTTGGGTGATGGAAACGCAATGGCAAAAGCGGTGGAGGGCCACCGCAATCCAAGACGCTATTGCGACCATGGAAAATTATTTCAGTTCATGGCCAACCGGCTTTTAATCATCCAACCGTCGTATTACCGTTCTAAAGCGGACCGGACGGTGTTCAAAGTCCGTCGCCGGCAGGTGGTGCCGTTGACCATGCCCTATCTCGCAGCCCTGACGCCGTCGGATTGGGAAATCAAACTCCTCGACGAACAACTGGAGCCGGTTGATTTTGATTATCGCGCCGATCTGGTTGCCATCACCACCTGGACGCTCCATTCCTATCGCGCTTATGACATTGCCGATGAGTTCCGTCGGCGTGGCGTGACGGTGATCATGGGCGGGCCGCACACTTATTTTCACGCCGAGGAAGCGGGAGAACACTGCGACGCAGTCGGCATCGGTGAAACCGAAGGCATCTGGACCCAAATGTTGGAAGACGCCATTCATGGACGACTGAAAAAGGTTTACCAAGCCGAACTATTGCCCGATCTCGCTGGTCTTCCCCTGCCTCGTTACGAACTGTTGAACCTGCGTCGCTACGGCCCGTTCAAAACCTATACGGTTTCTTCTTCCCGGGGATGCCCATTCCGATGTGAATTCTGTTCCGAACGGCTTCTGCTGGGCGAAAGTTACCGTTGCCGGCCCGTGTCCGAGGTCGTCGAGGAAATCAAGCATTGGCGCTTGCGAAACATTTTATTTGGGGACAGCAATTTTGGCGGCAAGCGGAATCACGCAATGGAACTCATGGAGGCGCTGATTCCGCTCAAAGTCCGGTGGTCGGCGTTGTGGTCCTCGTATCTGTGTAATGACGAGGAATTTTTGGACTTGGCCAAGCGCAGCGGTCTGTTGCACGTGAACATCGGCATTGAGAGCATCAATCCCGACACACTGAACGGTATGAACAAACGGTTCAACAAAACTTCGCGTTACGATGAAATGCTGGCCAACCTCCGCCGCCGCGGCATCAGCTATTCGTTGAATTTCATTTTTGGCTGGGATGGCGAAACCGAAGGCGCTTATCGCGCTACGCTGGATTTTCTTCAGGACCACAAGGTGCCGGTGGCCTATTTCAATATCCTCACGCCGGTCAAGGGAACGCCGCTTTATGACCGGCTGGAAAGCGAAGGCCGGATCATGAACCGCTCGGAGATTGATCGCTGGCCGGGCCAGCTCTGCCACATCCAGCCGCCTTATGGCTCGCCGGCGGAGCTGGAACAGAGCGTTCGGAAAATGTACCTCGACTTTTACAGCCTGCCTTCCATCTTTTCACGCATGTCTCTGCCAATGACCAAGGCGAACCTGGCCTCCTGGGTCATTAACATTTCCCAACGCCGGATGGCCCGCGCCGGACCGGCCAACAATAATTTCGATGGCTATTGATTTGCCACAGGTCGAAGAATTGCCGCGCGCCACGCCGGATGTGATCGAACCCGCCGCCCCAGCTCCGGGAAAGGAAAAAGTTATCATCATCGGCGCGGGCATTGCCGGCCTTGCCTGCGGCTGTTACCTGCAAATGAACGGCATCCAGACCGAAATTCTGGAGGCCAGTCTGCTTCCCGGCGGATTATGCACGGCCTGGCACCGGGGGCCGTATGTGTTTGACGGCTGCCTGCGCTGGCTGGTTGGCACCCGACCGCCTTCGGCCTTCCACCAAGTCTGGCAGGAGCTGGGCGCCATTGCCGGCCGCAAGATTCTTACTCAAGACGAAATCCTCCGGGTGGAAGACGCCGACAACAAAACCCTCACCGTACCCGCGAATCTGGACGAACTCGAACGCGAGTTTAAACGCATCGCGCCCGAAGACAGCGCGCTGATTGAAAAGCTGGTGCGGGCGGCGCGCCGTTGCGCTTCGTTGGAACCGCCGCTCGAAAAACCGGTGGAATTGATGACCCGCCACGAGAAGATCCGAACTCTGTTTCGCTACCTGCCGATGCTGCCCGTCATCTTGAGATGGAAGAACGTGCCCATCACCACCTATCTGGCCCGTTACAAAAACAACCTGCTGCGCGAGGGATTGAGCGCCGTCGCCAGCAATGAACACATGTCAGCCCTGGTACTCGTGATGGTGCTGGCGTTTCGAACTTGCGATAACTGTGGTTTCGTTGCTGGCGGCTCGTGGGATTTTGCGATGGCAATTGCCAACCGCTACGCCCGACTCGGCGGAACCGTGCGCTACAAAGCCAGGGTGGCTTCGGTCATCGTCGAGAACAATCGCGCCATCGGCGTTCGCTGTGAAGACGGGACAATCGTCCCGGCCTCGATTGTCGTTTCCTGCGCGGACGGTTATGCGACGATTTTCAAGATGTTGGATGGCCGTTTCGTTAATAAGAAGATTCGTTACCTGTACGAAAAATGCATGCCGTTCCCGGCCATCATCCAGATTTCATTGGGAATAAAAAAGACTTTTCCGGACGCGCCACACACGCTCAATCTGCTGCTGCCCCAGCCGCTCCGCGTGGATGACCAAACGCGGCACAAACGGATGGAAGTGGAGACGTTTGGTTCTGAATCGGCGCTTTGCCCGGAAGGCGCCACTGTTATGACGGTCAGGATGCCAACGAGCTACGAGTTCTGGACCAACCTGAAAAAAACCGACCCCAGCCGTTACCGAGCCGAGAAGAAAGCCGTTACCCGGGAAATCATCGCTATTCTCGATAAACGTTTTCCCGGCCTGGCCCAAAGTTTGGATCGTTCCGACATCGCCACACCGGCGACGTTTGTGCGTTACACCGGCAACTGGCAGGGCAGTTACGAAGGCTGGCTGCCGACACCGCGCATTCTGGGCCGGCGCATTCCCTACACACTGCCTGGGTTGAAAGATTTCTACATGGCCGGCCACTGGGTGGTGGCAGGCGGCGGATTGCCGTCCGCCGCGCTTTCAGGCCGGTACGCCGCGCAGATGATTTGCGCCGATAAAGGAAAAGTTTTTGCGGCCAGCCAGTCCTGAATTCAAACACGACAAATCAATTAAAGCTTGCAATCCAAGTAATAATTGATACCTTTAGCGCAGTTAAGAGGCTAAATTTGCCCGCTGTAGAACAGTCAATCCCCGGACAGTTCCGTATGTTCACTATGAAATTCGTAGCAAGCTGTGCCATGATTGTCATTGCAGCCATTGCCACGGCTGGTGGAATGACGATTACCAACGGCACCTATATTTTTACCTGTCCGTCGGGTGGCGGCTATGCGTTGGATGATCCCAATGGCGGCGGCGCCGGGACCGGTGTGAACCAAGTGACCTACACAAACATGGCTCAGCAGTGGGTGATTACACTGGTGGCAACCAACGAGTATGAGATAGCCAGCGCCGTCAATGGCTTTGCCCTGACAGCAACCAATATCGAATCGCAGTTGACGTTGCAGACTTATTCCGGGGCGGCCAATCAGATTTGGACTTTCACCGCCAATGGTACCAACTGGAATATCAATAACGTTGGTACTGGAGATAACCTGGACGACTGGGGCGGCGGTTCAGGCACAATCGTAGCCGTCTCGATTGCGAATTCAAGCAACCCAAATCAGATTTGGACGCTCACGCTGCTTCCGGCTGTTCCTTCCGGACCGCCGGTAGTGACAAATTTGCCGGCGTCACGCGTTCAAGCAAACGCTGCGACGCTGAACGGACAAATTGTTTCGACCGGCGGAAATTTGCCGGACGTGACGATTTATTACGGAACCACCGATGGCGGCACGAATGCGTCTGCCTGGCAATACGCCGTCGGAATCGGCCCGCAGATCGGGGCGTTCGCATTGACGCTGCCGCTGCTGACGAACACAACTTATTTCTACACTGCATTTGCCTCCAACGACACGGGCGGCGCGTGGGCGGCGCCTTCCCAAAGTTTCACGCCGGCGGCCATAATTGACGTGCTGACTTACCATAATGACAACACGCGGGATGGCGCGAACACCAATGAAACGGCGCTCACGCTGGCGAATGTCAATACCAACAGTTTTGCCCGTTTATTCTCCTACTCCGTGGACGGCTATGTTTATGCGCAGCCGCTGGTGATGACCAACGTGAACATCCCCGGCAAAGGTGCGCATGACGTGGTTTTTGTCGCCACCGAACATGACACGGTTTATGCGTTTGATGCCGACAGCAATCTGGGAACAAACGGGGGATTGCTTTGGAGTATCCACTTGGGTGTATCGGCTCCGACGCCCAACAACGATTTCGGCAACAGTGGCGGCAGTACGTACAAGGATTTGCTTCCGGAAGTGGGTGTTACCGGGACGCCGGTGATTGATCCCCAATCCGGCACGATTTACCTCGACGCCTTCACCCTGGACGCCACCAATAACGGCGTCCATGTTTACAATCACCGGATTCATGCCCTGGACATCACCACCGGCGACGAGCGGTCTTACAGTCCGGTTCTGGTTGCGGCTTCCGTTCCCGGCCCGGGCGTGGGCGGTTCCAACGGCATGGTGGTATTCAATCCCGAACAACAGTTGCAACGGCCTGCACTGACGCTTGCCGGCGGGAAAATTTATGTCGCTTACGGCAGTTACGCGGACACCGATCCCTACCACGGCTGGGTTATGGGATTCAACGCCACGAATCTGCAATTGGCGTCCAGCGAGATCTTTAACACGACGCCCAATGCCACGGTTCAGGAGTTTGGATCCGCCGCCGGCGAAGGCGGCATCTGGATGGGCGGAGACGGATTGTGCGTGGATGCCGGCACCAACCTCTATTTTGAGACCGCCAACGGTTCCTTCAGCGCAAACACCAACGGTGGCGACTACGCCGACAGTTTCATGAAACTTTCGACCACCAATGGACTACAGGTGGCCGATTATTTCGCTCCCTACAATCAAGCCGCTCTGCAAGCCGGCGACATAGATTTGGGATCAGGCGGGCCGGTATTGCTCCCCGATAACGTTGGCAATGCGACTCACCCACATCTGATTGTCGGTTCGGGCAAGGACGGCAACATTTACCTGGTGGATCGCGACGATATGGGGCAGTACAATCCAAACAACAACAACCAGATTGTTCAGGAGGTGTCCGGCGCCATCGGGGTGTCCGGCGGGCTTGGAGCGCAGTTCGGCGCGCCGGCGTATTTCAACCATTTGATCATTTATCAGGGCATTAAAGACGTGATGAAGGCGTTCGCCATCACCAACGCGGCCATTGCCACCGCGCCCGCGTCGCGCAGCAGTGTCACCTTTGGTTTTCCCGGAGCGACCCCGTCGGTGTCAGCGAACGGAACGGCAAACGCGATTGTCTGGGCCATACAAGCCGATGCTTACAAGACCAACGGGCCGGCGGTTTTGCGCGCGTTCAACGCGACCAATCTGTCGCAGCAGCTTTATAACAGCAGCCAGAACCTTTCCCGCGACAATCCCGGCGGGGCGGTAAAAATGAGCGTGCCGACCATCACCGGCGGCAGGGTTTATGTCGGCGCCGAATATGAATTCTCCGTCTTCGGCAATCCTATTTTCCTGACCGCACCGGCGATTGTGCCTGGCGGCGGCACCTTCGTCGGTTCGGTAACCGTGACTCTGTCCGGCGCGCCGCCGGGCGTCAGCCTCTATTACACGTTGAACGGAACGGCGCCCACGACCAACTCCATTCTTTACACCGGTCCGTTCTCGTTAACGAACAGCGCGCAGGTTCAAGCCGTGGCCACTGAGCCTGGCGCGGTCAACAGCGCCACCGTGAGCGCCGCCTTTGTCATCGTGCCGCCCATCTTCTTCACCTCGGCCGATTTTTCCACAAACGGACAATTTCAACTGGGATTCTCCGGCGTGGCCGGAAACTCCTACATTCTCGAAGCTACAACCAACTTGCTTGATTGGACGCCCCTTGGTACGAACCTGGCTTCCACGAATTTGTTTGATCTGTTTGATCCGAACGCGACGGATTTCCCTTATCGCTTCTACCGTGTTTTGCAGCAATAAGAGCAAAAGATTTCTGTCGGCGGAACTTGGCGGCTCGTCACCTCGACTCCTGCCAAAACCGGCGCGACCGCAGCCGGGATTTTCGACCACGGATGGACACGGATAGACACAGATTGGAAAAGCGGCGGGGGCTGCCGCAGTCCAAGACGCTGGTGCGCGGTTCGGCCGCATCCGGATCGCCGACGGCTACAGAATTTCTTTAACTGCTCTATTCAATTACATCGCTGATACTCGTGTGTTGACCGAATCCGGGCAGAAAAAGTTTCGTCCACTTAGTATGCCGCCGGACGGCCCCGGCTGCCGGTGTAAAAATTGAATTCAAAGAGGCTGATGCTTTTGTTTTGATCGCGCACCCAGCCGGAAATCCGGTACTCCGTCAGCGGTTTCAAAATCAAATCGGACGGGAGCGCGTAAACCCTTTCGTAATCACACTTGTCCGGAAAGGAAATGGGTTGATTGAAGATCAGGCGCCGTCCGAGCACAATTTTTGGCCCGGGCGCCCAGTGGTTCTGCGGGGTGGCGAAATGTTTTACCTTCTCGATGGTGGTTTCGAGGGGAGCGTTCAGTTCCAAGTGCGTCAATTCCGGCGACCAAACCCGGAGGTAAACCTCGTTGCTCGACAGGACTTGGTAATTCCGGGCAAACGGGTCGCGCGCGATGCGCACGAGCGATTCTTCGTGACGAGTCACAAATTCAGCGCCGTTCTCCATCGTGCGGAAATTGTTCAGGCCGGGAAAATCATTAAACAGTCCGGCCACCCGGTCGCTGGAAGTGTCGTGGGTAGGCTCGAAATTGCTCAACACAATGCCGTCCGAGTTGAGGTTGTCCAATGCGCCGTGCGTGCTGCTGAAGGGTGACAAGTCCGCGACTTTTTGGAGCAACGGGCCGCAATGAACATAATCGTTGCTCAGGCTGATGAGAATGGTCGCGGGATTGAGGGTAACCCGCGTGAGGCCGTGGACAATCCGTTCCAGCGCCAGCGGATAGTGATTGGTCATCGTCGCCGCCATCCAGGCGTCGGCGGTGGCAAAACCGCCGGCGTCCAACAACTTCTTTTTGTCGAGCGCCTCAAGCACGGGTTGGTAATGGAGCGGATCGCCTTGTTCGGTCGAATAACGGTAGGTGTTGTTGGCCGGGTTCCAGTCAATCGCGGCCCGCTCGCCCTGGGAATTCATGACAATGAACCGATTGGCTCGATCCCGGTCCCGGCCCATCACGAGGTCCGCGCCCTCCAGATGGGTGAGCAACGGCACGAGTGCGCCGGTGGCGGCGGGCGCATTGTGGATTTCCACCCAGTCTTCAATCCCGGTTGTCGGCAGGACCACGTCCTTTGGATGGTTGATGGAATCGGTGATTTGGTAGCCGGCCTTTTCCAGAAAGGTCCCGATCTCCACGCGCTTAAACGTGTCGGCGTGATTATGGCCGTGGTCCGAGAGAATCAGGATTTGCAAGTCGCATCCCTCCTGCTTCCGGTAGCGGGCGCGCATTTCTTGAAGCCGTTCGTCGAGCGTGAAGAGCATGTCAAAGATGTCGCGGTCCAGATGCTGGGCGTCATCCGTGGCGCGAATGTAAACGTAATAACTGCCGTTGTTGTCCGTGGTGCTCCAAAAGTCCTTGATCATCTGACGCGTCTCCAGTTCAAACGTATGCACCGGATAGACATAACCCATGGTGCGGAACATGCCGTTTTCCAATTGATAATCCATCTGGCTTTCGTGCTCCATGGTGGTGGTGATGCCGTTGATGACGATTTGTGAATTGGCTACCGTGCTGAAATAGGTGCGTTGATAGCCGGGCAGCGGGCGGTCGCCATAAATGTCAGTCCAGGCAACGTCGCTGGTGGATGGAAACGTCGAGACCAAGCGGCTGGCCGGGAAGTATCCCTCTTTGGACGTAAAGGCCTGCCGATACCGCTGGATTCCCCAACTGTTCGTGTAGGCAACACCCACCTGCAAAGCCCTCATGTCACGATAGGCAATGCCGTCCAAACCCAGAACCAACCGGCGGGGAAGCGCGGCGCCAGTGAAAGGGAAAAGCTGGAAAGCCAATAAAACAAGCAGGACGGACCAACTCGCGTTCTTATTGAAACGAACCGATCTGTCATAGGCCGGACCAAAAGACATGGGGCCAATCAATAGCTGATCCGGCCAATGGTGTCTAAACCGAAAATAGGAAAATGGGAGAAAACCGGGTGCCCGTTCGATGGCTTGTTCACAAAAGATAGTGCTTGAACAGTTCTGAAGCGCCTTCTTAGACTCAGTGGCGGCAACGCGAAATATTCAAGTGCTCATGCACAAATTCAACGCGCCATGAAATCAGGGGATATATTCAAAGGCATCTTCGGCCTGGCGGTCCGGCTTTTGGGGCTGGTCTTTCTGTATTTTAGTTTAAGCGCGGTGCCGCCGCTGCTGGATTTGGGAGCCATCGAAACAGCGGGCAAGACCGATATCATTACTGCGGTTCTGCCCATCGTGTTTAACCTGGCCATTGGCTGGTGGTTGATTGGTGGCGGCCTGCTGATTCGCCGGGCGTACCCGGAGGCGTCGAGAATTTTTCCCCATCCAGCGCGGGGCGAAGGAACGGCGCCGGCCATCCGGCCCGAGGGAACGGCAGGCATGGACGCCGCCGACAAAAAGCTCGCGGCGTTGGTGGGAAAGCCGCAAGACGGCCATTCCGGATAAGAGCCTGTCCGGCGTTACTGCGTTTTCCGCATCAAACTTTTCGCGCGCCAAACCCAGACCCGGTCGCGTTTGCGCTGAAAGGCGGGCGCGTGAACGTCATCACTTAACACGTCATTGAGTTCCGCGCGCGCCAGGCCGGGTTGGTTTTTCGCGATGTAAAGCTCGGCGAGTTGAACCTTGGCGCGGGGATAGGAATGTTCAGCGGTGACCTGTTGCCAGATGTTCAACGCGGTGTCAGTTTCCCCGAGTGCGGTGAACGTTTCAGCCAGGGCCATCATCGTGTAACCATATTCATGCCTGGGATTTTCCGCGACGACGCCTTCGAGCAAGGGCCGGGCTTCCGCCGCGCGTTTCTGGCGCAGCAGGCATTGGCCGAGATGGGCGCGCGTGTCAATGTCCTGCGGGTCGCGTTGGAACGCGGCGCGGTAGCATTTTTCCGCCTCGGCGAGTTTGCCGCGTTGGAAATAGAGGTCGCCCAACTGAAAATGGTGATAGGCGTTGTCGAGGTGATGGATTTGCGCCTGAAGTTCCTTGATGCGCTTGCGGCTTTGCGCGCCGGGCAGTTCAAAGCCGCGCGTTACTGACGACGCCTCAGCACGATAGACGAGAAAGAAGTAGAGCACCGCGTTCAGCAGTGGGAAGATGAACATAAATACAGCCCAAAACCATTCGCGGCGGCGAATGGCGTCTATGAACATCCAAATCTCAAACACCGCCACGGCCAGCCAAATCGGACTGCTGATCAAATAATTCCACTGGGTAAAGTTGGTCAGCAAAGAGGCGAACATGAGCTATTTTTAACGCAAAGACGCAAAGACGCAAAGGGACAAAACAAGGAAGGAGGTCTATTGGCTGGGGTGAGACTGTTGAAGAGCCGGCTCGCGAGTACATCCGTCCCACCGACAAAGCAAAGTAACCCGCCACCCATTTCCGCTTTTATTTTGCGCCTTCGCGCCTTTGCGTTAATGCTTTGGGATGGTTTCCGAGAAAATTGGAAGGGATTTGCGCCGTGCTTACGAACTTATGCGCGCATATTTCGGCCACCAACGCTGGTGGCCGGGGGAAACAGCCTTTGAAGTCTGCGTCGGCGCAATCCTCACGCAAAATACCGCCTGGACAAACGTGGAGCGCGCGATTGCCAATCTCAAGGCCGCGCGCGTGCTGGAACCCAAAAAGTTGTTTGCGTTGCCTGAATCAAAGCTGGCGGAGTTGATTCGTCCCGCCGGTTATTTCAACGTGAAGGCGCGGCGATTGCGTTCGTTCTTGCGCGTGCTGGTGGAGAATTTTGGCGGCGACCTAAGGCGGTTGTTTGCCGGCGACACGCCTGTTGTGCGGGCGCGCCTGCTGGCCATCAACGGCATCGGGCCGGAGACGGCGGACAGCATGTTGCTCTATGCGGGCGGGCATCACAGTTTTGTGATTGACGCCTACACCCGGCGGATTTTTCGGCGGCACGGTTGGCATCCAAAGTCCAAAGTTCAAGGTTCAAAGCCATCAGACGGCTATGACGAATTAAAATCGCTTTGTGAATCGGCATTGAGTCAGAAAGCCGGCGCGGCACAGTTGGATTACTGGCAGGATTATCATGCGCAACTGGTGATGGTGGGCAAACATTTCTGCCGGACACGCGCGCCGCTTTGCGAACAATGCCCGCTCAAGCCGCTGCTTCCGTAAAAAATTGAATAAAATCGGTGCGCCGGTGCCCATTGCTGCGAGCGAACTGTTCACTTGTTTTCCGGGCGGTTCGCGTTAATCATCTGCGGGACTGCCAGCATGAATCCAACGCTAATTGTTGTGCCGACCTACAATGAACGGGAAAATTTGTCCCGGCTGGCGCAACGGCTTTTAAACCTTCCCGCCGCCGTGGATTTGTTGGTGGTGGACGACAATTCGCCTGACGGCACCGGTAAAATGGCCGATGAATTGGCAGTCCAGCATCCACAAATTCACGTTTTGCATCGCGAAGAGAAAAGCGGCCTGGGCCGCGCCTACATCGCCGGCTTTCAATGGGCACTGGAGCGCGGCTATGAATTCGTCTTTGAAATGGACGGCGATTTTTCACACAACCCGGATGACGTGCCGGCATTTCTCGAAGCCGCCCAAAACGCGGATCTCGTGCTCGGCTCGCGTTACGTCGGCGGCATTCGCGTCATCAATTGGCCGCTCAAACGGCTGATGTTAAGCCGGGGCGCGGGAAAATATGTAAAACTGGTTACCGGCATGCCGTTCACCGATCCGACGGGCGGCTACAAATGTTTCCGCCGCCGTGCGCTACAGGCCGTCAACCTCAACGACATCCGATCAAACGACTACAGCTTTCAGATTGAAATGACGCATAAACTCTGGCGACAGGGTTTTAAAATCATCGAAGTGCCGATTGTTTTCACCGAACGCGTCGCTGGCCGGTCAAAAATGGCCGGCCATATTATCAGCGAGGCGTTTTGGATGGTCTGGCGGTTATGGTGGCAGAATGGTTTTCGGCGCAAGCCGCGCCGAAAACCATGAACATTTGCAGAGCAATTCCGTCCAAGCTAGAAATAAACGGATACCACTATGAAAACAAATTTCTTTACCATGCTTGCCGTTGCCAGCCTGACACTGCTGTCTGTTTCAGTTCATGCCGCCCCGATGCCCAAAGTTGGCGATGCTGCGCCCCTGTTTACAGGCCAGGACCAGGAAGGCAAAACGGTGAATTTGGCCGACTTAATCGGCAAAAAAATTGTGCTGTTGTATTTTTATCCCAAGGATTTCACGTCCGGTTGCACCAAGGAGGCGTGCGGCTTTCGTGACCGCCTGGGCGAATTGCAAAAGGACAATGTGGAGGTCATCGGCGTGAGTTTCGACACCACCGAAAGCCACCTGAAATTCACCGCCAAATATCAATTGAATTTCCCGTTGGTTGCCGATCCTGACGGAAAGATCGTGAATCTTTATGGTGTGCGGATGGATCACATGGATATGGCGCGCCGGGTCAGCTTTCTTATCGGGCTGGATGGCAAAATCACTCATGTCACCGAATCCGGCAATCCCGAAACTCATTTTGAGCAGATGAAGGCTGCCATTGCTGCTTTGACGAAAAAGTAAGCCCGCCAGAAAAACCTTTTTCCGGTGCTCCCCGTTTTTTAACCTGACTTGTGCCATTTCAAACCGGCGACCGTTTGCATCTGACCATTGACGACATTGCGTTTGGCGGCGAAGGCGTCGGCCGCGTGAATGATTTTGTCGTGTTTGTCCCGTTCGTGGTTGTGGGCGAGGTGGCGGAGGTCGAGATCATTGAGGTCAAAAAAAATTTCGCGCGGGCAAAGTTGCGGCATGTGGAAAAACCATCGCCGGAACGCGTCGGGCCAGCCTGCCGTTATTTCAGTGAATGCGGTGGTTGCCAGTACCAGCACATCGAATACCCGGTACAATTGGGGCTCAAACAAAAACAAATCGCGGATTTGTTTGAACGGGTTGGAAAGTTCCCGCCCGATCTGATTGCGCCGGTGACTCCCTGTCCGCAGCCCTATGGCTATCGCAATCGCATCATGGTTCGCAGCCAGTGGAACAAGCCGGAACAAAAGTTGAACATCGGCTTTGTGCGGTGGGATTGCGGCTTGGTTGAGGACATCGAAGAATGCAAAATCGCGGAACCCGCCTTGAATGAGCAACTCCAACACGTTCGCGCGCATCCGCCACCGCGCGGCGGTTTGAAGGTTGTGTTGCGCTCGCTGCCGGAAAATTGGGACGTTCCTCCAGACTCCTTTTTTCAGAATAATTTTTTCCTGCTGCCAGGGCTGGTGGAAACGGTGCGGGGATTTCTTCAGGCCAGTGGCGCGCGGCATTTGATTGATTTGTATTGCGGGGTGGGATTTTTTGGAATCGAGCTGGCGGATACGGTTGAATCATTTGTGGGTGTCGAGTACGACCAGCGCGCGATCCGATCCGCGCAAAAAAACGCCGCGAAGCGTCAGGTTGTCAACGGCCAATTTATTTCCGCCAAAGTCGAGGAAGCTTTGCCCGAATTGCTGAATAAATTTTCCCCGGAAGAGACCGCAGTTTTGCTTGACCCGCCCCGCAAGGGTTGTTTGCCACGGATGTTGAAAATGTTGCGCGAATCACGACCGGCCCAGATTATTTATGTTTCGTGCCACCCGGCCACAATGGCACGGGACTTGAATTTTTTGTGCGCAGATGGTTTCCTTGATTTGATCGGCGTGCAGCCATTGGATATGTTTCCCCAAACGCAACACGTCGAATGCGTAGCGGACTTGCGAGCCGGAGAAAGACTTGCCAAGCCGCCCAGGATGGATTCAACTGAATAAACCCGATGACAACCGGCGCGCAAACTGATCCCCGGAAAAATTTTGTTCCACGTGTATTGCCCTGGGTGCTGGCGGCAACGGTGCTGGTGATTTATCTGCTGACTCTCAATCCTTGGGTATCGGCGTTCAACCTCATGGTCGTGGCCAAGACGTCTGGTTGGGTGTGGCAGCCGGAAATTTACAGCCCCATTTCCTTTGTCATCACCTATCCGTTTCGCTGGCTGCCGGCCCCGCAGATTCCACTGGCCCTGAACGTTTTTTCCGCGTTCTGTGCGGCATTGACATTGGCCTTGCTGGCACGGTCGGTGGCGCTGCTGCCGCGGGACCGGACGGATGCCCAGCGCCGTCGTGAGCAAAGCCCCTTTTCACTGTTGACCACTCGCCAGGCCTGGTTGCCTCCGGTTTTTGCCGTGCTGGCGTGCGGTTTGCAACTCACCTTCTGGGAATGCGCAACGAATCATACGGGCGACATGTTCGACCTATTGCTATTTGCCTTTGTGATTTGGTCGCTGCTCGAATACCGGCTCGACCAAAGTGAATGGCGGCTGTTTCTGGCGGCGTTCGTGTACGGCGCGGGCATGACCAATGACTGGGCGATGGTATGTTTTTTCCCCGCGTTTCTCATGGTCCTCATCTGGATTCGCGGCTTGAAGTTTTTTAATCCGAGATTTCTGGGTCGAATGACACTATGCGGGTTGGCGGGAATTTTGTTCTATTTGTTGCTGCCGGTGATGGTGGCGGTTTCAGGCAAATTCCCGGTGACATTTTGGGAAGCGTTGCGATTCAATTTATCTTCGCAATTCTCCATAGTGGGAGCTTTTTTTAACAACGGAGAAGTGCAAAAGGCGCTGGGTCTGATGTCATTAAGTTCACTGGCACCGGTGCTCATAATGGCAATTCGCTGGCCCGCCTCCTTTGGCGATACCAGCCGGATTGGTCGGGCGCTGGCGATCTTGTTGTTTCACCTCGTGCATGCCGTCTTTTTGATCGTCTGCATTTGGGTGGCTTTCGATCCGCCTTTCAGCCCTCGAAAAGAGGGCTTTGGATTGACGCTTTACTATTTGAGTGCGCTGTGTGTGGGCTATTACAGCGGATATTTTTTACTGGTGTTTCGAAAGGAACTCGGCACCCGTTTCCAACAGCGGGAATCGCCTCAATTTAATTTTTTGAATTTCCTCGCAGTGGTGGTGGTATGGCTGCTCTTCCTTTTGGCCGTTGCGGGACTGATCTATAAGAATGCGCCACAGATTCGCGTGGATAATGATAAAACATTTCAACGTTACGCGTCGCTGATGGTCGAATGCCTGCCGCGTACGGGTGCCATACTGTTGAGCGATGACTGGCGGCGCTTGTACTTGACTGAAGCCGCACTCACGCGCGACGGTCGGGCAAAAGATTTTGTCTTCCTGGATACGCAATTTCTGCCTTTGCCGCTCTACCACAATATTTTGCACGAGAAATATCCGAAGAAATTTCCGGATACGGTTGTCGCGACTGAAACCAACATCATCAGTCCTTTGCGCCTTTTTGTTCTTTTGAAGGATCTCGCTAAAACCAACGACCTCTATTATTTGCATCCCAGCTTCGGGTATTATTTTGAAGAGTTTTACCTGGAACCGCACGGTCTGGTTTACAAGCTCAAATCATTGCCCAGCGACACGCTATTGCCACCATCGCCTGACCAGGACGAAATTGACGAAAATGAGGCATTTTGGGCGCGCGCGGAATTGCAAGCGTTTGCGCCCATTGAAAATACTCTGGCCCCTCCCAAGCCTGAGGAGGCCCGACCGTGGGGCGAACAGATGCTTAGTCTGTTGCGCGCGGAACGAAAACAGGATCTGAATGCCGCCGTCGCCGGGGGGTTTTACTCGCAAAGCTTGAATTATTGGGGTGTCGAGCTGCAACGCGCCGGAGATCTTGTCATTGCCGCGGAGCATTTTAAAACGGCTCAAAAACTCAATCCCGACAATGCCGTAGCGAAGATTAATCTCCAATTCAACCAAAGTCTTCAGAAAGGCGAACACGTGCCGGTGGATTTGGCCAAGACCTCCCTCGACCAATTTGGCAAAGATGACTCATGGAGCAAAGTGCTTGATGCCAACGGACCGTTTGATGAACCAAGCTTTTGTTTTGCGAATGGCCTCGTCTGGATCCGCAATGGATTTTTTCGCCAGGCGCTGGCGTTATTCACGCGCGTCTGCCAACTCGAGCCGGACGACCTGCCCGCGCGGTTTTGGCTCGCTCAACTTTATGACTATAACCATTTGCCTGACGATGCATTAAAAATAATTCAAGACATCCATAACCAGCCGGCAAAATTTCCACTCGACAAGCCCCACGAAATGCAACTCGCAGTCGTTGGGGCTGCCGCATATTTTCAGAAAAACGACCTCTCCCGTGGCGCGCAATTGCTCGATACTGAGATATTACGCAATCCGACCAATAACGCTTTCCTGGCCACAGCCGTGCAATTTTTTATGGTCAAAGGCCTCTTCACCAATGCGCTCACTGTCATTGACTCCCGGCTGCGGAATGTCCCCGACGACCCAAACTGGCTGTTCAAGCAAAGTTATGTTTACCTCCAGCTTAAAGACTATGACAAGGCAATTGCCGTGCTGACGCACGTCTTGTCCCTGCAAACCAACAATAGCACCGCGCGGTACAATCGCGCCATTGCCTACCTCAACAGTGGCAAACTCGACAAGGCGCGCGCTGATTATGAGATTTTAAGCCAAAGTTTCACCAACTCATTCCGGATTGATTATGGCCTTGGCGAAATTGCCTGGCGCCAGCACCAAACCAATGAGGCCATCAAGTATTACCAACTCTATCTAAACCACGCGAATACCAATACCGCCGAGGCGACCAATATCATCCAGCGACTCCGCCAACTCAAGGCGGCTTCACCTTGAGGCCGGTTGATTTTGTCTCCTTTCACGGTTTGCTTTCCTGCGTGTATTTCATGTCGTTGGCGGTTAAACTCCGCTTGTGAAACTGCTCTTCATTGGCGACATCGTGGGACGACCCGGCCGGCGCGCAGTCAGGGAACTGCTTCCCCGACTCCGTGAACAACACGCCCTCGATTTCGTCATCGCCAACGGTGAAAATTCCGCCGGTGGTTCCGGTGTCACGCCCGAAACCGCCGGGGAAATTTTTTCCGCCGGCGTGGATGTCATCACCAGCGGTGATCATCTCTGGGACCAGAAGGAAATCATGGAACTGCTCGCGAACGAAAAGCGCTTCCTGCGTCCTTTAAATTATCCGGCCGGAACACCGGGACAGGGCGGCGCCGTTTTCGAAATTCACAATTCGAAATCAAAAATCGCGGTTTTGAACGCACAAGGCCGCACGTTCATGCCGCCGCTGGAAAATCCCTTTTTGTTGGCGACCGAAGAAGTGAAACGCCTGCGCGCGCAGACGAAGATCATCTTCGTGGATTTTCACGCGGAGGCAACCTCGGAAAAGATTGCGTTTGCGCGTTTCCTGGACGGGCAGGTGAGTGCCGTGGTGGGCACGCACACTCATGTGCAGACGGCGGACGAACAAATTTTTCCCGGCGGCACGGCGTATTTGAGTGACGCCGGTTTCACCGGCCCTCACGAAAGCGTGCTGGGCCGCGAAATCGAGCCGGTCATCAAACGCTTTCTCACCGGCATGCCGCAGCGATTTGAAGTGGCCAGGAACCGTCTGCTGCTCCATGGCGCAATGATTGAAATTGATGACGCCAGCGGCAAAGCAATTAAAATTCAACGCGTATCGGAAACTACAGAGGCTTAACGGCCGCTTGTTTTACAGCGCCTTTGGGCTTGTGAAAACCAGCCAGCCAAATCTTGTTTGGACGAGTGAATGGTTCCGGGCGGAATCCCGCGTTACGGGACGACGCGCGCGCGCTGAACGGCTTGCGTTCTTGGATGTCACTCGTGGTTTCGTGATAATCCACGATGCGGTTGACAATCACTTCGCGGCCTTCCAGATGCCAGTCCACTCCGTGCGTAAACCAGAGTCCGTCAGGAGTTCGCTCGCGCTCAAATCCATAGTGAAACTTCCAGACCGCGCCGACGAGTCCCCAGGCGACATTCACCTGCTGGGTCAAATGCAAATCGGCCTTCACCAGACTGTAATCGGCCGCGTCAATCCAGATCCGGCCCGCGGCCTTGTTGATGAAACGCTCCTTGAGATTCCGCTCCGGCAGTTTTTTGTTTGCCGGGACAAAATCAACCACCAGCGCCGGCCGGCCATTTAGCAATTCGCGCCCGACCATGGTGAATACAAAACGGCTTACCAAATCCTCGTTCAACAGGATGTCGCTCTTTTTGAGTTGCTGTCCGCGAACATTGGAATGCGTGTCGGAGACGGCCTCGGTCTTTTCCGGGTCCGGTTTTGGCGCCGTTGCCTGTTTTGACACGGTTGTCAGTGTGGCCGCTGCCGGCGCCGGAATGTGTACATCGGTTTTCGCCTCGCGCTTTTTCAATTGGCCGGCTGAATTTCGGAATTCGGTGACCTTGGTGCGCGTGTAACAATAGCGTGCGTCGAACGCGTGGTCATTGCTGCTTTCGTCCTTCACCCGGTCGAGCACGTGTTGCAGTACCGTGGCAAACGACGGCAAGGGTGCGTTGGTGTCCGCCGCCAACAATGAAACGGGCGCCGCCAACAGGATGGCGACGACCATTTTCCGCCCAAATCCTTTTATTATGCTCATTGGAGCAAAGTCATTTGTGCACTTCGTCAACCCAGCTTCGGCAAGTCCAACCGGCGCGGCAAGCTCGGAAATAGGTTGCCAGCCGCCGGGTTAATTTCTACAACGGGTCCGACATTTCAGCATGGCCACCATCATTTTCGATATCGAAACTTCCGCGCTGCCGCTCGAAAATTTTGACGAGACGCAGCAGGAATACCTTTTCCGCGAGGCCGAAAAACTGGCTGATGCCGCCGCCAAGGACGCCAGGCGCGCCGAAATCACCAAGTTCATGAGCTTGTGGCCCTTCACGTCGCAGGTCGTCTGCATCGCCATGCTCAATGCCGAGACGCAGCGCGGGCAGGTGTTGTTCACGGCGGAGGATTTCGAGGAAGGCGACGAAGCCGGCCCGGTCGAATTCATGCCCTGTGCGGACGAGGTTGAACTGCTTACCGCATTTTGGGACGTGGCGAAACATTATGATTCGGTTGTGACCTTCAACGGCCGCGGCTTCGACGTGCCGTTCATTTATTTGCGGTCGGCGCTGCTCAATGTGTCCATCTCGAAGAAAAACTGGCTCGGCTACCGCTTCGCCACCGAGCCGCACTGCGATCTGGCGGAGCAACTGACGTTTTACAGCGTGAGCGGACGCGACGGCGCGGCGCGGCGGTTCAACCTGGACTTTTACTGCAAAGCCTTTGGCATCGAATCACCCAAGAGCCACGGCGTTACCGGCATGGACGTGGGCACGCTGCTGGCCGAAAAGAAATTCCGCGAAATTGCCGAGTACTGTCTGCGCGACGTCCGGGCCACGGTTGAGCTTTACAAAATCTGGAAGGAACGGCTGGCGGGGATAAAATAAATAGTTATGCGCCTTGCTCCCAAAAGCGGTGAACTTCGTAATATCCGCCGCGTGGACTATGTCAAAAAGAATGGCAAGGGTCAGACGCGGCTTTGGCAGGTTCACTTTACATTCAAAGATCGCAAACCAATAAGCCAACCCTTTAGTGACAATAAATTTGGAGGAAAAGACCAAGCTCTCTTACTTGCAAAAAGGGTTCGCAATGCTATGGAGGCAGAATTTGCAGCTTCAGAAACAAGATTTGGAACTTTCGGAACTGTTGACTTGAATCCCGACGTTGGCGTTTCGAGGTCGTCAAACAAACGCAAAACGTCAAATGGGATCCGCGTTCATTGGTATTGGCAGGCATTTTGGCCAGGAATTGACAAGCCAGCCATGAATAAAAAATTTTACGACACGAAATGTGGTGGTTCTGAAGCTGCAAAACAATCAGCTGTGGAAGAACGACGACGAGGATTTGAAAAATACTATGAACACCTCGCCCGGAATGCAGTTCCCCGGCTTAAAACGGACAGCGAACGAGCTCCTTATGCCCTTTTTGTGCCGCCAAACAATCTTGATGTTCCTGTCTGGCGATACATGGATTTCACGAAATTTGTTTCATTGCTTGAAAATACAGGGCTTTTCTTTCCAACGGTTTCGAAATTACAAGACCCATTTGAAGGTTCTTTTGCGCGGGGGAATGAAGAACTTCGGCCAATGATTCACAGACATTTCCCGAATCCATACGGACTGGCTCCCGGCGAAGTTGTCCAGCGCATGCGGGATCATGTTGCAGTAAGTTGCTGGCACGCCAATGAACGCGAGTCAGCCGCGATGTGGAAACTTTATTCAAAATCCAACGAGGCGGTTTGTATTCAGAGCACATTTCGAAAGTTATTTGATGCGGTGAGGACTGTTGCACGGGTTGGTGTTGTCCGATATGTGGATTATGAAACGAGTTGGATTCCAGAAAGCAATTCGCTCGCCCCATTCATTTACAAACGACTTTCATTTGAGCACGAGCGCGAAATCCGTGCAATCATTCCACCAAAAGATGTCGCTGCGCTCTTGGCTGGTAAAACGACTCAACTGACTGACGGCGGACATTGGGTTCCGATTGATTTGCCAAATGTCGTAGAGCGGATACTTGTGGCACCCGAAGCTCCAGCTTGGCTAGCGCCTCTTGTCCGTCAAGTCACAGATCGGTACCAATTCAACTCAATTCCAGTTGTCCCTTCGACGCTGGGTGAAGCGCCTTTTTATTAAAATGACAACACTCATTTGCTTCGCGCTAAAAGAAGAAGCCGCGCCGTTTCGGAAAATCGCCGCAGGCAAATCCGGCGTCGCTATTCTCCTCACCGGCATCGGCCGCTGGAACGCCGAAAAATCTGTACGCGATTTTCTGGCCGGTGGGGCGAGCGTCCCCGCGAGCCGTTCGGGAGCTGATTTGCCTGACCAAGCTCGGCTCGTCAGTAGCCTCGCCCCACCAAGTTTGGTGCTCACCTGCGGTTTCGCCGGCGGACTGAATCCGGAATTGAAGCTCGGCGACGTGGTTTTTGAAATCAGTAGGAGTCGAGGTGACGAGACTCAAATTAAGAACGAAAAGCAGTCAGAGACCCCTCACGTCGTCTCCTACGAAAAGCTGGTGGCCGCCGGCGCGAAACCGGCAAAATTTTTCTGCGCCGACCGCATTGCCACCACTGCCGCCGAAAAGAAAAAGCTACGCGACGAAACCGGCGCAGACGCGGTGGAGATGGAGTCGGCGGCGATTCACGCTGTGTGTGCGGAACGCGGAATTCCCTGCGCCACGGTGCGGGTGATTTCCGACACCGCGAATGAAGATTTGCCGCTGGATTTCAATGCGCTTTCCAAGCCGGACAAAAGTCTGGATTACGGCAAATTATTTTGGGCCATTGCCAAATCGCCGAAAAAAGTCAGCGCCCTGACGCAATTACAAAAGCAAACCCGATTTGCCGCCGAACGGCTGGCGGAGGTTTTGGCCAATATAGTCCGGTAGGGACGCGCTGCCGCGCGTCCGGCGGCGCAGCAGCGCCGCCCTACCTTTGAATTGAATTGGTTTCCGCTGGCGGCGCGGGTTTTTCCTTCACCTGCTGGCTGTAGCTGATGAAGGCTGCGCCAATCATGATTAAAATCACGCCAATCCAGCGCACCATCGAGACGTGTTCGCCGAGGAACCAGATGGCCGCGAACGTGGCGAAGACAAAACTCAAGCCGGTCAGCGGCCAGAGGAAACTGATGTCGCTCTTTGACATCAAAATCAGCAGGCAACCGAAAAAAAGCGCCTCGAAAAACATGCCCAGCAGGATTTGCGGATTGGTGGCGCCGGCCTTGCAGACCCGAAGGATTTCGCCGGCGGTGATACCGCTCATGTCGCCGATATGCGTCATGCCTTTTTTCAACAAGACGACTCCGGTGGATTCAAAGGTGAGGCCGACCAGCAAAATCAAAAGCAGTTTAAACATAAATTTTAGACACGAATTTCACGAATTAACACGAATTCAAATCAAATTAGTGAAAATTCGCGCAATGTGCGTCATCCTGTCTTTGTGTATCTGTATTTCACAAATCCTGATAGCGAATTAATCTGATGCCGAGCCTTTCAATTTGTTGCTTCACACGCGGACTGACGAGGGCGTCAAATTCATGCTTAAATTCGTCGAGTGATGGATGCGAGTAAAGTTCCGAATCGCCCGGCGGCAATTCCGGCAACAGTTTCAAGATGTATTCCTCGTCCACGCGCGCGTTTTGCAGCAGGCCGAAGGTGATTTGCGCGTGACGAATGCCGCGTTGCGCCAGCGGCTGGCGCGCCCGACGGGAAAGCCATTCGTAAATCGCCGCGTGCGAAGCGCGGTAAACCCAGTGCCCGCGCGTCATCCGGCGGCTGCGGGAGAGGCAGTCGCACGTGAGCCGCAGGCGTTGGATGCCAAGCAACGTTGCGTCCTCCATCAGAATGCCGAAGACGGTCGGATGCAAATGCAGATGCAGGTGGCCATTGACATGGTCGAGCGGCAAACCCGTGGCGCGGAACTTTGCAAATTGCGCGTGAATCTCCGCGCGCAGTTGTTCACGCAGGCTGCGCTTGAAGAAGTAGCGCATTCCGGCACTTACAGGACGGTTGCTAAATTCACTACGCGCATTGACCAGCCCGGGAATTTTTTCCAGCGGCAGGGCGGATTTGCCGCCCAGCAGCGTCAGGTGCAGGCCGACCCCGAGCTTTGGGCTTTCCCGCGCCAATGCGGCGGCTTCGTCACAGGCAGGTTCATTGACCATCAAACTGGCGCTGGTCAGAATGCCTTCACGGTGGGCGCGGCGAACGGCTTCGTTGATGGAACGCGAGCGGCCAAAATCGTCCGCGTTCACGATCAAGCGTCGGGTTTCAGGGCCAGCCATAAATCGGCGAGGTTGAACCCGTGACGAAGCGAATCCACGAACGAAACACCAGCATGAGCTTATAGTGTTTGCTCAAGCTTGCGGGTGACCGGTCGAAAACTCTGAACTCCTGTTTCTCCAACCGCTCAAGCAGTTTCCAATAGACCGCCCCCATCAATTCAGCGGCGACCATCGAATTTCGATCTTCAGCGGGCAAAGTCTGGCGTGCGCGCCGATAAAACTCTTTTGCTCGCGCGGCGACGGCCTCAGCCAGTTTGTGAAAACGGTCGGAATATCTTGATTGTAAAATCTCGTCCGGCGTGACGCCAAATTTTTTCAAATCGTCGAGCGGCAGATAAATTCTTCCACGTTCGGCATCGGTTTTGATGTCGCGCAAGATGTTCGTCAGTTGGAGCGCCTCGCCCAGATAAACGGCATAATCACGGCACGCCGGATTCCGGTAACCGAAAATTTCGATGCTCAGGAGGCCGACCACCGAGGCGACGCGATAGCAGTAAAGTTCCAGTTGCTCGAAATTTTCATAGCGTTTGACGTCGAAATCCATCTCGCATCCCTTGAGCAGTTCGTCGAATAGCGGAAATAGAAGCCGGTATTCGCGAATGACCGGCTGTAGTTCGCGGTTTACAATGAATTGCGGCGTTTCGCCGGCGCACGCGCGGCGAATGTCAGCGCGCCAGGCGACCAGTTGTTCACGGCGTTTTCCAGCGGGCACGGATTCATTGTCCGCAACGTCATCCACCTCGCGGCAGAAGGCGTAAAGGGCGGACATGGCATCACGTTTGGCGCGCGGCAACAGCAGGAAAGCCAATGCGAGGTTGGAAGCGCTTTTACGGGTGATCACACGGCTGTGCATCACGATCGGGACGTTAGTGTTGGCGTCCGTCGCTCGGAAATCTTTTCATTCCCCCGCAGTGGCGGCAGGCCGCCGATTTGTGCGAGCGTGGGATTAAGCTGGCAATACTCATTGTGCGCATGGCGGCGTCTATGCCGGTGGCGCGCGTTTTTCCGAAAGAAAAAGATCCACACCAACGCCGACAGCGTCACCAAAATGGCGGCGCCCATAACGACTAAAACGCCAGCCCACGCCGATAACATGTCACTCATCATGTTAAGCATATCAGGCTCCAGAGTTTTTGTTCAGGGGGCGGCGGGCAATTCACCCGACGCGCCGTCCCCAAGGTTCAGGTTCAGCCGCTGCATTCGATAACGGAGCGAATGACGGGTAAGCTTAAGCTGTTCGGCGGCTTGTGTCAGGTTAAAACCACTCTGTTCCAAAGCGCCGGTGATCAACTCCCGTTCGATTCGAGCCAGGGCGTCATCGAGCGACTCGCCGGCCGCCGGATGAATCGCCGTGGCTTTTTGCAAACGGGCTTCCATCTGAAAATCCGGCAGGCTGGCCGGGCGTATCTCGTCCGCCACCTCCAAAATCAGCGCCCGCTCAATCACATTACGCAATTCACGCACATTGCCGGGCCAGTGGTGCGAAAGCAATTTCTGCCGCGCGGGCGGGGCGATGCCTCGAACATTTTTGTTCATCGCCACGCGGAATATTTTTAAAAAATGTTCCGCCAACAATAAAATATCTTCGCCCCGTTCCCGCAGCGGCGGCAGGCGAAATTGCACAACGTTCAGCCGATGAAACAAATCCTCACGGAATTGTTCCGCGGCAATGGCTTGGACAATGTCGCGGTTGGTGGCGGCGATCAAACGCACGTTGACGCGCAATTCCTGGGTGCCGCCAACGCGTACAAAGGTGCCGTCTTCCAGAAACCGCAACAGCTTGGCCTGGAGCGGCTTGCTCATGTCCGCGATTTCGTCGAGGAAAATCGTGCCGCCATTGGCTTCTTCCACGCGGCCGGGTTTTTGCCTTGTGGCGCCGGTGAATGCGCCCTTTTCATGACCGAACAATTCACTTTCGAGCAGGGTCTCGGGGATGGCGGCGCAGTTGATGCGGATGTAGTGCGCGTCGCGCCGCGAACTCAGACCGTGCAGGGCGCCCGCGACCAGTTCCTTGCCGGTGCCGCTTTCGCCCAGAACGAGCACGCGCGTGTCGGTGGGCGCGACAGTCTGAATCAATTTTCGCAATTCGCGCATCTTCGGTGATTCCCCGATAATCTGGTCGAGACCGAAAACTTCGCCAGCGCGCAGGCGCAACGCCGCATTTTCCCGCAGAAGCCGCAGACGTTCGGCACAGCGCGAGACGGCGTGAAGCAATTCTTCGGGCGCGAATGGTTTGGCGAGGTAATCCATCGCGCCGGCCTTGATGGCTTCGACGGCGAGCTTGGGTGTTGCGTAAGCCGTGAGCATGAGGACCGGCAATTCGGGCCATTGCTGGCGGATTTTGGCCAGAAAATCGTAGCCGCTCATACCCCCAAGGCGCGCGTCGGTGATCACCATGAAAAACTCCTCGCGCCCAAGCAATTCCAGTCCCTCCTCCGCGGATTCGACCGCCCGCGCAACGTAGCCCTCATCCCCCAGCACCGTTTGCAACGACCGGCGCATGTTTTTCTCGTCGTCCACGACCAGGACAGGTGGCAGGGAAGCACTCATTTCCCAAGCTTGATTAGCGTCTTTGCGGGAAAGGTTAAAATAAAGGCTGTTCCTTTTCCAAGCTCGGATTTGACGCGCACGGTCCCGCCATAAAGTTCAACATTATGTTTGACGATGGCCAGCCCAAGACCGGTGCCCCGCTCCTTGGTCGTATAATACGCTTCGAAGATGCGTTCGATTTTGTCGGGTGGAATGCCGGGACCATCGTCGCGCACGGTAATTTCCACCGAATGATCGCGATGATGGTCGGCGGCGATGTAAACATTTCCATTTTGACCCACCACCTCACGCGCGTTTTTCAGCAGATTTAGAATAGTTTCGGACAAATGCTGCCGCTGCATCAATAGCGGAGGAAAGGTCTGGCCGAATTCGCGGTGAACCCGGATGTCCGACGGCACGGCGGATGGAAAAACCTGCGCGACAGCGCGGTCAAGTTCTTCGACCACGCTCAATTTCTCGACGCGACCCTCGGTCAGTTGCGCGTAACCCATGATCTGGGTGACAATCCGGTCGGCCCGCGAAACTTCTTCCTGAATCATTTCGATTTGTTGTGCCGCCTCGATTTTGCCATCGCGCAGGGCGCGTTGGAGCGAGAACGCGGCGTTGTTGATGATGGCGAGCGGATTCTTGATTTGATGGGCGAATTCGGCGGCGAGCCTTCCGGCGGAATGCAACTGGCCTTCGCGCGTGGCAAATTCTTCGGCTTCCTCGGCTGCCAGCCGCTGCCGTTCGAGCAGCACTTGCGCACCGTAACAGGAAAAGGCCGTCAGCCACAAGACCACCAGCCGCAGCACAAACGGTTGTCCCAAATCTTCGTGTGGCATCAAATGCAATACGCGTAACGTGCCCGGATCAAGATTTTTTAATACGGAAACGTCCAACACGCCCACCAGGATGTAGCAAAGACTCATGGCAAAATTCAGGATAAGCTGCGAAACACCCGGTGGCACGCTCACCGCGTTCCGAACGACCAAACCCACAAACAGCCAGAATAAAATGCTGTCCAGGCCACCGGTCAACAGCGCCATGCCCGCAAGAAAAAGCCCGTCCACCAGGCTGCTGGTGACCACGGTCCATTGTGCTATAGCCAGCGGCCATCGTCCCGGATTCAGCATCAACAGGGCAAAAGCAGCGTTGGCCAGCACATAAAACCAGAAAAGGTATTGCACCGTTTCGACGGCGATGTCCAACATGCTCGATGCCAAACCGAACCACGGCGTGGAAACAAAGGAATAAAGGATCATCCCAATGACAAACACCTTGATCGGCAACATGATGTCCCGCTCCATGACTTCGATGCGGCGAAGCAAACGCGGCGCATCCGGGGCGGGTATTTCCATCAACGCAAGCACCCGTTTCAGCCATTGCCGATGGCTCGGTTTCATAAATTTAATTCGTTGAGGTGTTGAATCGCCAAAGCGTTAAAATGGAAAGCTAATTTGAAATTTTTCCGCTTCAGCGGTTCAATACCTTAACGTTTCAACGCCCGTGCCGCGATTTTTTCCACCGGCCATAAACGGCCAATGCCTTCATAACCGCAGGAAAGCATCCCCTCATCCGGCCCGATGAACTCCACGCCGCGCGCCTTGAGAACCGCTGCATTTTCCTGCGTGGCCGGGTGCAGCCACATCTTGCCGTTCATCGCCGGGGCGATCAGAATTTTTGCCTTCGGATTCAAAGCCAGCGCGACACAGGTCAACGCATCATCCGCAATGCCGTGCGCCAGTTTTGCCATCACGTTGGCTGTCGCCGGTGCAATCAACAAAAGGTCGGCTTCATCCGCGAGCCGGATGTGTGTGGGTTTCCAGCCCTCCTCTTCGTCGTATAGATCGGTCACGACCGGCTGGCGCGTGAGCACCTTGAACGGCAGCGGCGTGATGAAGCGCTGTGCGTCGGCGGTCATCACCACGCGTACCTGGCATTTCTGTTTGGTCAACAGGCTCGCCAAATCCGCCGCCTTGTGCGCGGCAATCGAGCCGGTCACACCCAGAACGATGTTTCGTGAAACGCTCATGTCTTGAATCTGACTCCAAATCCACAATCTGCAATCGCAAACCGTCGGCATCTAAAATGCCGGGGCGGGCGCCCGCGCCACGCGCAGTTTCTCCGCCTCAATAATCGCCAGCATCCGCCGCCGATCCTCCGGAATCGTCGAACTGATCAAAAGGTAATCGAAATGTTTCCAGTGTGCGATTTCCTGCCGTGCCAGCCCGAGGCGTTTCTGAATCTCCGCCGGCGCGTCGGCGTTGCGTTTATTCAAACGTTCCGCCAGCACGGCGACGGACGGCGGCGTCAGAAAGACCGTCACGAGCGCTTGTTTCAATTCCGGCTCGGCCTGCGCGCAATTGCGAATCGTCGCCGCGCCTTGCACGTCCACGTTAAGCAACACGTCCCGGCCCGCCCGCAATTTATCCAATACTTCGGAACGCAACGTGCCGTAACTCCGGCCAAACACCGTCGCGTGTTCGATGAAAGCCCCCGCTTGAACATGCTTTTGAAACTCCGCCGCGGCAAGGAAATGATAATCCACGCCGTTCTTCTCGCCCGGCCGCGGCGGGCGGGTGGTGCAGGTAATCGCACGGGTCAGGCCAGGGCGTGCCGCCAGCAACTGCTGGGACAAGGTTGTCTTGCCGCCCCCGGAAGGCGCGGAAATCAAAATCAGCAGCGGCGCAGATTTTTTTTGCGCGGGTGACTTTGAATTTGGGACATTGGGCTCTCGGTTTTTCACTCGACGTTCTGCGCCTGTTCGCGGAATTTTTCCAGCTCCGCCTTGAGCGTGACCACTTCGCGCGAGATGACCGCGTCATTGGCCTTGGAGCCGATGGTGTTGACTTCGCGGTTCATCTCCTGCGCCAGAAAATCCAGCGTGCGCCCGACCGGCTCCTTCGATTTCTGACAATCCTCGAATTGCTGGAAATGGCTTTGCAGCCGCGTCAGCTCCTCGGAAATATCCGAGCGGTCGGCGAACAAAACTACTTCCCGCAACAGCCGTTCGTCATCCGGCGCCGGCAATTCCAGCCCGGCGCTCCGGATTCGCTCGACGAGTTGCTGGCGGTAATTTTCCGCCGTCATCGGCGCTTGTTTCTGAATTTTCCCGACGGCCTTTCGCATGATGGCGATGCGCACGGCCAGATCCTGTGCCAGGTGCGCGCCCTCGCGTTCGCGCATTTTCATCAGTGCGGCGAGCGCCTGCTTTAGCGCCTTTTCAATAACCGGCCAGATTTTTCCGGCTTCCACCAGTTCCTCGTCCGTTTGCAGGACGCCCGGCGCACGAATCAATTGGTCCAACGTCACTTCACCGCCCAGCTTGAGTTGTTTGGCGAGGCGGTTGAGTTCCGCCACGTAAGCCCTGGCCAGCGGCAAATTTATGTGCATGCGCGCGGATAATTGGCCCGCGCCCGCGTGAACCGAAATCCGCGCCACCACGCGGCCCCGCGCGATTTTGGCGTTGATGGCGTCGCGAATGGGCGCTTCCAGCATCTCCAGTTCCCGCGGCAGGTTCAGGGAAATCTCGGATTGCCGGCGGTTCACCGCGCTCAACTCGACGGCGATTTTGAAGCCGTTTTGGGCGCAGCCGCCGCGACCGTAACCCGTCATGGATTTCATTGTCCCCCATGATGCGACAATCCCCGGCCGCACGCGAATAAATTTTCAAAACGATCAATCGGCGCAAATGATACCGGGCAAGCTAAATGTGGCCGGGAAATGGACGCCAAAACAAAAAAGCTGGCGCCATCGGGCCGCGCCAGCTTCAGGAAAATTCCGTGCGGGAAAACGACGGCGGTTTCTTAATGAATGGCCAGGGCGTCGTTGATTTGATTGATGGCTCCGGTGATGTGTTTGCTGATGCGCTTTTGCGCTTTGACTTCGGACGCATCGAGCACTTTTTCCAGCAGTCCCCGCGCTTCACGCAACCTGTCATCCGAAAGGGCTTGCGGCTTGTGTCCTTTGGCGTCGCTGCGGACATCCATGCCCAGCAATTTGGCGGCGGCCTCAACTTCATGCATGGCCTTCACGCGATGACCTTTGTAATCCCTGTCGCCGGTGGCCAGAATCAAGTAGGCTCGGGTCAGCGATTTTGCCTCCGAGAAATTGTTCATCGCCACGGTTTGAAATTGGTTTTGGCCGGTGACGGACTCGCTCAACGGCTGCGGCGTGACTGCGTGGAGATTGACACCGCAGGTTAGGACGGCGGCTAAAACCACGAATTTCACGGTCATTTTTAAATATTTTGTATTCATAGTGTCATAATTGACGGAGCGGGAGTGTGTGGAGTTACAAGCCAAAGTCAATGGCGGAATGCTGGACACCGATGAACACGGATTGCGCGATGGTGCCGGGGGAAAAGCGGCAGAGGGCTGCCGCAGTCCAAAACCTGGCGGAAATTTGGAGCGGCCCGGCGAACGCGAAGCGTCTTGGAGCGCCAGCCCTCTGGCGCTTTGGAACGGGGCAATGCTGCTGTACTTGTTTTGGTTTATTGATGTAGCGTCGGCGCTGTGCGCCGATTCATTCGAGCCACAGGCTCGACGCTACAACTTTTGTGGTGGGCTGGTGCTGGTGTGTTAAAATTGTAGGAGACGACGTGAGGAGTCTCTGATTAAAACGAGTCTCGTGACCTCGACTCCCGCGCGATCAACCGCACAATTTCAAAAATTCGCCTTCATCCAAAATCTTCACGCCCAGTTCCTGCGCCTTGGTGAGCTTTGAACCGGCTTCGGCACCGGCGAGAACAAAATCCGTTTTCTTGCTCACGCTGCCGGTTACTTTGCCGCCGAGGGATTCAATTTTTGCCTTGGCCTCGTCCCGCGTCATCGTGGGCAGCGTGCCGGTGAGCACAAATGTCTTGCCGGCAAAAATTCCCAAGGTTGATGCCGCAGTTTTGACGACTTCGGCTTCCGGTTTGATTTTTAATTCGTGAATCCGGGCGAGGACTTTTCTCCCGGCGGGCGACGCGAAATAGTCCAGCACACTGGCTGCCGCCACCGGGCCGACTTCCACCAGTTTCGCTTTCAATCCGCCCGTTTCCAACCGTGATTCAATTTCGGCACCCTCCGCCTTGAGTTCCGCATCACGCTTCTCCCGTTTCGCTTTCTCGGTTTCGTTCTTCGGCGGATTTTTGCGCGAGCGCGGGCTGATTTCGGCGCGTTCGCTTTCCTTCGCGCCAAGGTCGCGGATGTCGCGCAGGACTTCGGAATGGGCCAATGCTTCCAGCGAATCGTGTGTGGCGGCGAGTTGTTTGGCGGTGGCTTCACCCACGTCGGCAATCGCCAGCGCCTGAATCCAGCGGGACAGCGGCGCGGTTTTGGCGCGCTGGAGTGCCTCCAGAACCTTGGTCGCATTTTTCTCGCCGAACACGCGCGGCTCGTCGTCCGTGCCAAGATTCAGTTTGGCGAGTTGTTCCAGTTTCAAATCGAACAAATCGAGCGGTTCCTTGACGAGGCCGCGTTCAACGAGTTTTTCGGCGACGATGCCGCCGAGCGATTCAATGTCGAGCGCCTTCCGGTGGGCAAAATACTCGACGCGCCGCGTAAGCTGGGCCGGGCAGCCGGCGATGTTCTGACAGCGCCAGGCGACTTCTTCATCGTCGGTAGAGACGCGCTGCTGCGCGTCCTGGCCGAGCGGCAGCTCGGCTCTACCGGATTTCAATTTTTCCTTCGCAATCGGCCCACCGCACGCGGGGCATTTGCCGCCGACGTGTTTGAACAAATCAAATTCCTTCGCGCCGGGCGGGCGTTTGGTCTTCACCACCTCGAAAATTTCCGGGATGACCATGCCGGCCTTGCGGATGACCACGGTATCGCCGATGCGGATGTCTTTGCGGCGGATTTCGTCCTCGTTATGGAGCGTCGCGCGCGAAATCGTCGAGCCTTGCACAAAAACCGGTTCCAGTTCGGCCACGGGCGTGAGCACGCCGGTGCGCCCGACCTGCACGGTGATGGCCTTGAGGACGGTTTCGGCGGGCGTGATCCAGGGCACGGGTTTGTGGACGATGGCCCAGCCCGGCGCGCGGGCGCGGCCGGGAATGCGCGCCCAGTCGGCGAGCGTGTTCACCTTGAGCACAATGCCGTCAATTTCGTAGGGCAACTGCCGGCGCAGGTCTTTATCCTCATCGTAGTGCGCGACGACTTTCTCTCGATAAACCTTCAACACTTCGTCAATACCATTGCAAACCCACCAAAGTTTTTGCGTGGGCAGACCAAATTTGGCAAGTCTTTCGAGCATTTCGGAATGTTTCTTGAACTCAACGCCTTCAACCGCGCCGACCGCGTAAAACACGGCGCGAATCGGCCGTTGCGCCACGAGCTTTGGATCCAGTTGTTTGAGGGTTCCAGCGGTGGCGTTGCGGGCATTCGGAAACGGCTTTTCGCCGGCAGCGGACAACCTCGCATTGATGGCCTCGAATTCCTTCATCGGCATGTAAGCTTCGCCGCGTACTTCAAGCAGCGTCGGCGGATTTTTCAGATTCAATTCCAACGGAATCGCGCGGACAGTTTTGAGATTGGCAGTGATGTCGTCGCCTTCCGCGCCGTCACCGCGCGTGACGCCCAGCGTGAGTTTGCCGTGACGATAATGGACGCCGATGGACACACCGTCCACCTTCGGCTCCATGATGTATTCCACGTTGTCACGTCCGAGATGCTTGCGAACCGTCGCGTCCCAAGCTCCAAGCCCGGCCAGGGTGTTTTCGTCCTGGGCGAGGTTGCGTTTGTCGCGGTTGGGTTCCTCGGCGCTCGCCGGATGTTCGGCAGCCTCCACCTTGTCGAGCGAAAGCATCGGCACGAGATGCCTGACGCGGGCAAACTTTTCGCTCGGCGCACCGCCGACGCGTTGGGTGGGCGATTTGGGCGTGACAAGGTAGGGAAATTTTTTCTCCAGTTCCTGTAGTTCCTTGAAAAGCAGGTCGTATTCGCGGTCGGTGACAAGCTGCCGGCCCTCGACGTAATAGGCGTGGTCATGCCGGCGGATTTCCTCGACGAGCTGGGCGTGAAGGACTTTGGCTTCGCGGAGCGTCATCGCCGGAATTCTGCAACGAAGCCGCGCCTTAAGGACAGTTTTTTCGTAAGGCTGCGCGCAGCCTGGTCAGGCCAAAAATTCGTTTCGAAGCCAGCCCGCCGGTGAACCGCCCCCGGTCAAATCAGCGGGTAAATCAGCCCCGCGACGCACAGGAGGAAACAGAGGAGAATTACGGCAATAACTGTGCGGTCGAGCGGGCCGAACCTCGGCTCTTCGGAACGATTGGCAGGAACGATGGCGGTGCGTACGACATTACCGCTTTCGCTCGCGCTGTAAGCGATCTTAGTCATGGCCGGTTTTCCAGCATAGCGCGAGCCATGTTGGGCCAACGGGGTGAAAGTCAAAAGTTGAACTCAAAGACCCGGTTTGGAACGAAAAGCGTCCTGAGTTTTGACAATAAAAGCCCGCGCGGGCGCGTGAATTTCACGCTCTGTCCAAAGTCCAAAACCGGCGCGTACCAACGGGACAATGCCTTGGGAAATTTCTGCACAACAAGCGCAGCGGCTTTCGGCAGAAAGCCGCACTCTTCAGTTTTTGGAGTTTGCGGCGTTCTGCCGGGATGCTGCTGCGGGCAGCAGTTGGGAAAAACCTTTTTGACCCGGCGCGGGCGCGGTTCTACGCTGGGCTTATGCGTGAAAATCTGGCAAAGGCGTTTGGGCTGGCAAACATGCAGATATTTCGCCGGGCGCAATTGCCGAAAGCCTACACGGATCTTCTGGGCCGGAAGCTGTTCCTGTTTTTACTTACGTTGCATGGGCTGGCGGCGTTTGCGCTGATCACGCTGGGCGTCATTTTGCGGAAGTCCCGGACGGCCCGGAACGTAATTGGGCCGCGCATCCGGCAGGAAATCGCGCGCGCGGGAGTGGCGTTGTTGCCGATGTTTTTGTTCGTGGCGCTGGCATTGGGATTTCTTGTCATTGGGCAGACGATTTCGGCTTTGGCGCAAGTCGGAGCGACCGAATATCTCGGCTCGACAATGGTGATTGTCGTGGTGCGCGAGCTGGGGCCGTTGCTGGCGGCCATGCTGGTGCTGGGGCGCGTGGGCACGGCGCACGTGATTGAACTGGGCACGGCGCGGGCGCTGGGCGAGGTCGAGGCGCTGGAAGCGCTGGGCATTGACCCGGTGCATTACCTGATTGTGCCGCGGGTCATCGGGATGGCCGTGGGGGTTTTTTCGCTGACGGTCTATTTAATCATCGGCGCGCTGGCGAGCGGCTATCTGTTTGCGTTTTTGCAGGACGTGCCGCTGACGCCCGGCGATTATTTCCGGCAACTGGCCGGCGCGCTGGGCGGGCTGGATTTTGCGTTGCTGGCGTTGAAAACCATCGCCTTCGGATTTTTCATTGCCATCGTGACGTGTTATCATGGACTGGCGCAGCCGCTGCGGTTGGAGGACGTTTCACGCGTCGCGGTGCGCGCGGTGTCGCAAGGCGTCATCGTGTGTGTGTTGATTGATGCGCTGTTTATCGTTGTTTACCTGCTGACATGATTTTAATAATTGTTTAAAACCCTTTGGAAACAAGTATATGGAAGATGCTACATCGCCGGACTGTAAACAAAATCAATTACAGCAGTTACCCACTAATCCAAAGGTTTGGTTTTTTAAGAACATTTTCCATCACCCAAATTTTAATGTGATAGCGGGATTATTTGGTATCGCTGGTACAATACTAGCCGTCTATTTTTGGCATGAGTCCATAAAGGAACCAAACCTTACATATTACATTAGTCCCACGCGCACACCGATTGTTCAAAAAGGGTCTTTGGATAATTTTTCCGTTACGTTTCAAGGAGCCCAAGTGACGGGTGATTTGTCATCCGCACAGATTCAGATATGGAATCAAGGCAAAGCGCCAATTCGTAAAGAAGATATTTTGAAATCAGTTTCGATAAAAATGTCCGATGGCGAACCAATCTATCAGATAACTGCAAAGCCTTCTAGGGATGTCATTGGCTTTCATCTAGTAACCACAACAAATGGCCCAGCAAACTCGTTTAAAATGGACTGGGACATTCTTGAACAAAATGACGGTGTTCAACTCCAACTCATTTATGGAGGTGGGGTTAATGTACCGTTGATCGTTGACGGTGTTATAGTAGGGCAAAAGGAACTGACTCAATACAAAGTTGAAAATGGTGTAGCAGTTAATGCGCCTTTGGATAGAAAGATTCTTGCCACTTTTTGTTACGTATTGTTAATGTTCGCCCTAGTTGGTGCTATTGCTTATTTCATGACCGTTACCAAACAAAGAGCTAAAATTAGTGTTTCAGCGTTGATAGCTCTTGGTGTTTTACTTCTCCTGCTAATTCTTACTGGGTTTTCAGAACGCCTGATAAATACATTTATTGTGACGACCACAAAACCACCATTTGGATTCTGATTCAGCGCACGGCGTGTCTAAGTATTTACTTATACGATCCTGTTGACATGAGCGGAAACCAAAACTTTCCAGTAATTGAAATGCGCAATGTGAGCGTCGGCGCCTTGCGCGACATCAGTTTTATTGTGCTGGAAGATTTGAACTGGTCGGTGGCGCCGGGTGAATTTTGGACCGTTGCCGGACCGCAACATTCGGGCAAGAGTGATTTTTTGATGATGACCGCCGGCTTGATGGCGCCGGTCAAGGGTGTTTGCAAACTGTTCGGAACGGAAACGCAGGCGCTCGACGAGACCAAACTGACGGAACGGTTGCGCGTGGGATTTGTTTTCGAAGGCGGACTGTTGTTCAGTCATCTCACCATCCGGGAGAATACGGCCTTGCCGTTGCGCTATCACCGGGATTTGACGGCGGCGGCGGCACGCGAAGTGGAGGCGTTACTGGAACTGCTCGAACTGACGCCGCTGGCCGACATTACGCCGCCGAACATTAGCGACAACTGGCGCCAGCGCGCGGCCCTGGCACGGGCGCTGGTGCTCAAGCCGGAGGTGTTGCTGTTGGACAATCCGCTGAACCGGCTCGGCACGCGGCATTTGCATTGGTGGCTGCGGTTCCTCGATCAACTGTGGCGCGGACACGCCTGGTGCGGCGGCCGGCCGATGACCCTGGTTGTGACGACGGATGATTTGCGTCCCTGGCAAAACGGGAATCGCAAATTTGCGCTGTTGCGCGACAAAAAATTTATTCCGGCCGGTTCCTGGAACGAAGTTGTGTCGGCGGACGACGCTGTGTTAAAAGAATTGCTTGCCGCTCCATTGGAAACAATCATCTGACGAAACCGAATCATGGCCTTGCAAGACCTGACCCCGCAATTGCGCACGCGCCTGAGCCGCATGGAACGCGCCGTCGGCTGGTTTGTGTTTGTGGCAGCGGTGCTGCTGCTGTTCGGCTTCGGCTATTATATTTACCACACGGCGGAGCGCAAAGGCTGGTTCGTCATCAAAGCGCCGTTTCACACTTACCTCCAAAGCTCGGCCGGCTTGAACGTGGGCGATCCGGTGTATATGATGGGATTTCCCGTTGGACAAATCACGAGCATTACTCCGCAAAAACCGTATGAACCGCATAATGTCCGGGTTGACTTTGTAGTCCGCGATAATTATTTCCGTTATCTCTGGACTGGAGGCTCGTATTTAAAGGTGAACGCGGCGGATTTTCTCGGCAAACGGCAGCTCGAAGTCACGCGCGGGACAAACGGCTATGAACTGGTGGTCACGCAGCCGGTCTCCGTGAATACCATTGACGAACTCAAGCAGTTGGTGACGGAAGAGCCGGGCCAATGGCAGCTTGCGCAGGATGTCTTCGGCAAAAATTCCAACATCGTCTTCCACGCTTATGACAAATTGACTGAATCGAATCTGGAATTCATTGCGGCGATGGGAACGAATACCCTTTATGCCTACAACAACACCGTCAACCGCAAACGCATCGTCGCGTCGTGGGACGGACGGTATCATCACTACAAGATTTTCAAGCCCGGCGATGACACCGCTTGGATACACGCCGTGGAAACGCCGCCCGTTTCCGACCAGTTACAGGCGATGGTTTTGCAGGTGCAGTCGGCGCTGCCGAACGTCCTCGCGCTCACGAACAAAATCGCCGCCGTGCTGGACAACACCGCAAGCGCCACATCCAATCTCAATGTCGCCGCCATGGAAGCGCGGCCGCTATTGACGAATTTTGCCGTTCTCAGTGAACAGTTGCGCGGGCCCGGCGGACTGGGCGTGTGGATGTTGGGCACGAACGGCGACCAGCGTACTCAATCCGTGGTGGCCAACGTGGACACCAATCTGATTCTGCTGTCCCTCACGCTGGACCATCTTGCCGGCATCACCAGCAACCTGAATGCGCAGGTGCAGTCGAACACGAACATGTTGGGCGGCCTTTCCAAAACGGTTGCCGATGCCGATGATTTCGTTCAGGGGTTGAAACGATTCTGGCTCTTCCGTTCCACGTTCAAGAACGAAGCGGAAACAAAAACCAACACGCCGCCGCCCGATTTGCTTCCCCCGCGAATGCGGCGATAACATTGAACACGAAGGCAAAATTGGGGAGCATACCCGCCCCGGGTGTAGCCGGACGCGCCTCGCGTCCAGTCATTTTGCGCACGATGCTGACAAGAAATTTCGGAATCTGGTGATCCGTTCGGGGTTTTCCGCGAAGGCGCGTGCGCTCCCCCATCTCAACGGGTTAAGCCGGCTGGCCCAAAAACCGGCGCAGGCGCTCGAGCATCGTCGAGGCAAAGCGTTCGTAGGGCATGAGCACGCGGCCGTGGATTTTGATCTCATCAATGGCCGCCAGCGTCATGGAGAAATCCAGATCGTGAAACGCGCGGCCGTGCTTGACCCGGCGCAGCCAGCGGCTCAAATCAACAATCTCCTCGATTTCATCCTTCTGGCCGGGGTGAAACGACACCCGCCATTCGTCGCGGCGTAAAAAACCGTCGGCTTCGCCTTTGATTTCAAACCACGGATCACACAACAGAACGCAAATGGATTTGCCCAGCGTTTCGCCCAGCCGGTAAAAAACAATGCGCTTGTCGCTCTCGCAAAAATGGTCGAACGCGATGTCCAAGGCGTCTTCGGGCGGCGGCGCGAATTTGGTTTGAAAACCGAGATGAAAACCGCCCTGCGCGGCGCGCGATCGTTCGAAGCAAAGATTTTCCTCGAAAACCCAGCGCAAATCGGTGCTCAAACCGCGCGCGGCCAGCAGTTGTTTCCAAGCGTCCAGCGCCTCGTTCAGCGCCGGACGATTAAATGACGTCGGTGAACTCATGGTCTTGTAAGTCTATCACTGATTTTGGCGAAACCAATCCACAAATTGCGGAATCCCCTCCTCGATTTTAACGCGCGGATTGTAGCCCAGCAGCGTCCGCGCCTTCGAAATGTCCGCGAAGGTGCGGGGCACGTCGCCCGGTTGCGCGGGTTGGCGGTCAATAATGGCTTTTTTGCCGAAAGCGGTTTCGAGCAATTCGATGAGCCGGTTTAGCTTCACGGTCTGCGATTCGCCGAGATTGAAGATTTCGTAACTGAATTTCTTTTGCGTGCAGGCGATGACGCCGTCCACGATGTCGCTGATGTAGGTGTAATCGCGCTCCGTCGAGCCGTCGCCGTAAACCGGGATTGGCTTGCCCGCGTAAATGAGTTTGGCGAATTTGTGAATCGCCAGGTCCGGCCGCTGCCGCGGGCCATAGACCGTGAAGAACCGCAGCATCGCCACGTCCATGCCATAGACGTAGTGATAGACGTGGCCGAGGGCCTCGCAGGCTAGCTTGCTGGCGGCGTAAGGCGAAATGACTGAGAACACCGGGTCGCTTTCTGAAAACGGCACCTTGGTGTTCACGCCGTAAACCGAGGAGGAAGAAGCCAGCAGGGCCTTTTTCACCCCATGCCGCCGCGCCGCTTCCAATATATTGACCGTGCCTTCGACGTTGACCTGTTGGAAAAATTCCGGCTCATCCAGGCTGGGCCGGACTCCGGCGCGGGCCGCCAGATGGATGACTTGATCAAACTGGACCTGCCCAAACAAATTTTCCAAGGCCCGGATGTCCGACAAATTTTTGGAAACAAAGGTGAACGGTTTGCCCAGCGCCGAGATTTCCTTGAGGTTTTTTTCCTTGATGGCCGGGCTGTAAAACGAGTTGAGGTCATCCAAGGCCCAGACCGCGTGGCCGTCGCGCAGCAACCGCTCGCAAACGTGCGACCCGATGAAGCCCGCTCCGCCAGTGACCAGAAAGTTCATGGCCGAACGCTAACAGTCAAAGAGTGAGCTGTCGAGTGCTTGGAATCGAACCACTGGCTCGGAAGCTGCATCCATTGTTTGCCGATGATTCCCTGGTTGTTCGAACTGAAGCTCATCTCCGCAAACTGAATATCGAACGTACATCCACCGGCGGTTTGTCGGCCATGAGATGCATGGCAATAATCTCGGAGTTTGTTACCAACGCGATGACAGCGAGCGTGATGATTGCCCAACTGCCTGCGTCGAACGCCAGCAGCGCGATGAGGCAGACGAGGAGGCAAAGGCCGTAGAATTTTGCGAGCCAGGAATGCGTGGCCGGGTATTTCCTGAATTTTGCCATGCCTATGGAGACAACGGCCACCTCGGTAATCAGCATAACCGCAACCGCCCAGAGGTTCCGGACGACAACCGTGTGACATAATTGCCACAGCGCGCCAAGGATGAACAGGTAATAGAGCACGTCCGTAATGCTGTCATAACGGCGCAAAGTCGGAGTGGCCACGCCAAACCGGCGCGCAAGGATGCCATCAAAGATGTCCGAGAAAGTGCCAACCACGAGTATCGGCAGAAACACAAACCGCGCTACGCCCGCCAGTGCGCAGCCCAGCGCGATCGGACCGAGCAACAGCCGTAACGTAGTCAGGGCAAATGGGACGTGCCGTTTCAAATGAATGACAAATATAAAATAGTTAACAATTCGTCGTCGGATTGAATACAGATTAAAACTCACCTGGTTGCGCAGCCGCCTGGCACGATTTCACAACCCGTTCAACACACCAGTCAATTGCCGCGGCCGGCCGAAGGTCCAATTCCCCTTCTGGCTGCTTCGGCGAGGCAACCCTGCCTGACGGCCAAGAATCTCAACGCCTCCCGAAAATCCGCCGGCAGCGGCGCTTCAAAGCTCAAGGATTCCCCGGTTCGCGGGTAAACAAAGGAAAGCTCGCGCGCATGCAGCATCACGCGCGGCGCCTGGTAGCCGGTCAATTCCACGAGCTTTTTGTTTTGCCGCGCGCCGTAGGTTTCGTCGCCGGCGAGCGGATGGCCGAGAAACTGGAAATGGACGCGGATCTGATGCGTGCGGCCCGTGTGCAATTGCGCCTCGACATACGTGGCGGAATTCAATCGTTCGAGCACGCGCCAGCCCGTGTGCGCCGCGCGGCCGGAAGGGTCGTCGCGCACCGCCATGCGTTTGCGGTGCGATGGATGCCGGGCGATGGCGGCGCGGACTTCGCCGGATTCACGCGCGAGTTCGCCGCACACGATGGCGTGGTAAATTTTTTTGACCTTCCGCCCGGCAAACTGCGCGGAAAGCGCAATATGCGTTTCATCGTTTTTAGCGACGACCAGGCAGCCGCTGGTTTCCTTGTCGAGCCGGTGCACGATGCCCGGGCGCGCGACGCCGCCGATGCCGCTGAGTTCGCCGCCACAATGGTGCAACAGCGCGTTGACGAGTGTGTGTTCCTCGTGTCCAGCGGCGGGATGCACCACCAGGCCGGCGGGTTTGTTCAACACCAGCAGCGACTGGTCTTCAAAAAGAATATCGAGCGGAATTTCCTCCGGCTGCGCGGCGGCGGGCCGGGGTTCTGGCCAGTGAATTTCAACGGTTTCACCGGCGCGCGGAGAATGCGTGGGCTTGGTGGGTTGGCCATTGACGCGAACATGGCCTTGTTCAATCAACCGTTTCAAAGCCACCCGCGAAGCGGCGGGGAATTTCCGGCGCAGAAACGCGTCCAGCCGCTCGGCCGGAAGCGATTTCTCCACGATAAAATTTTCCGTACGGGCGGTCACGGCAACGTTTCCGCGGTTTTCTTCGGCGCGTGCTCGGTTTTCCAGGTGATGAGAAAAATCAGCGCCACGCCGGTGCAAATGGCGCTGTCGGCAACGTTGAACGCGGGAAACCCGATTTCACCGCCGCCGCGTTGTTGCAGATAAAAATAGATGAAATCAATGACCTCGTGGCGTCCCGGCAGGAGACGATCCGTGAGGTTTCCGGCAATGCCGCCAAAGATCAACCCGAACGCGATCTGGCCGGGCAATGTGCCTGAGTTGAAATGATGCCGCGTGAGAAAGAGCGCGACCAGCGCGAGCAGCGCGACGAGCGCCAGCGCGTTGTTGTTGCCGCGAAACAGGCTCCAGGCCGCGCCGGTGTTGCCCCAATGAACAAACTTGAAAAAGCCATTAACGACGATTCGTTCGTGGTAGGGCGGCAACAGGCGCAACACCAGCCATTTGGTGAGCTGATCGAACCCGAGGACGGCCAGCGCGACAATGGCAATGCGTTGATTCGACTTGTGAAAAATGGATTCGGCAGCGGACATTCCAGTCCAAAGTCCAAAGTCCAAAGTCCAAAGTCAAGCCAGCCGGCTTCGCATTTTGGACTTTAGACTTTGGACTTCGGACTTTAGACTCTGGTTCATGGCGTTGGCGCGCATTCTGGTGGACGGCTACAGCCTGTTGCACAACTGGCCGGAACTCGCTCCGGGCCAGCCGCGGCATTCGGCTCGCGCCCGTGATGAGCTGGTTTACGTCTTGACGCGCTATCACGACGCCACCGGGGAACCGATTACAATTTTTTTTGATGGCGCGGGCGCGCCGCCCAACGTCCCGGCGAACCAATCAGAGCTGACGGTGGAGGTTTTGTTTTCACGCGCGGGCCAGACCGCCGATCAAATGATTGAGCGCGCGGCGCATCGGTTCCAGGCCTATGGCGACGTGCTCGCGGTGACGGATGATCGCGCCGAACGTGATACGGTGTCGGGGATGGGCGGCATGACGGCGAGTTGCGCCAATTTCATTCGCATGGTTGAAAGCGCCCTTACTGAGTTGCAGGATGAATTACGAAATCACAACCGGGCGGAGCGGAATCGTTTCAAATACCCACAAAGAAACCAAAACCAATGAACAGCCAGATATCTTCCATTTCATTTGCCCGGTATGCGCGAATCATTGCAGCACTGTGCGCCGGAGCTTTTTTGATTTCAGTCGCAAACGCACAGCCAGTGGCGAATACCGTGAGCAGCCGTTATTTGCTCATTTTTGACACGTCATCGGCGATGAAAAAACGGGTATTGGCGACTCAGGGCGCCGTGGAACGGTTGTTCTTTTCCATGATGAACGGACAATTACACCCGGGCGACGCCTTGGGCGTGTGGGCGTTTGACCGCAAATTGCGCGCCGGGGAATTTCCTTTGCATCATTGGCTGCCGCAAAATGCCGCGTTAATTGCGTCCGATATCACTAATTTTGTCGAACACCAGCGCTATTCGAGGAGCACGCGCTTTGATGTGGTCATACCGGACGTCAACCATCTGGTGCGGAATTCCGAGCGGCTGACCGTGTTGATTTTCTGCGATGGTGAAGGGGAAATCAAGGGGACGCCGTTCGACGATGCGATCAACAGCGTTTTTAAGCAAAATGAAAGCGCATTGAAGAAGGCGAACCAGGCATTCATTGTTGTTCTGCGTTCGCAATTTGGCCAATACACCGGCTATACGGTGAATTCCTCGGCCATCGGAGTGAATTTTCCAGAGTTTCCGCCTTTGCCTCCGCCGCCTCAACCCGTCCCGCCGCCCAAAACCAATCCGCCGCCAGCCGAAGTTAAATCCAATTTGCCGCCGACTATCCAATTGCCGCCGCTGGTAATTATTGGCACGAACGTCAGCACCAATCTAATTCCCTCGATCCCGCCACAATCGGTGCTGTCCAATTCACCGCCGGCTAAAGCGGAATCCAATCCGCCGCCGCCCACCGTATCTTCAACCAACGCCACGAATGCCATTCCACCACCGGTGGCGAAAGAGCAAACAAATGCCCCGCCACCACCGGAGGAAAATCCTTCCGGCCTGAGCCGCAACGGCGCGCTGGCGATTGGCGCGGTACTGTTGTTTGCGGCAGTTATTTTGATCATTTTCGTGCTGGTCCGCTCACGCAAGGCCGGCCGCGGCAGCCTCATTTCGGACGCGATGAAGAAAAAATAAATCCGCGCGTGACTTTTCGCCGCGCGCATGGAAAATTCTTCGGCCATGAAAGCACGGAATTTAATTTGCGCCATTAGCCTTGTCGCAGGACTAACAACAGCCTTGGCAGGCGAAACCAACACGACCGCCCAGGTCGCCGCATCAGCGGCCAAATCGCCGGACACCAACGTAGTGGCCGTCATCAACACGACCGATGGGGAAATGGTCGTCGCCTTCTGGCCCGATGTCGCTCCGGAAACGGTTGCGAATTTCAAGAAACTCGCGGAAGAGGGGTTTTACGACGGAACTTGTTTCCATCGCATCATCAAGGGATTCATGATTCAAGGCGGCGATCCGCTCACCAAGGATCCCGACAAAAAGGATGAATGGGGCACCGGCGGTCCCGGTTACACCATCAAGGCCGAATTCAGCCACCGTCCGCATGAAGTCGGCGTTATTTCCATGGCGCGCGGCCCGGACCCTGATTCTGCCGGCAGCCAGTTTTTCATTTGTGACGCTCCGGCGGACAATCCCGGCATGCAATACCTCGACGGCAAGTACACCGATTTCGGCAAATTGATCAAAGGCGCCGATGTGCTCCGAAAAATTGCCGATACGCCTGTTGGTCTCAGTCCGCAAGGTGAAATGAGCGCGCCGCAGAAACGTGTCGGCGTCATCAGTATTAAGATCGTTCCCGCCTCTGCGGCGAAGTAAAACCACTGAAAATTTTATGAGCGAACTTGCCCAAATCACCACCACTGAAGGCGAAATGGTCATTGAATTCTGGCCCGACGTCGCGCCCAAGACCGTCGAGAATTTCAAGACCCTCGCCCAAAAAGGCTTCTACGACGGCACCTGCTTTCACCGCATCATCAAAGGCTTCATGATCCAGGGCGGCGACCCGCTTACCAAGGATGGCGCCCGGGAAAGTCATTGGGGCACGGGCGGGCCGGGCTATCAGATCAAGGCCGAGTTCAATGACCGCTCGCACCAGCGCGGCGTCATTTCCATGGCGCGCAGCGCGAACCCCGATTCCGCCGGCAGCCAGTTTTTCATCTGTGATGGCGACGCCGCGTTTCTCGACCGCCAATACACCGCGTTTGGCAAATTGATCAAAGGCGATGACGTGCTGGCCAAAATCGCCGGCATACCGGTCGGTTCCAGCGGCTCCGGCGAGCAAAGCAAGCCACAGAAACGCGTCGGTGTCATCAGCATCAAAATTGTTCCCGCCGCATGAAATAATTCTCAACCACGGATGAACACAGATGGACACGGATTTCTGAAGGCACACCTGTAGCCTGCTTTTATCCGTGTTTATCGGTGTGTATCCGTGGTTAAATGTTTTTGTGGAAATTTCCGAACTCGCCAAAGCCCTGACGGCCCTCGGCTGTCCCGCCGAAAAATCCGCCGAGATGGCGGCGCAACTGGACAAACGCGCGCATCAGCTTGCTGAACAAAAAGGCCGTAGCTACGACGAGGCACTGCAACATTTGCTGACGTTGATGCGCCAAGGCTGGGCGGCACAGGGTAAAAATCTCTGACGCAAATTTTTCTCCGTGTCTCTGCGTCTCTGCGGTAAAATTTCCGCGTGATTAAAAAGTGGAAAAAAGTCCGTTCGACGCTACTTGGCGATTTCCGTATCTTCAAACTGCGTTCGGATGTAAGCGTTTCACCCCGCACCGGCAAGGAACACGATTTCTTCGTCCTCGACAGCGTTGACTGGGTCAATGTCATTGCCATTACGCCTGACCAAAAGCTCGTGATGGTGGAGCAATTCCGGCACGGCTCAAACACCGTCGAATTGGAAATTCCCGGCGGCATGATGGATCCGGGCGAGACCGACCCGGTGGCGACCGCCGTGCGCGAACTCCGCGAGGAAACCGGTTACGCAGGCGAAAACGCGCGTCTGCTCGGAAAAATCTGGTCCAACCCCGCCATCATGAGCAACACGACCTTTACCGTGTTGATTGAGAATTGCCGTTTGAAACACAAAGTGGATTGGGACCACGGCGAAGATTTGGTCACGCGACTGGTGCCGGTGTCAGAACTCCCGAAACTCATCGCCGACGAAAAAATCGGCCATTCCCTCGTCGTCGTCGCGCTGTATCATTTCGATTTGTGGCAAAGGGGAATTAAGAAATAAAATCAACCACCCCATCTCACCGCCACTTGGTTCAACCACGCATATTTTATGCGTAAAAATGTATTTTACTAAATCTTTGCGAAAGTGGGCTTTGCTGCGATATAAGCATAATTTACGCTTTTGTTGACGCTGTCATATTGCCGAGTTCGTGCGGCTGCGGCAAGAACGAGTATAGCATCAAGCCTGTTTCAGTCGGGTTAGCAAGCGGTCACTGTAGCCGCTTTTGCGAAGTTTGTCGTAGTTCACACGACCGTCCTTCTCCTGCATATCGCGCTTGAGTCTGCGTAACAGATTATTCGTGGCGTAATCCAGCAATTCGGCTTCTAATTTGAAATGTCGCTTTGCTGTCGCCTTCGTATTTTTAGCGTGCCTTAAAAACGGAATAATTCAATTCCAAATGTTTACCCCAAATTCACTGGGTCAATATCCACTGCCAGCGTCACATCTTCCGGCAACGCCAGTGTTTCAATGATTTTCGCCAATCCCTGGCTGAGTTTGCTCATCGCGCGCGTTCGCAGCATGATTTGGTAGCGGTAAAATTGTTCCGCGCGCAGCAACGGCGCCGGCGCCGGGCCGGAAATGATCAAGTCGCTGAAATTGTGTAGCGTCGAGCCTGTGGCTCGATCCGGTTCGGCCACAGGCCGAACGCTACATTTTTTCTCCAATTCCCGTTTCAAATGTTCGGCGGAGAATTTCACCTTGTCTTCGTTGCGGCCTTTGAGCGTGAGCAATGCGACGCGGCTGATGGGTGGATATTTCAATTGCTCGCGAAACTCAATTTCCTGTTCATAAAAGCCGGTGAAGTCGTGGCGGCGCGCGTATTGAATGGCTGGATGAAATGGTGTGAACGCCTGCACGACCACCTCGCCCTCCACGTCACCGCGACCCGCGCGTCCGGCAACCTGTGTGAGGAGTTGGAAGGTGCGTTCGCCCGCGCGAAAATCCGGCTGATGCAGCGCGAGGTCGGCGTAAATAATGCCCACCAGCGTCACGTTCGGGAAATGCAGCCCTTTGGCAATCATTTGCGTGCCAACCAAAATGTCTGTTTTGCCCGTGCGAAAATCACCGAGCGTTTTGCGGTAATCATCCTTGCGCTTCATTGTATCGGCGTCCATGCGCCGGACACGCGCGTCAGGGAAAAGTTTTGTCAGCGTTTCCTCGACCTTTTGTGTGCCGGTGCCGGCAAAACGGATGGCCGGATTTCTGCATTTCTCATTCGGGCAAACTGACGGAACTTTTTCGTTGTGACCGCAGATGTGGCAGGAAAGCCTTTGTTCGATGCGGTGGTAGGTCAGCGCGAGACTGCAATTCGGACATTGCGCCACATAACCGCACTTTGGGCATTGCAGCGCGGTCGAATAGCCGCGCCGGTTCAGAAACAAAATGGTCTGTTCGTGCTTTTCGAGCCGTTGCGCAATGGCTTCCTTGAGTTGCGGCGAGAAAATCGGCGCGCCTTTTTCCTTGTATGCGGCCTGGCGCATGTCCACGACGCGGACGTGCGGCATCTTCTGGTTGTCCACGCGCTCGGGCAATTCGAGCAGCGTGTATTTGCCCTTTTTGCAGTTGTAATAACTTTCGAGTGACGGCGTGGCCGAGCCAAGCACCACCACGGCGTTTTCCATCTGGCCGCGCATGATGGCCACGTCGCGGGCGTGGTAGCGCGGCGCTTCCTCCTGCTTGTAAGTGTGCTCATGCTCCTCGTCCACGATGATGAGTCCAAGCGGCTCAACGGGCGCAAAAATCGCCGAGCGCGCGCCGATGACAATGCGGGCGCGTCCCTGCCGGATTTTGTGCCATTCATCATGTCGTTCGCCCGCGGACAAATGGCTGTGCAAAACCGCGACGAGCGTCTGGAGTTTGCCGGAACTGAACCGCGCCTTGAACCGCTCGACCGTCTGCGGTGTGAGCGAAATTTCCGGAACGAGAACAATAGCGCCCTTGCCCTGTTCCAGCGCGTGTGCGAGGGCCTGAAGATAAACCTCGGTTTTGCCGGAGCCGGTAACGCCGTGGAGGAGAAATGTGTTTGGGTTCGGGTGGAACAGTGCCTCCGGCCTGTTCAATTCGGCGGCACGCCGAATTGCGGGCGCAGGGGAGTTTTCTCCGCTCCGAGTTTCCGGCGCGACGCCCGAAACGACAGGCGTGACGCCTGTTCCACCCACGGCATTTATGGCCGCTTTTATTCTTTCCAACGCGGCGGATTGAGCGGGATTCAGCGGCAGCGGTTGCGTCGGCAAAATGTGTTCGCGCGCATAAGGGTCGCGCTCGGAAATCTGCGAGGCAATTTCCACCAGCCCCCGGTCTTCCAGTTTGCGGACGGTTGCGGCGGTGGTTTCGGCAAGTTCGAGCAATTCCGTCAGTAAAATTTCGCGGCGTTCCTCGATGATGTTCCAGACTTCCTGCTGGCGTTTTGCCAACTTTGGCAATTCGCCGACCACGGGTAGCGCGCGGGCAAACAACTGTTTCCTCCAGCCTTCATCCGTCTCCTTCTTTCCGCGAACGGCTTCGGGCAGAACGGATTTCAAAGCGATTTCCGGCGCGCAGCAGTAGTATTCGGCAATCCAGCGCGCGAGTTGCAAAACCTTTGGCGTGACCATTGTCTGCGCGCCGATGACTTTGAAAATCGGCCTGAGGTTCGCATATGCGGATTCCTCGGCGAGCGCCGTAACGGTGCCAAAAACCTTCCGCGCGCCGAACGGCACCTGCACGCGGCTGCCGGCCTCGACTTGGCCGGCCAATCCAGGCGGAATTAAGTAATCGAACTCCTTGCGGAGGGCGATTTCGAGGCTGACACGGGCGATCATTTTTTGCGTCGAGGGTCGAGGGTCGGCGGTCGAGTGTCAAGCGCCCCGCCCAGGTGAAGGGATTTAATCCTTCGAAATGCCGCGCAGTTCGGCCTCAAGCCGTTGGCGCAAGACCTCGCGTTCTTCGTCCGAGGTCTCACGCGGGACACGGAAGACGTTTCCGGCAGTGACTTCGCAAAGCGTGAATGGCAGAGGAATCTGAAAACGGTCCCAACTTTTCAACTGGAATTTATGCTTCAAGGAATAGGACACCGGCACAACCGGAAGCCCGGTGATTTGCGCCAGTGACATGGCACCCTCCTGCACCGTGTAACGCGGGCCGCGCGGGCCATCGGGCGTGATGGCCAGGTCGTAGCCGCGTTCCGCCCAAGTGGTCAATTCCAGCAAAGCCTGCGGGCCGCGGCGGCTGCTCGAACCGCGCACCGGCGTTACGCCAAAACGTTCGAGGAACGCCGTCAGGAATGCGCCGTCCTTGCTGGCGCTGACCAGTCCGGCAAGCCCGGCAGTCTGACGGTACCTGCGCCCGAAGGTAAAATACAATTTCATGGAAAGCGCGAGGCGGTTATGCCAGATGCAGTAAATGGTCTGCTCGCAATCCTTCCGCACCGCGAACCCGTGCGGATCGTTGATGCGATAACGCAGGGTGGCCGCCAGCAGACGCAGCGCGGCCCAAAGGGCCCAGGCGGCAAGCCGCTGATGCCATTTTGGTGAATTCGGCACAATCACGCCGGATTTCCGGCGCTGGTGACGGCTGGCGGAGACCGGTGGATTTGGATTTTCGACGGCCATCACGCTCCTTTTTTCAGACACGCCCGCACGAGCTCTTCCACCGTTATTTTTGCGCCCAGCATCGTTTGGGCGGCGCGGACGGCGTCGTGAGCTTCAACCTGCTTGAAACCGAGCGCCATGAGCGCGAGCACGGCGTCGTTGACCTTCTGGTCGTCGGGCGAGAGGGCGTGTCTGGCGCTGGCGGCTTCCCACGCGCCTGCCGCGCCGACTTTATCGCGCAACTCGACGACAATCCGTTCGGCGGTTTTTTTGCCGACACCAGAAATTTGGGAGAGTGATTTTACATCGCTGCCGGCCACCGCGCCGCGAAACGCAGTCACGGAAATTCCACTTAATATATTGAGCGCGATTTTGGGGCCGATGCCGGAAACGGTATTGACCAGCAGCCGGAACAAATCCCGCTCCGCCGCAGTCATGAAACCGTACAAGGTGTGGGTGTCCTCACGGATGACGAGTTGTGTGAGCAATTTCACGTCCTGGCCGGGCGGCGGCAGTTTGTCGAATGACGACAGTGGAATCAGAACTTCGTAGCCGATGCCATTGATGTCCACGACAATTTGCGTGGGCAAGGCTTCAACTAATTTGCCGTGGAGAAACGTAATCATCAGATTTTTTTGGGCGTCGTCAGATTGTACCGCGAGTTTTCCTGCGCATGGGCCAGCGCCAGCGCCAAAGCGTCGGCGGCGTCGGGCGCGGGCGGCTTTGACAGATTCAACAGCCGCTGGACCATTTTGGCGACAGCGGATTTTTGCGCCGCGCCGTAGCCGACGATGGCTTGTTTTACTTTGCGCGGTGCGATTTCAAAAACTTCCAAGCCGGATTCGGCAATGGCCGCCAGTGCCGCGCCGCGCGCCTCGCCCATGATGATGGCCGTTTGCAGGTTTTGCGCGTAAAACAGTCCTTCAACCACGCAAACAGTCGGCTGGTGTTCGCGCAACACCTCGCGCAGCGCCTGTGAAATTCTAACGAGGCAGCGGGAACGTTCCCAGTTTGGCGGACAGGAAATCGTGCCGTGGGCCAGCGCGACCGGATGCGGTCTGGCGAGGCGAATGACGCCGTAGCCGGTGCCACGCAGCGACGGATCCACGCCCAAAATCACGCGATGCGCCAGGGCCGGCGCCCGCAGGCCGGCCGCAAATACAGGCGAAGCCGCACGTGTGGTCGCGCCGCCGAGGCGCTGCTGCATTTGTTCATATTGCCGCCGCGTAATGCCCACGCGCTCATTTTGCCTGCGGCGAAAAAGTTCTGAAAGCAAAAAGCCGTGCCGGAAGGCGGGGTGCTTTTGTCAATAAGACACGCAAAACGTCAATGCCCCTTCTGGCTATTCTGGTTGTTATCCTTGTTCTGACCTTGCCTATTGGATGGCGGTGACGACGAAGAAGCGGGGTGGGAGGCCGCGTGCGACTCGGAATGATTGAAATTTTGGTCGTTGTGATGGGATTCATTTGCCGACGCACTGTGATTATTTTGCGGTGCCGTTGACGGCGGAGAGTAATGGTTGGCAGTGGAGGGAGGGGAGGAGTGTTGTTCCATTGCTGCATTCCCGTGCTGTTGAGGATGGTAACTGGCGCCGGGCGATGGCTGTTGTTCAAATCCTTGTGCACGGGGAGATAAAACCTTGTTGCCAGAGGTATAGTTGTGATTCGGCATCTGATTTTGGGCCGGCCACGTCGAATGATTTCCGGGCCGCGTGGTGGTTGTGTTTATGTGCCCTTGTGAATCAGGCGCGGGTGTGTGGGGAACTTCCGGTTGCTGGCTCTGCGGCACCCGGGGCGGGGTTCGGTTGAAATTCGGGTGCGAATTGGGGCTTACATCCTGGTGCGGGGGATTGTTAGGTGTCGGATTGTTCGGGTGCGGGGATGCATAGTTTTGATTTCCATGAACAACCGGATGGAATTCGTTCTGCCGTGGCCCGACTGTCGTCCTGGTTTCCGGATGCACGGACAAAACCGGGGAGCCAACGAAATGCGGGCGGTTCACAATCAGCGTGCTGCCATTGTGTTCAAATTGTTCGCGGTGGCCACCGCGCACGGTGCTTCCGCTCTCGGTGCGAACGGTTATGGGATGAATTTCCTGTCGGGTGACCGCGGTGATGTCGTGTGGTGGGATGCCGACATTAACCATGCCCTGGTGGCGATTGTCAAAGTTGATGTTGTTGATGACCGTGGTTTGATTGTAAATGCGCGTCACTTCACCGGCCTCGAGGCGATGACGCCGCGGATGCGGGTCGCAGAAATCCTTGGTGGGCACAAACGTGAAGACATTTGCGCTCAATCCAAAAGTAAAACCGGCGCTGACCGCGTGGCCTTGATAAACGAACCCGACGCCGGATTGATAAACCGCATGAGGCGGCAATGGCGCCCAGCCGCAGTAATCGTTGTTGTGACGCCAACACACCCAGGACGATGCCCACGTTGTATCCGGCCACCAGCACCAGCCGTAGCGCGGATTATGAAACCAGCGGCCATAGTGAAATGGCGCCCAGCCCCAGGAATAGCCGGAAACCCAATACCAGCCGCAGTCGGTATAAACCCAATGCCCATTGTTGCAATATGGTTGCCAGCCAGCATCATAAATCACAATCGTCGGCCGCCAGCACCAGCCGTAGCCTTCAATGTCCACCCAGCCGCCGTAAGGCGTAAGCGTGTCGTAGAAATAGTTCACCGTAACTTCGGCCGGTTGCGTCGTCGGGGTTTCGGTTGTATTAGCCGCAGGCGTTGCCGGGGCGCCCGCCGCCACGCCCATTTGTTGTAATTGCTGGTCACGCTGCATCATTGCCTTGGCGATTTCCGCCGGCGCGCCAATGTCGTTCAGGTAAATGATGTCGTCCGAGGTAAGATTGAACGGACTGGTGGAATTGCCGATATACGTCAAAATCACACTCTGCTCCACACCCGCCTGCAACAACCGGACGACCTGTGCGAGGGTGCCGTTCGGATCAATGTCCGCCGGCAATGTGCCGGTGGTTGGTGCGTTGGCCGGGGAAGTGGAGATAAGATCGGTGCTTGGCGGCGGGAAGGACTGAGGCTGAGCATGGGAAGTTTGCGTTGACGGACTGCCAACCAATACTCCTGCCAAAATTGCCCAACCCAGGAAGAGTTTAAGTGAAATTGGTTTTTTCATGTGGCTGGTCGGTTGTTGTTTGTACCTATAACATATAACCCCATTAATTCGACCAATTGTCTACAAAAGTATTCAAGCACACTGGCACTTCGCCTGACAGGTATAAAATGGCGCCCCCGCCCGGAATTGAACTGGGATACGCGGTTTAGGAAACAGGATAGCGTTGTCTCTGACGGTAAGCAGAGAACGCTAGTAAACATTGGTCATTCATAAAGTTGTGATGATTCCATCACACACCATCTGATACCGCCATGTGATACTGTTTCCATGAACGCTGAAATTAACACCGAAAGCGAAGAATCCGCAAGTCTCTGGACGAAAGCCCCGGTCGCAAATCTGGTGCGATACGAACCCTCCGGCATTTATTTCGTGCGCGCAAAAGTGCGCGGAAAGCTTATCCGAAAATCCTTGGAGACGAATGTTCTTTCCGTCGCCAAACTGCGCCTGGCTGATGTGTTGGACACCGAACACAAGGCCGTAGCGCCTTCGCAAACCAAAATCGTCGGGAAAATGATCTTTGCTGACGCGCTCGGCATTTTCAAAGAACGCCAAAAACTTGCCACAGACATCAAAGACACCACGAAGGCATATAATGATCGAGCGGCCAGCGACCTTCTCAAAACTTGGCCCGGCCTCGAACAGATGGATGTGAAGCGCATCACGAAATTCGATTGTCTCGAATGGCGCGCGCGGTTCGGCAAAAAATATTCCCCCACTGTCACGAACGGCACACTTTCGATTCTCCGGCGTGTTTTGGACATTGCCGTGGATTCAGGCGTGCGTTATGACAATCCAGCCAAGGACAAAGATATAAAGCGCGCCAGGGTGCGCCGGAAAGAATTGCAATTGCCGGAACCCGATCAATTCCTCGCGTTGGTTTCCCACATTCGTGGAAATGGCAGTGGCAAGGGTGGACATTGCGCCGACGCGATTGAATTTTTCTCTTACGTCGGTTCTCGTTTGAAAGAAGCAGCGGGCATTTACGGGCGCGATTGCAGTTTTTTGAAAAACGAAATCGTCATCCGGGGCGACCCGATAACAGGAACAAAAAATTGGGAAATTCGGCGCGTGCCAATGATTCCCGAAATGCGGAAATTGCTCGAACGCCTGAAAGCTGAACGCGGGGAACGGGAATTCCTGGATAATCCGGTCCTCAAAGTTCGCAAGTTCAACCGTTCATTGAAAAATGCCTGCAAGAAGTTGGGACTTCATCATCTCACGCACCATGATTTGCGGCACTTGTTTGCAACCCGTTGCATTGAGTCTGGCGTGGACATTCCGACGGTTGCCAAATGGTTGGGACACAAAGATGGTGGGGTGCTGGCGATGCAAACCTACGGCCATTTGCGGGACAAACATTCTGAAAGCATGGCGCAGAAAGTCATTTTTGGCGGAATGACTCCGGAAGACAGTGTGACACCGGTGAAGGCAAAACCAACGTCAGTTGTTGCACCGGTCAATTCCAGCAAGACGGCGGCTCAAGCAAAAGCCGCCTATTCATATCCGTGGTGGGCCTCTAATGATCCGGTTGAAGTTTTTTGGGGACAAGTCAACGAACCGGTGCAAATTGTGCCGCTGGCCAAATATCTTCAAAGCGCAAAAGCAGCGATGAAACGCGAATTGTTTGAACAAGAACTGACAGAGCGGCAAATGTTGCTGGATGAATTCCAGGAGCGCGTTGGCGTTTCAACCGTTGAAAAATTGAAAGCAAAAATTTTTGTCAGTCGGAAGAAAGCAGCCATCTGATTATTTGAGCGTTCCCGGCGGTGGAAACGGGCAAGACCAATGTTGGGAGTCGTTCTGATGACGCTTCAGTTTCCTCAAACAATCAAATTGATCCGTTGGAAGGATGATCTGCACAGCACTGTGTTTGTGCCGAAATTTGACGCGATTTTAATGCAGGTTAGATGATCTGTGAAAGAATGCGGTGCAAATTCTTGAATCCGACAGCTTCGATTTTTTCACCGAGTGCGTAGTCTCTCTCTCCAGGGTAAATGACAAACAATTTTGAAAGGCCCAAGTCGTTCACGGCGCTTATCATTGAGACCGTTCGTTGTGGTGCGTCTGAGGCTTTGCACTCGAAACCAAAAAGGCCTTTCTGCTTCGTTAATACAAGGTCCACTTCCGGTCCGCTCTGAACGGACCAGGTAAAACATTCTTCGTCACGCGAGTTCGTCAGGCTGATGATTTGTTCGATACAGAATCCTTCCCACGACGCACCCAAACTCGGATGCGCGGAAAGCTTGGCTTCATTGGGGATCAAGAGCAGCGCGTGCAAGAGACCACTGTCACGCAGGTAAATTTTGGGAGCCTTTCGCACGCGCTTTTGAATGTTTGTATAATAAAGGGGTAACTCGCGAAGGATGTAGGCCCCTTTCAGAATTTCGATATGGCGTTGGATCGTCTTATAGCTCACGCCAATGATGGCGGCGGCCTCCGAATGGTTCCAATATTGTCCATGCTTGTGGGCGATGATTTGAGTCAGCCGTCTTCGTTGTTCGTCCGTCAAATGTGTTTCCGCCAGTAGCGGTAGGTCACGTCTCAAGAACTGTTCGATATAGTCGAGCCGCCAGTTCATGGACTCCTCGGCGATTTCATGCAAATAGGCACGCGGGAAGCCCCCTTGAATCCAAAGTTTTTGCCAGTTTTCCCAGCCCGCCTCTTCAACGTTGAAACCGCCCAGTGCAAGCAGACGAACCCGACCGGCGAGACTTTCGGATACGCCTTTCACTATTCCCGGCGAAGCACTGCCTGTAATTAAAAACCGGGTCTGGTTTTTGGGGCGGTCAGCCAAAACCCGCAATTTGGGGAACAACTCCGGCTTTTCTTGGGCTTCATCAATAACCACCACATCTTCCAGACCATCTAAGATTCGGAAATTGCTATCTTCGAGTTGTGCGCGTGCGATGAGCGTATGCAAATCAAAATAATTTTCAGGTGAACTGGCAAAAGTCTTCACCAACCAAGTCTTGCCACATTGCCGTGGCCCCAGCAGAGCTGTGACAGGTGAATTGGCCAACCCATTCCGAATTCGTCCGACCATCGCTGCTCGGGGGATTTGTGTTTCAAATTGCATTTTGCTTGCAAAATAGAAGTGGCGACTCTAAATTGCAAGAATAAATGGTTGAAAAATGGAAATATTTGGACGAGCATCTTCGCTTGCGTCTGGCTGATCTGGAGCCGCGCTTGTTCGAGGAGTTCTTCCTCTATTTCCTGCGTGCGGGCATATCTCTCACGATTAAAAGGCACGGACAAGCAGTAACCAAACGTGTCGTATCTGCCGACTTGTATGCGGCTGGTTCGGGGCGAGACCAGAAAGGCATTGATTTGAGGGTGGAAGTTGAAGGCGGGGAAGTTTGGGCCTTTCAATGCAAGCGCCATCACAAGTGGACTCCCCAGCAGACACTCGTTGCCATTAACGAAGCGGCCAAATACCCGGCTCAACATTATTTTTTGGCAGTTGCCTGCGACCCGCATGAGGGAGTGCAGGACGAGATGGAAAAATATCCGAACTGGACTTTCTGGGGTCTGAGCACCATCTGCGCTGAATTCAAATTGCGGGTGCCGGTGGCGAAGCAAGCGCAAGTCCTGTCATTTCTATCGTCCCAGGAATTGAAGCGGTTCATCCCTTACACGACAGAGGCGCTCATTCCGCCGGAAAAATATTTCGAGCGATTTCTCGGGGACGACAAGTTATTCCGGCACGATTGGAATTTGGTGGGACGGGAACAGGAAATGCAATCGCTTCGCAATTTTTTGTCAGGGACGGATATTGTTCAAATACTGAGTGCCAAGGGCGGTGAAGGCAAAAGCCGGCTACTCTGGGAACTTTGCCGGACCTTGTCGCAAGAATCGCCGGGCGCTGAAATCCTGATCCTGAATCCCTACCGGACTGATGACGATTTCCCTTTTGGCTTTCAAGGTAGCCCGCCATTCCGGCTCATCGTGGTGGACGACGCGCATCGGGCCGAGCAGGTTCCAATGCAACTGCTGGCCCTTGTCGCACAGGACGCCAAGAACCGGAACTGCAAAATCATTCTTGCGAGCCGGCCCCAGGGTGTTGAGGCCCTTTCCCACAAGCTTTATGAAACCGGGCTCTCGGAGAAACTCGCTCCTCAACTTGCCGTCGCGCCCCTGAAGAAATCACAAGCAAGGGTGCTCGCGACAGAAGTCCTCGGTCCAACCTTGGCGGATCATGCAAACGATCTGGCCAGGCTGACGGCTGACAGTCCTTTTCTGACGGTGATTGCGGGCGCGTTGCTGCGGCAGAACCGTTTGAAATGGGGCAAATGGGCGAGCGACGGCGAATTTCGTAAACTCATTTTTCGGGAATTTGAGCACTTGAACCTGGAATCCGTTCCTGAACCCGACCGGAAGACATCAAGGAACTTTTTGCGTCTGCTGGCCTTGCTTGCACCGGCTCCGATTGGATCCAATTTCACCGAGGCCGCAGCCAAATGCCTGGGCTGTGCTGTTGTCGAGGTTGAAACCCACTTGAATCGCCTGCGACAAAGCGAACTTGTTGCAGGACGTGATGACGGATTGCGAGTCGTGCCGGATCTGTTCGCCGACTTTCTGGTCTACGATGCCTGTTACGAGCCCGCACAGAAGACCCCGGTGTTCGTGCGGCAGATTCTAACCGAGTTCTCAGACCGCAGTTCGGCACTGCTCCGCAATCTTTCGGAAGCGACGTGGATCGCGCGGGCCAACAACATTTCAGACGACGAGCTGCTCAAACCGCTGATCGAACAGGAGGGCGGCAAGTTCGAGTCTTCCAACTTCTGGGAGCGCGCCCAGATTCTCCAGCATTGGAGCAATTTCAGCGTTTACCTGCCGAGAGAGAGCCTCGATCTCGCGCGATTGGCCGTCGGCCTGAAGACGGCCGGTGACGACTCCGGACGCGACGCAGCCGCCTTCCCCATCCCGAAGTCCGTTGATTCATTGGACTACGTTTATGATCAGCTATCGACGCTGCTGAAGCCGGTCGCGCTTTATCACCAGCAACATCGCCACGAGGCCCTCGGATTCCTGTGGCAACTGGGAATGGCGAAGGAATGGGGCCACAACAACCAGAATCATCCGTGGTCTGCCATTGCGGAGGTCATCAAATTTGACCCTCAAAAACCGGTCCCAATCACCTTGGATGCACTTGACTGGTTGCACAACTGCCTTCAGTCGCCCCATGCATTAAAAGTCTTGGAATCGCGGACTCCGGTTTTGCGATTGCTATTGGGGCCATGCTTCAAGCGAGTCGTGGAATGGACCTGGTCGGAGGGCAGAACCGTTCATTTCTGCAAACAGCCCGTTTCGATTGAGAACACCCAACCCATCCGAGATAAGGCATTCTCCATCCTCGGTTGGGTGATTGACAATGGAACCTGGCTGGCCGCGTTGGACGTGCTTTCGGCGTTGGCTGGCGCCATCCAGCGGATTCTCCTGCCCGAATTTCAAAAGGAGGAGGAAATTCCCAAAATCGGCGAAGCGTGGAGGTCGAACCGTTTAAAGGCGCTGGCGCTTTTTGAACAAATCATCGCCAAGCACAGTCACTTTGCGGTTCGTTATGAAATTCGTCAGACGTTGAAACGGGACCTGGCTTACGAGAAAGACCCCAAATTCGCCGAACAAGCGCAGCGGGTGCTGGAAACTCTTCCCGATGATTTGCCGCTGCGAACCGCTATCGCCTTGGTGTCGAACGGGACTTACGAATTTGAAGAAATGATGGGTGCGCCGAATGCGGCGACAGACCGGTATAACAAAGTCCTTGCCCTCTGGAATGACCGGGTGCGGCAGACCGCCGCCGAGGTGGCTGCCACCTTTCCGGCGCCGCGGCAGCTTCATGAATTCCTGCGGCAGATTCTGGATGATCTCTTCCGTGCAGGCTATCATCCCATGCCCGCTACTCTTTTCCTGGGCCTCGCGGAAGCAGCGCCTGACCTCGCGCTCGGTCTGGCGAATGAAATCATCAGCGTCGGCGTCGAATCCCAACTGTCGCACGCCTGGCCTGCGCTTTTCGAAAAGAACGCCGCCGCCAGCGAGGCGAAGCAGATTGAACTTTTTCACACCGCAATCAACAGCTCAATTTTAGGTGTTCGCTCCGCCGTGATTCGCGCGCTGGCTTGGAAGGCCCGCCAGAATCAGCCCATGTGTGATGCGCTGACGAACTTGCTGCTGGATGTGGCGGCGGTGCCGACCGAGCAGGAAGCGATTGACCTGCTGGATCTGGTCGAGTGGTGCAGCGATGTCAACATGGCTCTGGCGATCCGGGTTCTTGAAAAACTCCCGATCAAGCTGCACGCGCCAAGAATGGTCTTGAAGGTGCTGGAGGCTCTCGTTCCCTATCAGGAGCGCAAAACACCACTTCCGCAACAATTGGTTCGCTCGGTCGTGATGCAATTGGTTGATGTTCGTGACCTCCAGTTGCATGAAGCCCTTCAATGGGAGTCGCTCATCAAGCAATACCCCCGCTTTATTTTTGACCTGCTCAAGGCGCGGATCGACCGCGCAGCCGCAAAGGACACGCCGCCAGATTATCTTCCCGTTCCATTCGGTTTCGAGGGCCGCTTAAGTCTGCCTGGTTTGAAGAAGGAGCCGGATTTCCCAGAGATTTGCCAGGGTTTGTGGGAGAACATTTTGAAACTGGACAATCCAGAGCGCTTGTTTTGGATGCCATTATTTCAAGCAGTTGTGCTGGAGTATCCCGCGCTTTGGCTCGATCGAATGCGTCAAGAAGTTGAAGCGGCCGCTTCGGAGAAAACTCTGTCGGTGCTGGCCGCACTGTTGAAGTTTGAGGGCTCGCTTGTGATCTTCCGATATCCTGACCTGACACGAGCCTTCCTTGCTAGGGCGAGAAGCTTGGGAGGACAACCCCTTTACGACAGTCTTCGGTCAAACCTTTACACCGGTTGTGGTCCTCAAACACGGTCTTACTCAAACGGAATCCTCGACAAGGATTTGGATTACGTTGAGGCGGAAGCTGTAAAAGCCGCAGAAGCCCACTCTAAAGATGAAATTTTGGGGCCATTTTATAGATGGATTGTTGAGATTGAGCAAAGAAATCGGCTAATTCACAAAATGCACAGTGAGGCAGCAATGGCATCTATGGAATAGCGGGCACATACCATTTC
>Ga0335085_10001117_pt1 | contig 62114 bp, 48 predicted proteins | sample Lox_Sample_45_FD_206712 | JGI IMG/M metagenome (GOLD analysis project Ga0335085, IMG submission 206712) | Soil microbial communities from Loxahatchee National Wildlife Refuge, Florida, United States - Lox_Sample_4.5 | ecosystem: Environmental > Terrestrial > Soil > Wetlands | place: USA...
GTTGCTGTTCGAGGGTGGTGAGGGAATCAGGCAAGAGGCACCTCCGTTCCTAACGTATACATACGTTAGGATTATAACGCCAAAAAAACAGAAACCGCCAAGCCCTCACTTCTATGTCGTGCACCCCCTTGACACTCGCGCATTACAAGCGGACCTGCAAAGCGGTATGCTTGTAGGAATGGAGCGCGCCCCCTATGATGAGCGATAAGGACATTCGCGCAGCTTTGGAGGCGAAACACATCATTCTTGATCCGGTTGACCTCGCCAGAATTGAACCTGCCAGCTATGATGCCAGAGTCGGCGCGTGGGCCTTTTCCAGTTCATCAAAAGAAAAACTCAATCTCAGCGAGAAGGGCGTACTGGTCATCGAACCTGGAGAGTTTGCGGTACTCGAAACTCGCGAGCGCGTGGAACTAGACGACCAGACGGCAGGGCAGCTTGGGCTTCGGTCAGAATTCGCACAGCGCGGACTTCTAATGCTATCCGGCCCGCAGATTGACCCTACATTTTGCGGAATTCTTACGGTTCGGGTCGTAAATCTCGCCCCAAAAAGGATAGCGCTTCCGTACGAATCTCCGTTTCTCACAATCCAGTTTTTTCGGCTAAGTCATCCCGTGGAACACCGCTACAAAGGGAAGCGCCAGGGCCAGGGCGGGATCAGTTCTCAGGATATCCAGGAACTCGTAGAGACCGAGGGCCTGACGCTTGGGCAGGTGATGAAGACGCTGAGTGTTCTTGCAATGGACGTAGCCGGTATCAAGGGCAGCGTGAACCGTTTGTCATGGCTGGTTCCCCTGGTTGTAGCGGTCGGGATGGCAGTCATTGGCATCGTAGTGACCTTGAAAAACTCCTAACAAAATCCTCTGATTCTTCTTGACTCCGCTCAAGCATAATTGAAGCATGAACCGGTTAAGCACTGAGAAGCGCACCGCAGTAGTTAGCTGCCTGATCGAGGGCTGCTCCATTCTCTCTACCGTGCGCATGACGGGCGTAGCCAAAAAGACCGTGATGCGCGCGCTTCTGGAGATTGGCTCGGTATGCGCCGATTACCAAGACGAAGTATTCCGCAATCTGAGATGCGAGCGGATACAGGTTGATGAGTGCTGGTCATTCGTCTACGCCAAACAGAAGAATGTCACACCGGAGATCGCGGAGAAGAATCCGGGGGCGGGCGATGCGTGGCTGTGGGCTGCCGTTGATGCGGATACCAAACTCGTTCCTTGCTGGCTGATCGGGCCGCGCACTCCCGAAGCCGCGCGTGATTTCATCGAGGATCTGTCCCGCCGTCTCACGAATCGCATTCAACTTACCAGCGATGGGCTGAGGATGTATGTCCGCGCCGTTGATAAGGCATTTGGTTCCGATGTTGACTACGCGATGCTGGTGAAGGTGTACGGAGCGCCGGAAGAACCGGAGAAGCGCTACAGCCCTTCAGTGTGCCTCGGGTGCACAAGCCATGTGGTCACCGGCGACCCCGACCCCAAGCACATCAGCACCAGCTACGTCGAGCGCCATAACCTCTCGGTACGGATGACGAATCGTCGGTTCACTCGCCTGACCAATGCCTTCAGCAAGAAGTTTCAGAGCCACGTCGCGGCGGTCGCCCTCGGTTACTTCGCTTACAACTTCATCAAGATCAACCGCACGCTTCGGATGACTCCGGCTATGGCTGCTGGCGTGACAAGTCGGCTTTGGGAGGTCTCTGACTTGGTTGCGCTGTGGCAGTCATACGAGCAACGAAACGCAAAACAGCAGGCGGCCTAGTGATGAGCAGAGCAACGGTGGTCAGAATCGCGAGGACTGCGACTGCAAAGGCGACTCCGTAGGCGCGGGGCGCCGTCTTATGGAAACGGTCTATGGCTGAAGACGCACAGGGCCTGAGCGGCCAGAGAGACACGCTGGAAACGTCAATAGACTCGCTACAGCGATGGTTGCTGCTGTTCATTGCGGTCGTGGTCGCCGGTCTTTTAATCGAACTCTTTGTAGTATTCGCCATTTTCGCGCAAGCTCGCGACGTACTCAAACTGGTTGAAGGCCTCGGGACGCTGTTGGTCGTTGTAGGTGTGGCTGGAGAACTGATAATAGAATTCCGCGCCCACCGGAAAGAGCAGGCACTGCGGAAGATAAACGCGGACATCGAAGCGGATTATAAAACGACGCTCATCGCGGCTGGCGAAAAGATCGCCGACCTAAAGGCGCAACTTTCACCGCGAACGCTCACTGAATCGCAACAGCGCCTTATAGCCGAACAGTTGGACCGCTTTCGCGGTCAACGAGTCGCGTTCCTTTCGCACCGGCAGAAGGACGAACTTCGCAGTTTTAGTTCGGTTTTGCTAAATCTATTCCTGCGCTCTCACTGGCAGGTCGTCAAGCCGCCGGTGCCGGTGGCCTTTGCGCTTCCGCAAGATGGCATGATAGTTGTAATGCACGCATCTGCACGTGAGCAGGCAAAACAGGCGGCCCGCACGCTGGTAAGGGAACTACTGAAGGCGGACCATGAAATTATGGGGCCGTTGGAGCTGCTGAGCGCTAATGCCGATACAGACCTGATAGTCCTTGCGCTCGGAGCTAAGCCGTAGCACCCCACCGCGAGCGCGCGGCCTTCTGTGCAATCTCTTTACGTCGCGCAGGAGTCATCGAATCCGCCCGCGCCCTTCCGCCGATCTTTCCGCCGCGCCTGCCAAGCTCGGACATCACACGCCGGATCTCGTCGTCGGATGGAGGAGGCGCAATGGATGCTTCCACGCTTTCGGTAGTCATCTCCACCAGGTGATGCGCTAGCTGATTTACGTCTGGTTCGACATCGCGGGTTCGCTTCGGCTTAGCATTCGCCTTGCCCGTCGCTTTTCGCATACACCTTCATGATCGCACACACTGCTTGAGCGGTTCAAGCGGTCAAATCGAAAGTAGCCCACTACCGCCGCTCCCGTTCGTTATAGCGGCGGAAAGACTTAATCGCCCTGCATAAATTGTAGCGGTGAGATATTCGCCCGGCGTGCCCGTAGCCAACCACGCCACCGTGGTGTACCATATGCCTGGAGCGACCATGATCGTCGACAAACGCGCAGACCTCGCCGGACCGGGCATCGGTGACTACGAGGAACTGGAGAAGATCCTTCCCCAGGACTACACTTCCCTACTGACTCCCAAGGAAACACAAAAGGCCATTTTCGCCGCCAAGATCTTCATCGAAGAAAACCTGTGCCAGGCGCTGAACCTGATGATGGTGACCGTGCCTCTGATCGTAGACGTCGAAAGCGGCGTCAACGACTACCTGGACCGCGATGGCTCCCGCACCCCCATCCAGTTCCACATCTCGAACGACCGCAACTTTCACCCCATCGATGCGCAGGTCGTGCAGGCGGCCACCAAGTGGAAGCGCGTCGCGCTGCGCCGCTTCGGCATGCAGCCCGGCGAGGGCCTCTGCACCGACATGCGCGCCGTGCGCAAGGATTATTTCCTCGATCACGATCACAGCGCCTACGTCGATCAGTGGGATTGGGAGCGAGCTATCACCGCCGGCGATCGCCATCTCGATTTCCTGAAGGATGTCGTCGGCCGCATCTGGAAGGTCCTGGTCGACGCCGAACGCCACGTGCAGGATATGTTCCCGGCGCTCAAGACAACGAAATATCCGAACCTGCCCGAGAAGCTGACCTTCCTCCACGCCGAGGACCTGCTCGACATGTACCCCGACCTGCCCCGCAAGCAGCGCGAAACGGCCATCCTGCAGGAGTGCCCCGCCGTCTTCATCATCGGCATCGGCTGGACCCTCAAGGACGGCTACCCGCACGAGATGCGCGCCGCCGATTACGACGATTGGGTCACCCCCACCGTCTCCGCCGATGGCCGCCACGTGCACGGGCTGAATGGCGACATCCTGGTGTGGAACCACGTCACCAAGCGCCGCCACGAACTGACGTCGATGGGAATTCGCGTGAACGACAAGACCCTGCGCGAGCAGCTCGAAATCACCGGCCAGCTTGATTTTCTGAACTACCCGTATCACCGCGCGATCCTGAATCACGAGCTGCCGCTCTCGATCGGCGGCGGCATCGGTCAATCCCGCACGTTGATGTTACTGCTACGCAAAGCGCACTTAGGCGAGGTTAGCGTCACCGTCTGGCCGAAAGTGCTCAAAGATATGTGCGCGCGCCAGAACATCTTCGTTCTCGAGTAACGCCCGCAGCGGTTTCACGCGCGGCCTTAATAGGGCAGATGGTGTACGATTGACAGGAGGAGGGTTCCGTGCGCCACGCGGTACTTCTTGCATCCGTTGCATTGCCGATACTTCTTTGTCCCGCGCTGGCGCAGAGCGCCAAGGATCATTATGCCGCCGGCGAGCGCGCGGTCAAGGATGCCAAGTGGGTGGAAGCCGGCCGCGAATTCGAGCAGGCTGCGAGGATGGCGCCGGACAATCAAGGCTACCAAGCCCGGTTTGCCGAAGTTCGGATCAAATCGTCGGAATGGGCAGAGTCCGCGGCAGAACTGCTTCTTGGAGCAGGTCGGGCCGGCGAAGCCAGAGCTTTCGTCGAGGAGGCGCTGCACTTTGATCCGCGCAATGCCGCGGCTGCTGAACTGTTGGTGCGCTTAAAGGCGCCAATCGGTCCCCCAGTTCCAGGGAGTCCGCCTACCCAACTGTCGGCTCCAGTCCTTGGCCAAGGGCAAGCCTCCATGCCGCTTGGCCCCAGCACTTCCGCCAAAATGGCCGGGGACAGCAGGACGCCGATTCCGGCGGGTATCACGGTCTGCTTGCAGCCGATGACTGGCGGTTTTGATGCGTTTCTGACTGGCGAAATGGAAAAGCAGCAGGTGCCCGTGGTCATCATCGCGACTATTTCAAACGCGGTTCAGCCCGGCGGACCAGAAGTGTGTGACCCCGCAAGGTCACTGTACACGATGAGTGGCACGATCGTTCCAGAGGGCAAGTCGCTTAGTGCTCGAACGATTCTGGGACTCCGGCTGCACTTCCGTGACGAGGTCCAGGCAGCAGTCAAGCTGGTCCGCAATAGCGACAACGCGATCGTCTGGGCAGGAGACTCTGATCGGGGCGAGGCCAAGAAGGTCGCCGAGCACATCGTGAACCAAATGCTCAAGCAGCGTCCCAACTGGTTCCCGAGTCCCCTCAATCGGTGAACTGCCGGTCTTGGCGTCCCGCGCCGCAACGATTTGTGCCGTCCAGGACCGTTACTCTCCGCAAGGAACTTACAGCACGCGGCACGTCTTGGCTTATCCAAACCGCGAAAGGCTTGTCGCTAAGCGGCGAAGCCGGACCTGTAAAATCATCCGATCCACTTAGTAACCGTAATACCGCCATCGCGATTGCAGTGTGAAAAGCAAAGGCATCGCCCGTCTTCCATGCACAACGTCATGGTCTGTTCGAAGTGTATGCAGACAAACGATCCATCATAGGGGCACCAGACCTGACCGGAGAAGGCTTTCAATCGGGGCGCTGATGAACCTTCCAGTGCGCCGGCGTGATCGGGAGAGTAGGAGATGTGATACTGAACCGAAATCTTCTTGCCGTGCCTCGTTGTTACAGTCCCAGTTCCCTTTAGCCGCTCAACCGGGCGTATGCTGTTACTCGAAGCTTTGACCTTTGAAAGCGAAAGCACAAAAGGGTCTTTCATGGGGCAACCCTGGAAAGCTTTACCCTTTGCAGGTCGGCTCGTTTCTATTGATCAGCCAACTGCGGGCGTTGCTTTCGGTATCGAACCACTGGCCCGGATATTCCTTGATGGCCCACTTGCGGGCTGAAGAGTTCAGGTAGACCGAACCGAGATATTGCTGGGAGGGAGTGTAAACCTCACGGAAAAACTCCGACAAGGGCACTTTGTTGTAACTCATTCTAATCTCCTTCCACACGTGTTTTCGTCAGCGTGGGACCGCCCGCGGCTACCCGCACTGACCATCGATGATTCGTGACGTCAAACAGCGAAGCGCGGCCCCGCAGAGCCGCACCGTTCTTACCACCGCGACTTTTTGTAGCCGCCGCCATTCGGGCGATCCGTTTTCGGGCGGGCTTCATTTACGGTCAGCGGCCTGCCGTCCAGGTCCTTCCCGTTTACACCGGCGATGGCCTTTTGGGCCTCGGCATCGTTGGTCATTTCCACAAAGCCGAACCCTTTGGACCGGCCGGTATCGCGATCAGTAATCAAACTAACGCTTTCAATAGTTCCATAACCCTCAAAGAGCGATCGGATACTGTCTTCCGTGGCTCCAAAACTGAGGTTTCCAACAAATAGTTTCTTCATCATCTTGTCCTTTATCTGGGCTTGAAGGGCAGCTAATCGGAGGGGAGAACGCACCGGAAGGCGACTGGCCGTAATTCAAAACTCACCTTCAGTCTAGCACGATATCTGCCTCGCCTCCGTCCAGATTTACCCGGATCTGAAACCTTCGGCCCCGGAACAGACCGCCTTTTGCTACACTCCCGAAATGGTTCGCCCGCCGGATCGCCGGCTGCTCGATTTTCTCGCGCCCTACGATCCGCACCTCGCCGCCCTGATGCTGGCCGTGCGCGAAGTGGTGCTCGAAGAGGCGCCCCGCGCCATCGAATCGATCTCCAAAGGCTACGCCCTCGCTATCGGTTTCTCGTTCACCGGTAAGCCACTCAAAGACGGCTTCTGCCACATCGCCACTTACTCGACCTACGTCAACTTGGGCTTCAACCGCGGCGCACAGCTCCCCGACCCGAACCGCGTGCTAGCCGGCAACGGCAAAATGATCCGCCACATCACCATCCGTAATCAGGATGACTTGCAGCGTCCCTTCATCCGCCGCTATCTCCGCGCCGCCATCGAGCAGGCCGGCGGCCCGAAGGAATAACGAATATTCCGCGCCCGCGCCGTCTGGGCGACGACGGCCCCAGGCTCCGTCAGGCGAACGTCTTTTTCGGAAGCGCTTCATCCGGTTCCGTGACCGTCTTCCGCGCTGCTGGCCTCTTTACCGTCGGAGATTGCTATAGACCTTGCCGTCCTTTACGGGTTTTCAGCGTGCTTCACGACTGAAATCCTCTTGCGGTTCACAGCCGTAAGCCGGATAATGGGCTTGGAGAACCTGCGCGGCCTTACGGTTGTACAGATTTTCGACCTAGCCAGCGTTTGGAGCGCTGGCCAGGACCGTTAGAGTGGCGCCCCTGGCCGGATTTGAACCGGCGACTGTCCCGTTAGCACCAGGCCGCTCTATCCAATCTGAGCTACAGGGGCCCATGCAAGAGGCCACCAGATTCGGGTTTGGCGACTGGAATCTGGTGGCCGTTCTCATTTTCTCGTTTAGTTAATCATAGTAGCTGCCAGTAGAGCAAGCGAAAAATAACATTTTTATCGTTACGTAATTGCATCGTCTACCAAAATCTGCTACGATACTTTACGGGAAGGGAGCTGAGATGCTACCGCAGGATGCCCAAATAGATAGTTCTAAGACTGAGAAAATTCCCCGACACCGTAGCCCGAACTATCCGAGCATGGGGTTGGGCACCGCCGTCAGTAAGATCGAAACATTGTACAAGGGCGGGGCGATGAATCCATTAGCGCGCGTGTCAGTGCTGAAGCTGTTGGGATTCGATAAGTTTCATGGTGAAGCTGGCCGCGTTCTCTCAGCCCTGAAGAGCTTCGGGTTGATTGAAGAGGATAATGATCGTATTAAGCTGTCCCAGCGGGCCGTGGATATTGCCGTTAGAACGCAGTCCGACCCTAAGCGGAAGGAAGCCCTTCAAAAGGCGGCCACCAATCCGCCGATATATCATGAACTGCTGGAACAATACGGCGGCAAGCTGCCTGTCGACGCAGCTTTGAAACCCGAATTAATCGCGGTTAGGCGCTTTAACCCCAATGCAGTAGACGGGTTTCTCCAAGATCTCAGGGACACGTTAGAATTCGCTGGCATAACCGATTCCTTCGTGGTAGAAGCTCCAGAGGAGATGCCAAATGGAGGCAAGCTTCCTGATGCCGGTAACAAGCCGGCGATTGGCGACTACGTCCAGTGGACTTCCCAAGGCACCGACCAGTTCACCGAGCCCCCACGAGTTCGGGCCTTTTCGGATGACGGCGCGTACGCCTTTGTTGAGGGCAGCAATACTGGATTGCCTGTCAGGGAGCTTTCCGTGGTAGGGCCAGCGGAAGCTAAGCCGACGATCGGCAAACCTCCTACCTCCAAAACACCCGTGCAGGCGCCGCCAACCATGCGTTCCTACTCCTGGGCGCTGTCGGGCGACTTCAACGCAAGGCTGGACCTGTTCGGAGAGGCGCAGACAGAGGAAGACATCGACGCGCTTGGTGATTACGTCGAAATCACGATCAAAGCGCTAAAGCGCTCGCTGAAGGCGAAACAGCAGGGCAGCAACTGATCGTTCTGACAGCTTCCCGCCGTGACCTCGTCCGCCGCGCGCCCGCGCCGCCGTTTGCGGTAACATTCTTGTAAAAAATGGAATCGATCCTGGAACTGCGCGATCTGGTCAAACACTTCCCGAACCATCGCGCCGTCAACGGCATCTCGCTCCAAATTCCGCGCGGCGGATTCTTCTCGCTCCTGGGCCCCTCCGGCTGCGGCAAGACCACCACCCTGCGCCTCATCGCCGGCTTCGAGCAGCCCACCTCCGGCGACGTGCTGCTCAACGGCGTGGTGGTCAACAACCAGAAGCCCTACCAGCGCAATGTCAGCACCGTGTTCCAGAGTTACGCGCTGTTCCCGCATCTCACCGCCGCCGAAAACGTGGCCTTCGGACTGCGCCGCAAGAACCAGCCGGATATCGCGCGCCGCGTGCGGGATGCGCTGGATCTGGTACGCCTCGGCGGCAAGGAATCCCGCCGTCCCGCACAGCTTTCCGGCGGCGAGCGCCAGCGCGTCGCATTGGCCCGATCGCTCGTCCTCCAGCCCGACGTCCTGTTGCTCGATGAACCCCTCGCCGCGCTCGATCCCAAGCTGCGCAAACAGATGCGCCTCGAGCTCAAGGAAATGCAGCGCCGCGTCGGCATCACCTTCCTGCTCGTCACTCACGACCAGGAAGAAGCACTCTCCATGTCCGACCAGCTCGCCGTAATGAACGCCGGCGCGATCGAACAGGTGGGCACGCCGCAGGACGTCTACCTGCGCCCCAGCACCCGTTTCGTCGCCGGATTCCTCGGCGCGGTGAACTGGATCGATGGCATCGGCCTGCGACCCGAAGTCACGCGCATCTCCCGCACCCTGCCCGCGAACGGCGCGCGCTTCCGCCCCGCCACCGTCACCGGCTCCGTCTTCCTCGGCAACTGCGTCCACGTCCTCACGCGCCTGGAATCCGGCGAAGACGCCGTGGCCGAAGTCCCGCGCAACAACCGCACCTACCAAACCGGTGAATCGATCCACCTCTGCTGGAATCCCTCCGACGAGATGATTCTTCCATGATGCGCAAAGGGCGCGACCCTCAGTCCGCCGGTTGGGACCGCCTGCGCGCCTGGTTCCTACTCCCCGCCTGGATCTGGATGGCCGCGCTCTTCGCCGCGCCATTCGCCATCGTGATCGTCTATAGCCTGCTCACCCGCGGCGCATACGGCGGACTCGGCCAGCCCTGGACCCTCGAAAACTACCAGCGCCTGCTCGATCCGCTCTATCTCGAAATCGTGCTGCGCTCGTTCCTGATGGCCGCCGTCACCACCGCCATCTGCCTCGTGCTCGGCTTCCCCCTCGCACTGTTCATCACCCGCGCCGGCCCCCGCAAGAATCTCTACCTGCAGCTCGTGATTCTGCCCTTCTGGACCAGCTTCCTGGTGCGCCTCTACGCCTGGCTGTTCCTGCTCCGCGACACCGGATTGATCAACACCGCGCTCCAGCACCTCGGCCTGATCCACGACCCCCTGCCGCTGCTCTACAACAACGGCGCCGTGCTGCTCGGCCTCGTCTACGGCTACCTGCCCTTCATGGTGCTGCCCGTCTACGCCACGCTCGAGCGCCTCGATCCCGCGCTCGAAGAAGCCGCCGCCGATCTTGGCGCAAAGCCCTGGCCCGCGCTGCTGCACGTCGTGCTGCCGCTCTCCGCGCCTGGCATCCGCGCCGGCAGCATCCTGGTCTTCATCCCCGCGCTGGGCGCATACCTCACGCCCGACCTGCTGGGCGGCGGCCGCACCGTCATGATCGGCAATCTCGTCCAGAACCAGTTCACCACCGCGCGCGACTGGCCCTTCGGCGCGGCTATCTCCGTCGGCCTGATGTCCCTGGTCGGCCTGATCGTGGTGCTCATGCTGCGCCGCGAACGCGAGGGATTGGTATGAAGCGTTGGCTCGCATCTTTCGCCGCTGCCGTCTATCTGTTCCTGCACCTGCCGCTCGCGGTCCTTGCCATCTTCAGTTTCAATGCGTCGCGCTTCACCGTGTGGCAAGGCTTTTCGCTGCACTGGTACGCCGCCATCTTTCAGGACCCGCAGCTCGCCGCATCCGTCTGGAACAGCGTCATCATCGCCGTGGTGGCCACCATTCTCTCCACCGCGGCCGGCACGCTCTGCGCCTACGGCCTATGGAAGCGCGGCTCGAAGCTGCTCTCGGGCTCGCTCTACCTCTCGCTCGTCACGCCCGAAATCGTGATGGGCATCTCGCTCCTCGCGCTCTTTCAATGGTCCTTCCGCTGGCTGCACTGGCGACTGGGCTTGCACACCGTGATCCTCGCCCACGTCGCCTTCTCCATCGCCTACGTCGTCATCGTCGTCGCCGCGCGCCTGCGCACCTTCGACCCCGCGCTCGAAGAAGCTGCGCTCGATCTCGGCGCCACCGAATGGCAGGCTTTCCGCTACGTCACGCTGCCCGCGCTGCTACCGGGCATCATCGCCGCCGCGCTGCTGGCGCTCACCGTATCGTTCGACGATTACGTGATCACCAGCATGGTGGCCGGCGTCGATTCCGAAACACTGCCCATGGTTATCTACGCCATGGCGCGCCGCGGCTCGAGCCCCGTCATCAACGCCATCTCAGCCCTGATCGTCGTCTTCTTCGGGACGCTCGTCCTGATCTCCGAACGGGTGCGCGCATCGTGAACCGCCGCGTCTTTCTAATGGGCATCGCCGGCGCTGCCGGCTGCGCGCGCGGCCCGCGCCTCAACGTCTACAACTGGTCGAACTACGTCGCACCCGACACCATCTCCAACTTCGCGCGCGAGTTCGGCGTTCACGTGCGCTACGCCACCTACGAAAGCAACGAAGAGATGTTGGCCAAAGTGCTGAGCGGAAATTCCGGTTGGGACGTGGTCTTCCCCACGCATAACCGTATCCCGCCCATGCGCCTGTACGGCCTGCTCGCGCCCATCGACCACGCGCGCCTCCCGAATCTGCCGAACCTCGAGCCGCGCTTCCAGTCGCCGCCCTGGGACCCGCATCTCTTGAGCTGCGTCCCATACATGTGGGGAGCCACCGGCATCGCCTACAATCGGTCCGTCCTGCCGCCCCCCCTCGCCTGGGCCGATCTCTGGAATCCGCGCCTGAAGGGCCGCCTCACCATGCTCGACGATCCCGAAGAAGTGCTGGGCGCATGCCTGCTCAAGCTGCGGCTTTCCTACAACTCGACCGACGACCAAAGCCTGCGCCGCGCCGAACGTGAAGCCATCGCGCAGAAGCCCATCCTGCGCGCCTACCTCAACGCCGAATTCCGCGATCAGTTAGTCGCCGGCGATCTGCTCGTAGCCCACTCCTGGGCCACCACCGCGCAGCAGGCCATCGACGCCGCGCCGCAGCTCGCCTTCGCCTACCCCACCGAAGGTTTCCCGCTCTACGCCGATAACGCCGTCATCCTGCGCGAAAGCCGCCGTGCCGCGCTGGCGCACGAATTCATCAACTATCTGCTGCGCGCGCGGGTAGCCGCGGCGATTGTCGAAACCTCGCGCACCGCGACGGCCAACGGAGCCGCGCAAGCTCTCCTGCCCGATGCCCTCCGCCGCAACACCACGCTTTTCCCCACCGCCGAAACGCTCACCCGCGGCCAATGGATCGCCACCATGCCCGCCGCCGTCCAGCGCCTCCGCGACCGCATGTGGACCGAAATCAAGTCCGCATGAACGGGCTGCCTGGAACCTGGAAACCGGAGAGTTTTCCCGGGCGCCTGCACTAATTTCTCGATAAAAAGGTCGATATATATTTTATGTGCGGTGGAATGCGTCCCACCGTGCCGAAAGGGCGCAAGCTGAATGAGGAGTTTCTGTCTTAAAACTGCGGCTGTGATCACCGTCGTGATGGCGATGGGTCCCCTGGCCACCGCGCAGAGCACTACGACGGACACGCCGCAATCCGCCACCCAGTACTTCATGCTCAACCTGCCGGCCGGCGTGAGTCTCATCTCGTCGCCGTTGAGCACCCAGTCGGGGCCGGCGTTCAACACCTTTGCCGGCCTGCCGGCGGATTGGCCGCTGTTTTTAGGATGGAGCTCGAATACCCAGAGCTTTGTGTCTGCTGATTCGGCTCCCGCGGGGATGGGTCACGGTTTTTGGACGTACTTGCCTACTCCCACCACACTGGCGGTGGCCGGTCGGCCATTCACCTTCCTCACTTCAATGACGGAGCATGCCCCTGTGGGATGGCATCTTTTCGGCGTGCCGTTTTTATCGGGCATTAACTGGAGCGACTTCAAGCTGTACGTCTCGGGGAATCCGATCGGCCTGGATACGGCCATCGCCAATGGCTGGATCGATTCCAACATTACGACCATGCAAGGCGACCAGGTGAGCACGCTCACCTCCGGCCAACAGTTTCAGCCCGGAGCGGCCTATTGGGTGCATACCACCATCCCACTCGACGTGCGGGCCGATGCGGCCCCCACGGCTTCCACGACGACCGCGAACGCGTTCGCCGGTGCCACGCTCGCCGGTGCCACGCCCGCCGCCAATTCCACCGCGACGAGTGTCGGTGGCTGGCTGGCGGCTGTAGCAGAAACACTGGTAGAAGTCGCGGAGGGCGCCGCCGATTTTGCGGAGGGAAATCCGTTCGGGGGAACTTGTGAGTTCCTGTCGGGCGGGTTGGGCCTCGTCGAGCACGGGCTGGATTCAGGGGAGTCCGGCGACAGTGCCGGGATTTCGAGCCAGCTTACTACCATGGACGGCAAACTGGACACGCTGCTCACCGACGCCACTAACATATCCAACCAGCTCAACACCGTGGAAGAAGGGATCACCAATCTCCAAGGGTGGGTCCAGAGCGAAGCCACGCTCGGTCAGCCTTTGACTAATGCCGAGGGGTGGCTAAACAGTTTCTACAACAATGCGCATGAGGTGGGTGTGTCGCGCGAATGGGCCCGCTGGACGCTTGCCGGCTGTGCCATGACGGCAACGGCGTGCCCCGAGGCGGATCAAGCTTATCAGGTAACCCCGGCCACCTTACAGGCTTTCGGGTCTCAATACCGGACAACCCAAGGCACCCCGACACAAAAGGCGGACTTTCCCCTCTGGTGGGCTGAGTCGGTCCTTGGCCCGCTTTCCATGGCCGGCGCGCCACCGACCCAATTCATGATCAGCGGGGATTCGGCCGATTCGTTCCTCACCAAAATCTACCAGGGGCTGACCAATGGGTTCGCGTTCCCCGGCAACTCCGGAACGGCGGGCGCCAACGGGCTGGTCGCCTACATGCAACAAGTCATGGCCGGGACACCCGGGTGCGCTACCGACATCTCTTACACCGATGTGGGAGGAACCTGCGACCTTTATAGCGTCTACCAGAAAGTCGAGGCGTACTACTCGCAAGCCATGTCTGACCAGGCGCAATTAATGGAAGCGATTGTGGAATCGTACGGCGTGATGACAGCGGAGGGACTGCTGCCGGGGAACGCGGCCCAGGGCTACATGACGAACATCACCCAGCACATTAACCAGGAAGCGGAGGCATTCCTGCGGGTGTCCGAGCAACTCGCCCTTTACCGGGCCGCCGACGGCTTCCACGATTGGAACACTTTCGGCAGCACCGACGCCGGCCAACTGCTGGCGCGCGCCGACTTCGTTGTCGCCCAACTGGCGGGACAGAACTACCAGGCTACCCCGCAGGCTGGCTGGTTCAACCCACCCTGGCCTTTGGGGGCCAACCTCGTAGGCCGGGTCTTCTACCCGCACGGCGTAACGCCACTCGCCGCAGGTTCAACGCGAGGTGTTTGTGCAGCCACTTATTACCAAAACGCTCCGCCCGAGGGGGCTTTTTGTTCAACACCCGCTGCTCAAGTCTCCGAAAGCGGTGCGCCGGGGCAGGTGAATGGTCCCTGGCCTTACTTCATGTGGACGAACTCTGGCGGCACCGCCATAGGCAATGCATATACGGATTGGACCGTGCAGCGCCTACAACCAACGGCGAGGCTTGGGGTAGGCGGCTCACTGTCGCAGGCCACCACATACCTGGTGAACAGCATGCAGCAGTCGCTCGGCGGCGCCCCAGTCTACGTCGGTACCTATGACCAGAACTATAACGTGAATGGCCCGTACGTGTTTGCGAGCCTCAGCTCCGTGGAGGGCCCGGTCGGCCCGTATGGACTCGCTCCTCCGGTGGGTACCTGGCAGGCGGACAACGGTAGCGGCGATAACTTGGCTCATGTCACTTCTGAAAGCTGCGTGGGACCGACCTGTACTCTGACCGTGAACTACACCGCCGATTCGACCGACAGCCTTTCCACCTTCCAGCAAGTGGAATCGCAAAACATCCAGGTCACCATGCCCAATAACTACGCGCACCTGAAGGAGAACCTTCCCGCCTCCATGAACGTCAACGTCAGCGCCTATATACCCGGGGGTCCTCAGTCCACCTCCTACTGGCAGTCGATGAACGTCGTATTTAACCTCGCGGACAGTAAGAACAACGGGGTGGCCAATACTCTCGATTACTATAATCCATGTGGGACTAACGCGTTCGGCCAGTGCGTTGTCAACAATTCAAGTTTTTCGTTGGGCAGCACGGCCCCATTCTCAATCAACTCAGGCCGGACGTATAACATCTTTGGCTACTTCTGGGATACGGTGATGCCAAAGACTAGTAAGAAATCGACGACCATCACTTATCCAACCGCGAACAGCTCCGCGACCTGGACATTTACATATCCTTCGCTGACCATACTCAAGTAGCGGCCGGGGCGAGACCGCCGGATGTCCTCTCACCGCTCCATGAGGATCTTCTCATAGCGCGTGATGCCGTTCTGTATTTCCACCTGCTTTGACGACCGCCGCCCGTCTTTTTCGATCGCAATATCGTACGTGCCCGGCGCCAGTTGCAGTTTCGCCGGCGTCACCTGGTCCGACTCCCGCCCGTTGATGAAAATCCGCGCCCCCGCCGGTACGCTCGCCAGCATCAGCACGCCCCCCGGCACACGCAGCGCCACCGGTGCCAAATCCACGCCCGAATTCGTCACCGTCACCTGCCGGTGCTCCGTCTGATAGCCCTGCCGCGTAATCGTGACCACGTGCTGCCCCGGCGTCGCATCCAGCGCGCAAGGCGTCGTGCAAACGCTGTCCGGCTGATTGTCCAGCATGGCCGTGGCATCCGGCGGAATCGTCGATACGGATACCTTCAAATAAGGATTCACCCCCGCATCCGGCGATGTCTGTTTCGGCGCTCGCGGACGATCCTGGCGCACCGGCGCTGGAATCGGACCGCGCTCCGGAGCCTCGCTGGACGCATCCCGCGCCTCGCTCGCATCGGTCTTCGCGGTTTCCTCCGGTTTCGCGTCCTTCGTGTTCCCCGCATTCTCCGGCGCGGGCGGCATCGGGCTCGGCTTCTTCTCCTCCGTTACCGGAGGCGGGGCCGGAGTTTGCACCGGAGTCTGCACCGGCGGCTGCGTCTGCGCCACCTCCGGCTTGCTGCTCGATCCCGTCAGCCACGGCGCCGCCTGCCACGCGATCAGCACCACCAGACCCGCCGCCACCAGGATCGCCAGAAACACCGGCAGAAACCCCATGCTGTGCCGCTCTTCCCGCGGTTTGGTCTCTTCCGTGTCGCGCGCCTGGCGTGGCAGCGCCACCTTCGCCGGCCGCCGCACCTCCATCGCCGTCGGCAGATTCAAACTGCCGCCCCGCGCCAGCGGCTTCCAGCCCTTCGCCGTCGCGCACGCCGCCTCCAGCGCATCCACAAACTTCTGGCAGTTCGGATAGCGCGCGTCCGGCTTCTTCGCCAGCGCCCGCCGCAGCACGTTCGTGATCTGCTGGTTCAGCGTCGAATTCAGCCGCTGCGGCGCCGCCGGCTCCTCGGCCACGATCTTGTAAACCACCGTGGTAAGCTGCTCGCCCGTGAACGGCTTCTCGCCCGTCAGCATCTCGAACACGATCACGCCCAGGGAAAACTGGTCCGCCCGCCCGTCCACCGCCTGCCCCTGCACCTGCTCCGGAGCCATGTAATGCGGCGTCCCCACGATCGCCCCCGTCATCGTGAATTGCTCCGACGTGTTGATCTTCGCAATCCCGAAATCCGTGATCTTGACCGACCCGTCCTCCGTCACCATGATGTTGGCCGGCTTGATGTCGCGGTGTACGATGCCCTTCTGGTGCGCATAATCCAGCGCCACCGCCGTCTGCCCCAGAATGTTGAATATCCGCTCCGGAGGCATCGCCGGCCCGGCCAGCAACTGCTCGAGCGTCGGCCCGTTGACGTACTCCATGGCGATGAACGCCAGGTCGTCCTGCGCCTCCATGTCGTAAATCGTGACAATCCCCGGATGCGACAGCACGCCCGCCGACCGCGCCTCCCGAAACAGGCGCTCCCGCAGCCGCGCGCGCTCCTCCGCGTTGGTAACCTCGCCCAGCCGGATCGTCTTGATCGCCACCGAACGCCCGATGGTCGGATCCGTAGCCAGGTACACCACGCCCATCGCGCCGCGCCCCAGCTCCCGCACGATCTTATACCGCCCGATCCGCTCCATCAGACTTCAGTGTACTGTACGTGGGGCAGGCTCTTGAGCCTGCGGCGGCCTCGCAGGCCGCCTGTAGCCTGACATGAGTGGACACCCATCTTCGGAAGGAAACGTGACTTATTGCCGGACGCTTCTGTTGCTCGCCCGCCTCCGCCAAAATGGTTGACACAATCTCACATTAGATATAATCTAATCCATTGGAAGCCGAAACGATTAAACGGTCCCTGGAGGGCAGCGGCCTGCGGTGTACCCCGCAGCGTTACGCCGTAATGAAATTCCTGATGGAACACGCCCGCCATCCCACGGCCGCCGAAATCTTCGAAGCCGTGAATCGCGTGGATCCGCGTTCTTCCAGAGCCACGACTTACAATAATCTCCGCGACCTGGTCGAGGCGGGCCTGGTACGGGAAGTGGCCGCCGAGGGCCGCGCCGCGCGTTTCGACGCCAAAGGTACGCGGCATCACCACTTCATCTGCGATCGCTGCGGCAGCGTGGAGGATGTGGATTGGTATGATGTGCCCCAGCCTGCCGCGGGTTCCCTCGGCAAGCGGGTTCTGCGCGAATGCGAACTCATTTTCCGGGGGCTCTGCGCGAAGTGTGCCCCGCGCCGCGCCTCCCGTTCCGTCTCATAGTTTCCCGATCTTTAAACGAATACGAAGGAGAATGCAGCATGGAGAAAGAACTTACTATCGCAACGGGGACGCCTGTCCTCAATAATCACGAGCAAAACTCGGTGGCCGCCGGCAAGTGCCCGGTACACAGGCACGCCGCGGCCGCCGGCCCCACCAACGCCGACTGGTGGCCGAATCAACTCAACCTGAAGATCCTGCGCCAACACTCTTCCCTGTCCGACCCCATGGACAAGGGCTTCAACTACGCGGAAGCATTCAAGAGCCTCGACCTGAACGCCGTCGTCAAAGACTTGCATGCCTTGATGACCGACTCCCAGGAATGGTGGCCCGCCGACTACGGCCATTACGGGCCGTTCTTCATCCGCATGGCATGGCATAGCGCCGGCACCTACCGCATCGCCGATGGACGCGGCGGCGCAGGCTCCGGCACCCAACGTTTCGCCCCCCTCAATAGCTGGCCCGACAATGTGAACCTCGACAAAGCGCGCCGCTTGCTCTGGCCCATCAAGCAGAAATACGGCAAGAAAATTTCGTGGGGCGACCTCATGGTCCTGGCCGGAAACGTCGCCTTGGAATCCATGGGTTTCAAAACGTTCGGTTTCGGCGGCGGCCGCGAGGATGTCTGGGAGCCCGAAGAAGATATCTATTGGGGTCCCGAAGGCAAGTGGCTGGCCGACGAGCGCTACAAGGGCGATCGTGAGCTCGACAATCCACTCGGCGCGGTGCAAATGGGCCTGATCTACGTCAATCCCGAAGGCCCCAACGGCAAGCCCGATCCGGTCGCCGCGGCCCGCGATATCCGCGAGACCTTCGCCCGCATGGCCATGAATGACGAGGAGACCGTGGCCCTCATCGCCGGCGGACATACCTTCGGCAAAGCCCACGGTGCCGGCGACGTGCCCAAGTATGTAGGCCCCGAACCCGAGGGTGCCCCCATCGAGGAGCAAGGCTTGGGCTGGGTCAGCACTTATGGCACTGGCAGCGGCGTCTATACGATCGGCAGCGGGCTGGAAGGCGCCTGGACCACCAACCCGGTCAAGTGGGACAACAACTACCTGGAGAACCTGTTCAGCTACGAGTGGGAACTCGGCAAGAGCCCTGCCGGCGCCTACCAGTGGCATCCCAAGAACGGCTCCTCGGCGGGCGCGGTGCCGGATGCGCACGACCCGTCAAAACGCCACGCCCCCATCATGTTCACGACCGACCTTTCCCTGAAAGTGGACCCGGTCTATGCCCCCATCGCCAAGCGCTTCTACGACCAGCCGCAGGAGTTCGCCGACGCATTCGCCAAGGCCTGGTATAAATTGACGCACCGCGACATGGGGCCCATCGCGCGCTACCTTGGCCCGCTCGTTCCCGCAGAGCCGCAGCTCTGGCAGGATCCTCTCCCCGCGGTCAATCACAAATTGATCTCGGAGCAAGATGCCGCCGATCTGAAGGCCAAGATCCTGAAATCCGGCCTCTCGATCTCCCAGTTGGTGACCACCGCCTGGGCATCCGCATCCACCTTCCGCGGCTCCGACAAGCGCGGTGGCGCCAATGGTGCGCGCCTGCGCCTCGCCCCCCAAAAGGACTGGGAAGTGAACCAGCCCGCGGAACTCCAAAAGGTCCTCGCGAAGCTGGAAACGATCCAAAACGAATTCCAGTCCAGCGGAAAGAAAGTCTCCCTGGCGGATCTGATCGTGCTTGGCGGCGATGCCGCTGTAGAAGCATCTGCGAAGAAGGCCGGCTACGACGTGAAGATCCCCTTCTCGCCCGGGCGCGTCGATGCTTCCCAGGACCAGACCGACGTGCACTCCTTCGCCGTCCTCGAGCCGAAGGCCGACGGCTTCCGCAACTACTCGAGCGGTGGCCAAACCATCCCGGCTGAGGAGTTGCTGATCGATCGCGCGCAGTTACTCACGCTGACCGTTCCCGAGATGACCGTGCTCCTCGGCGGCCTGCGCGCTCTGAATGCCAACTTCGGGCAGTCCAAACACGGCGTCTTCACCAAGCGCCCCGAGACGTTGACCAATGACTTCTTCGTCAACCTGCTCGACATGTCCACTAAGTGGCAGCCCGCCGCGGGCTCCGAAGGCGTGTATGAGGGCCGCGATCGCAAGACCGGCGAACTGAAGTGGACCGGCACCCGTGTCGATCTGATCTTCGGTTCCAACTCCGAGCTCCGCGCCATCGCCGAAGTCTATGCCTGTGATGACGCGAAGGAAAAGTTTGCGAAAGACTTCGCCGCCGCCTGGGGCAAAGTCATGAACCTGGACCGCTACGACCTGGCCTAATCAAAACCGTCGCTCTCACTGAGGGCGTGCCCGTTGTGGGGCACGCTCTCAGCGTGCGGCGGCCTCAAAGGCCGCCAATCTCAAAAACCACCCCACCGGCCCCGGCGCCGCCGCCAAACGCGGCCGTGCCATAAAGGTTGCCCGTATCATCCATCAGCAGGCCAGTAAGTGGGCTGCTGCCCTGGCCTCCGTTACCGAAGCGAGTAAGAATGGATTCGCTATAGCCTCCGCCCTCCTTGGGACTCAACTCGAAAACCGTGCCACAGCCCCCCAAACAGGAGCTGTTTTGCCCGCCGCCGCCGCCAAACGTGGTGCCGTACACGTTACCCGCGGCATCTACGATGGGATTGCCATAGGGCATCACCCCATCGCTGGCGCTTAAGCCGAAAGTGTGAATCACGTTTTCGGTCCAGCCGCCCATGGTGTTGGGAGTCAACTGATATGCGACGCCGCGCGCGGGATTACCGCCGCCGCCCACCGTGTTCCCATAAAGATTGCCGGCCGCGTCGAACACCACGCCGGAGTACGGTGAGCAACCGTCCGCCGAACATCGGAAGTTGTAAAGTATGCTCTCCTGCCAGCCGTCGGAGCTGGGACTGAGTCGGAAAACCGTGCCGCCGCCCGCCGGAGCCGATCCGCCGTAGTAAGTCGTCCCGTATAAGTTACCTGCCAGGTCCATGATCAGGGTCGATTGCGGAATCCAGCCGTCGCTGTGATCGTTGGTGAAATTGTGCAGAATAGTCTCTCGCCACTTGCCCTCCGCTGTGGGCGACAATTCGTAAACCGTCCCGCAACCGTTGCCGCCAACGCATCCCACACCCGTCCCGCCGCCCGCGGTGGTGCCGTAAAGATTTCCCGCGGCATCGAAAACCACCCCTGCCTGCGGTTCGCCCCCATCCGTGCCGCCATCGAGCGCGCCGTTGAAACTGTGCAGCACCGTCTCAGTCCAGTCGCCATCCGCCTGCCGGGTAAGTTTGAAGACAGTCCCAGCCGCCCTAGTTAGACTTTGTCCGCCGGATAAAGTCGTGCCATAGAGATTGCCTTTGGCGTCGAACGTGAGCGGCGCTTCGGGCATCTGGCCATCCACCAACGATCCTTGGAAGCTGTGAATCACCCGCTCCGTGTAGCCTCCCGAAGAATTCGGCGATAACTCGAAGACGGTCCCGCATCCACCGTCGCAGGGACCTGTGCCGCCCGCAAACGTAGTCCCGTAAAGATTGCCATGGCCGTCCATGATCAGGTTAGACTCGGGCCCCGCGCCATCCGGGTTGCCGCGAAAAGTATGAAGTATCTGGCGCTCGGCGCCACTCGATGCGGCGGCCAAACTGAAAAGCGCCAGTGCGATCGTATAGGTCCTCAGCAGCATACGGACATGATCCCACCTAGTCTGCGTAACGCTTGCAAATCAGTTGTAAATTGGCGGAGCTGTGCTGCCAGGCCGCCCAATATAAGGGTGAAAATATGCTTTACTCATCGAGAACAGGGAGGTACGATGGGCTTGACCGGCCCAGTTTTGGACGGGGCATGAGGAGCACCCACCGCATGGCCAATGAGCGGCTTGACATTAACAGATTTGGTATCGCAAAGCTCTTAAAAGACGGGTCGCTCTGCGTTCCGCCAAACCAGCGTGCGTACGCTTGGAGAAAAGAGCATGTGACGGATCTGTATCAAGATCTAGCCAAGGCAATCAATGATCAGGAGCCTGATTATTTCCTTGGTTCAATTGTTGTGGCCAAGAAGAACGGGCACCTTGAAGTATTCGACGGTCAACAGCGTTTAGCAACGACTGTTATTCTACTTGCCGCGATTAGAGACTATTACCGAAGCGATAAGGATCAAAAGAGAGCGACGATTGTAGAAATGAACTACTTAGTGGCCAGCGATCTTGGCACGCTGGAGGAACAACCAAAATTACACCTCGGCAAGGCCGATCACGACTATTTTCTTAAGCGCGTTCTCTCAGATACTCAGTCCGTGAGAAATAGCGCCAAGCGGACAACGGAGTCTCACGAACGGATAAACGAAGCCTGTTTACTGGCCTACGAGCACGTACGTAATATCGTCGCTCCTCTACCAGAAACGGCCAGAAGCGAGATTCTTTACAACTGGGTGAATTATCTGGTAGAGCGAGCCATGGTGATCTGTGTCACGGTTTCCGACGACCGTAGCGCATACGTGGTTTTTGAGACGATGAATGATCGCGGCTTAAGGCCATCTGCGGCTGACCTTTTAAAAAACCATCTCTTTGGATTATCAGACAACCGCATGGACGAGGCCGAGCATAACTGGATTTCTATGGTCGGTACGCTCGAAACCATCCCAGACACCGATGACGATATAGTCGTCACGTATATTCGTCACTTGTGGATTTCACAGCATGGACCGACCCGAACCAAGGACTTATTTGACAAGATCAAGTTGGAGATAAAGAGCAAGCAGGCGGCGGTCGATTTCTCGGCAGAACTTGCGAACAATGCAGTTCGGTATGCCGCCATTCTGAATCCCTCCCATGACATGTGGAACCCTTACGGACCGAATGCCAAGAAACATATCGAGACCTTGGATAACCTCGGCATAGAGCAAATACGCCCCCTGTTATTGGCCGCAATTAAGAACTTTCCGATTGGCGAAGTCACGAAATTCCTACTGACGGTGTTGTGCTGGGCCGTTCGTTTCTTAATAACCGGAGTTTCCGGGAGCGGCTCGCTAGAAGGACATTACGGCCGTAGTGCGCTTGACATAACAACAGGAAAAATAAAGACGGTGGATGCACTGGTTAGCCAGATGGTGGATATTGTTCCTGCTGATGACGCATTTCGGTCGTCCTTTTCGGTCGCGCGCGTGACTAAATCACATCTGGCTAAGTACTATCTCCGGGCGCTTCAACTGAAGGCTGACGGGGAATCCGAGCCCCAGTACGTACCAAACGATGCGGGCGAAATTAACGTAGAACACATATTGCCGCAGTCTCCAGCCGAGGATTGGAAGATGGACCCGGACGTCCTCCGCGCCAATTTTCAGCGAATCGGAAACCTGGTAATCCTACAGGCTAGCCAAAATCAGTTAATCGCCAACAGTGTCTACGCTGTTAAGAAATCGGTGCTGGCTTCCTCTGCGTTCTCTCTCACAAAAGAGGCCGCAACTTACGATGAGTGGGGTCCGTCAGAGATTAACACTCGGCAGCTACAATTGGCTGAGAAAGCGGTGAGTACGTGGCCATTGAAACCCTAGGAGACACAAATGAAGCACTCCGAAGAATACGAGGAGTTCAGGTGGCTTGAACTTCCCTCGTAAAAGTACTTTAGTATGGAGAGCATGATGAGTCAAGCATGTTGTCACCCAATAAAAGATGCATAGCCCGCCGCCGTAACTTCGACTTCGCCGGCCACATAGTCGCGCGCATGACTGCTGGGAGGAATCGGGGGGAACCGAGAGACGCGCTGAACGGAGGTTTTATGAAGAGGCCGAATAAGAAACCCGCCCGAATGGTGACCCGGACCATAGAGCAGCTCGAGAACCGCGAGCTTACGAAACCAGAGCGCGACCGCCTGAAGCGCCTCGCGGCATTGCCCGATGACCAGATAGATACGGCCGGCATCCCGGAAATGACGGATCGGACCGGTTGGGTCAGAGTGCACCAGCATCCCGAACACCCGCTGCACCGTGTGCTCTTGGTATGTCAAGTATATCGTTGCCCAAAAAAAGCTCCGCAACGACTTTGGCGCTCACGTTAAATTCAGCGCCGTCAAGTCTGCCACCTATGTGACTGTATAGCTCCTCAGCACCGTATGGCCATGTCAGGACGCTTGCTGCTGCCGTTCGCTCTCCGCTGCTACCTGACGGTACATCGCGTCGGGAGCCATGTCGATATCGCCCGGCCACGCTGCGGCGCCCTGATCGAGAAAAACACGATTGAAGAACTGCGGTTCTCGCAGCGGCTCGAGCACTCCGGTCAAATCCTCTGGCCGGAACCGAACGCGCCCGCTCAGCCCGTCCTGAAAACGGACGAACAGACAGCACTCAGGTTCCGGCTTGACTTCTACAATCTCCCAGTACATCTTGCCTCACTTACGACAACGGCTCAATTCGCACGGGCCGTGCGTTTTGACGGCAGAGCCGCCAATCGGCCATCAAATCCTCTCCATGCATCATCGCCCATTCCTGGACCAGACGCAAAGCGCGTGGCGGGAGCGTCCCTTCGAGGACGTTGAGCGTGGCGATCTCAATAATGGCCTCGAACTCGCCATAGCGGGCGTGAAAATGTGGGGGCGGGTGGTCATTGAAGAACATTCGTATCAGGATCCCGTAAAATGCACTGATCGTAGGCATCCGCGCGACATCGATTCTAACACCCGCAATGAACCGAAGGCCCAGCACCAGAACCCAGCCCCATTCGGCTTCGTTCGTGCAAAATACATGAATGATGCGAAGACCTACGATAAACTGTCCAGAAGCATTATCCATCCGCCGAGGATAGCGATGACAGCGCCGCCCATCGGCGCCAATATCGCCCGGCACGGGTCCCCCCAGTCACACCGCTACCCCACCCCATAAACCCCGCAGACCCAACGATCCCCAGCCGCCATCCGGTCAACCCAAAACCACCCCGCTGCTAACCTCAAAAAGATGACCCTTTGTACGCCGCCGCCCACGCAACCCAATTGGCTTTCCCACCCCGCCAACCCCTTGCAAAACCGCCACTTCCGCCCCAATTTGGCTTCAGACGTCCAAAATATAAATCCCAACCGCCACACCCTCGCCCAAACGAACCCAGCACCCAGAACCCAGAACCCAGCACCGGCGCGCAAGCGCCAAAGCCCAGCACCCAGAACCCAGAACCACATGGCTTCGGACGTTCAAAATCCATGAAAGATGATACAGTCGCACCAAATGCCGAATAAACCCACGGGCCGCCGCGGCTTCCTGAAGACCGTCGCCCTAGCCGGAGCCCCGCTCGCGCAAGCCGCCGCCCAAGCCCCACCCAAGCCCGCCCCGCCCGCCGCCCCGCGCGCGACCCAGCCGGTCACCCTCCCCCGATCCTCCATGCGCTACCCGCGCGTCTTCACCGGCCGCCAGCTCGCCATGCTCGCCATGCCCCTCGGCGGTGTCGGCGCCGGCAGCATCAGCCTCGGCGGACGCGGCCAGCTCCGCGATTGGGAGATCTTCAACCGCCCCGACAAAGGCCGCTCGCCCGAGTACGCCTTCGCCTCCATCTGGGCCCAAACCCCCGCCCGCAAGCCCGTCGCCCACGTCCTCGAAGCCCGCCTCCTGCCGCCTTACGAAGGTCCCGACGGTCTCGGCTCGAAAAACGCCCCCGGACTCACCCGCCTCGAAAACGCTACCTTCACCGCCGAGTTCCCCATCGCCCATATCGATTTCCACGATGCGCGCCTGCCTGTCTCTGTCTCGCTCGACGCCTTCAGTCCCTTCATCCCGCTCGATGCCGAAGAGTCCGGCCTGCCCGTCGCCATCCTGCGCTATCGCGCGCGCAACAGCGGAATCGCCCCCGCCACCGTCTCCATCGCCTGGACCATCGAAAACCCCATCGGCGCGCACTATCAGGATCCCGCGCAGCGCCATCCCGGCGAAAAGCGCGCCATCGAGTATCGCGAATCCGGCCCCATCCAGGGCCTCCTGATGAGCAACCCCGGCATGCCCGCCGATAACCCGGAAGCCGGCGCCTTCGCCCTTTGCGCCGTAAAGCCCGAAGGCAAGCTCACCTATCTGCGCGGCTGGCCCAACGCCAAGTGGTGGACCAGTCCGCTGCTCTTCTGGGATGATTTCAGCGCCGATGGCCAACTCGGTCCCGAAGCGGCCCAGACCAAGCCCATCGGCTCGCTCTGCCTCCAGCAGGAAATTGCGCCCGGCGCAGAGGCGTCGTACACGTTCCTGCTCGCCTGGCATTTCCCCAATCGCACCCCCGCCTGGTCCGGTTGGGATGCGCCCAAAGGCGACGAGCATACCATCATCGGCAATCACTACGCTGTGCGATTTCCCGGTGCTTGGCAAGCCGCCGAGTATGCCGCCGCGCACCTCCCCGATCTCGAAGCGCGCACCCGCCGCTTCGTCGCCGCCATGCGCGATAGCACCTTGCCCGCCGGCGTCCGCGATGCCGCCATGTCCACGCTCTCCACGCTCGTCACCCAAACCTGCTTCCGCACCGCCGATGGCGAGTTTCACGGCTTCGAAGGCTCCGCCGATCACAACGGCTGCTGCTTCGGCAACTGCACGCACGTCTGGAATTACGAAACCGCCACGCAGCATCTTTTCCCCACGCTGGCCCGTTCACTGCGCAAAGCGGCCTTCGGCTACTCGCAGGATGACCAGGGCGGCATGCACTTCCGCCAGATGCTCCCCGATGGCAAGGCCCGCTTCGGTTGGGCGGCCGCCGATGGCCAGATGGGCCAGATCATCAAGACCTATCTCGATTGGCGTCTCTCGGGCGATACCGCCTGGCTGCGCGATCTCTGGCCGCGCGTCCAGCGCGCCGTCGCCTTCGCCTGGATTCCCGGCGGATGGGATTCCCAGCGCCGCGGCGTCATGGATGGCGTGCAGCACAATACTTACGACGTCGAATTCTACGGCCCCAATCCCCTCTGCGGCATTTATTATCTGGGCGCCTTACGCTCCGCCGAAGAGATGGCTCGCGCCCTCGGAGATACCGAGTCAGTCGCTAACTACCATAACTTGTTCGCTGCCGGTAGTAAGTGGACCGACGATAACTTATTCAACGGCCATTACTATATCCAGAAGGTGCGCGGCATTCCCAAAAGCGAAATCGCCCCGGCCACCGTCGGTGATATGGGCGCGGAGAATCCTGAGAAGCCGGAGTATCAGGTCGGCGATGGATGCCTGCTCGATCAGTTGATGGGCCAATATCTGGCCGATGTCGCTGGTCTCGGCGACTTAGTCGATCCCGCCCACATTCGCGAAACCGTAAGGTCGCTCTATCAGTTCAATTACAAGCGCCAGCTTTACGAGCACGAATGCGTGCAGCGCACTTACGTGCTGAACGACGAATCCGCGCTCGTAGTCTGCGATTATGGCAACGGCAAGCGCCCCGAAGTCCCGTTCCCCTACTTCGCCGAAGCCTGGACCGGTCTCGAATATCAGGCCGCCGCCACCATGATCTTCGCCGGCATGGTGCGCGAAGGCGTCGAGGCTTTCGAAAACAGCCGCCGCCGCTACGATGGCGAACGCCGCAATCCGTGGGATGAAGCCGAGTGCGGCCATCACTACGCGCGCGCCATGTCGGCCTGGTCCGGCCTGCTGGCGCTCAGCGGTTTCCGCTATCACGGCGCGGACAAAGTCGCCACCATCATGCCGCGCATCAACATGGGCCTCTCGAAGTTCGTCTGTTTCTGGTCGGCCGCATCGGCTTGGGGAACTTTCACCTACGCGGCCGATAGCATCCGCCGCCGCGTCTCACTCGCCGTCACCGAAGGCAGCCTGCCGTTGCGCAGCGTAGCGCTCACGCCCGGCCCCAAATCGTCGCCCTCGGCCTCGCTCAATGGCAAGACGCTCACGCTGGTAGCCCCCGACTTCACCTTCAGCGAAGAGATCACCATCCACGCCGGAGAGGAGTTGGTGCTGCTTGTCTGATCGTCCTACGCTCGTCCTGGTAGGCGGATTCCTGGGAGCCGGCAAAACAACACTCCTGATCCGCGCCGCGCGCCTATTGCTCGAGCGTGGCCTGCGCGCCGCCATCATCACGAACGATCAAGCCGGAGCGCTAGTGGATACCCGCATGGCCGCCGCCTCGGGCTTCGACACTACCGAAGTCGCGGGAGCCTGCTTCTGCTGCCGCTTCGGCGACTTCATCGCCGCCGCCAAAAGCCTGCTAGCCATCCAACCGGACGTGATCTTTGCCGAGCCGGTAGGAAGCTGCATGGATCTCTCCGCGACAGTTCTTCAGCCGCTCAAAGAACTTCACGCCACAGAGTTCCGCCTGGCCCCATACACGGTCCTGATCGATCCCCAACAAGCCGAAGGCTTCGAAGACCCTCTCCTGAACTACCTCTACCAAAACCAAATCAACGAAGCCGATCTGGTAGTGTACACGAAGTCCGATCTAAACCCCCAGCCCCCAGCCCCCAGTCCCAAGCCCCGGCGTGAAGGCGCCGCCAGGCGCCTGAGCGCCCTCACCGGCCAGGGCGTCGGCGCCTGGCTAGACGAAGTCCTCAACGGCCGCCTCCGCGCCGGCACGCATCTCCTCGATATCGACTACGCCCGCTACGCCGCCGCCGAAGCATCCCTCGGATGGCTCAACTGGGAAGCCGAACTGAAATTCGCAGCCGCCCTGCCGCCCGCTGCCGTCGTCGGGCCCCTGCTTGAAGACCTCGACGCCGAACTGACCGCGGCCTCCGTGCCCATCGCGCACCTGAAGATCTTCGATCGTACGCCCGGCTCTTACATTCGCGCGGGCATCTGCCGCAATGGCGGCGAGCCGTCCGTCGAAGGCGACCTGCTCGCCACGCCCGCTCGTCACCACGAGCTGATCGTCAACCTGCGCGCGCACGCGGTGCCTGCCGTCCTCGACGAAGTCATGGCGCGCACCACCCGTGCGATCCCCGGCAAACTGCGCGTCCGCCACCACCAATCCTTCCAGCCCTCGCCGCCGGTGCCCACTTATCGCTACGATAAAGCTTCACCATGAAAGCACTGGTCAAAAGCAAGAACGAGCCCGGCCTCTGGCTGGAAGAAGTCGAAAAGCCCCGCATCGGTATCAACGACGTTCTCATTCGCGTGCATCGCACCGGCATTTGCGGCACCGACGTGCACATCTACAGTTGGGACGAATGGGCGCAGAAGACCATCCCCATCGGCTTGGTCATCGGACATGAGTTCGTCGGCGAGATCGCCGAAGTCGGCTCCAACGTCTCCGACTTCTTCCCCGGCGATATCGTCAGCGGTGAGGGTCACGTAGTCTGCGGCCGCTGCCGTAATTGCCTCGCCGGCCGCCGCCATCTCTGCGCCAAGACGCTCGGCGTCGGCGTCAACCGCCCCGGAGCATTCGCCGAATACATCGCGCTGCCCATGACTAACATCTGGCGCCATCACGATGGCATCGATCAAGATGTCGCAGCCATCTTCGATCCCTTCGGCAACGCCGTCCACACCGCGCTATCGTTCCCCGTGCTCGGCGAAGACGTGCTGGTCACCGGCGCCGGACCCATCGGCATCATGGCCGCCGCCGTCGCCCGCCACGCCGGCGCGCGCTACGTGGTCATCACCGACATGAATGAATACCGCCTCTCTCTCGCCCGCAAGATGGGCGTCACCGAAGCCGTCAACATCCGGGAGCACACGCTGCCCGAGATCCAAAAGAAACTCGGCATGACCGAAGGTTTCGATGTCGGCCTCGAAATGTCCGGCAACCAGGCCGCCTTCCGCGACATGCTCGTCAACATGAGCCACGGCGCCAGGATCGCCATGCTCGGCATTCCCGCCGGCGAAATGACCATCGACTGGCGCACCGTCATCTTCAACATGCTCACCATCAAAGGTATCTACGGCCGCGAGATGTATGAGACCTGGTACAAGATGTCTGTGATGCTACAGTCCGGCCTCGATATCACGCCGGTGATCACGCATCGTTATCCCTACACCGAATTCGACAAAGGTTTCGAAGTGATGGCGAGCGGCCAGTCCGGCAAAGTGATTCTAAATTGGCAGTAAGTTATCGCGGCTTGAATAGCCCGACCGTGTTACCCGCCGGATCGGCCAGCCATGCGAAGCTCCCCGTCGGGATGTCTACGGGCGGCACCAGCGTCTTGCCGCCCAGTTCCGCGGCCTTGTCGAGCGTGGCTTGCAGATCATCCACCATCACATAGAAGATGGTGTAGTGATTCGGCTCGTGGCCCAGCGTAGTCATGTGCCCGTTGATGCCCTGGCCGCCGGTGTCGATCATAGTCGCCGGACCCATGTCTTCCAGCTTCCAGCCAAATAGATGAGTGTAGAATTGCCCGGCTACGGTTTTATCCGGACAGCCGATCTCGAAATGCACGACGGGATTCGCCATAGGGTCCGATGTTATCAGAAAATCGGCGCCCTAAAATGTAAAACGTGTCTGTAATTCCAGCCGCCGGTTGTTGGCTGTTTCGGCGAAGGCCCCATAGCCGCCGGCCACTGAGTTCGCCTGTCCGAACAACGGTGAAGTGATCTGTCCGATGATGGGTCCTTCGTTCACGTGATTCAGCAGATTGCGCGCCGAAATCGACACGGTCAGGTTATAGCGCCGGCTCGTCGCAACATCCGAGAAGATGCTGTGGAATCCGGAATTGTGCCCGGCGCCCAACGAACTCCCCATGCCCGCGCCTTCGCGCTCCGGTCCGAACCCCCACGTCTTGCCCAGCCGCGCGTTGATCGAAAACATGCCCGGCCCGCGGCCATAATTGCGCGGTAGGATCTCTTCGCCGGGCGACGGGTTGGGATCCAGCCAGCCGTACATCGTATCGATCAGGCCCGCCTTGCTCAGATCCGTCGGAACGCCCGGACGCGCGTTGAACAACGTGTCATCGTAGATATCCTGTCCGATTGTCACGTTATACGGCGCGCCGGTTTGCGCCACGATGAAGGGACTCAGGCGAATGTTCCACTTGGTATTCAACGATCCGCCGATAAAGACGCGGTTCCGGACATCAGTCGCCGCCGAACTGTATTCGCCGGCCATAGAGCCAGGGACACCCGGGAACGTCCCCAGCCCATCCGTGTTACTCATGGCATGATTTAACGTGTAATAGCCGAATAACGAGAAATTGCCGTTCAGCCTCGCATTCACGTTAGTAATTAACTGATTCTGGTTGTAGAGTCCCGATGACTCCATTAAGTAAATGGGACCAGGCGCATTGAATTCATCCGACCGCAACATATGCAGGCCGTGCGTATTCGTGTAAGTCACCGACACCGTAGTGTTCTTCTGTACCTGCCTCTCCACGCTGACGGCCGACTGCATCACATAGGGCGCGCGCAACTGAGCGCTCAGCTCCTCGACCGTCTGTGTGGACTGAATGCCCGGCATCGCCAGCAATTGCGGGATGGTGGGAATCGTTGGAAAGAACGCCGGGTTATTGATAATGTACTGCTGCTGGATGATGCCGTTGTAGCGTTCGGCGGTCTCGATATTCGAGATATCGAAGCGCGAGTAAAACATGCCGAACCCGCCGCGCAGCACGAACTTGGGATGCATGGCAATCTGCTTCGCGCCCGGCGCCCAGGCAAATCCGAAACGGGGCGCGAAATCGTGCCAGTCGTGAATGTTGGTCTGCCCTTCGTACCGCATGCCGATGCTGAGTGTCACGTTGGGCCGCACGCGCCAGTCGTCGCCCGCGAACAGCCCCACGTCCACCTGCCCCAGCTCCAGGTAAGGATTCCCCGCCGCGATGCTGAACTGCGTCGCGCCGCCGCCCGGCAGACCCAGTAGCGTGCGCTGATACTGCTGGATCGAAGTAATCGGGATCATCACCGGCTGCCCGTCATTCAGTACTTCCTGGTTATCGGCATCCAGCTCCGGCGCCAGTCCGCCGCCGAAGGTGAAGGTGCCGCCGAAATTCTGCGGCGTCGCAGTGGCCACCGTCTCGCCGCGGGTGCGCATGCCGAACTTCCAGGTATGCGTGCCGTGTACAATCGACGTGTAGTTCTGCAACTCGTAGTGGTTCTCGTTATCGTAGCTGTTTCCGGTCTGTGCGCCACCCGTATTGAAGGACCCCATCACCAGGATAGCCGCGGCGGGATTATTGGCGATCTGACTGTAGTCCTCGTGGAAGAACTGGAAGCGTGTCTCGTTTACCGTGGTGGGCCCTAAGACGGCTGTCTCGGTAAGTTGCACGTTGTGGTATTGGTCGAGCGTGTAGTAACCGCGCGAGGGCAGGTTGAATCCGCCTATGCCCTGATCCTGCACATCGTTGCGCGTGAAGCTGTAGCGTGCGATCAGCGTATTGTTCTGGCTGAGTTGATAGTCCACGCGCGGGCTGACCCGCACCCGCCGCTGCGGCGCCAGTAACACGCCGGTATAGGGCGTGATGAACTCGCTGGTAGGATCGAGCGTCACCGCGTCGATCACCGATCCGTTATCGATAGCCCGCCGTTCGGTGTCCAGAAAGAATGATGCGCGTTTGCTGAGCGGTCCACTCACACTGCCGCCGTATTCCTCCAATCGGAACGGAGCTTTCTGCTGTGCATAAGGATTCCGCGAGTTGAAAATGTCATCGCCGAAATTGAAGAAGCCTTGCCCGCGCCATCTGTCCGAGCCCGGCTTAGTCAGGATCTCGATGCGGCCGTAGCCCAGCTTCGAAAACTCGGGCGCGAACGGATTCTGGTTGATGCGCACCTCGCGGATCGAGTCTTTCGAGGGAAGCTGTCCCCCACTGAAACCGTCGACGTAGATTTCGCCCCCATCCGGCCCGGCCGATGGCCCCGCCAGCGCCTGTAGGTCCGACTCCAAATCGTCGGGATCGTCGGAGAGCGCCTGCAGATCGTCGCCGCGCAGCACCGTGGCCGTCGAGTTACTCGACGGGTCGGTCGAAACGGACGGCCCGGCGTTCTCCTGCACGGTCACCTGCTGCGTCACCGAGGCGACCTTCATCCGCAGATCCAGCGTCACCGTTCCCGATGAAACATCGCAACCAACGGGCTGCGCCTGCGTCAGGTCAGGCGCGGAAACCTGGATCGTGTAATGACCGGATGCCAGCCCGCGGAAGGAGTACGATCCGTCGCTGCCGGAAATCGCGACCTTGGATACGCTGTGCGGACCGGTCAGGGTGATTGTGGCGCCCGGTACGACCGCGCCGCTTTCATCCATGACTTGCCCGTGCAACGTGCCAGTTTCGGCGCATAAAGGCAGGCAGACAGTCAGCAGGACCAGCAGAATAAAGGATAATTTCATTCTATTATAGTTTAGTGGGCTGCTGTCAGTGGCGCTGCAACGAGCCCGGTGTTGTGGATTCCAAGGAAAAAGGCGATTCTAACAACCAAAAGGTTACGCGGCGCGGCCGAGCATCAAGCCGCTCGGACCGGGCAGGCGCACGTGACTCACCTCGCCGAAGCCAGCTTCGCTGAGCCACCGGGCATATTCGCGCGCGCTATAGCTGGCGCCGCGCTCGGTGCCCACCAGCATGTTCAGGGAAAACAGCGCGGCCATTTTGGGCGCGGTCTTGTCTTCCTCGAGGATGAACTCCTGAATCACCAGCCGGCCGCCCGGCGCGAGCGCCTCGCGGCAGCGGCGCAGCAGATCGCGATTCTCATCCTCGCCGAGCATGTGACAGATCGCCGAAACCAGCACCAGGTCGAAGCCCTCGCCGAACCGGTCCGTGCGCAGGTCGCCCACCCGCGTTGTCACGCGTCCCGCCACTCCCGCGCTCTCGATGTGCCTCCGCGCGATGGCCAGCACTTCCGGCCGGTCGAGCACCACCACTTCGAGACCGGGGTTCGCCTGCGCAAATGCGATCGAGTAGGCCCCCGATCCGCCGCCCACATCCAGCATGCGCCGTACGCCTGCGGTTCCCACCGCGCGCAGCACGTGCGGCGCGCGCTCCCGCGCGTTCCGATGCATCGCCGCTATGAAGGGCTCCGTCCATCGGTCATCGCCTGCGCGCGGCTCGCGGCGCGCGACAGAGGTACCCGCGCGCACGCAGTCGGTCAAGGTCGACCAGGTGTGCCACAGGTTTACCGTGTGCATGGCCGCCGCGCGCGCATCGTCCGGCGCCCCAGCCACCAAATGCCGCGCACTCACCGGCGTGTTATAAAACCGGCCCTCCCGTTTCGCGAGCAGCCCGAGCGCGGCCAGCGCATCGAGCAGCATCTCCGTCGCGCGCGCATCGGTGCCCATCTTCGCCGCCGCTTCCGCCGCCGATGCGCCATCGTCCACCGCGGTGAAAGCATCCAGCTCGATCGCCGTCAAGATCGTGCGGCTGTCCTGAAAGCCGCGGATCGTCTGGGCCAGTTCGTCCGGCAACGCGCCCGCGGCATCCTTCGCCTTCAACCCGGCGAGCATCTTATTCTTGTTAGTCTCGATCTCCGCCCGCACCGCCGCCGCATCGTGATTGGCCAGCCGCTCGACCGGCTGCCCGTTTGCGAAATGACTGCCCACCAGCTCCGGCACGTCTTCCGCCGTGACTCCCGAATACCAGGTGCCCTCCGGATAAACCACCAGGTTCGGTCCCCGCTCGCAAAGCCCCAGCGAACCGCACGGCGTCACCTGGACCTGGCCCGCCAATCCCTGGGCCGCTACTTCCGCGCGCAGCGCATCCAGCACCTTGCGCGACCCCCGTGCTGCGCAGCACGGCACGCCTTCCGGCTTCTGCTGGTCGCACACGAAAACGTGATATCGAAATGGCTGCATGCCGAACTCCATTGTAGTTCCGCGCGGATCGGAGGATATTGGAAAGACGGATGATTCCTGTGATTCTGGTTCGCTGGCAAAATGCCGTCGATTTCATCGTGCTGATCGCGGCGATCTATATCCTTCTCAGATGGGCCCAACAGGCGCGCGCCTTGCGCGTGGCGCTGGTGGTGCTCGGCCTGCACGCCGCCGCGCTACTCTCCCGCCATTTCGATATGGTGCTCACCAGTTGGGTGCTCGATGGCGCCGCCGTTCTGGCGATCTTCATGCTGCTGTTGGTCTTTCAAGCTGAGCTGCGGCGCTTCTTCATGCGCCTCGATAGCCTGCTCAACTGGCGGCGGCCCTCCCCTTCCGAGCTCTGCGCCACCTGTCAGAGCATCAGCCGCGCCGCGTTCCAAATGGCGTCTGCTTATGTCGGCGCATTGATCGTCATCGTGCGCCAGAACTCCGTCAACGAAATCGTAACCGACGGCATCATTCTGGATGCCTCGGTTTCGAGCGAGGTTCTGGAAGCGATCTTCCAGAAGACTTCGCCCGTACACGATGGCGCCGTCGTCATTCGCGGCGACCGCATTGTACGCGCCGCCGCCGTCCTGCCGCTCACCGACCGCGACCGCGTGCCCAGCTATTACGGCACGCGCCATCGCGCGGCCATGGGACTTTCCGAGCGCTGTGATGCGCTCATCGTGGTGGTCTCCGAAGAGCGCGGCGAAGTCACCCTTCTGGAAGCCAGGCGCATGACCGTCGTGGATAGCCCACAGCAGCTTGCGCAGATGCTTGAAACGCTCAGCTCCCAGCCGGTAGTGGGCATGCACCACAAACTGCGTCAATGGCTGTTCTCAAACGTGCGTGTCAAGCTCGCCGCGGTAGGTCTGGCGGCCGCCATCTGGGGCACCTCGTTTGTGGCTACAGGCACGACCGTTCGCACCGTCAGCGTCCCGTTGCAGTTTGTCGGCGTCCCGGCAGGCATGGACGTTTCCACCACGCCCACCACCGATGCGCTCGAAGTGCAGGTGCGCGGCAGCGCCTGGCTGATGGATTCCGTCAGCCTTACCCGCCTGGTGGCCAGCTTCGACCTGCGCGGCGCGCACGCCGGGGCATTGAACCTGCCGGTGAACGCGGGCAATGTCAACCTGCCGCCCGGCATCGTCATCGAACGCGTGAATCCACCGCGCATCACCGTGCGCCTGACGCCGCATAAAAAATAGAAGCAGATTAGCTATGCTGGGCCTAATATGGCTGTCTTCGTCTCCATGCTCCGCGGCGTGAACCTCGCGGGCCACCGCAAGATCGACATGCGCGAACTGCGCGCGCTTTACGAGTCACTCGGCTTCCGCGATGTCCAGACTTACATCAACTCGGGCAACGTGATCTTCCGCGCCGCCGCCCGCGACCTCGCGAAGCTGGCCAAACGCATCGAAGACGCCATCGAGCGCAGTCATGGCTTTCGCAGCGACGTCATACTGCGCACTGCCGCCGATCTGCGTGAAGTCATCGCCCAAAACCCGTTCGGCAGCCGCAAGGACGTCGAGCCGAATAAGTTGGCGATCACCTTTCTGGCAGTGAGTCCCAGCCGCGAAGTCATCGAAAAACTGATGGCGTTTCGAATCGCGCCGGAAGAGTTACACGTCGCCGGCCGCGAGCTCTTTATCTATTTCGCCAACGGCATGGCGCGCCCCAAACTGTCGATGGCCATGGTGGAGCGCGCCCTGAAGATCCCCGGCACCAGCCGCAATTGGAACACTACGCGGAAGCTGCTCGAACTCGCCGAGAAGCTGGAAACTACTTCAAGTACTTAATGAACAGTACTTCGTTGCCGCGCTCGTTATAAATCAATTCATCCACTAAGTTGCGCGTCAGCAAAATGCCGAAGCCGCCGGGGCGCACGCCTTTTTCCGCGCGGATCTCCAGGTGCCGCGCCGGATCGTCCGGCGGATTCGCAATGGCGGCGTGCTCGATCTTGTCGAACGAAAAGCCTTGCCCCGGATCCTGGATCAAATAGATGATGGCCCGGCTGGTGCGCACGTAAGTCATCTGCACGCGCTTGTTCGGGTCCGAGTGGCCGCCGTGTTCGATGGCGTTCATCAGCAGCTCGCGAAACGCCGCGGCGATGTTTTCGCGCTCGTGCGGCGACAAGTCCATCTCCAACTCCCGCACGAACTGCATCAGCCGGTCGGCGGTCTCCATCTTGCAGCGCAGCCGCAGCGTCACCCAGCCCGGCGCGGTGGAAAGCACTTCGATATCGTCCTGCCAGTGCGGGGTATTCATCGCCTGCGCGATCATCTCCGCCACCGCGCTCGGTGAAAACGGCTTGCTGAAATAACAGAACGCCTGGTCGCGGATGGCGCGCACGATATTGGCCGGCGTGCTCTCGGCGGTCATTACCATCACCTTCGCCTCCGGCCGGATCTCGTGAATGCGATGCAACAGCTCCAGGCCGTCCATGCCCGGCATCCGCACGTCAGTCAGCACCACGTCATAGGATTGCGCTTCCACGCGCGCCAGCCCTTCGAGTCCGTCATACGCGCTATCGAGCTGCCAATCCGGACGCCTGAGCACGGCGGCCAGTAAGTCATGTACGGCAGGATCGTCATCCACCAACAGCAGCTTGTGCCCGCTCATCCGGTCTCCAGCGTCAGTGTGAAAGTGCTGCCGCGGCCGAAATCGCTTTCGACTTCGATGTCGCCGCCCATCAGGCGCGCCAGCTTCCGGCTGATGGCCAGTCCCAGTCCGGTGCCCAACTCCTGGTATGGCGTGGGTAACTGCTGGAATTCCTGGAACAGCAGCGGCACCTGCTCGGGCCGCAAACCGATGCCGGTATCCGATACCGCAATGCGGGCATGCTGCGGCACGGCGTCGTCCCGCGAGCCGCTCATCTGGATATGGCCGCGCGGCGTGAACTTGATCGCGTTCGAAACCAGGTTCACCAGGATCTGTTTCGACCGCTGCCGGTCGCACCGCACCATCAACGGCTCGGCCGTCGCGCTCACGTCGAGCGCCAGCCGCTTGGCGCGCGCCAGCGGCGCCATCATATCCGCGACTTCGTGGATCACCGCGCCGGCATCCACTTTCTCGATCAGAAACTCAAGCTTGCCCGCCTCGATGCGCGCCACGTCGAGTGCATCGTTCAGCACCGCCGTGATGTGCCGCGCGCTGGCCGAGATCATATGCACCTGCCGCATCTGCTCGGTATTCAGCGAGCCGGGAATCTGCTCCTCGAGCAGGTTGGCAAAGCCTACCACCGCCGTCATCGGCGAACGGAGTTCGTGGGCCATGGTGGCCAGGAAGCGGCTCTTGTGTTCGCTGGCGGCCAGCGCGGCTTCGTGTTGCTGCTTCAGTTGGTCGTAGAGCCGCGCGCGCTCGATGGCCAGCGATACCTGCTGCGCCACCACCTGCAGCAGGCGTACTTCCCGCGCCGCGAAGCGGTGCGGCTCGGCCATATATTGGTTCAGCGTGCCCACAGCTTCACCGCCTACGAACAACGGCACCGAGATCAGCGCCCGCACACCTTCGCTCTGGCTGATATGTCTCCAACTGGCGCACAGGGGATTGCGCAGGATATCTTTCACCCAATAAGGCTTGCCGGTGGCTACGGCGCGTCCTGAGGGCGAAGTGTCATCGGCCGGCAGCAATCCGGCCTGCCGGAACTTCTCCCCGTAATCGGCCGACAGGCCGTGGACCGCCGCGAATTCCAGGCGCGTCTTGTCCGCGGTCAGCAGCGTGATCGAGCCGAATGGCGCACCCAACGCGCGGCTCGTTTCTCGCAGCGCCACCTCCAGCACCTGGCTCAAACTGAGCGGCGACAGCATGGCCGAAGTAATATCGGCGAGTACCGTGAGTTCCTCGAAGCGCTGTCGCAGGTCCCTCGCTGCCATGGCCGTATCGTCGTGATTTCCAGTCTAGCGCGACTCGGGCCAGCGCGCGGGGGGCGCCCCCCGCGAAAGGGTTAGTACCGGTTCTTCCGCCGCGCATACCGGGATGCCATAGTATGTAGAGCTAGCGCAAGTTTCCACCGCGCGAGGGAAGATAAGAGGGTAACTATGCTTAATGGATGTTACGGCCGACTTACTTTGTACTGCGCGGCAGCCGTATTGCTCGCCACGCGAGCGCTGGCGCTTCCGGTGAGCTTCAACGCGCCGCAAACTTACTTGACCCAGGCGGCCTGCACGGCCACCGCAGACTTCAATGCGGATGGAAAGCCGGATATCGCGGCGATCGGCATCACGTCATACACCATTCTGCTCAGCAACGGCGACGGCACCTTTAAGCCGGTCACGAACGCTCTGAGCATCGTAGGCGAGTGCCTGGCTGAGGGCGATCTCAATGGCGACGGCAAGCCGGATCTGGTGCTGTTCGGCTCCGGTACGACGACTACCAACGGCATGATCGCGATCATGTTGGGTAACGGCGATGGAACATTCACATTGAAACAAACCTACACGCTGAGCTTTGTGCTTGGCGTCGAATCGGTCGCTATAGCCGACTTCAATGGAGACGGCATACCCGACCTCGTAGCCGCAGGCGGCGGCTTGCAAGGTCTGGCCATGTTGCTCGGCAATGGCGACGGGTCATTTCAAGCGCCGCAGGCTTATTATCCAGCCCTCGGCGCAAACTACATCGCGGCCGGCGACTTCAACGGCGACGGCAGGCCGGACCTGGCGGTGGCTAACTCCGCCGGTAACTGCGTCGAGATATTCTTGGGCGCCGGCGGCGGCCGCCTTCAGGCGCCGCTATTCTATGCGGTCGAGAAGGTGCCGGCCGGCATAACCATGGCGGATTGGAACGGGGACGGCAAGCTTGACCTGGCAGTGGCTAATACGGAATCGAACACTGTCTCCGTGCTGTTCGGGAACGGCGACGGCTCGTTTCAGCCGCAAGCGTTCTATTCCGCGGGCCAGGCCCCGATTTCCGTCGCGGCCGCCGACATCAACGGCGACGGCGTGCCTGATTTGTTGGTTGCCAACGCGGGCAAATATCCATCGCCGTTCTCCAGCGTCTCGGTTCTATTGGGGACGCACGGCGGAGTTTTCGAGCCGGCGATGCAGTATCTTCCGGGCGGCGAATCGTTGGCTATTGCGGATTTCAATGGTGACGGCCGGCCGGATCTGGCCGTGGGCAACGCTGCGGCCCTGACGATTCTGCCTAACGTGGGCGCCAAACTTCTGCAGGCGGCGACCTATTCCGTCATGAAAGAACCGGACTACGTAGCAGTAGGAGACTTCAACGGAGATGGCAAACCGGACCTGGCGGTCGCGGATTGGGAATCGAACGGCGTATCCATCTTGCTGAATGCCGGCAGTGGCACGTTCCGGCCGGCTGCGAACTATGGCACGCTGCAGAAGCCATCGGGGATCGCTGTCGCGGACTTCAACGGGGATGGCAACCTGGATCTGGCAGTGTCTGACTATGCGTCCAGCGCGATTACCCTTCTGCTGGGAAATGGGGACGGGACCTTCCAGTCACCCTCTTACTTCGGCGTGGGGCCTGGCGCGCAATCTATCGCCGCGGGCGATTTCAACGGAGATGGGAAACCGGACCTGGTCGTCGGCACGGAAGGTCCGCAACCTTTTGCGTCCGGTACTCTCGCGGTCCTGCTGGGAAATGGAGATGGGACGTTTCGAGCGGCGGAGATCGTTGACGCCGACGTCTACGCTCCGGCCGCAGCGGTTGGTGATTTCAACCGGGACGGCAAACTCGACATTTTGGTCTTCAATGGCGAGCCCGCCGTCTTTCTTGGAAACGGAAATGGCACATTCCAGTTGCCTACGGGCACGAGCCCGAACTTCATACAGATCAGCCCGATTTGCGTCGCAGACTTCAACGGCGACGGAAACCTTGATTTCGTCTCCAGCGGCGAGGTCCTGCTCGCCGGCATCGGCATCGGCGGATTCTCAGTGGAACATTTGACAATGGATGGTCCACCCGCGGTGGCGGATTTCGATGGCGACGGCAAGCTCGACATCGCCGTGGCCACCGCCGCGGGAGTGGGCATCTTCACGGGAAATGGAGACGGCACCTTCAACGCGCCGGTCGTTTTCTATTCGGCGCCTGGTACGGCCGCGGACGTTATGCCTCAGGGCGCCAACGTCTGGATGCTGGCCACCGCCGATTTCAATGGCGACGGCAAGCCCGACCTCGCCGTCGCGAACTGGTTCACGGCGGATGTTACGCTGATGTTGAACACGGCTCCTTGACCCATGACCTCCGGTGCTTTGATGACCCAGGCGATCGAGATGGCGGTAGACAACGCGCGCAGCGGCCGCGGCGGACCGTTCGCCGCGCTGGTGGTGAAAGAAGGCGCGGTGATCGCCTCGGGCGTCAACATGGTGGCGGCGTCTAACGATCCGACGGCGCACGCCGAGATCGTGGCCATCCGCGAGGCGTGCCGCGCATTGGGAACTTTCCAATTGACCGGCTGCGATCTCTACGCCACCTGCGAGCCGTGTCCCATGTGTCTCGGCGCAATCTACTGGGCGCGCGCCGCGCGGGTCTTCTGCGCGGCTACCAGCCAGGACGCGGCCGCCGCGGGCTTCGACGACAGCTACATCTACGGCGAACTGGCCGCGCCGCCGGCCGCGCGCCGGATTCCCACGATCTACCTCATGCGGGAGCAAGCCGGCCGCGCCTTTGAGGCCTGGCGGAAGGGGCCGCACACGTCTTACTGAAGCGCGCCGTTACTCTTCCTTCAGCTCTTTTCTCAAGTGCGTCAGCTTGTTCTTGAGTTCGTCGGTTGCTTCCGCGATTGACGTCGTGTCGTAGATCACGTGCGGCGTGAAGATGGCGATCAGCTCGGTGCGGTCCGTATTCCTGGTCTTGCTGCCGAACGCCACACCGATGATCGGAAGCCGGTGCAGCACCGGGATGCCGCCCGAACTCTCCGCCGAGGTTTCCTGGATGATGCCGCCGATCGCCACCGTATCGCCATCCTGCACCGTGATCTGCGTTTGAAAGCTGCGGTTCGAGAACGAGTCCGATTGTATGGCCGAGCTGGAAGCGGGCGGCACCACCGCGCTCACCTGCTGATTGATGAGCATGGTGATGATGCCGCTCGAATTCACGCGCGCCAGCACGCTCAGCGTAACGCCCGCGCTGACATTCGAAATATTGTTCGCGAACAGCGTGTTGCCGCCCGTTTCCACACCTGAGGCGACTTGCGAGCTCAGCGTGGGCACCGAGCTACCTACGTTCATCACGGCTGGAACGCTATCGGTGGCGATCAGCGATGGCTCGTTGATGGTCTTCGATCTGCCCGTGGTCTCCAGCCCGGTCAGCGCCGCTAGCAGTTCGCGTCCGTGGCCGACCAGCAAGCCGCCCGTCATCGTGAGGCCGCTGGTCGTCGCGCTGCCTAAGAAGCCGCCGGGCGTGCCGGGCGCCGTGGTGCCCGCCGGCAAGGCCGCCCCCTTGGACTGCAGGTACGACTCCACACCGTACTGCAGATCGCCGGTCAGCTCGACTTCAAAGATCTTGGCTTCCACCAGGATCTGCCGCGGCGGCACGTCCAGTTGGTTGAGCAGACGCGAGATCTGTTCCCACTCTTCGGGCGTGCATTGGATCAGCAGCGTATTGTCGAACGGGTTCGGAATGATGTGCGGCATGCGGTTCTGGTTGCCGCTCGCCCCCTCGGCCGAACCTGTCAGATACGAGCCGGTCTGGTCCTGGGCATTCGCTGCCGATCCCGGGATGGCGCTGGTCGCCGCGGAGCCGTACGGGGTCGCCTGGCGATTGCCGTACATGCCATAACCGCCATAGTTGCCATATCCGCCGATGTTCCCGTAGGAGCTGTAACCTCCCATGCCGCCGTAGCCCCCGTAACCACCGTATCCACCGCCGCCATATCCGCCGTATCCGCCGTAGCCGCCCGAGCCGCCGTACCCGCCGTATCCGCCGTATCCCGAGCCATACGCCCCGGTGTTGAGCGGAGTCCCCACCCCGCCCATCGTGGCGCTGCCGAAGCCGCCGCCGAACATGTTGTTGCTCATCGCGCTGAGTTGCATCAGAGCCATGGGATTACCGCTGTAAAGCGCCATCAACGCCATGGCGACTGTCTCCGCCCTGCCGTACTTCAGCCGGTAGACATAGTTATCCACGGCGCCCGCCGGGGATTTCACCGGAATATCCAACTTATCCAGCCACTTACTAATCTGGTCGAAAACTCCCGGGTTGGACGCCACCGCGATGATGGTGTTGATGCGGTCGATCGGCACAAACTTCACCGACGTGGATTTGTCCGACAGCGATAGAGCCTTGAAAATCGATTCCAGTTGCTTGGTCAGATCAGACGGGCGCCCGTTGCTTACATCGAACAAACGCACGCGCTGATTCACAAAGGCATCGTTGTCGAATACCGCCAGCAGTTCCATGGTGCGCCGCATGCTGCGATCGCTATCCTGCAGGATCAACAGATTGGCCGGATCGTAGGTGGCCGCGGTGGCTCCCTCGCCCAGGAAGGGTTGAATCAGCTTCAGGATCTCGCTGGCCGTGGCGTATTTCAGAAAGATCAGATTCAGCGCCTCGTTTTCGTCCTCGGGGAACGCCTTGCCGTTCACTACTGGAGCAACCGGCATCTGCGAGACTTTTTCGATGGGCACTACGCGGTAAAGATCGCCCACCTTGATGAGCGCCGCGCCATTCACCCGCAGGATGGTCTCGAGCAGCGGCATCAGGTCCGTTGGCTTTACCTCGCCATAAGTGTGTATGGTGACGCTGCCGCCCTTGAAATGCGGATCCAGCAGATAGTTGATCTTCATCCGCCGCGCCATGATGTCGATCAATTCGTTCAGCGACACGTTTTCCAGCATGAAGCCGCCCGTGTCGGTCAAAGTTCCGCGCACCGGAGCTCGCTGCGGCGCGGTGGCGGGCGGCGCCGGGGGCTGCACCGGCCTGACGGGGAGCGTGCCGTGATGCGCGGGTGGCCCCTGAGCCTGCGCCAAAACGGCCAGAAACAGCGCCAGCACAGTTGCAATCGATGCTCTACCGGATCTCACCCCTTACTCCTTCCGCGCCGTCGCGGCGCCCTTGTGCTGCTGTTGTTCCCAGATCTGCCGCTCGGTTTCGTTCAGCTCGCTCTTCTTGCGCACCCACACCTTTTTGCCGAAGGGCGTGGCCCGCTCGAAGCGGATCGAGTCGCCCTGCTCAACCGCCGTGGTTTGCTGCGGTGCGATGGCCGTCTTGGCATCTTCGGAGTCCTTGGCTTCCGCCGGCCACTTCGACACGCCGAACGGCGACCGCCGGTACATCCAGGTCTTGCCGTCTTTGTCGGTCCAGCGATAAAGGCCCGGCGCGGTCTCCACCGCATCCGGCGGAATGGTGGGGCGCACCACGGGCTTGCCGGGCGGCCGCGGCTGGGTCGTGCGTTTGGCGGCCGCGGGTTTCGTGGCCGGCTTCGTAGTAGTTTTGGCGGGATCATCCGCCGCCAGCGACACGCCGGCCAGTAACATACAAGCTAAGATCTTCATCGCTTATGATTCCTTTTCATTGCGCGTCTGAGGTGGGGCAGGGCAGCATACTAGTTGGCCGGCTCCCAATAACAACTCTTCCCGAATGGCGTGCCCTTGATCACCTTGCGCATGCCGTCCGTCACCGTCCCGGCGGGTGAGGAATCGCCTGGCGCGCAAGCGTGTACGCCCCGGCCCAGGTCGGCGCCCGGCGCGGCCGGCGCGGATGCCACCGGTGGCGGCTTCGGTGCCGCCGCGGCCGCCGCCGGAGCCGCATTTGCGGGCGGCGCAGCGTTCCGGTCGAGCAGCTCCTCCACGTTCTTCGTGATCGTCTTGCCGTCCCACTCGAAGGTGATCTCGTCCCGGTCGACGGCCACCAGTTTGAACTGTCCCACTTTCTCACCGGGCCGGTAATCGCGATGCGGCGCTTTGGCGGTCTCGCTCATCACCGCGATGGGTCCGTCGCCGAAATCCACCAACCCGTGGAACAGCGGCAGCGCCGGCATCGGCTTGGGCGGCGGTACCGGCGGCGGTGCGATCACCACCGTGGGATTCCGGTCCTTCGAGAACAGCGTCTTCTGCGCGATATCGCTGTAGGCCGCCGGTTTCACCGGGCCGCTCACGGGGAGCGCCGGCATGGGCGGCGCCGGCGCCGGCTTCAACTTGCGCTGCAACTGCGCCTGTTCATAGGTATGTGCATCCACCCATTGCTGGCGCAGATGCACCGTCACGCCGCCGGCCAGCACCAGCAACACCAGGTCCGCCAGCAACAACTTGCGTTTCATAACACCGCCGGACCTTTCTTCGCCGGCACCAGCTTGCGCGGCACCACGCCCGAAAGCCCCAGCCGCACCGATACGGTCTTGTCTTTTGGATTGGAAACCGCGATGCGGATGTCGCTGGTCGCCAGCAACTCCGGCCGGTTGGCCAGATCCGCCATGAAATTCACGAACTGCTCGATGGCGCAGGTGAAGGACACCGCTACCACCACCTCGCCGTAATCGTCCGCCAGCGGCAGCACCTTCATTTCTTCGGCGCCGCGCACGTCGATGCCTTCGTCTTTGCCCGCATGCCGGATAATCTCCAGCAACTGCGCCTGTGCCTGCGCGGCGGTGTCGGCGTGGATCATGCCTTTCTCGCGCACGGCCAGGTCCGCGGCCGCGCGATGGGCGGCGGCTTCTTTACCCGGCACGGTGGCGGCCATCGCGCGCAAATGGTCCAGCCGCTTCTCCGCCAGCGGTATGGAATCCACGGGCGCGGCCACCGCCGGAGTGGAATGATCCGCCATTACTGCAAACCGCAGGATCAGCACCGCGGCCACGCCCACCGCCAGCACGATGACGTTGCGCCGCTCGATGGTGCCGGTGGTCATCGCCCCGGCCTCCGTTGGGTACGCAAGCGGAAGGTCTCCGATCCCTGTCCCTTGCTGATGCCGTTGAACTCCGAGTTGTGAAACAGCGTGGAGCCGTCCAGCGTCTTCAGCAGCGGCGCGGCCTGGTCGGCTTCGCCCAGGATCGTCACCGTGTCGGGCGAAAGCTCGATGGTGTGCGCCCACACCGGCGGCGGCAGCAACCGGCTCAGTTCGTTGATCACTTCCATATCCGCGCGCGTGCGCGATCGGAACTCGTCCAGCAGGCGCGTGCGGGCGCGCGTGTGTTCGATCTGCCGGTCGAGCGCGGTGGCGCGGTCCGCGCCCGGCCGCACCCGCGCAATGGCGGCGTTCAATTCTTGCATGTATCGCCCCTGATCGTAGCCGGGCCATGCGAGGGTCGCGCCCAGCGCGATCAGCAGCACCGCGGCGGCCATCGCGGTAGGCACGAAGATCGCCCGCGAAGCCGCCGCGCGGCGTTCGGGCGGCAGCAGATTCGCCGCGGGCGCCAGGCGCGCGCACGCGCACGTCAGCGCGGCCGCGTAGGGCAGGGGATTGCGCGCCAGGTCGTTTTCCACCGGATTGACCTTGGGCGCCGGCAGCACGTTCTCGATATGCAGTGCCGCGGTCTCCGGAGCCAGCCGCAACTCCGCCGCGGCCAGGGCTACGGCTCGATCGGCCGACACTTGAAACTCAGCCGAGAAAACCGGCCGCGCCTGGCTTTCGCCGTAGATCTCAATCACCGCATCGGCGCGATGCCCGATCGCCAGAAAATCGCGCGGCGGCGGCGCGAATAGCCGGATCGCCCCGTGCAGCGCGGCCGCCGCGAAGCTGAACGATCCGGTGGTGATGCCCGCTTCGCCGAATAGCTCCAGGTAGTGGTCGATGATCTCCCGCCGCACGATGCCCACCAGCACACTGCCTTCGGCCAGGCGGTTCCAGCCGAACAGCACTTCCTGATCGCCGTAAGGATTGATGCCGTCCAACTGGAAGGCGATGGCGGCCTCCAGATCCTTGGCTTCCACCCCGCGCATGGGGATCTGCCGCACGATCACTTCGGGCCGCGGTAGCAGCACCGTCGAACTGAGGTGCGGAGTTCCCAGCTTGGCGAGAAAGGCGCTGTATTCAGCGCCCCATTGCGCCGCGGGACGCTCGCGAAATCGCGGGATCGTAGTGCATCCCAGCACGTGGATGCCATTGGGACGCACGTGCGCTGCGGCGATTTCCAGGTCCGGGCCGGCCACCTGGATGCCCACTCCCGTGCCGAAAGCCATCAGTTGGCGGATCCGCGGCAACAGCGAGCTTGGTTTGGTATCGGTTCCCAAACCCTTGAGACGCTCCAAGGGCGGGAAAAGACGAAATCAGTTCGCCTGGCGGCTTTGGTGGAGCAGGTTGGTCAAAGCCTGCTCCTCGATGGGCGGCGAAAAGTAGAATCCCTGCCCATAATCGCAATGCAATGACCGCAATTGCGTGAGCTGTTCCTTCCGCTCGATCCCCTCGGCCACCACTTCCATGCCGAGATTCTCCGCCAGCAGCAGGATCGTGCGCACCGTGCCCGTCGTGCCGTTGTTTTCCGTCATGTTGACCACGAATGAACGGTCGATCTTCAGCACGTCGAACGGCAGCCGGTTCAGGCACTTCAGCGATGCATATCCGGTCCCGAAATCGTCGATCTTCAAGCCCACGCCCAGGGACTTCAAGTCCCCGAGTAAACGCGCCACGGCATCGAAATCGTCCATCAGCACGCTCTCGGTGATCTCCAGTTGCAGCGTGGATGGGGCCAGCTTCGTCTCCGCCAGAATCGCCGCGATCTGCGCCCGCAGATCCGGCTCGCGGAATTGCCGCACCGATACGTTCACGCTCACCTCCAGCGGCGGCGTCATGGGAAACTCGGCGTGCCAGCGCCGCATCGCGATGCAGGCCTCCCGCAACACCCATAAGCCGATCGGCACGATCAATCCGGTCTCTTCGGCCACCGGGATGAACTCGTCCGGCAGAACCAGCCCGCGCGCGGGATGATGCCACCGCAGCAGGGCCTCCACGCCCACGATCTGATCCGTCTTCAGGCTCACCTTCGGCTGATAGTAGAGTACGAATTCCTGATTGTCGACCGCGCGGCGCAAATCGCTTTCCAGTTCGAGCTGCGCCATCGCCTGCGCACGCATCGTTCCATCGAAGATTTCAAACCGGGAACGGCCCAGTGACTTCGCTTTGTACATGGCCGTGTCCGCGTCGCGCAGCACTTCGTCCGGCGTGCGATAAGCGGCGCTGCCCGGCGCGATGCCGATGCTCACCGTGGTGAACACTTCCCGGCTCTCCAGTTTGAAAGCGGCGTGGATCGATTCGCGAATGCGTTCGGCGATGTGCGCCGCGCCCTCGGCGTCCACGTTTTCCAGTAGAATCGCGAATTCATCGCCGCCCAGGCGCGCAATCAGGTCATGTCCCGCGCCGCGGCTGGAAGGCGGCGCGCAGCGCACCACGGCGCGCAGCCGCTGCGCCACATGCACCAGTAACTCATCACCGGCGGTGTGGCCCAGGCTGTCGTTCACCACCTTGAAGCGGTCCAGATCGAGCAGCAGCACCGCGAACGGATAGCTGGCATCCTGCGCCACGCGCTCCAGGCAGGCGGTCAGCGTTTCACTGAACAGCGTGCGGTTGGGCAGTCCGGTCAGCGCATCGAATGCCTTGGTGCCGGTGATATCGGTCTGCGATCCGGCCATGCGAATCGCTTTTCCTTCCGCGTTGCGCTGGATGACGCCGCGATTCAGCATCCACCGGTAGGTGCCGTCCTTGTGCCGCACCCGATGCTCGATCGCGCATTCGCTATTGGAAGCCCAGTGCGCCGCCAGTTCGGCGTCGAGCAGCGTGCGGTCGTCCTTGTGTACGCGCGACAGCCACTCCGCGGGGCTGTCGCCGATCTCGGTTTCCTGGTAGCCCAGCATGGCCTTCCAGCGCGGCGAATAGTAGACCCGCTGGTTCTCCAGATCCCAGTCCCATAGGCCGTCGTTGGTTCCGCGCGCCGCCAGCGCATAGCGCTCCACGCTCTCGATCAGCGATTCTTCGGAATGCTTGCGCTCGAGCTGCGCCTTGATGCGCGCCAGCGCCACCGGAAAATCCACCGGCTTCGAGATGTAGTCGTTGGCGCCCAGGTTCAGCGCTTCCACCACGCGCTCGCTTTCGCCCACCGCCGTCACCATGATGATGGGCAGGCGCGCGGGCGAGAAACGCTGGCGCAGTTGCCGCAATAACTCGACGCCGCTCATACCGGGCATCATGCTGTCGAGCAGCACCAGGTCCACTTCCCGCTTGGCCAATACCTCCAGCGCCTCGAAGCCGTCCCCCGCGAGCTCGGTATGGTAACCGGCTCGTTTCAGGCGGCGCGACAGCAGGTCCCGGTTGGTCGGATCATCATCGACCAACAGCAGCGGTTTCGCGTTCGTCAGCATGGCGGATCTCCTAATAGGGCCGCGGGCGTGCGGTCCAGGCTGGTGGCCACGATATTCGCGGTGGGCGCGCTGGCGTTCCGCGCGGCCAGCAGCGATTTCAGAGCGCGCATCAGGCGTTCGAAATCCACCGGCTTGGTGTGATAGTCGTCGCAGCCGGCGTCCATGGCCTTCTTCCGGTCGCTCGCCATGGCATGCGCGGTCAGCGCCACGATGGGAATGGCGCGCGTTTCCGGATCTGCCTTCAAACGGCGCGTGGCTTCCCATCCGTCGATCTCCGGCAGGCTCATGTCCATCAGGATCAGGTCCGGCCGCTGGCTCTGCGCCAACAGCATGCCGCGTCGCCCGTCCGCCGCCACCAGCACCTGATATCCGCGCCGCGCCAAGCGCCGCGCCAGGATATCTCGGCTCCATTCATTGTCTTCCACTACCAGTATTCTAGGCATGCGCGGCTTACCTCCCCGCTTCCGCCGCCACGGACACCAACTCGTCTTCGCACTCTTCTGCCAGGCGCGCGCCCGGCAGCCGGATCGTAAACGCCGAGCCGCTCCCCAATTCGCTCTCCACGCTCAGCCATCCGCCCATCATGTGGCAGAACTCCCGGCTGATCGCCAGCCCCAACCCGGTGCCGCCGTACTTGCGTGTGGTGGAGGCATCCGCCTGCGTGAAGGGCTGATACAGCCTGCCCAACTGCTCCGCGCTCATGCCGATGCCCGTGTCCACCACCCGGAACTCCACTTCCGGCGCTGCCGCGCTGCCCGCCTGCCGGACCTCCAGCCGCACCCGCCCTTTCTCGGTAAACTTGCAGGCGTTGCTCAGCAGATTGATCAGCACCTGCCGCAAGCGCGTCTGGTCGGCCACGATCGCATCCAACGGCTCTTCGCAGGCCACTTCCAGGCGGTTGCCGTTCTGATCCGCGAGCGGGCGGATCGTGGCGATCACCTCTTCCACGACCGGCCGCACCGCCAGCCGCTCGATAAACAAATCCACTTTGCCCGCTTCGATCTTCGATAGATCCAGCACGTCGTTGATCAGGCCCAGCAGATGTCTGCCCGCCGATTGAATGCGGTCGAGATCGGGCAGCAAATCCGTCTCCCCGCGATCCTGCAACACTTCCAACAGCATCTCGCTATAGCCGATCACGGCGTTCAGCGGCGTGCGCAGTTCGTGGCTCATGTTCGCCAGGAATGCGCTCTTGGCCCGGCTGGCCTCCTCGGCCGCCTCCTTGGCGCGCAGCAGTTCCCCTTGCACACGCTTCAGTTCGGTCATATCCTGTGCCAACCAGACATACCCCTCTAGTGCGCCGGACTCGTTGCGCATCTCAGCCGAAGAAAAGAGTACCGGTATCAGCCGGCCGCTCTTCGTGCGATAGGTTCGCTCTACGCCGCTTGCCCGGGTGGGAGTCTCCCGCTCCAGGATCACCTGCCGCGCGGGCCGGCCGATGAGCTCCTCTTCCGTGTATTCGAGCAGCCGCAGGGCGCTGGGGTTCACGCGCTGGATCTGCAGCCCCGGATCGGTCACCAATAGCGCTTCCTCCATCGAGCGCAGGATGTTGTCCACGTAGTCCTGGTCCTGCTGCCGCGTGATCGACGCGCCCAGCATGCGCGCCGCCGACCGGAAGCCGTCGCGCTCCGCCTCGGTCCATTCGCGATCGCGCCGGTGATCTTCAAAGGCCAGAAACCCGAACCAGGCGCCCGCCACTTCGATGGGCACCAGCATGGCCTGCTGGTCCGGAGATCCGGCCGCGGGCGCCGTCACCAGCAAGCCTCGCCGCAGGCTGCTGGCGCGCTTGCTCCACTCCGTCCCCGCCCATTCGAGCCGGCTCTGCGCCGCATCGGTCGGCACGCACCCGTGCTCCGTCCAGTCGTGCAGAAGCGTGCCCGCCAGGCCCGGCGCGTCCGGATCCGCTTTCACCACGTAAGCCCGGCTCACCCGCGCCGCCACGCCGATCTTCGCCAGTGTCTCGGGGATCACCGTCTTCCAGCCGGCTACGCTGAGCATCCGCCGCGCGGCGAAGCTGACCGACGCCATCAGGATGTCTTTACCTTCGTTGGCGGCGCGCGAAGCCTGCTCCGCGCGCTTGCGCTCGCCGATCTCCAACCGCAGCGCTTCCGTCTGATTCTCGAACAGCGTGACGATCATGCCGAATGCCACGAAGTATTTGGGCAGATCCCAAACCACGCTGTCGCCCTGCACGTTCAACCCCAGCGCCGCGCAGAACTCCGCCACCGGAAACACCAGGCCCCAGGCGAGAAACGATAGCGAGGTAAGCAATACACCGGGTGTTAGGCGGCGGAAGTATCTCCAGTACCGCCAGCCGGCCAGCGCGAATCCCTCAAAGAGCAGAAAATCGATGCCGCTCTCGGCGTGCGTCACGATGCGGTCGAGCGCCCAGAGTCCCGGTAGCAGCGCCATAACGGTCCAGGCCGCCACGGTTCCGGCGCGCCGTTTCGAGCGGCGTAGCGCGGCCGTCAGGCCCGCGGAAAGAGCCGCCGCCAGCAGCGCGCGATACACCAGCGGGTTTTGCACCTCCAGCACCATCGCCGTCCAATAAGCCATTCCCGGCGCTACAATCCCGCCCCAGAACAACACCGTGTCGAAACGCGAGCCGCGTGTGCGGCAGACCGACAGGAAGAACACGGCGGCGCCCAGAATCAGCGTCGCGTATGCGGACCAGTCCGCCAGCCGCGGCGAGATCAGCTTGAAGCTGGCTAGCAGCATGCCCGCGAAATGCACTACGATGCACGCCCACCCGATCATCCACATGCGCGCACGCGTGCGGCGATCCCGCAGGTAGATCCGCGCGAACAGGCCCACCAGGATGCACATCACCGAAAGAGTGACGACGCGTTGGAATTGGGGAGGCATCTATGTCTCGTTCTTTAACTAGCCATCGCGCTCCACGCGGCGGCCTGCATTCGTATCTCGTCCGTTCCCGGACCTTCCGCTGCCGGATCTCCCGGCAGCCTGACGGTGAACGCTGATCCGCGGCCTAATTGGCTGGTCACGCCCAGCGAGCCGCCCATCATCTCGCACAACCGGCGGCTGATTGCCAGGCCCAGCCCGGTGCCGCCATACTTCCGCGTAGTCGAAGCATCGGCCTGCACGAACGGGTGGTACAGCCGGTCAATTTGTTCCGTGCTCATTCCGATGCCCGTATCCACGACGCGCAGTTCCACCCAGTTCGCGCCGCCTCTCTTCACCCGCCGGGCCTCCATCCGAATGACGCCATGCTCGGTGAATTTGCAGGCGTTGCTCAACAGATTGAACAGCACCTGCCGCGTCCGGATCTGGTCCGCCACCAGGTGCCCCACATCCTCGGCGCATTCCACTTCCAGCCGGTTGCCGTTCTTCTGCGCCAGGGGATAGATGGTGCTGGCGACATCGTGCACCACTGGGCCGGCCGCGAATCTCTCGGTGCACAACTGTACTTTGCCGGCCTCGATCTTCGAAAGATCCAGCACATCGTTGATCAGTCCCAGCAGATGTTTGCCCGCCGTCTGAATCCGGCGCAAATCGGGGACCAGGTCCTCTTCGCCGCGCTCGTCCACCACTTCCTGCAGCATCTCGCTGTAGCCGATCACGGCGTTCAGCGGCGTGCGTAGCTCGTGGCTCATGTTGGCGACGAATTCGCTCTTCGCGCGATTGGCCGCCTCCGCGGCTTCCTTGGCATGCAGCATCTCGTCTTCGGCGCGCTTGCGTTCCGAGATATCGCGCGCGATGCCCAGCAGCCCCAGCACCCGCCCGCCTTTGCGGATGGCTTGCAGATTCACTTCTACCGGCGTGCGATGTCCGTCCTTGGCCGCCAACTCCCATTCCTGCACCGCCAGCGGCTCGTCCAGCGCCGCCGCGCGGGCCGCCTCCACGACTTTGTCCTTCCACACCGGCGCCAGCAATCGCCCGAAAGGCAAGCCGCCCGCATCCTTGCGCGTATAGCCCAGGATGCGCTCGCCGGCCTTATTGAGCGATGTGAGCGTCAGGCTCAGATCCACCGTGAAGATGATGTCGTTCGCGTTCTCCACCAGGTTCTGATAACGCTGTTCCAACATGGCCTGGCGCTGCAGCACCACCACCCAGGCCAACCCCGCCAGCATCACGACCGCCAGCACACCCAGCAGCGTCAGCGCCTTCGGCAGTGTCCACCAGGGCGGCCGCCGCACTACGGCCACGTCGCCCGCCGATTGCAGCAAAATGCGGAAAGCCTGCTTGTGCTCGTTTTCGTCTTTCTCGTCCACGCAGATCCCCGAGACCCGCAGCACGCTATCCGCCGGTATGGCGCCGAACACCGGGGTGCCATCCGGCCGGCGCAGCACAGCGTGGAACACCACGCCGCCGTTTTTCAGAATCAGCGTCTGGCTGTCCGCCACCACCGACTTGGCCAAAAGGCGCCCCTCGACCGAGACCGGCCGCGAATCGTAGTCGCCGTCCACGATCTGCTCCACCGTCACCGCGCTGGGCGCCACCGGCGCCTGCCTGCCGATGCGCCGGCAAACCGCATCTTCGATGGTGAGCGTGTAATCGGCCGCCCGCGGAAACCCGGCTACATCCACCCGATCGCCCGGCCGGAACAGGGCCGGATCGGCGGAATGCACGCGCACCCCGCTCGCGCGATCGGAAACGTAGATGGTCCGATCCGAATCCTGCAGCGTGACTACCCCCTGCACCCGGATGCGATGGCCCATCGACCGGTCCGGCGCGAAACGCGCCACGTCTTCGATCCGCTCAACCGGCTTCGCAAATGGATCGCCGGCCGCTTGCAGCACTTCCACCTGCTTCAGGCTGGGAACATACAGCAGCACGCCGACCAGTTGCAGCTTGTTATTGAAGATCGCGCCGCACGCACCGCGAATCCGCACTTCCGCGTCCACCAGATCCTTCGGTGCGGGCGCGTGCATACCCGCAATCACGGCCTTCACTCGCCCGCCTGTCACGGCCACATCCAGCGTGAGCAAGCCTTCCAACAGCCGGACCTCCCGCACAATGCCCTGCGTCTCCACCCATTGGCTATCTTCGCCGGTCGAAAGCATGCGTTCGAGCGACACCTGCTTCGCCACCGGTAGCGGCGCCCTGCCTATCACGCGGTAGCGCGGCTTGCCAATCTGCGGCGCGAAATCCGGAATCTCGGTGACACCTTGTATCTCGACTATCTGCCCCGCGGCCAGTGATGGCGACCCTTTCGGAACGTTCACCCAGATACCGGCGGTGGCATCCTGCACGAACAGATCGGGCGTCTCGCCGCTCATGTAAGTGTCGCGGCCCAGAAAGTTCGGCCCGCTCGCGCTGTAATAAGTCACCACCGCCCGGATCCGCACCGGGTAACCGCGCGCGGCTTCCGCTCTGGTCAGCGTGCGAATCTGCGCCACACGCGTCAGGACCGGCAAGCTCGGCGGTGAGCCGGCAGTCTGCCCCGCGATCGCCGTTGCGGACCAAGCTGCCGCCAATAATGTAAGCGGGACCCTCATTAACTTTATTTATGCCGGCCCGTCGGCCGGGGGGACACTACTGGCCGTGTCGAGGCGGTAATAGTGCGCCTTAGCGACCATCTTGGGCTTTACTACCAGGTGGGAGCAATACTATCTGAAGTGGTTATCCGATTACTGTCCGTTGTCTGACTTCGATTCGCGCTATCTATCCGCGCACGGCCCAGCGCACTAAGTCGGCTGCTTTCGGTGTCTTACCCTGCATCAGAATGGCTACACGGAAGATGCGCGCGGCCGCCCACACCATTACCGCGGTGAAGGCCAGCACGCCGATCAAGCCTACCCACGGCTGCCACAAGGGCACGCCGCTGGGCATCGTTTGCCGCAGCAGCATCAGCATGGGAGTGAACGGCGGGAACAGTGACAATGCCGTGGAGATCGCCCCGTTCGGCTGCTGCATAACGAAGGTAAACAGGAAATACGGAATCATCACCGGCGAGAGCAATACGATGGCAAGCTGCTGCGCCTCCTGCGGGCTGTTGCATCCCGCGCCCAGAGCCGCGGCCAGCGAGCACAGAAAGGTCACGTCCGCGATCAGATAAATGTAGAACCACGGAAAGACGCCGAACGGTACCAGGCCCGACATGCCCATGCCTTCGAGCGCCAGCGTGCCGCCGATAATATAGAACGCCGAACTGGTCAGCGAGACGCCCAGCGCGCCCAGCACCTTGCCCGCCATCAGTTCCACCGGAGTCGCCAGGCCCAGCAGCATTTCCACCAGCCGGTTGGCTTTATCCTCGGTTACTGCGGAGAGCATCGGACTCGACCCCACCATCACGATCATGCCCAACAGCAGCATCAATCCGAACGGCACCGCGAATTCCGCGACTTCGTTTTTCTTGGCCGCTTCGTGGATTTCGCCGGTCTTCGGATCGCGCGACACCAGCCCGAAACTTCCGACCTTCACGCCGCTCAGCAGCGCGTCGAAGCGGCCGCGATCCACGCCAGCCTGCGCCAGCCGCACCCGCCGGATACCGTCGTTGATCGAGTCGTCCAGCCAGCGCCGCACATCGTCCAGCCCGCTCGCATTGCTATAAATCGCCACCGCGCTGCTGGCCGGGTCCGCATTCGTGTCCGTGTCCCTGGCAGGCCTCCAAGACGGCTGCAAAGACGTCGGATTGATTTCGATGAACGCGTACAGCTTCTCGTGCCGCACCCGCTCGGATAATTCCAGGCGCTGCAACTGCGCATCGGCGGCCGGCGCGGGCGTCTCGAAGACGTAGCGCGGCCGCACCTGCCGGTGGCTGGCCTTGTCGAACAGTCCTTTCGCGTTCTTCTCTTCGGCAACTTGCACCACGGCGGCTGCCACCACGCCGGTGCGATCGATGATCGCGATGCGCCGCTCCTTGATATCCGGCCGGCTCTGCATCAACGCCACGCCCAGAAATCCGCCGCCAAACAAAATCGGCGCCACCACCAGCCCGAAGATGAACGCCCTGGTGCGAATAGTCGCCAGATAATCGCGCCGGGCGATCAGCAGAATCCTATGCATGCTGCGCCTCCGCTTGTCCCGCTTCCGGTCCGGCGATGCGCACGAAGATATCGTGCAGCGATGGCTTGGTGATCGAGAAGCTCGTGATGCGCGTCCGTTCCACCAGCGCGCGCAGCACCCGTTGCGGATCGCAGCCGCGCGCCATGCGCAGCTCCTGCACCTGCCCCAGATCGCGTACCTTCTCCACGTCCGGCAGATCCTCCAGGCAAGCCGTGCCACCGTCCGCCGCCACCCGGATCGTATCGTTTCCGTAGCGATCCTGTATCGAGGAAAGCGTGCCGTCGAGAACTTTCTTGCCGCGGAAGATCATGCAGATGTAATCGCACATGTCCTCGGCCACCTGCATATCGTGCGTACTCAGGATGACCGTCGCGCCGCGCCGCCGCAGCTCCAGGATGGCCTCGCGCAGCGCATCCGTGCTCACCGGATCGAGGCCGGTGAATGGTTCATCGAGAATCAGCAGCTTCGGCGCGGGCACTACCACTGCGATGAACTGCACCTTCTGGCTCATGCCCTTGCTGAGCGTCTGCACTTTCTGCGACGCCCATTTTTTCAGATCCAGCTTCGCAAGCCAGTACTCGACTTCAGCCGTGACCTTGCGGCCGCTGCGCAACTCGCCATAGAACTCCAGCATCGGCAACACGGCCATCTTGCGGTACAAGCCGCGCTCCTCCGGCAGGTAGCCGATCAGCTCCGAGCGGGCGCCGAGCAACTGCTTGCCAAATACGCGCACATCGCCGCGATCCGGATAGAAGATGCCCGCGGTCATCCGCATGGTGGTGGTCTTGCCGGAGCCGTTCGGCCCGATAAACCCGTACACCGCGCCTTCCGGAATCGTGAGCGTCAGATCGTCCACGGCAGTGACTTCGCCGAACGTCTTTGTCACATTCGAGATTTGGACCGCATCCATCGAAGTGAAATATAACGCGCTTCGCCCGCCCACCGCTAGCCTTGCTCACAAGGGGTCTTGGAGAACGCTGGCGCGCGGCACTTTGGCGATACTTTTCGCGATTGAAGTTGGCAAGAGTCGGTGGTATTATTCCCTCGCTAGAATCGTCAAACCGTGTGAGGTATGACGTGACCATTGAGATTGACGACGCCTTCATCAGCGAGTGGCACCCAAAGTACGACCTGACTGAGAACGATGAGACCGAATATAACGAATTGCTAGGCCGGGTCGCCGTAGATATAAAGTCACGCGGAACGATTTCCAGTAAAACCTTCCTCGGCATATGGAAGTGGAAAGGCGCCATGCGCGTGATCCGACACGTGAAGATGGCCCAATATGACACCCTTTATGCGCAAGCTTTTCGCCGTGTTGCGCGTGAGCCACCCGCGCGGAAACTCGCTATCCTCTTAGCGCCGGGACGGAAATTGCCTGGCGTGGGAGCCCCGACCGGTTCAACCATTCTCCATTTCATCGATCCCCAGAATATGCCGATTTTCGATGTACGCACAGCACAGGTACTGTTTAACGCCGGGATCCTGTCAACCGGCCGGACGGACTACGGCCGGTATGAGGAATACCGGCTGGCGATTGAAGCGATACGGTCTGGTCATCCGATATGGACATTGCGGCAAATCGACAGGGCCCTCTTCGCGTACCACAAGCAGTATTTGGATAAGCGCGGACAGCACCGAAAGGACCCTGCTCGGTCGCGTTCCGGTCGATTGGTCGAAGGCATCCACCGCCGCCCTGGGCGTACAGCAGATGCGGAGATGACCAACCACGAAAAATTCGCTCGCGTGTTTAAGGGGCGTGCCGGTGAAACTTTCTCCACGGAGAAAATCAAGGAAATGATGCGGGCAGAGTCCGATATTAAGGCCGGATCGATACTCCCTAACGATCACGGAGAAGGTAACAAGGGGCAATGTTCGTGCGTAGGAACCGCTCGCCAGATATTCGACAGGGCAGGGCCCCGCGCACTGTATCGAGTTCGACGATACCAATAGGAGCTTGCCTTAGACCTAACGGCCAGGCGCTCTGACGGCCCGCCCCGGCGCGACATCCTGCAACTTGCCGTCTCGCACCACCGCCACACCGTTCACCAGCACGTACCGGATGCCCACCGAATACCGCGCCGGATCTTCGTAGGTCGCGGCATCCGCCACCGTCGCGGGATCGAAGATCGTCAGGTCCGCATCGGCGCCCGCGCGGATGCGGCCCTTGTTCCGCATGGCCGGCACGCGCCCCTCCAGCCGCTGGGCAGGCATCAGGCTCATCTTGCGAATCGCCTCCATCAGGTTGAGTGCGCCGCGTTCGCGCACGTAATACCCCAGCACGCGTGCGAACGTGCCCGCACTGCGCGGATGCCCCTTGCCGTTGCGCAACCCGCCATCGCTCGCGATCATCGCAAACGGGCTGGCCATCGCCGCATCGAGCGCGCTCTCCGGAATCATGTGCATGATCACGCCGCCGCCCCTCCGCCGGTAGCGCCCGAACGTCTCGGCCGTGAGCCGCTCGCCCGTCGCGGTCCACTGCAGATCCTGATAGCCGATGCCCAACATCTGCTGCCAGCCCGGATCGAACAGCGCCGACTCGATAGCCGACATCGCGGCGGTATAAGGATACAACTCCGTGGTCACGTCCAGCCCGCGCGCCCGCGCCTCGCCGATCATCTCGAGTAATCGCGGCGTCTCGCGCAGGCCATTGCTGGTGATGTGGCACACGTGCAGCGGCGTACCGGTCAGCGCCGCCGCGGCGATCACCTCTTCGAGCGCCGCCACGCTCCCGGCGCCCGCGCCGCGCAGATGCACGAAGCACGGCGCATGGTAGCGCGCCGCCGCGCGGAACATCTCGAGAACCTCCCACCGCGACGCCGCCGGCGTATAGTGCAGCGCCAGCCCGACCCCCGGCGCGCCGCGCGCGAGCCCCTGCTCGATCTGCCGCCGGATCTCCGCGATCTCCGCATCCGTGGCCGCCCGATGCGCGGCGTCGCCCGTCGGAAACGCATCGCCCGGATCGTGCATCACCCGCATGCGGATCGGAATGTGCCCGATCGACGCGCCGTAATTGATCAGCGTATTCGACTGGCGCTTGTCGTACCACGCATCCAGATCCGCGACCCCCACTTCCAGTTCGAGCGCCGTAGTCACGCCGTCCATGGCCTTCGCCCGGTAATTCTCGGTATCCTGCCCGTGCGAGTGCAGATCGATGAAGCCCGGCACGACCGCCAGCCCCGTGGCATCGATCGCCGCGCGCGCTTCGATCGGCCCCGCGGATACGGCGGCGATCTTCCCCGCCGCGATGCCCACATTGCGCACCGCATCCAGACCGCTTTCCGGATCGATCACTCGGCCGTTGCGAATCGCCAGGTCGTAGGTTTGCGCGGCCAGCGGCGCGCACACCGCCAGGAACCACGCGGCGCGCATGGCCCAGCTAGTGGCCCGCCCCGATCATCGGCCGGATCACCACCGCCAGCAGCACCATGATCGCCGAAGCCGCCGGAATCACCAGCAGCGCCTTCTTCAACCGCTTGGGATCGCCGCCGCCGATCGCGCCGATGATGCGCGAACTGACTGCCAGCCCCACCCAACCGGACGTGATCACCACGCCCATGGCCGTGCCGGTCATGCGCGGAAACGCGTCGCCCACCATGGCAAGCGTGGTGGGAAACACCGGCGCCATCGAGATGCCCGCCAGAAACACCAGCACCCACGCCACGGTCGGATTGCTGGTCTTCAGCATCAGGAACGTGGTCACCGTCATCATCATGGCCGCCGCCAGCGTCACCAGCGGCGCGGGCACACTGATCAGGATCGGCGACACCGCTACGCGCCCGATCAGCAAGCCCAGCGCGAAGCCCAGCGACAGGATGTTCAGCGCGCGCGACTCCGGAATGCCCTGCGCGATCAGGTGCTGCGCCAGCCAGTTCCACACGCCCACCTCGCACGAGACATATAAGAAGAGGAAGAACGCCAGCAGAAACAGCACCGGCTTGCCGAGCACCGGCCCCACATCCGCGAAATCGAAGCTGCGCGCCCCGCTCGGCGGCGGCATCGGCGTCACGAAGTGGATCACCAGCGTAACCGCCGCCAGCGTCGCCACCGTATAACACAGCCGCACGGAATTACGCTTCAGCAGGTTCGCCGAGAGGAACGGCGTGGCCAGGCCGCCCAGGCCGAAGAACAGGTTCAGCAGGTTCAGCGTGGTGGCCCGCCGCGCCGAGCTGATGTCGCTCACCAGCGCGTTGGCCGCCGTCACGATGATGCCGCCGCCCAGCCCCAGCAGAAACAGGTACAGCATGATGCTGCGAAAGCCCTTCGATTGCGGCAGCAAAAACAGCGCCACCGTGATCAGCGCCAGCCCCAGCACCAGCCCGATCTTCTTGCCTTCGTTATCGATCAGCGGCCCCACCGCAACCGAGGCGATGATCAGCCCCAGCGCCTGCGTGAACGCGATCTGCCCGTTCTGGCTGGGCGTGAGCTGGAAGCGTTTCGAAAGATCCGGCAGGATGGTGCCCAACATGGCGGCGATCATGCCGTAAACAAAGATGGCCAGAATGGCGGCGAGGATCAACATGGAGACCGATGGTAGCAGAATTCTGCGTATGAGGTTTGCGGCTCACTACACGCGGCCGGCTCTTCGTCCCGCAGTCCGCAGTCTCTTGAGATTGGTCTCAATGGAAGCAGCCATCTCTTCGGCGGTGTCGAAAGGACCGTACACACGTCCGGCGCGGATATCCCCATCAGCTTTGCGAAGGCGCGCGTCGATCACGCGCCGCTGTGCGGGTGCGTATTCATCATTCGCATTCGGCAGCTTGGGCACGATAGTGATCACGCCTCCTGATGCCCGGAGTTCAATTTCCTGCCCGGTCCCGAACCCGCCCTGGCGGCGACGGTCACAGACAACTTTCGACTTCACGATAGCGGGGATTTCCACCTTCGTCAAGCCGCCGCCCCGGCGCGATATCCCAAGCATTGGATATGATGAGACGAGCGTTTTGGGAACCGCGCCATGGTATCCGTCTTTCTCAGCCATTCGAGCAAAGACAAGGCGTTCGTCCGCGAACTCGCCGATTTCCTCGGGCGTGACGAGGCGATTCAGGTGTGGCTCGACGAGCGCGAGATTGCGCCGGGCGATAACATCGTCGGCGAAATCGGGTGCGGGCTCGATGCGGACTTCGTCCTGCTGATTCTCTCGCCCGACTCGGTCAATTCGAATTGGGTGAAGGAAGAGTGGACCGACGCATTCTGGGAGCAGACCAATAACCGCAAGACGAAGCTGTTGGGCGCGCTCTACCGCGACTGCACGATCCCGCGCCTGCTGCGCAACAAGAAATACTTCGACCTGCGCACGAACCACCTCGAAGGATTCCGCGAGATCCGTACGTTCCTGCTCGAGCAGCGGCCGGTACGCCCCGAGCGCGTGAATTACCTGCCGGCGCGCCCGCCGATTTTCGTCGGCCGCGAGCCCGAGCTCGCCGATCTGCGCCGCCGCTTCGAGCAGCCCGGCGCGGTCGCGTATGTGACCGGCCTGGCCGGCAAGGGCAAAAGCACGCTGGCGCTCGAATTCGCGCATCGCGGGCAACGCGATTTCGCAGCCGTCTACTGGCTGCCGTGCCAAAGCTCGAACCTGGCCTCCATCGCGGGGGACCTCGCGCGCCAGACAGATCTGAACTTCGAAGGCGATCTTCAGCAGGTCGTGCGTGACCTGAAGCTCCATTGCGCGGGCAAGCGCTGCCTGCTAGTCCTCGATAACGTCGATGATGAAGCGCTCGGTGAACTGATCCCCGGCGGCATAGCGTCGGTCCTGATCACCACGCGGCGCACGAACCTGCGATTCCTGCGCTCGTATCATCCGGTGGCGCTGACCCTCTTCACTGACGATCAGTGCTTCGATCTCTTCCGTCGGCAGCTCGGCGCGCCCGAAGTTGCGCGGTATCAGGATGAGTGCGGGCGTCTGTTCCAGCGCCTCGGCTACCTGCCGATCGCGGTCGCCATCGCCGCCGGATTGATTCGCGAGGATGTCCATTTCACCATCCCGAGCCTGCTGCGCGACCTGCCGGACGACGTCACAGCGCTGATCCGCGAAGCAATCGGCGCTCTCGATCCCGCCACGCGCCGCTTGCTCGCCGCGATGTCGGCCTGCGCCGCGGAAGGCTTCTTCCTGGACCTCGCGGCGGAAATCGCCGGCCTCGACGAGACCGCCTCGCTGGACGCTCTGCAGCAGTTGGTCGCGCGCTCGCTGGCCGAGGAGTTGGACCGCGCGGACCGCCGCTACCGCCTGCACGCCCTGGTGCGCGAGACGGCGGACGGAAAGGCGTTCGCGCAGACGCACGCTGAGGCTGTCGCACGCCGGTTCGAAGGTCGGGAAACCAACTGGCGGCGCTGCGAGCAGGAACTCCCGGACCTGCGTTTGGCCCTTGAGTGGACGCTGCAGAATAGCGTCTCCCTCGCGCATGATCTGGCTTACAAGGGTTACAGCCTCGCTAGGCGCATTGGACGCCCTACCGAGGCTTTTGACTTTTGCGAGCGCATGCGCCGTGTGTCCGAAGAACAGGAGGACCGCGAGACTTTGCAGGTCTGGGTAGGGAGCCAGGCGCTGATCCTGAAGGACTGGGGCCGGCTGGAAGAGGCGCTGGCGCTCCACAAGAAGAAGGAAGCGATCTGCCTGGAGTTGGGCAACAAAGACGGTCTCGGGATGAGCTACGGGAACGAGGCGCTGATCCTGCAGGCGTGGGGCCGGCTGGAAGAGGCGCTGGCGCTCCACAAGAAGGAGGAAGCAATCTGCCTGGAGTTGGGCAACAAAGACGGCCTCCAGCGGAGCTACGGGAATCAGGCGCTGATCCTGCAGGCGTGGGGTCGGCTGGAAGAGGCGCTGG
>Ga0335085_10001118_pt1 | contig 62111 bp, 50 predicted proteins | sample Lox_Sample_45_FD_206712 | JGI IMG/M metagenome (GOLD analysis project Ga0335085, IMG submission 206712) | Soil microbial communities from Loxahatchee National Wildlife Refuge, Florida, United States - Lox_Sample_4.5 | ecosystem: Environmental > Terrestrial > Soil > Wetlands | place: USA...
GTCTTCCAGAAAGGCCGTCAATCGGTGATCGAGAGCTCTCAACTCCCGTGGCGTCATAGCGGCAGCTTAGCGCCACGAGAAACTGGAGTCAAGAGCAACTTAACCTAGTACTACTAGAGAAACAGTATCGAAGATTTGGCCTGAGACCGTACAAGCCCACGGTCTATAAACAGCCTAAGCGATTTTATCGGTAAGGATTCAATCCAACAAAGCCGCGATCTCCTCAATAGACCAAACGTGATCTGAAATTCCCGCTTCCATCGCAGGCGCAACTCTCAGCGTCTTGTGAATCCGGCAAAAATTGTAGTGCATGTAATGGAGCGCCACCTGATAGGCGTGATTCTCGACTTTCTTTGAGAATCCGTTTGTGAGCCGCGTAAAGCGCCGCATTCCCATACGCATCGTGAGATTCTGGCGTTCGATGTAAGACGTTGAAATATGCTTCGGGTCCGGATTTCCCATGATCGTCTTGGCCTCAGCCGAAACGCATACCGCCGGGCTGTAGCGCGTTTCCTCTTGACTCGACTCGTACAGCTTTACCAACATCGCGTAGTCGATGTCACAGCCAAACGCGCCCTCGACCGCTTCCAAATAGACTTTGAGGCCATCGGTTGTCAGTTGCACGCGAGAGGCTAGACGAGAGGCTAGATCATCAATGAAAATCTTCGCTGTGGCCGCATCACGGTTCCCGACCATAAATGACGGAACGACCTTGGTGTCGGCATCGACCGCGACCCAGGTCCACACGCTTCCGAACCCGAATTTGCCTTGCTTGTCGGCGGGTAGATTCTTGTCCTTCGCGTAGCAGAAACACCAAATTTCGTCCGCTTGAATCCGTTTGCATTTGAGGCCGCGAAACACACGATCCTGGTACTCGGCGCACACTCTACCGATCTCCGGCAACAGCTTCAGCACAGTGTTAAACGCCACATCGCACATTCGAGACGTAGCGCGGAGGGAGTTGCCTTCTACAAGGGAGGCGATGATCTGCGTTTGCTTTTCCCGGCTCAGTCTGTTCATAATGAAATGATGCCTGAGCCGCTCACGGATGTCAAGGGAAGTCTGCGATTTTTTTACGAGTTCAGCAAATCCTTTTAGTAGTATCGGGACGGGCCACCTTATCTCATGCCCGAGCGAGGCCGCAATCCTCTGTGCAACGGGAAGTCCTAAACCGTAAAGGTGAAGAATGAACAGGCGCTCATCGGGCGAGAACTTTTGGAAAGTCTTGGAAGGATGGCACAGGCGAAAATCCCAAATCAGGGTGTCGTTCACAAGCGAGCTTCTGGATGTGTCCTTTGTCGCCGTCGTCGAAAGTTTCGTTACCGGATACTCTATCAGCTTGAGGAGGGTCGATACAGGAGTGCTGAGTGATCCGCTTGATCTGCACGATGCAGATATTCGCGTTGCGAGCCTGCCGTATCCCGTCGAGAAAGCCACGGGATTCGAGGAACTTGAATACGGTTTCGTCTTCAATATTATGCTGCCGGACGATGATGAGACGCGGCTTTCACTAGCGGAGATACGGGATTTCGGAGGCTTGGTGTGATCGGAAGGTTGCATCGGGCACACTCCAACTGCTAAGATTCAAGAGTGGACCCGACCCGTGTTGTCTCGCCCCGGCTGGCACCGGGGCGTTTCGGTTTCTAGACTCCTGCCCTACTCCGGCGTACCGAGTATTTCTCGCTCACGTTCTGACCGCGCTTCCTGACTGCTTTCCTTGGTTACCTCTTGCTCCACAGAGTCCAAGACGATGCCGATATGATCGAGAGAATCGGCAATTGCTGACAACCTTTGGGAGATGATGACGAAACCGATCACGAGCGTTACGAGGATTCCGAAGCCAATCACCTCAATCATGCGCTGCCCCTTGTTTCCACCGCGCTTTAGCCGCCCTGGACGCCGACCGCTTTCGAGCCGTGGCGGACATCGCCTTAGCACGAGCAACCCCGCCTTTGCGTCCGCCTCTTTTGCCGATCTCAGACAGATAGGCCGATACAGGCGACCTCTCAGGCTCAGGCGCTGGCGGCTCAGTCTCTCCGGTGGACAGCCTCACAACCTCATACGCAAGCCGATTGCGGTCTTTCGGGAGCTTCTTCGGGATTATCATGCCCCCAGTGTCCCACGTGCTGAGCGAACCCGCAAGGCCATACGAAGAACATCGTACTTCAAACTGAGTCACTACCGCATCGTCGACGACCTTGTCTTTCCTTCCCAAGTCGGCACCGTCTTAAACATGAGCAACATGGTCGTTCGGTACTTTCTACCTGCACTTGAGCGTGCCGGGCTGCGCCGCGTCAGGTTTCATGACCTGAGGCACACATTCGGCAGCTTGTTAATCCAGGAGGGAGCACCGCTAACGTATGTCCGCGACCAGATGGGCCACTCAAGTATCAAGATTACCGTCGACACCTACGGTCACTTGATACCAAGTGCGGATATTGCCTACATGGATCGCCTGGACCGGAGGCCAACACGTCTACAACAATCCGCAACCCAGACGCAACCCAGGGATATTGACCTGGTTGTGGATTCCTCGCAAGTTACTGAAGGCATTGGGGTGAGCGACGGGATTCGAACCCGCGACGTCCAGATCCACAATCTGGCGCTCTACCAAGCTGAGCTACGCTCACCACTTCGCACTTGGAGCTTGATTCTTTGTAACACTGACTGCCACAAGTTGTCAACGTGGCCGGAGGCGGCGTCCGTCTGAACCTAGCCTACGGAACTAGTGTCATATCGTCGGTCACCTGGTCGGCCGGAATCTCCTCGATCTCTGTGGGCCGCTGGCAGCAGACGCAATTACCCGGCTCGGTGGCAGCGATGTTGCACACGTGGCAGTAGTAGCGCAACCGGTAGAGCTTGCCGTCACGGACCACACGCACATGGGCGACGTCAAACCGTCCGCCGGGCAAGTGCACGCCCTCCACCTTGATGTCTCGCCCCGCCAGACGGCTGTCCTGCAGGGTGTGGAGCAGCGCGGGATCGTCGGCGGTGATCACCAACTCGCCCCCAGAAGTCGACAGGAGCGATGCTCCATTCTTTCCCAGCATGAGCTTTCCCTGAAGCCAGGTTGACACCTGAGGCTGCGCCGACGCGTTCGGCCCGCTCCTGCTCGACGCCAGTACCGGCAGGGAAAGCAACAGAATCCCAAGCCCAACCGCTCCTAGCCGTCGAGGGCCTAGCGATCGGCCCGCCGGAACGGCGGTGAGGGCGGTCGCCGGCGGGCCCTCAGTTTTCGGGCGCCGATCTGGGCGATCCGTCGGCCTCAAGCTAAGACCCTCCCTCTTCCTTGGGAGCGGTCACCAACATCAGGGCTAGCGCGGTTTCCTTGGCGCCGGCGGCCGACTTCTCGTGCAAATCCACCTGGATCGAGCAGTTGCCCTGGTCATCGGCCACCACGGCGGGCAGTTTCTTATAGGCAGGATTGGGACTCACCAGGCTCATCACAGCCGGATGGCCCGTGCCCGAGGCTTTGCGGCTCAGAGCCACCAGGTCGTCGACGCTCAGCGCCTTGTCGAGCTGGGTATCATCGCTGAGCTTACTCAACAGCAGGAAATCGCGGTATTGGCTCACCCCCATGTGGTTGCCGTCCTGCGGGATCTGGGCGTAACGCATGGTGTAAAGTCCCGGTTTCAGCTTCTGGTCCTTGGCGTCTTCGGCCTCGGGCGAGAGGAACTGCAACAGCCCCACTAGAGTGCCTACCTGAATGTTGTTGAAGAGAATGTCCGGAGAACTATCCGCCGGCTGGACCGCAGGCACGGTCTTCACCAGCCAGACATCGGCGATAGGCGTGGCGCCCCGGTTGGTGTTACGAACCAGGCGCGAGCCTTCCGGCTCCAGCAGGTCCGTCAAGGACGAAGAAACGTTCAGCGAGGAGAGCGCGGGCGAGGGCTGAACGGTGAAGTCCTGAGCCCGGACCACCGCGCCGAACGCCAGCACGGCGGCAACCAGCAACGATAGAGGCACAGATTTTCGAATCGCGGCGATCATGACAAATACTCCTTAACGATTGGCGATCAGCCATCAACCGGCAGGCAGACAGGCGCCCCGTGTTCTCGACGGGCGAGGGCTGATCGTTCCCAACCACTTAGAGCGCGAAGCTGCCGACATAGGCGCTACGGGTGTCGGCGCGCGTCCACACCATCCCAAGGCCCTGGCCGTGAAAGGCTTCCTCGACGGTGAAGGCCGGCATCGCGTGGGTGAGCTTGGTCAACGGCGGGTAGTAGAGCTCTTCGTTCCCGCAGATGTGGTCCCCGGAGCACAGACTGCGCGTCCGCAGGCTCACCAGGTTGCCAGCCTGCAAGCTCACGCTACCGTGCTGGCTGTCCTGGCCGACCGTAAGCTGAATGGGAGCAGACTCCACGCGCACCACGTGACCCACCAGCTTGCCGGCTTCCGACCGGACCATCGCTTCCAAGGCCTGACGCTCGGTGGCCGTCGCGCGCTGGTCGACGATGAGGACAGCGCTCGCTGGGTAGGGATCGTGGTAAGGATCGCCCAGAGTAGCCTTGGCATCCACGACCGCAATCACACTGAGCCCCGCCAGGTTCACGCCCTGCAACTCACCGCTCCGGACCTTCCAGGCAAGGATGGCCTGCTTCCCTTCCAGGTCCACCTGAGAATTGGCGAAGCACGGGCCGGTGTAAACGTCCGCGCTCCGCACTTCGATGTAGTCGCCCGTGATGGCGGCCGTGGCAAACACGGCCGTCAGTGCCGTCAAGCAAACGGCGCCTAATATTGCAGCCAACAATTTGCGCATTTTTGTGGCCTCCTGTTTCAAGACAACCTCTCGAGAATTCTACGCCCGCGACGGGTCGATCTCAAGACCGCGGGTCAGGTCAGATTGGGTCGGGCACCCCACAGCTCCCCATTCTGATGGATGCGCCGGCGAAGCGATCCGTTACGCTTGTCCTTGGCACCCAGCTCATCGACGCTCTCTGCAACTCGCCTCGGATCTTGTCTGGGTGAGACGCCCCTCCCGGGGTCACTATCTGCAAAATGCAGGCCGGACCTCCGGCCTATGGCTTGGTCGCCTCCGTTCTCATTGACCGGTGAATCATACTTTTTTAAAAATTCGGCGCTGTTTCGACTGTAATCTAGTGAATGGAAAACGGATAGCGCCATTTGGTTCGCCTTTCGGCGGATTTAAAAGGTGCTGGCAAGGTGTCTTGACACGGCCGGCCGTCTGTCATATACTTTGAAGTTACTAATCCCTAGTTTGGCTTAACCCCCAAGGCGTTCGACATGCGTAATCCTAGCCAGAATGCCGTTCGCTGTCACCCCCCCGAAAGGGGATCCACGTGTGTCCTTTTTGGCCTACTCCTCACCCCCGACTCGTGCGCTTGGACATGGTCAACGCAGCTTCGGTGGGAGCGGGCATCGACTCCTCAGGTCATCGGCCGGTCAGCCCTGGGTTGGGGGGCGTCGGTCGCTTGGGCTGGCGATTCCGCAGAGAGCCTCTTTCGAAAGGGCCCCCCCACCCCCCCACTAAAATGAAAAACAAACCCGAGAAGTTGTTTAGAATCAACAAAACCTGCAAAAAACAAACCTAGAACAAACCTAAACAAACCCGAGCTTTGGCAAGCGCTCGTGAAATAAGTCATTTCGAATCAGTGAACCCTTCGGAATCGGCGGAAAACAAACCTAAACGCACCTGAGAACAAACCCGAGCCGTCCGACATGGCGCAACCCTTGATAAATGTTTGTGGTAGAGAGATAACCTGCGCTTGGAGTCAATTTAGCCGAGTTTGTCCGCGCGAAGACCTTCGACGCTGAACTTCATTTTGGCTGGAAACGCTCAATCCTTTCGGGCTCATCCGAACTTCAAGATGAGGCGTCCACGCCGCGACACAAATCCTGATCCTGGATTTGAAGGCACCGAGCCGAGTGAGCTAGAGTAGGAATGTCCGGCTGTGAAGTTCACTCTCGGACGCAATTGGCACACGATTGACCCGCATCCATCCATCTTCAACAGCCGCCTGGCTGACCCGACTCGGCCGCCGGCGCCTCCTGCTGCTCATGGCCGCCGTTGGCTTGGGCTTCTGGCTTTGGCCGGCGCGCCCGGCTCGCAGTGACAACTTCGTCTTCTATCTGCCGAATGGCCGCCAGCTCGTCCCCGTGCAGGTGGTGGACCACGCCCGCTACGTGCCTCTCCTCCGAGTGTTGAACCTGGTCGGAACGGTGACCGATCTCGAAGAGAAGCGACATGCGCTGCGAGTCTGGGTGGGAAGCAACCGTCTCGATCTCCACGACGGCGATCGCAAGGTAAAAGTGAACCGGCAGGACGTCCAACTTGAGAATCCTGTGCGCGAATATGACGGCGCTTGGGTGGTTCCGGTCGATTTTCTCTATACAGCGCTCCCCCAGCTCGCCACCCAACCGGTTCAATACCGCCCCGGCGAAGACCGCATTTTCATTGGCGACGTCAGGCCGCTCACTTACTCCGCCAACACCAGCCCGATCGCCAACGGCAGTCACCTGACAGTTCATTTCACCGACCCGGTCAGCATCCAGACAGCCTCCACCAACGGCCAATGGGTGATCTTCCTGGGCGACAAAGCGCTCCAGCCGCTGGAGCCGGAGCTGCACTTCCAGAGCCGCTACATCACCGGAATGAAATTTGACGATCAGGATGGAGTGCCCAAGCTGATCATCACCCCAGGCGCTCCGGGCCTCAACTTTTACCCCAGTGTCTCAGGCGACGGACGCGTGTTTCAGGCGGACGTCACCCAACCGGCGGCATCCCCGGCGGCCGAGGTAGCCCAGACAGGCGCGCTCGGCAAACCGCCGGCTGCCGGGACGGCCGGTCAACCGGCCCCGGGCGGCGCTGCGGCGGCCTCGTCGACAGCGCCCGTCGCCGGACAGGGCCAGCCGGCCCCGGGCGGCACCGCCGCACCGTCCGCCCCAGCGCCGCCGCCTCCTCCCCCACTTCCGGTGGTCGTGCTCGATGCGGGCCATGGCGGGGACGATGCGGGCGGCCAGAGCCGCGACGGCGTGACCGAGCGTGATCTAGTGGCCGCGCTCGTCGACCACGTCCGCACTTCACTGACCGCCACCGGGAAGGTCCGAGTGGTGTTGACTCGCCAAGGCTCAACGGATCCAACCCTGGATGAACGCGACGCCATGACGAATCTGGCGCGCCCCGTCGCCTTCGTCACGTTTCACGCCGGCGACCTGGGGAGCCCTTCTCCAGCGGTCGCCGTCTATACCTACCAGGCGCCGTCTGCCCCCGCCTCGCTCGCTCCCAGCAGCCTCTTCGTGCCTTGGGATGAAGCTCAGGAGCCGCGGCTGGCTCGAAGCCGCGAATTGGCTGGACTGCTGGCGCAGCAGATCGGACACATTCAAGGTCTCGGCACGCGTAATCCGGACGAGGCTCCGGTGCGGCAACTCCGCAGCATCGATGCTCCTGCCGTCGCCGTAGAGTTGGGCACGCTCGCTCCAAACCAGGATGCCGCCGCCCTCATGTCAGCGGGGCTGCAAACTCAGGTGGCAGACGCCGTGGCTCAGGCCATCGTCGCCCTGGGACAGGGAGCCCACTGAGAGTATGTCAGGCCGCACCAAAATCCTGCTGCTGGTGATCCTGCCCGTGCTGGTGGTGGGGTGGTTCTATCTACGATCGCTGGTCAGGCGCGCGTTCTTCGAAAGGCGGCAGACGCCGGAAAGCTCGGCCAGGGCGCGCCTCAGCCAGGCCGCGCTTCAATCTTCCGCCGGACCCACCCAGACGGTCACACTGTTCTTTCCCGTTTACTCCGAAGCCAAGCTCCGGGCCGAGACACGCACTCTCGCCTTGGCGCCCGAACCGGCCGACCGCATCCGGCAGATCGTACTGGCGCTGGTGGAAGGTCCCAAGCAAGGGCCGGGCAACCCGCTTTCGCCTTCGGCCGATCTCCGCGCTGTCTTCATGGCTCAGGATGGTACCGCCTATCTCGATCTTTCAAAGAGCTCGCTGGCGGCCTTCAACCCGGGCATCGAGAGCGAGACTCTGGCGGTCTACTCGATTGTCGACTCGCTGACAACCAACCTGCCGGAGGTCAAGAGGGTGGAGTTTTTAGTGGAGGGACAGGAAGCGGATACGCTCGATGGCCATGCCGATCTCACCTCGCCTTTTGCGCCTGACCTCTCGCGGATTGCGTCCGCCCTAGGGCAAGCTGCGCCGCCGGGGACGAATCCGCCTTCACCCTGATGGTCCCGATCGAATGGACACTTGAGATGAAAAACGATAACGCAGGTCTCCGCAAGGAGAACTCTAAAGGAGCCCACATGGCAAGCACTCCCCGTCCGCTCAGCGGTCTGCTGTACTCTGGCGGCAAACTCATGCGGGCCGGCGGACGCGGGGCCGACGAAATGCGCGCGTTCGAAATCATTCCCAACTTCATCTCCAGCGCCGAGGGTTCGGTGCTGATCCGGCTCGGCGAAACCCAGGTGATCTGCACGGCCTCGCTGGACGACGGCGTGCCCGCGTTCATGAAGGGCTCGGGCCGCGGCTGGATCTCGAGCGAATACGCCATGATTCCGCGCGCCACCGAGACGCGCACGCCGCGCGAGGTGACGCGGGGCCGGCCGGGCGGGCGCACCATGGAGATCCAGCGGCTGATCGGGCGGGCGCTGAGGGCGGTGACGCAGCTCGAGACGCTGGGCGAGCGCACCGCCTGGATCGACTGCGACGTCATTCGCGCGGACGGCGGCACGCGCACCGCCGCCATCACCGGCTCACTGGTGGCTCTGGGCCTTGCCTTCGAGAAGCTGGTAGGCCTCAAGACGCTGGCGCGCACCCCGCTGACCGACTATCTGGCGGCCATCAGCGTGGGGATCGTTGGGGGCGAGATGCTGCTGGACCTCGAATACGCCGAGGATTCTCAGGCCGAGGTGGACATGAACGTGGTGATGACGGGCTCAGGCCGGCTGGTGGAGGTGCAGGCTACGGCCGAGGGCAAGCCGTACTCCGTTGAAGATCTGAACCGGCTGATCCAGGTGGCCCAACCCGCTATCCAAAAGCTGATCGAGGCGCAGCGTGCCCTGGTCAAAATCAGCGGCCGACCTTGAACCCGTCCAACCTGGTTGAGCAAGCTATGTCTCGACCCTCTATTCTGCAGCCCAGCGAACCGCTTTGGCTCGCCTCTGCCAATCCGGGGAAGCTCCGGGAATTTGCGGAGGCGGCGCGCGTCCGCGGCATCCGGGTGGAGCCCGTTCCCGGCATGGATCGCTTGCCCCCCTGCCTCGAGGACGGCGCCACCTTCGAGGAAAACGCCCGCAAGAAGGCCGCGTACTATTCCGTCGAGTGCGAGGGCCTGGTCTTCGCCGACGATTCCGGCCTCTGCGTCGATGCCCTGGGCGGTGGCCCCGGCGTCTTCTCGGCGCGCTTTGCGGGTCCCCAGGCGAGCGACGAGGACAACAACGCTAAGCTCATCGAGCAATTGCGGCTGGCCTTGGGACCTTCGGGATGGCACGCCTTGGAGACGGAGCGCTCCGACAGGGCCCGGACGCACGAAGAGATTCGCGCCACCGCCCATTATGTCTGCGCGATTGCTCTGGCGCGCCGCGGACAAGTGTGTGCTGTCACCGAGGGCCGGGCCGACGGGGTCATCGTGTCGGAGCTCCGCGGATCGGGCGGCTTCGGCTACGATCCCTATTTCTTCTACCCGCCGCTTGGTCACACTTTCGCCGAGCTGAGCCCCGAGGCCAAGTTCGCCGTCTCCCATCGCGGCCAGGCTTTCCGCAAGCTGCTGGATGCGATCGCGCGGCCGGAGCCCGAAGCGCGGGCTCGAGAAGCTCGGCGAGCGTCCGGCGGCGATCCGCCCGTGCTATCCTAACCGGCATGCCTACTCGATCCTCGAAGGCCGTCAAGACCCGAACTGGCCGCGCCAAGGCCGCGGCTGTGAAGCCGGCGCGGAAAAGCCAGAAGACCAGGAAACCGAAGCAGGACTACACCTCTCGCGAGCGCCTGGCAAAGATCTTCGCCGGCCTCGACCGGCTCTTTCCGCGCGCCGAATGCGCTCTACATCACTCCAACGCCTTCCAGCTCCTGGTGGCGACCATCCTCTCGGCGCAGTGCACCGACGAGCGCGTGAACAAAGTCACGCCCGGGCTTTTCGCGAAATACCCGACACCGCAGGATTTTGCCGCGCTGCAGCAGGAAGTGCTCGAAGCCGATATCCGCTCCACGGGATTCTTCCGCAATAAGGCCAAGAGCATCATCGGCGCAGCCCGAAAGCTGGTGGACCAGTTTGGGGGGGAGGTCCCGCGAGAGGTCGGCGCGCTGCTAACGCTGCCGGGTGTGGCGCGCAAGACGGCCAACGTGGTGCTGGGCACGGCCTACGGGATCGCGAGCGGCGTAGTGGTCGACACTCACGTCTTTCGCATCGCCCACCGGCTGCGGCTCAGCCAGGGAAACACCCCCGAGAAGGTGGAACAAGACCTGATGAAAATCGTCCCCCCGGACCGCTGGATCACCTTCAGCCACCAGGTGATCTGGTTCGGCCGCCAGGTCTGCGTGGCGCGCCGTCCTTTGTGCGCTACCTGCCCGCTGGAGGCGTTTTGCGATTCACCGGACAAGACCGCGTAGGAAGGACGAGGCGAGCCTCGTAGCTAGCCTACTCTCTCGGTCAGGGCGCGGGCCAGCTCTGGGGGCGGGGCGAAAGTTACCCTCTCAGCCACCACGTCAATTTCCTCGACATCGGACACGCCACGCTCGCGGAAGTATTGCACCACCGCCTCCACGAGGCGCTCCGGGGCCGAGGCCCCCGCTGTCACGCCCACGCAATCGACGCCCTCGAGCCAGGCCGGATCGATCTCCGAGGCGTCATCGATCAGGAACGCGCGGGCGCCCGAATCCTCGGCCACTTCCCGCAGGCGCTGCGAGTTTGAGCTGTTATCCGAGCCCAGCACCAAAACCACGCCCGCCTGCTTAGCCAGACTCTTCACCGAGGTCTGCCGGTTCTGGGTGGCGTAGCAGATGTCGCCGCTTGACGGCGTCACCAGCTTGGGAAAGCGGCGCCGCAGAACGTCAATGATGGCGTTGGCGTCGTCCACTCCCAGCGTGGTCTGGGTGAGAACGGCCACGCGCTCCGGGTCCCGCACTTCGACCCGGGCGGCTTCCTCGGCGCTGCCCACCAGCTGAATGTGACCGGGAACCTCGCCCATGGTCCCCACCACTTCCTCATGTCCCTTGTGCCCCACCAGAAGAATGGAGCGGCCTTCGCTGCGGAAGCGGACCGCCTCCAGGTGGACCTTCGTGACCAGCGGGCAGGTGGCGTCGATCACCTGCAGCCGGCGGGCGGCCGCCTGGGTGCGAACCGCCGGCGAGACGCCGTGCGCGCTGAAAATCACCAGGGCCCCGTCTGGCACCTCGCTCAGCTCATCGACAAAGATCACGCCCCGGCTGCAGAACGACTCGATGACGTGCCGGTTGTGCACGATCTGTTTGCGAACGTAGATCGGGCCCTCAAAGAGGTCCAGCGCCTGGTTGACTACCTCGACCGCGCGGTCAACCCCGGCGCAGAAGCCTCGCGGCCTGGCCAATAGAAGCCTTTTGGGCATGGTATCGATACTCACCTGGCCTCTCGCCTTCTCGAGTCAACCCCTGGAGGCCTTGACTCAAGACTATCGAAACTGCGCGCCTTGGCGCAAATGTGAATGCGCTACGGCGCCCGGACCGGCGCAACGACATAGACGTATTCCAGCGGTTCCCTTCCCGTGTTGGCCACGTTGTGCCGTGTGGTCGGCGGAATATAGACCATTTTCGGCGCTGTGAACGGTCGCGCGGCCTGGCCCTCGATGCGCGCTTCGCCGCCGCCTCTCAGGATCAACAGAGTCTCTTCGTTGGAGCCGGTGGTGTGCCAGCCGACACTCTCTCCGGGCTTGAGGCGCACGAATCCGCTTCGCATTCCTGCCGTCTGCGGGACTCCCCTGAGCAGCGGACAATCTCCGCCCGCGCACTCCAAGGGCAAGGTCAGCGGCTGCGGCGCAGGAGCTTGCGCCGTCAGGGGCACCGCCACGAGAAAGACCATTGCTGTCACCAGTCCGAGTCCGATTCGGATCATATCGGGCCTTTCTCCTGACTGTCGGGCGCGGTGTCCATCGTCAGTGCCCATAGCGCAATTCTCCGGCCTCGATAGCGATGGGTAGCTTATTCTCTGGGGGAGGCAGCGGGCAGGTGGCATAGGGGGTGAAGGCGCAGGGCGGATTGTAGGCCTTGTTGAAATCGAGGACCACCTCGCCGTTCTTCGGCATTTCGGTAGTGAGGAAGCGGCCGGGCGGATAGGTCTCGTGGCCCGAGGTCAGGTCCTTGAAGATGAAGAACAGCGAACCGTCCTCGGTCACCGGATCGAGGCGTAACTCGCGCCCTTTCAGAGTGAACACTACGTAGCCGGGACAAGGGGTCGGTTCGATCTGGCCTAGGATGTTGGGGACCGCGATGGTCTTGGGCGGGTCGTAGAGCACAAATCTCGCCTTGACGCGATACTCCTCGTTCGGCGGAAAGTACTTCAGCCCCGTAAAAGCCTTGCGCATCGGGCTGTTCTTGTCCTTCAGGCGGATTCCGTAGCGATCGCCGCGCTGGATCACAAACATCGTCAGGGCGTTGAGCCGCAGAATGTCGGGCGACTCGGAGGAATCCGGCTTGAGCATGGCGGCCGCGGCCGGCTGGCCGTCCAACGTGACGTTGACGCCCGGCGTCACCTGGAAGGAGACAAGGCCGTCGTGAAAGTCAAAGACGCCCACCTTCCCCGGCGCCGATCCGGCCGGCAGCACCATATCATTCCCCGCGTCGGCGCCGACCGTGTTGACGCCGTGTTTCAGCCAGAAGAGCCCGGCTACGGTGAGCCACCCGTCTTCGGCTTTCAGCCCGGCTTCGCGCCGCTGCCGCCACTGTTCGATCTCAGCCTGATAGGCCGCGTCCGAGATCGGTGAGGCCAGCGTTGCCACCGCTAACAGCGCCGTAAGGATGAGCATGCCACCTTAACTCCCGAGCGCGAATTGCGTCATCCAGTTTAGCACCGGCTCTGCCCGCCTCTGCCAGCGGTCACAAGACCGACTGGCCACCGTCCACCGGGATCACCTGGCCGGTGATGAACTCGGCGGTGGTGGCCAGGAAGAGCACCGTGGCCGCCACGTCCTCAGGGCGTCCGGCCTTGCGCAGCGGGGTCAGAGGCAGCGATTGCCGCTGGCCCGCGCTGGGCTTCTCACCCGGAAAGAGGATGGTGCCGGGCGCCACGCTGTTGACCGTGATCCGGGGCCCGAGGGCCTTGGCCAAACATCGGGTCAACATGATCTGGCCGGCCTTCGAGCTGCAGTAGTGCAGATGGTTCGGCCACGCGCGCAGGCCGCCGAGCGAGGAGATATTGATAATCCGTCCGCCGCCCTGCCGCATCATCAGCCGCGCCGCCGCCTGGGCGCAAAAGAAGGGACCCTTGAGGTTGATGCCCAGCACCCGGTCCCAATCGCGTTCGTTGAGCTTGTCCCAGGAGGAAGCGAAGAAGACGCCGGCGTTGTTCACCAACACGTCGAGCCGGCCAAAGCGGCGGTCGACTGCGCGCAGCATGGTCTGCACCTGGGCAGGTTTCGAGACGTCCGCCCGCAGCGCGAGCGCCTCCGCGCCCACGGCCTCGATTTCGCGCACGCTTTGCCGCGCTTCGCTTGCAGAACGGTTATAATTGACAGCTACACTGGCGCCGGCGTGGGCCAGCGTGAGCGCGATCACTTTACCGATCCGGCGCCCGGCGCCGGTCACGAGTGCGACCTGATGAGCCAGCGGTTTGTCAGTCACTTCAATCCCTCCCCGGCCCCCTGCGGGCCAACATCTAAAGTCCTATGACCCTCGACGTTCTGGCAATTGCGGCGCACCGTGACGACATCGAACTGACCTGCGGCGGCACCGTCATCAAGATGGTCGACGAAGGCTACCGCGTGGGCGCGTTGGATCTGTCGGCGGGCGAATCCGGCACTCGCGGCAGCGCGGCCGTGCGCGAGCGCGAGGCGGAGAAGGCCGCCAAGCTGATGGGCCTCGCCCATCGCGAGAACCTGGGGTTGCCCGACGCCGCCATCGAGAATCTGCGCCCCTACAAGTTAAAGATCGCGCAGAAAATTCGCGACCTGCGGCCGCGCACCGTGATTCTGCCCTACTGGGAGGGCCGCCACCCGGACCACTACACCACCGGGCAGATCGGCTACGAGGCCTGCTTCCTGGCGGGCCTCGACAAACTCCCGCTCCACGGCGAGCCCCACCGCCCCTTCAAGATCATCTACGCCTCGGTGTACGTTCCAGCCGTGGTGCCCAGCTTCGTGGTCGACGTGACCTCGCAGTTCGAAAGGAAACTGAAGGCTATCCTCTGCTACGGGTCGCAATTTTCGCCGGAGAAGGATATGCGCAACCTCTTTCCTTCGCGGCGGGATCTGCGCGAGCGCGTGGGCTCGCTGGCGCGGCACTTCGGCTTGATGATCGGCGTGCGCTTCGGCGAGCCTTTCGTGACGCGCGAAGTGGGTGCCGTGGACGACATCGTGACCATGCCGGTGCGATCGGTTTGAGGGCGGATTCCCGCCCCAGCTAGCGTCGTGCACAGCGCGCCCGGTGGTTTCCGGCTCGTCGGCCCACAGCGCTTGGGCAGGTGCGGACCCAGCCATCCTGCAGCTATCTTTCCAACTCCCGCGGTGGTAAAACAGGGACGAAAGGCTCGCCGCCCGGGCGAGCTTGCCGGGGACACGAAGCTGATGCTCGCTCGGGGCGCGCGGAACGACAGCTCCGGTGCACAACCCTTGACCATACATCCCTCGGTGCGGATGGGATTTCGAGCCATCGTCGGCGCCATCGTGCCGGAAGCCTCGAACCTCGACGAGGATGGTTGGAACCGGCTGGAACAACTCGTCGAGGCAGCCCTGGCTGCGCGGCCACGACGCCTGCAACGCCAGGTTTGGCTTCTCGTGCGCACTATCATGTGGCTGCCCGTGCTCCGCCACGGCCGAACCTTCCGATCTCTGGACCCCGTGCGGCGGGCACGTTTTCTCTCCTCCCTGCAGGAGCACCCCATCCAACTTGTCCGCAAGGGCTTCTTTGGCCTTCGAACCCTTGCCTTGCTGGGCTACTACGGCCGCCCTGAGGCGGCGCGCGCCATCGGCTACGCCGCCGATCCCCGCGGTTGGGAGGCGCTCGGATGAAACGCTCCTACGACATCGTGATCGTGGGCTCCGGGGCAGGCGGCGGCACTGTCGCCCAGGGGCTGTCCTCGCTCTGCCGCCAGGGCGCGCGAATCGTCGTGCTCGAAAAGGGGCCCAAGCTCCGGGCGGAGGAGTTCACGGGCCGCGAGTGGGAGATGGCTCAGGCTCTCTACCAAGACAGCGGCGGCTTCCTGACCGCCGAGGGCACCATGACCCTGGCTTTCGGATGCACCTACGGAGGTTCGACCGCCGTTTACACCGGAACCTCGCTGCTGCCTCCGGAACGGATCCTCCAGCGCTGGAACGTGCCGGGCCTGACGTTGGCCGATGTCGAACAGCGCGCGCGCAAATTCATGGACCAGAACAATGTCCGCCTGGTGGAGGAACGCTTCCTGAACGAGAATAACCGCCTGTTCGTGGAAGGATGCCGGCAGCTGGAGTACGGCGTTCGGCAGTTCCCGGTGAACCTCAAGGGATGCCGGGGTTCGAGCCTCTGCAACCTGGGTTGTCCCAATCAAGCCAAACAGGGGACCGACCAGGTGCAACTGCCGCGCGCCGAGCGCGAGGGCGTCGAGGTAGTCACGCGCGCGGACGCGCTCCGCATCGGGGAGAAGAAGCTCTGGGCGCGAGTCTCTCCCAAGCCACCCGCAGCCAAGGGCGAGCCCTCGCCTTGGGAACCTGGCGAATACGAGATCGACGCCAAGGTGATCGTGGTCTGCGGGGGTGCGGTCAATTCGCCGGCGTTGCTGCTGCGCTCGGGGCTGGGCCGCAAGCTCCCGAAGCTCGGTCACGGCTTCACGTGTCACCCCGCCTTCATCATGGTCGCCGAGCATCGCCAGCCGATCACCAACTTCTGGGGCCATCCCAAGAGCTTCTACCTCGACCAATTCGTCCAGAGCGATCACTTCGTCCTCGAAACCTGCATGTATTTCCCGTTCACCACCGCCAAGGCCGTGGCCGGATTCGGCGAGGAGCACAGCCGCTGGATGCGGGCCTTTCCCCGCCTGCAGATGATCCTGGTGCTGGCCTGCGACGAAGCCAACGCTCACAATCGCGTGACCGTCGACCGTGACGGCCGGCCGGTGGTGCACTATCGCTTCACTCCCCGGGTTGTTCGGGGCCTGATCCGCGGCGCGATCACCTCTGCCAAGATCTTCTTCGCTGCCCGAGCGGTCCGTGCTCACCTGCCGCTAGGCCGGATATCTATGATCGAATCGCAGGACGCCGACCGGCTCGACCAGATCGCCGAGCAGGCGGAATTCAAGCCTGGAAAGGTCCCGGTGTCGGCGGCTCACCTTCAGGGGGGCTGCGCCATGGGAAGCGGCCCGAAAGACTCCGTGACCGATTCTTTCGGCAGAGTTCACGGAGTGCCATGGCTCTTCGTGGCGGATTCGAGCCTCTTTCCCAATTCACTCGAAATCAATCCTTATCTCACGATCATGGCGCTGGCTGACCGGTCGGCCGAGGCCATCCGCGAGCAAGCCCACACCTTGCTATGACCAAAACGACGGGCGGTGACATCGTGGCGCGCGCGCTGGAGGACGAAGGCATCGCCTTCACCTTCGGCATTCCCGGCACCCACAACATCGAGCTCTACGATTCTCTCGCCCGTTCCGCCAAAGTGCGTCCGATCCTGGTCACCGACGAGCAGAGTGCCTCCTTCATGGCCGACGGGGTCGCACGATCTTCCGGCCAGCTGGCAGCCGTGAACGTGGTTCCGGGCGCCGGGCTGACGCACGCGCTCTCGGGGATTGCCGAGGCTTACCTGGATGGCATCCCGATGCTGGTTCTAGCTTGCGGGATTCGCCGTGACACGGGCAAGGCATTCCAGCTCCACGACGTCGACCAGCTTGCCATCGCGCGGCCCATCACCAAGGCCCAGTTCCGCGCCGCGCAGGGATCGGAGATCTACGCCACGATTCGCCGCGCTTGCCGCCTGGCAAGGCAGGCGCCGCCCGGCCCCGTGGCGGTCGAGGTTCCGGCCGAGCACTATTTCCTCCGCCACGAGGCTAATTTGCAAGCGTCTGAAGCGCCGGCGGACGCGCACCTACTCCAGCCGGATGAAATCGAGCGGGCACGCGATCTGGTGGCCGCCAGCCGTCGTCCACTCCTCTACCTCGGACTGGGAGCCGCCGGGGCCGGCGAAGACCTCGTCCGCCTGGCCGAAAGTCTCAACGCTCCTGTAGCCACCACGATTCAGGGCAAGGGCGTTTTTCCAGAGAATCATCCGCAGTGGCTCTGGTGCGGGTTTGGCGCCGCGGCGCCGCCCTTCGTGCGGCAGGTAGCCGAGTCTTGTGGCCTTACCCTGGCTATCGGATGCCGCTTCGCCGAGGTCGGCACCGGGAGTTACGGCCTGCACCCGCCTGGGCGACTGATCCACGTGGATGCCGATCCCTCGGTCCTCGGGAGGAACTATCCTGCCGAACTCACCATCGCTTCGGACGGCGCCGCCTTCGTTTCGTCCGTACTGAGCGGGCTCGAGCCCCGAACGGCCGATGCAGACTTGAGGCAAGCGATCCGTGAAGGTCACGCCAAGATATGGGCGAAATGGTCCCCGCCCGCGGACAGTGAACGGGTCTTCCCTCCGCATCTTCTGAAGACGCTGCAGACGCTGGCCGGGCCGAGCGCGGTCTACACCACGGACAGCGGCAACGGCACCTTTCTTGCTATGGAATGCCTGCGCCTCGAGCGGCCGCGCTCCTTCCTGGCGCCGGTCGACTACTCGTGCATGGGTTACGCCGTTCCCGCCGCTTTGGGCGCGGCGCTGGCCTGCCCGGAGCGGCCGGTGATTGCGCTGGCCGGCGACGGCGCCTTTCTCATGACCGGCTTGGAAATGCTGACCGCTTCCCAGCTGCGGCTGCCGGTCCTGGTCCTGGTGCTTCGCGACCGTGAACTGGCCCAGATCGCCCAGTTTCAGCAGGTAGCCTTGGGACGCAAGACCTGCAGCGAGCTGCCCGATTACAACCTCGAGGCGATCTGCCGCGGCGTCGGCGTGGAGTATCTGGCCCTGCAGCGAAATGCCGACGTCGAGGCCGTCCTTCGGCAGGCGATGAGCGTGACGGGCGCCGGGAACCCCGTGGTCGTCGAAGTCGCGATCGACTATTCCCAAAAGACCTACTTCACCCGCGGCGTGGTGCGCACGAACCTCGGCCGGCTGCCTTGGCCCGACCGGGTCCGCTTTGTTCTGCGAGCCCTTGGCCGGAAGGCTCAATCAAGCCTCTCAAGATTCGACTCCCACGACCACCCCGACACTCAGAGTTCATAGCCTTCGTCCAGGAAGTGAAGGATGTAAGGGCGCACGAAGGCCGGATCGAGTGTGAGCCTGCCGCCGCCGTACATGGCGCTGGTCTTCGAAGGATTCGGCGGAGGCGTCTTGGCATAGGCGACCGCCACGCGCAAATCGTCCACGAAGGCTTCGGCCACGCCCGGCTGCGCCTGCGGCCGCGTGATGCAGAAATGGAAACCCGGCGGGTCCTGAAGCACGTTCATCCGCCATCCCTTCGAGGCCAGGAAATCATTCACGTGGTAGATGTCAATCACGTCAGACATGAAAGCCATGCAGAAGGTGGGCCGGCCAGCGATTTTGATCTCAGGGATCGATAACGTGCCGGTGCGGATGGTGTCGGCCGCCTTCATGATCTGGCGGGCTATTTCCAGATAGCCCTCCTCACCGAGTGCCACCATCGCGGCCCAGGTGGCAGCCGCAATTCCGCCGGAGCGGCTGCCGGCCACCGTCGGCGAACCGTAGTATCCTCCAGCCCAGTCGGTCATCACAAAGTACTGATAGTGGCGCAAGGCGCGGTTGCGATAGAGCACCACGGACGCGCCCTTCGGGCCGTAGCCCCACTTGTGTGTGTCGCAAGAGATGGAGGTTGCGCCCGGCAGGCGGAAATCGAAAGGCGGGATGTCGTATCCGAGGCGTTCCAGCCAGGGCAGCAGGAAGCCGCTGTAGCAAGCGTCAACGTGCATGGGCACGCCGGCCCGCAGGGCCAGCTCGGAGAGGCGCTCGAGCGGATCCATGAGCCCGTGCGGATAATTGGCCGACGAGCCCGCGATGGCGATGGGTGTTGGGCGTGATGGCCGCGCCCATAGCCTCGACGTCGGCCAGAAAGTCCGGCCCCACCGGCACGCGGATCAGCTTGATGCCGAAATAGTGGGCGCCCTTGGCGAACGCGGGATGGGCCGTGCTCGGCACCACCATTTCAGGCTCCGTGACGCCCCGCTCGGCTTTCGCTTTCTCGCGATAGACCAGCATAGGCAGCATGATGCTTTCGCTGCCGCCCGAGGTGACTGATCCCACCACTTCATCGGCCGGATTCAACTGCCGGACGGCGGTGCCGTTCAGCAGGTGCGTCGTCATGGCCACAATTTCGGCTTCGAACTTGGTTCCGCTGGGGCACACGTCACGTTGCAGCAGGTTGACGTGCGAGAACAATCCAAAGACTTGATTCAGGAAGGCGAAGTGATCTTTGCCGGCGTGGTAGTAGCTGCCCGAGACTCGACCCGTCTCCCAGTGCGCGTCTTCCTGCTGTCCAATGGATCGCAGCTCGCGCAGGATCTCCTCGTGGCTCCGCCCCTTCTCCGGTAGGCGGGCGTAGCTTTCGAACTGGCCGCGATAGGGGTGGGTCTCGGTCGGGGCCGCAGACGTCCTGGTTTCGGTCGACATGGTTGAACCTCCTCTTGCGCTCAAGCGGCGCCTGCCTTCGGATTGAGGCGCCGGTAGGCGGGCTTCATCCGCCGGTAAAAATCGAGAAACTCGCGGAACTGACGGTCGTAGAGCCGGCGGCGTGATTCATCCGGTTGATAGGTGGCCGCAATCCTTACCAGGCCTGGGATCTCTTCCTCCCGGATCTCGCCGAGCGCGGTTAGGGCAGCGAAGGCCGCGCCCGTGGCAATGGCGTTGCGTGGATTCGCCACTTGACGGACCGGGCATCCGAGCACATCCGCCAGAATCCCGCACCACACCTCCGAAAGAGCGCCGCCACCCATGAAATTGAACTGAGAGAAACGCCGGCCGATGAACTCTTCCACGTAGCGTTTCAGCCAGCGCAGATTGAAGGCGACGCCTTCCATCACGGCCCGGACGTAGTGGCCGCGCGTCGTATGCACCGACTGGTTGAAGAAGGCGCTGCGCGTGTGGATGTCCTGCGTCGGTAAGATGACACCATTGATCCAGGGCGTAAAGATCAGGCCGTCGGCGCCGGGGGCCACCTGGGCCGCTTCGGAGTTGAGCAGTTCGTACACGTCGGGCGCAGCCGGGCCATTCGCCGCGCCCGGAAAGAGGATGTGATCCTTGAGAAATTCCAGGCATCTTCCGGCCACGCCCTGCTCGCCGAAGAGCATGTACCTGCCCGGCAGCGCGGCCGGCATGGTGGCGATCTGATGGATCACATCGGTCTTCTTGAAGGGCACGTGGCAGCTCATCCAGGAGCTGGTGCCGATGCAGAAGTAGCCCTCGTAATCGCGCACGGCCCCGGCGCCGATGGTGGCGGCGTGGCTGTCGCCAGTGCCCATGACCACTGGGGTTGACGGTGGCAGGCCCAACTCGTTTGCCACGTCCCTCTTCAGCGTGCCCAGCACGCCGTTGACGGGCAAGAGGTCGGGCATCTTGCCGCGGTCAATGCCGGTCAGGCGCAGCAAATCAGCGTGGTAGTCGATGCGGTTGGGATCGCGATTGTCGGTGAGCCCGTATGGAAAGATGGTGGCATAGGAGGCCGCGAATCGTCCCGTGAGCCGGAGGTTCAGATAGTCCATCGGCTCGAGAAATTTGTGAGCGCGGCGGTAGATCTCGGGGCGCTCGTGCTTGAGGAAGAGGATGTGACCGAGGCCGTCGATGCCGGAGTGCTGCGGCGCGATGCCGGTGAGCTTGAGCCATTTCCACAGTTTGGTCGCCGAGTAGCCGGCAATCCGCGGGAACCCGCGCACCACGCGCGATTGTAGGGTCCGCCGCGGGTATCCATCCAGGTGAGCGCGTTAGCGAGGGGAGAGCCCTCCGCGTCGACGGGCACCGTGATCGACCAGGCCGTCGTGCAGGCGACGGCACGGACCTGCTCCGGCGGAACGGCCCCCTCGGCCAGGGCGGCGCGGGCGGCACCGATAGCCGCGGTCCACCAGCGGTCCGGGTCCTGCTCGGCTCCGCCGCCGGGCAGCAGGATGGTCTCGATGGCCTCGAATCCGGTACCGGCCAGCTCGCCGCCGCGTGAGACCAGCGCGCTCTTGACGCTGCCCGACCCCATGTCGAGCGCGAGCACATATTGTTCGGATCCGCGGGTCCGGCTTCCCATCATCTTTCCAGCGCGGCCGTGCGTTTCGTCGTTGCGGCGGAGGCGGGAATCCGTCAGCCGAGGCGGATTCACGTGGACCCCCGCCTTCGCGGGGGTGACACCCCGGCGCCTGCCCCTCAACCCGACTGGTCATTCCGAAGACCGGCCCCCTCGCTCGCCCGCGGCCTTCTATATGAAATCCTACGTATAACCGACCTGGCTGGCCTTGCGGTGATCCTCCGCACAATCGATCCCACGGCGATCGCCTGTGGCGCGGCTCAACGCAGGGTGTGATACGGCGGGACGATCACCCCGGAGAAGATGAGCCTAACCCCGCGCTAAGCGGGGCGCGCCGCCGGTTCATTCACGGCCTCGAACATGGCGACGATGTTTTCTGGTGGAACTCCGGCCAGGATGTTGTGCACTTGTTGAAAGACAAACCCTCCGCCGGGGCGGAAGATCTCTACCAGGCCTCGGACGTGCTGCCGGATCATCTCCGGTGTGCCGCGCGGCATGGCGGCCTGGGTGTCGCATCCACCTCCCCAGAAGACGATGTCCTTTCCAAATTCCTGCTTCAGCCGCTGCGGCTCCATGCCGCAGCAGGAGAATTGCACCGGGTTGACGGCATCCAATCCGGCCTCGATCAGATCGCGCAGCAGCTCGCGGATTCCGCCGCAGGAATGGAGCATCACCTTGACGGGCGCGAGTTGCTTGGCCCGCGTCCACATCACTTGCTGCCGGGGCTTGAAAAACTCGCGGTACATGGCCGGCGAGATCTGGGGACCGGTCTGCATCCCCAGATCGTCGCCAAAGACGATGATGTCGATGTACCTTCCCACGGCACCCAGGAACCGCTCGAGGTTGGCAAGGTGAATCTCCACCAGTTCGTCCAGGAATTGGTGCGCCTTCTGCGGTTCTCCCGCCAGCAGCATGAAGAAGTTGTCGTTGCGATAGAGAAACTGGCCGATTTCCAGCAGACTACCGCCGAACAGGGCGAGGATGGCTCGCGAGGTCGATTCCCGCAACTGCCGCGCGCCCTGCGCCAGCCTGGCGAACCCTTCCTCGCCTTCCACCAGCGGCCCGGGAGGAGAGGCTATTGCCGTCCACATCGACTCCTCCAAGGCCTCGGGAATGGTCCTCGGCCCGTCCTCGGCGGCGAAGGGGAAATAGCCCTGCTCGAAATAGAGCGCTCCGTCCGGCATCCGCGCCAGAACGCGCCCGCTCTTGGAGCGCAGTACCCATTCTCCTTCGCGCCGTTCCGGAATCGACCAGCGCGGCATCTGGCAAGGCGTGCCATCAGGCAGCACCCAATCGCCCCAGGCACCGGCTTCCTGCGCGAAGCCACGGCCCAGCTCGATGGTGTCCACGGCGAAGCGCTCCAGGACATCTTCATCCACGATGGCGAGTTGCTGGATGGGATCGTAGACCCGAATCGGCTTCTGCGGCAGGCCCAGGTGCCGGCGCAGCCGGGCGTAGGTCAGGGCCGCGATCCCCGACGATCGATGCCCCGAAAAGTCAATCGGGACGCGGTCAGGCTCGGCATGATTGAGGGCGATAAGGACACGCTCGCGGGAATTCATGAACTCCTCCGCGAAAGGCGACTGAGCACAGGTGAAGTCTAACAGAACGTGCCGCAGGCGGCTACGATGGGCAGGAGTCCAGAAAGCTCGCGAGCGATCCAATCGTCGGCCGGCATCGGCCCGGATTGGCGGGCCGCCGCCGGACGTAACAAACGCCCCAGTAGTCACATCCTAAATGCCAGTGGTCAAGGCCCCGGTTGAGGGCCGTCCACCGGGAGGAGCGGATATGAAGATTGGCATCATTGGCTCCGGACAGATCGGCGGCGCGCCGACGCGCCGGCTGACCGAACTCGGACACGAACTGTTTGTAGCCAACTCGCGAGGACCTGCGTCGCTCGCAGACCTCGCCGGGAGACCGGAGCGAAGCCGTCCCGGTCCGGGAGGCGGCGCGGTCCGGCGAGGTGGTGGTGGTGACGATCCCCGAAGGGAAGATTCGAGATCTGCCCCGCGACTTGTTCGCCGCCGCACCGGCAGAGGTGGTCGTCATCGACACCGGCAACTACTACCCGCGAGAGCGCGACGGCCGCAGTTTCGAGATCGAAGCCGGCATGGCGGAAAGCCGTTGGGTGGCGGAGCAATTGAGGCGGCCGTCGTCAAGGTCTTTAACAACATCTATGCCGACCACCTGCTGCGGCGCGGGCGTCCGGCCGGCAGCCAGGGACGGATCGCGCTGCCCGTCGCCGGCGATGACGCCAGGGCCAAGGAGATCGTGATGGGCTGGTGGATCAACTGGGATTCGACCCCGTGGACGCCGGCAGCCTCGATGAATCGTGGCGGCAGCAGCCGGGCACGCCGGTCTACACGGCCGATTTCGATGCCGACGGCGTGCCACGGAGAAGAGTCCAGGCAGCTTTGCGCAGCCTACCTGATTCCGTGGCCGCCAGAAGGGGTGCTTTCGTGGACAGGCGAAGATTTGTGGGTCTGGTTGGGGCCCTTGGTTTCAGCGCTCCGGGCGGAGCGCGAGTGCCCGCCGAAGAGGCTATCCGGCAGGCTGGAGGATCCCGAGATCCGGAAGTGTTGCGCCTCGCGCAACGGCTGGATGCCGAACAACGAGTGGCTTCCGGTGCTGCGCTATCGCAGCGTCCAGTACACGCAGGGCCCCGACCCGGCAGCAGGCTTCGAGGAGTTGTTTGCCCGCAACGGCTGGCCGCCTCAGTGGCGCGACGGAGTATTTCCGTTCCATCACTATCACTCGACCGCCCATGAAGTGCTTGGGTTCGCCGCCGGCGCCGCCCGGCTGATGCTGGGCGGCGCGAACGGGCACGAACTGCTTGTCCGGGCCGGCGACGTCGCCGTGTTGCCCAGTGGCACCGGACACTGCCGGATCGAGGCGAGCCCGGATTTCCTCGTGGTGGGCGCCTACCCTCCTGGACAGGAATGGGACATCTGCCGGCAAGCCCCGGATCGCGAGGCGGTGGCCAGGATGGCGGCATTGCCCTTCCCGGCAAGTGATCCCGTACAGGGCAAGCAAGGCGCGCTGGTCAGGCTTTGGCGCAAGTAAGAAGCTCCTGCCTTCGCCGTCCCGCCAATACCAGAAGATTCCTGAAGGCCGACCGGTCGCGGCCGCTTCGATGGTCAGATCAGGTCCCATGGCTTTCTCGCCGGGCGATCCAGCAGGGCGGACGCCGTCGGATCATCGACGATCTCCTCGCGCTCCGCATCCCAATGAATCTTGTGCCCGGTCCGGAAAGCAATGTTGCCGAGATGAGGAACGGTCGTCGAGCGCTGGCCGATCTCAACGTCGGCTGCGGGCTTCTGGCGCGTGCGAACGCATTCGATGAAGTTCCGCAAGTGCAGACCAGTGGCATCCTCTCCGGCGGCTTCGACCCGTTCGGTGCGGAAGCCTTCGATCGAACCGGGAGGGTTGACGGCGCCAGGGCCGCTTTCGCCCTGGGGCTCCGGATAGACCTCGAAGCCCACCCGGTCGACGAACAAGGACCCCTTGCTGCCGTAAAAAGCCATCCCATGCGGCCGGTCATCGGCGCAGCGCGTCAGGTAGTACTTCTTGCCGGGCGTCCGCCCGCCGACGCCGTGGTCGTTCAGCATCGAGGCCTCGTAGCTGAGTACGAAGCCCGGATACTCGTAGGTGATTTGCAGCACGTCGGGCGTGTCCGCCCCGTCAGCCAGCTCGAAGCGCCCGCCGGCAGCCGCCGCCGACCGCGGTGCATTGACGCCCATGATCTGGTGGACGCTGTCCAGGCGGTGGGTGCCGTAATCGGTGGCCATGCCGCCGGCATAATCCCAGAACCAGCGGTAAGTCACCAAGAAGCGGTTCTTGTTGAAGGGGACCGAGGGCGCGGGACCCAGGTAGAAATCCCAGTCCAGACCCGCCGGCGGAGCGGAGTCCGCCGCCCGGCCGATCCCGTCTGGCGACATGTTGAGGTAGTTCCAGACCCGCACAAAATGCACCGGCCCGATCTCGCCACTCTTCACGATCCCGGCCGCCCGTTGGATATGCGGCGCCGAGCGATGCTGCGTGCCTGTCTGGACGATACGCTGATAGCGGCCCGCCGCCTCCACCATCTTGCGCCCCTCGCGGATGCTGTGCGCCAGAGGCTTTTCCACATAGACGTCCTTGCCGGCCTGGCAGGCCAGCACCGTGATGGCGGCGTGCCAGTGGTCAGGGGTAGCCACCAGCACGGCGTCCACCTCCTGTCGCTCCAGCAGCTTGCGAAAATCGTTGTAGGACCGGCATCCGCCGCCGGCCCACGCCTGGGCGGCGTCGGCGTGAGGCTGGTAGAGATCGCAGACCGCCACGATGTTGGCGTCGGGAACCTGGCGCAACAGGTCCGCGTCGGCGCGACCGCGTCCGCCGCAGCCGATCAAGCCGACATTGACGCGGTCGTTGGCGCCCAGAATGCGGCGTCCTGAAAGAGCCGCGGCGGATGCGAGCGTCGTACTCGCGACCTGCCGGATGAACTGCCGCCTTTCCATCCCATGTCTCCTCAATGCTGGCAAGCTCGGGAACCAGCCCAGAGTCGAGACCTTCGCTGCGGGACAACCCTACGACGCCGGCCCCAGCCCCAGCCGCTCGCGGGCGTAAGCCAGGCACTGCTTCACATTCTCTTCTTCCTGCCGGCGGCGCGCCGTTTCTTCGAGCCCCGAGACCTCGGGCAGCGGCCCCTGAGGCGGGTGCTGCCGGACCAGCCTCAGCGTCCGGGCGAGATAGACGCCGTCCCGGTCCGGGAATGTCGCCCAGTATTTGTCCGTGAGGCAGGGGACCTTGAGCGGATCACGCGTGATCATCTCGAGGTTCAGCCGGACCTGCGGACGCGCCTGGCGGATGCTCTCGACCAGGCGCGCCAGATCGAGAATCCCCTCGCCCAGCGGCACTTCCGAAAGCAGGAAGCCCTCGGGGTATTCCTTCAGCGCCATATTCTTGAAGTGCGTCGTGACCGCATAGGGGGAGAGCTTGGCCACGAGGTCCATCGGATCGTCGAGCAGCGAAACGTTGTTGCCGGTGTCGAGGCAGACGCCCAGGTATTCGCTGGAATGGCGCTGGATCAGCGCCACCAACTCATCCGCCGTCCAGTCCTTGTGATTCTCGAGGCCCAGCGGGATTTTGCTCTGCTCGAGGACGGGCACGGCTTGTGCGATCCGCTGGTGAGACTCCGCCACAAAGTCCTTCCATTGATCAAGGCTACTGAAAGTCTCGTAACGCCGGCCGACGAGGCAGGCCGAGCGCAGGCACCGGGCTCCGGCCTGCTTCGCCGCCGCCACGTGACGCTCGAAATCGTCGGTGTTGCCGTGCTGCGGAAGGCTGATAATCACTTCCAGGTACATGCTCAGTTCTGACGCGCGCCGCCGCAGCTTGTCGATATAGGCCGGATCGAGGGAGTCGAGTCCGATCTGGATACCACCGGCTCCGAGCGAAGAGCAGTACTCCAGGAAATCGTAAGCCGACCGCGTGTGGGGGCTGTCGGAAAAAGAGTACTGCACCACGCCCATCGACGTGCGCGGTGGAGGCTCCCCAGCCAGGAGCCGATGCGCCGCCGGAGCGCAGGCGCTGGCGGCCAGCGTCGACAGAAAGCTGCGCCGGTTCACAGCCGGAAGCCCTCCAGCACCTGATCCCATGGTCCGCGATACGGCCGCGCCAGCATGGCCGAAGCTTGCGGGTCGCCCACGATCTCCTCGCGCTCCGCATCCCACTTCACCTTGCGGCCAAGGCGCAGCGAGATGTTGGCGAGATGGCAGGCGGTGGCCACCCGGTGCTCTTCTTCCAGGCTGGAAACGGGCTGCTGCCGCGATTTGACGCAATCGATGAAGTTCCGCGCGTGGGAGGCCAGCAGATCGTTCGTAGCCTTCTGCTTCACGGGCTCGCACCACGGTGTGGGCGAGACGCTGGCCGCAGGCTGCGGGCCGCCGATCGGCTGGCCGCGAAACTCCGGGATCTGGTTTTGAGGCGGAATCTTCAAGTCGGGGAAGACCTCGAAGCCGGAACGGCTGATGGTAAGGCTGCCCAGGGTACCGAAAAATTCCAGCCCTTCGCCCTCGCCGCGGCCGCGGCTCGCCTCCCGATGCGACCACACCGAGGTGAATCCCGGGTATTCGAACAGGGCGTCTTGCGTGTCAGGCGTTTCGCCGTTGTCATTAAGAGCGAAGCGGCCGCCCGCCGAGGCCACGGCCTCGGGAGCCCGCACCTTCATGGCCCAGTGCACGATGTCGATCTCGTGGGCGCCGAGGTTGGTCATCTGCCCGCCGGAGTAGTCCCAGAACCAGCGGAAGTTGTAGAGCGACCGGTTGGGATTGTAGCGGCGCTCAGGCGCCGGACCGATCCAGAGGTCGTAATTCAGGCCCGTAGGCGGATCGGAATCCGGAGGAGCGCCGAAGCCGGGCATGACGTTGCGAAAGGATCCCATGCGCACCGTATGGATCTTGCCGATGTGGCCGCCTTGCAGCAGCTGGATGGCTTCGGCGTAGTGCCGTCCACTGCGCTGCTGCGTGCCCACCTGGACCACGCGCTGGTAGCGCTGCGCGGCCATGACCATCCAGCGTCCTTCGCGCACAAAGAGCGTCAGAGGCTTCTCCACGTAGACGTCCTTGCCCGCGGCGCAAGCCATGATGGTCAGCAGGGCATGCCAGTGGTCGGGCGTGGAGATCACCACCGCTTCCACGTCCTTGTCGTCCAGCAGGCTGCGAAAGTCGGCGTAGCCCCGGGCGCGCGGACCGCACGCGGCCAGACCTTCGCGGAGGCGCGGCTCGTAAACGTCCGAGAGGGCCACCGCCTCGACATCGGGCAGGTTCTTGAAATCGTAGACGTGCTGGGCGCCGATCAGTCCGTAGCCGATGAAGCCGACCTGAACGCGCTGGTTAGCGCCCAGAACCCGGGGCGCCGAAAGAGCGGCGGCGGTCGAGATCAGGAAGTCGCGACGCGTAGGAGCCATGCGCGGATCATATCACCGTCCGCAGGCGCGGGTCATGCCTCGAGGCTTAGCCGCGAGGCATGAGTCAAAGCCCGCTCAGACCGAACGCTCGGCGAGAAACCGGCGGATGTCGGTGAGCACCGCGGCCATCATCGCAGGCGTGAGCCGGCCCGTCTGGGTGTTCTGTTGGCTGGGATGATAGGAGGCGAAGAGGCGCGGTAGACCCTCGGGCAGCGAGTAGCTGACGCCGTGTGCGAAGCGAAACGAACCGCGGGCCGGAAAGGTCTCCGCCCGATAGATCGCGCTGAGGTAAGCTTCGAAGGCGATACGACCGAGAGCCAGCACCGCCCGGACGCGTTTCAGCAGCCGGAGTTCGGCTTCCAGCCACTGGCGGCAGCGCCGGATCTCTTCCGGACGCGGTTTGTTGGCAGGCGGAGCGCAACGGACAGCAGCGGTGATGAAGCAGTTGCGGAGCTCCAGACCGTCCTCGCGATCGCGCGATAGCGGCTGATTGGCCCAGCCCGATTCGTAGAGGGCGCGATAGAGAAAGTCGCCGGAGCGATCGCCGGTGAACATGCGGCCGGTGCGATTCCCGCCGTGCGCCGCCGGCGCCAGCCCGACCAGCAGAAGCTCCGCCTCCCGGTCGCCGAATCCGGGCAAAGGCTGGCCCCAGTAATCCTGATCGCGGTACATGCGCCGCTTTTCCCGAGCGATCTCGCGGCAGTAGCGGATCAGGCGCGGACAGTCGCGGCAAGCGATCACGCGCCGCTCCAGCGCCTCAAGGGGCTCAGCCTTGGCGCCCGCGCGGGCCATCAGCCTCGGCTCTCCTGCGGCATCGCGAATCCTCAGGCCTTGGCGAGGTCCAACAGCGCCTTCCAGTGCGCCTCGCTGACGGGCATCACCGACAGGCGCGGCAAGCGCACCAGATCCAAATCCTTGAGAGCAGGCTGACGCTTGATCTCGTCGAGCGGGACAGGACGCGCCAGCCGCTTGCCTGCCTTCAGATCCACCACCACCAGCCGGGCATCTTTCTGATTGGGATCGGGGTAAGGGTCGGTGAGCACCTCGGCCAAGCCCACGACGGCCTTGTCGTCGCCCGTCTGGTAGATAAGAGCCGTATCGCCTTTGTGGATGCTGCGAAGATGTTTGAGAGCGAGGTTGTTGGAGACGCCGTCCCAGCGCGTCTGCCCGTCGCGTTCCAGGTCGGCGAAGGAGTAAGTGTCCGGATCAGACTTGAGCAGCCATTTCACAGTGGCTCGGCCCCTTCCCGTCGGCGTGGGTTCGTTTGGGTTCGTTTAGGTTCGTTCCGCTCCCGCCAAAGAGCTGTTTGCCTATTTTAAACGACTTAGAAATTGCTACGGCACAATTCCTGGGTTCGCTTGGGTTCCTTTTGACCGCCGATCTTGGAGCTGCTTTTGGAAGTTACGCTTTTACAATCAGCGGATTACGGGTTTGGGTTTCTTTGAAATTTATCTTGGCGCAATTCCGGCTGATTCGCCATTTAACATAAACTCCAGCAATCACTTAGACTGTTTGGGTTCGAACCAAAATTTTCAAACCCCGGTGGCCCCCCTGACATTTCACCGCAGCGGCTAACTGCCGCCAGGCCGACCTTGCAGCACGTTGGCCGTGTTCGGGAAGAAGCCCTTGGGCGTGCTGACGTAGCCGGCGATGGTGTCCTTATCCAGCTTGTTGGCCACGAGTTCCAGGGCGCTCGAAGCCCCTCGCACATAGAAGTAGACGGGAGAATCCAGAGCCTGGTCCTTGCGCACGGTACGTTTGTCATCGAAGAGCAGGTCCACCGTGAAGACGTTCTTCTTGGTGTTGGTCTTCTCCAGCTTGAGGCCGACGTTACCCACCCTCTGCTCCGCGTTGCGCTTGAGGTTGAACTCGAAGTAGTCGCGATCGGTCTTGTGCGCCAGGGCCACCAGCTCATCGTGTGTCCGGGCGATGGCGCCCGAGAGCTCGCCCTTGGTACCGTTCAGCAGGTCGTTGGTGTCGCCGATCTTCTTGTTCAGGGTGTTGACATTGTTGGTCAGATCGCTGGAAAGGCCGCCGATCTTGGCGTTCGCGTCGGCCTGCGCCTGATTCAACTGGTCGGTGCTGGCCTTCTGGGCGATCGCCTGGTTCAACTGCTGCACGGCCGCCTTCTGCTGAGTCTGAATATCGGCCGCCAGAGCCCGTGCCCGTCCGAGCTCCTGCTGGGTCATCCCTAGCTTCTCCGACGTCACTTCAAACTGACCCTTGAGCTGGGCGTAGCGCTCGTCGCTCGCGTCCGCCCGGCGGGTGAGCACGTTAAGCTGGTCGGCGTTCTTGGAGGAGGCCGTCTCGAAGTCCTTCTTCAGCGTCAAAATCAGATACAGGTTGATCACGGTGAGCACCGCCAGCACGGTCACCACAATCACCAGGGCCATGCTCCGCGAAGGAGCGGGCGCGAAAGCCGCCGCCGGGGGCGCCGGAGCCGGCGCCGGCGGGGGTGGCGCGTACTGCTTCGGACTCTCCGCCGGAGGCTGTTCGCCGCTCGGACGCTCGTTGAAACCGAATACGGCGTTTGCTGCACTTCTCTGCTGTGACATACACTCTCCCTGAACCCTTAGCCGGTCCTAGCGCACCTTAGGCCTCTCGCAGCCTACGGTAGCGAGCCCGCCAGGCTCACTATTGCACTTCTATGATGCTTTTCCTGCCAAATTCGTTTGACCTGCAGGAATCCCTTTGCCCCATCAAAGTATGGCACGGCCGGCTGGCCTTCATCAATCCCCAACCCATCCGGCAGGAAAGGAACCCGTCTTGCCAGCTTCGACCTGATTTCTGCCGTGGATTACCGCTTTCGCGGGAATGACTACCCACGGGGAAAATCCTCAGGGCGAACACTACGTCTGGTAACTGACCTATCGGGGCGACGTGCTATGCTCTCCGGCGGCACGGGGAAAGGACGCAGGATCGCACCCCGCTACCGGTGACGCAGATCTTCGGAAGAAAGGGAAATCGGAATGCCGGATTACATCCTTGCTCTCGACCAGGGCACCACCAGCTCTCGGGCCATCCTCTTTGACCGCGAGGGCCAGGTCCGCGCCTCGGCGGCGGAGGAGTTTCCCCAGTACTATCCGCAGCCCGGCTGGGTAGAGCACGATCCGGGGGAGATCTGGGCTTCCCAGCGCCGGGTGGCCGAGCGCGTCCTCGACGGCGTTGCGCCCGCCGCCGTGGCCGCCGTCGGCATCACCAATCAGCGTGAGACGGTAGTGCTTTGGGACCGCCGCACCTCCGAGCCCCTCTACCGGGCCATCGTCTGGCAGTGCCGGCGCACGGCGCCAATGTGCGACCGCCTCCGCCAGGAAGGGTTCGACGTCGTACTGCGCGAGCGCACCGGCCTGGTGACGGACGCCTATTTCTCCGGCACCAAGATCGCCTGGCTGCTCGACAATGTGCCCGGCGCCCGCCAGCGGGCCGAGCACGGCGAACTGGCCTGCGGCACCATCGACACCTGGCTGATCTGGCAGCTCACCGGCGGGCGTCTGCACGCCACCGACGTCAGCAATGCCTCGCGCACGCTGCTCTTCAACATTCACACCCTCGCCTGGGACCCCGAGATTCTGGCTCATCTCCGCATACCCCTTTCCCTGCTGCCCGAGGTGCGGCCCTCGAGCCAGGTCCTGGGCGAGACTTCCCTCTTCACTCCGGGCCACCCTCTGCCCATCGCCGGGGTGGCGGGCGACCAGCAGGCGTCCCTGTTCGGCCACCGCTGCCTCACCCTGGGCAGCGTCAAGAACACCTATGGCACGGGATGCTTCCTGCTGATGAACACCGGCTCCGAGCCGCGGAGTTCGCGGTCCGGCCTGCTGACCACGGTCGCCTGGCAGCTTGGGGGTCCGGCAGGGCAGGGCGACAGCCCGGCTTTCTACGCCCTCGAGGGCAGCGTCTTCGTGGCCGGAGCCGCTCTGCAGTGGCTGCGCGACGAGTTAGGGCTGATCGGCAGCGCCGAAGAGAGCGAGACGTTGGCGCGCAACGTGCGTGACACCGGCGGAGTCTACTTTGTGCCCGCCTTCGTGGGGCTGGGCGCACCCTATTGGGACGCCTACGCCCGCGGCACGATCATAGGGATCACGCGCGGCACGAACCGCAATCACCTGGCGCGAGCCGCGCTCGAGGCCATGGCCTACCAGACGCGATCGGTGGTCGACGCCATGGCGGTGGACTCCGGCATCCGCCCCCAGGTGCTGAGGGTGGACGGCGGCGCCGCCCGTAATGACTTCCTCTGCCAGTTTCAGGCCGATGTCCTCGGGTTGCCGGTAGAGCGGCCGGCCACCCACGAGACCACCGCGCTGGGAGCGGCCTATCTGGCGGGTCTGGCCGTCGGCTTCTGGTCGAGCCACACCGGGCTCGATGGCCAGATTTCGAGCGGCGGACGCTTCGAGCCGGCCATGTCCGGCGAAAGGCGGGAAGAGCTCTACGGCGGCTGGCAGCGGGCCGTGGAACGGTCGCGGTGTTGGGCTGCGCAATAACTCCTCATCAGCATCACAAAATATGGTGCGACATTGGCTCTAGCGGCGGCCTGCGACCGCCGTGTTTTCGCCGCTCACAGGGCGGCGCTAGGGCGCTGTCGCCTTTGCTCTTTGGTCGCCCGCCGCCCGGCGACGGCGTCCGCTTAGCAGGTACAGATCGGCGCGCGGTTGAAAGAGCGGATCCGGGGACACTTCAATTCCGTCCACACGAGGAACAGGATCAAAGATGATGCGCCGCTGTTCAGCGTCGTTGTCAGCCGCCAGTGCATTCAAGGCGACCTCACCCAACCTGACCTGGGGACCGCTTTCCGGCCAGCGGACAGTGGCGTCGTCCACGGCGTCTCCGGCCTGAGCCAATTGGACCACGATACGAAACTTGATTGGAGTCTCCGCGACGCGTTGTTTGATGTCGTCGAAAAGGAAGTTGGCGCCCCTGGCGGCTCCTCCGGCATCGCTCAGGTAATCGTTGCCGAGTTCCGGCAGGATGCGGTAGCGGCCGTAGCGGCCGGTTCCGTCTCCGGCGATCAGCTTCACCGCCGAGACGGCATAAAATGACTCTCGCGCAAAACTCGTGGGAAAGGGCTTGGGAGCCTGGACGAACTCCAGGGCCTTAGGATGCGCGGCCAGATAGTGCTCAATCGCGTTGGGATGAGGCTTGGAAGGATCGCTGGCCTCAACGGCGTGAAGGAACTCCAGGAATTCCTCGGCGGTGCGGACGGGAAAGCCATCGTACGAGTGCGCCACAATGTCGGTGTGAACGTGTTCGCCGAGGTGAAACCGGATCGCGCAGCCACGCGGGCTGGCGATTTGCGGATCGTTGTCGGCCACTGCGGGAATTCCCGCAAAGTCGGAGAAGCGCACGGTAACCGGGGTTTCGCCATGCGCGTGAGGAGCACGCGTGAGCGAAGCAGCGTCACCGGAGGCGGTAAAGGTCCCCGTCAATAGCACTCCCTTGGCATGGGCGGGCCGGAATCCCGGATGCTCGCCTCCGTTGATATTGTCGAAGGCCTGCAGCAGATCGTGGCTGAGCGCTAAGGCTTTTTCATCGGTGGGTAGAGGCATAGCTAGCTCCTTTCGAGAAGTCGGCGCTGGGATCATTGAGTTTACCCGAAGAATGGGCACCGTGCATCAAAACAGCCTTCCTTGACTATCGTAATCACTGGATGCGCGACAGTTTCCTTTCGTTTCATTCCACCTCCTCAGGCCGTCAATCGCTCACTTCGGTCACTGTTTAGCCCGCGAAGCGGGCGTAGTACAAGTGGGTAACGAGCGTAGGCACTTCACTAAGATATACTGAAGCCAAACCCTGGGAATGACGCTTTGCATCGGACCGGAGGGAAATCAGGATGATCGCAGTTCGTGGCCGCAGCACGATCGTGGCCTCGGCCGTATTGTCGGCCTGTCTTCTACCCCAGAGAACGAACCTCGCGGCGCAGACCCTGTCCGGGGAAGCATCAGGGGACACCGAGGCGACCGCTCGGATCGCTCCGCTCCCGTCGTTTCCTCTTTCGAATCCTGCTCTCGAATCTTCGAGCTTGACCGACACGGGGGGCGACGGTTTGAGTTCCTCCCAGCCGGACGCCGCCGAGGTGTCAAAGCGTTCAGACCCCCAACCGGCCAACCCCGCTTCAGGCGTGCAGGTAATCAATGATCAGACCCACGTCGCCTGGGGACCGTTGCTCGGTGAGTCGGTGTTCTTCGCGACCATCGAGAACGTGAAACGTGTCTGCTGCGAAATCGATATCGGGCCGGAGCTGAAAGGAGTCTTGCTGAGCGACTATTTCAAGTCGATCGCCAACATCCACGGCTGGGACGACTACGACCCGTTCACGGTTCAGTACCTGGAGCATTCGTTTCAAGGGGCGGTGGCCGCACGGCTGGAGATCCAGAACGATCCGCTCGGGAAGTACCGGAGAATCGGCGCTCCCGGCTACTGGAGGAGCGCGTGGCGAGGCTTTCTGTTTGCCGCAGCTTACGGTGCCGCATTCAAGATCGGACCTTACGGTGAGGCCATGATCGGCAACGTGGGACTGCCCAACGAGTACCGCAAACGGCCGCTCCCTCCCGGGGCTGATTACGGCAAGATGGCCTGGAGCGAGTTCATTATCGATCCCGTCGGCGGAACGCTCTGGTGCACGACCGAGGATCTGCTCGATCGCTATGTCATCGGAAGGGAGGAGAAGAATGGGGCAAGCCACGTCCGGATCGATCTCAGCCGCAGCTTTCTTACGCCCTCGCGAACCTTCGGCAACGTCCTCAGGTTTCAGAAGCCATGGTATCGCGAGAGACCTCCCGTTTATGCCGCCCAGGCGGTCAAAGGAGCCGCGCCGGGCGATCCGCCGCCCTCGGCACGGCTGGACGCACCCGGTTGGGAACTCTTTGCCGGTTACTCATACTTGCATGCCAGCAGCAACCAAGAGCGTTACAGTCTCACCGGCTGGGAGAGTTCAACCACCCGGAATCTCAACCCCTGGTTCGGATTCGAGGCGGCCTTTGGCGGTCTGTATGGAAGCGGTCCAGGCGGCGTGCCAAACTATGTTCCCCGGTACACCTTTCTGTTTGGACCCCACTTCTCATTCCGAAAGATCCCAAGGGCCACGCCGTTTGTTCACTGGTTGCTCGGAGGCGCGCGCGGTCCGGCAAGAACCACGGTTGGGGACTGCCCCTCGGGATCATCCTGCCCTGTCTCCACTTCGAGCGACACCTTCTTTGCCGGAGATCTCGGAGGGGGGGTTGATGTGCGCGTGAGCCCGCGGTTTTCGGTGCGCGCCATCGAAGCGGATTATCTTTACGACAACTTCCGCGCCGGACAGGCGCACGCCCAGATCTCGACAGGAATTACGTTCAACTGGCGGCGCTCGGGTCGATGACCGTCCGCGTGAGCGTACACAGGACCGACGGCACGACCAGTCTTTCAACCTCGGCCACACCTGTCTTAGGAGCTGGTTGCGGCGAAGTCGTGTGTGACAGCCTCGAGTACAGCTATGGAATGGTCACCGCGGCTTCGTTGGAGTAACCGCTCTCCTGCCCCTGGTCGTTGACCGCCGTGGTCACGTAGCAGTACTTCACCCCGGACGTCACCTCGGAATCCTGGTACGACGTTTCGCCGATCGGACCGCTCAGGTTGATCCGGCTATAGGAGGTCCCGCAGGCATTCGAGCCGTACAAGGAGCGGTAGACGTTGTATCCCGACGCCCCCGCGCTCCCGGTCCAAGTGAGCTGGACCCAGTGAACGCCGGCGCCTGACAGGGAGCCCGTCAGGGGGGAGTTGGGGGCATTGCTGGTGATCGTCAGGCTGCCCGTAAAGCTTCCGGCGGAAACCGGGGCAAAGGTCACGGTCAAGCTTGTGGTCTGCTCTGGAGTCAGGGACAACGGGAGCTTGGGGCTGCTGACCGAGAAACCTGTGCCCCCCGCCGTCACCTGGGAGACCGTGACGTTGGTCGTTCCGTTGTTGGTCAAGGCGACCGGCAGAACGGCGTTCTGGCTGATATTCACGTTGCCGAATACGAGGGTGGAGGGGCTGAGCGTAAGCTGATAGGTCACCCCAGTGCCCGATAGCGATACGGTGACAGTCGAATTGGAGGCATTGCTCACAATCGACATGTTGCCCGAGGCGGAACCGGTGGTCTGAGGAGCGAACGTGACGCTGACGGTCGCGCTTTGGCCGGCCGTCAGCGTCATCGGCACAGTGACGCCTTTAAAGCTGAAGCCGGCCCCTGAAAAATTGATTTGTGAGACCGACAGGCTGGCGGTACCAGTATTGGTCAAGGTAATCGTCTGGGTGCTGCTCGAGGCCACCGCCACGTCTCCGAAGTTGAGGCTGCTGGGGCTGACCGCGAGCTGATAGGTTGCCCCGGTGCCGGACAGAGAGACAGCGAGCGGCGAGCCGGACGCGTTGCTGGTGATGGACAGCGTCCCCGAGGCGGAGCCTGTCGTGGCGGGGGATAAGGTCACATTGGCGCTGGTGCTCTGGCCTGCGGCCAGCGTCAAGGGTAGGGTCAGGCCGTTCAGACCAAAACCCGGGCCGCTGACACTCGCCTGCGAGATGGTCACGCTCTCGGTGCCTGTATTGGACAAGGTGATGGTTTGGGAGTGGTTTGAGCCGACCGCGACATCTCCAAAGCTGAGGCTGGCAGGACTGGTAGTGAGCAGATAAGTGACGCCCGTGCCCGACAGCCCGACCGTCAGCGACGGGGAGGCGTCGCTCACGATCGAGAGGCTGCCGCTCGCTGAACTGGCCGCTGCCGGTGCAAAGGTGATCTGGCCACTGGTGCTTTCGCCGGCAGCCAGCGTTATTGGGACATTCAGGCCAGTGAGGCTGAAGCCGGCTCCGGCCAAAGTAGCCAGGAGGATGGTTACACTGGCTGTGCCGCCATTCCTGAGAGTAATCGTCCGGGTGCTGTTCGAGGTTACGACAACCTTCCCGAAGTCGAAGGCGCTGGGACTGGCGGTGAGTTGGTAGGTGACACCGATGCCTGAGAGCCCGATCATCAGCGGCGCGGCGGAAGGGTTGTTCACAAACGAGAGAGCGCCGAAGGCCGAGCCGGTCGTCTGCGGAGCAAAACTGACGTTGCCGCTCACGCTCTGACCGGGCGCCAACGTCAACGGTAAACTCAGACCATTGAAACTGAAGCCGGCGCCGGTGACGCTCGCCTGCGAGATCGTCAAGCTGGCGGTGCCGGTGTTCGTCAAGGAGATGCTCTGGGTACTCTTCGACGTCACGCCCACATTTCCAAAGCTAAGGTTGTTGGAGCTGGGCGTCAGCTGATAAAGGACACCGGCACCTGACAAAGCGATCGTCAGCGGCGAGGCGGAGGCGTCGCTGGCAATCGAGAGAACGCCTGATGCGGGGTTGGGGGTCACTGGCGCAAAAGTCACGCTCAGGCTGGTGCTCTGACCCGCCGCCAAGCTTGCTGGCAGGTTCGGCCCGCTGAAACTAAAGCTGGATCCGGCCAGCGACGCTTGCGAGACCGACAAGCTAACGCTGCCGGTGTTGGTCAGGGAGATCGTCTGGCTGATCTTCGAGGCTACAGCGACGTTTCCAAAAGTGAGGCTGCTGGGGCTGGGGGTGAGCTGATAGGTCACGCCGGCGCCGGACAGAGTGATCGTCAGGGGCACGGTGGCAGCACCGCTGACAATCGAGACGTTGCCCGACGCGGCGCCGTTGCCCGCAGGACCAAAGAGCACGCCGAAAGTAACACTCTGGCTGGTCGACAGGCTGATGGGGAGATAGAGACCGCTGAGGCTGAAGCCCGTCCCGCTGACCGTGGCTCCTGAGATCGTCAACGTTCCAGTGCCGCTGTTGGTCAGGGTCAGGGTCTTAGCAGATTTGTCGCCAACACGAACACTTCCGAACGCGATGGTGGAAGGGCTCGCGGTGAGCAATGGATTGGGGGCGGGGCGGGGACCCACGAAGGAATTGCCGCCCCCCCCACATCCCGACAGGAACACCAGGAGGCTGGCAAGAGTCCCGAGAACAACGGTCGTTGGGGGTAAGCCGCACTTTGCGAGCGTGCGCCGCAGCATACCAGTCGACCGGAGAGCCTGCAATCAAGCAGGATTTGCCCCCCCCAAGGATCGCGTCCTTTGGGCCCCCTATGCCTGACTATGTTATTCCAGGTCTGGGTTCGTTTCCATCCTAAGTTAGGACTAGTTTAAATCTAGATGTAGAGGGTACATAATCACCACCCCGTGGGCGGCGTCTGACTTTAACCCGGAAGGTCATCTGGTCTAAGCTGGTTTCGCAATGACAGCGGGAATCTGCCGGGGTTCGTGGGATACCAGGATCTAATCCCGTAAAGGTTCGAGCCCCGTGTCTGTTAATCTGATGAAGCCCCGCACCCTGCGTCTCCGCATGATGTTGCTGTTCTGCGCGGTGGTGGGGGTGTTGCTGGCCGCTTCGTACTTGGCTTTTTGGGTCCTGCTGACTCGCGAGGTGCGCACCCAAATCAACCGTCAGCTGCTGGAGACGGCTCGCCCCGTGGTCGCGGACCTGAGCGCGGACGTCACCGAACAGGACGTCAACCAACTGGACCTTCCGGGGGAATACTTTGAGTTACTGGACGGCGCCGGGCGGGTGCTGCAGCATTCGAAAAACATCCAGGGCCAACTTGACCTGGAGGAAGTCAGCCTCACCGCCCGAGAGCGGGTGTTCGGGACTGCGACGGACAGCCAAGGCCGATCTCTGTACCTGGCAGTGGTCCCCTTCAGCCAGGCCGGTCAGGGACGCTTCCTGGCGGTCGCCATTCCCACCCAGGGCACGAATCGCGTGCTCGACCGCTTCGGGAGGGTCGCTCTCTTCTTGTGGCCGCTGAGCCTTCTGCTGACAGCCGCCGTTTCGTCGTGGTACGTCGGTCGAAGCCTGGCGCCGCTGGCCGCGCTCCGTGAGCACGCCGCGCTGATGGCCCGGAAGGTGACCCATCGGGAGGGCTTCTGGTCGCCCTTGCCGGTGGCTTCGGCGCACGACGAACTGGGTCTGCTGGCGGAGACGTTTAACAAATTGCTGCAAGGCGTCGACTCGGCTTTACGCCAGTTGCGGCAGTTTGTGACCGACGCTTCGCACGAACTGCGCACACCTTTGGCGATTCTGCAGGGCGAAACCGAACTGGTGCTTTCGAAGCCGCGGAGCACCGAGGAATACCGAAAGGCGCTCGAGGCGCTCGACGGCGAGCTCCAGAAGCTGAAACGGATCGTGGAAGGTCTGTTCACGCTCTCGATGGCGGACGCCGGTCAGCTCCGCCTCGCGCGCGAGCCGCTCTACCTCAACGAGGTCTTGGGGGCGGCCTGCGCCCTGGTGGGCCCGCGGGCGCGCGCCAGGAATATTGCGATCGTGCAGGATTTCGGAAAGCAGGACATCACCTACCTCGGCGACGAAGCCTTCCTGGGCGAGCTCTTCCTCATCTTCCTGGACAACGCCATCAAGTACTCTCCGGCCGGATCGCACGTTCGCGTGACCCTTAATACCGCGGACCACTCGATTCGCGTCCGTTTCGAAGACCAGGGCATTGGAATCGCGAGCGAGCACCTGCCCCACATCTTCGAGCGCTTCTATCGCGCCGCCCCCTCGGCTAACGGGGAATCTCAGAGCGGCGGGCTGGGCCTCGCCATCGCGCAGGCGATCGCCCGCGCCCAGGGCGGCTCAATCGAGTGCCAGAGCACGCCGGGCGCCGGCTCCATCTTCACCGTGACGCTGCCCTTCGACTCCTCGGCGGCGGAGGCCGCGAGCTTCCAAGAGAATCGAGTCCCTTGAAAACTCCCGAACCGTCCCCGTCAAACCTCCGCCCCACCCGAGTTCGCTGGCAGGTGATGGCCCTGCTGACCGGCGTCACCATGCTCACCTACCTGGACCGGCTGAATCTCAGCATCGCCGGCCGCGACATCCAGACGGAATACGCCTTCAACACCCAGACCATGGGATGGATCTTCAGCGCCTTTCTGCTGGGTTACGCACTCTTCCAGATTCCGGGCGGCTGGGCGGGCGACCGCTATGGTCCGCGCCGCGTGCTCACCCTGACCATCCTCTGCTGGTCGCTGCTGACGGCTACCACCGCACTGGCCCCTCGCCTGCCTTTGCGCGCCTGGTTCGGAGTGGCCTGGTCGTTTGCGGTAGTTCGATTCCTGATTGGGGCGGGCGAAGCCGCCGCGCTGCCCACTGCCAATCGAATCGTCTCCAATTGGATGGGCCTGGCTCATCGCGGCCGGGGCAGCAGCTTCGCGGTTACCGGTATCGGCGCAGGCGGCGCCCTGACGCCGCCTTTGATCGCCTGGATCATGCAGCGCTGGGGCTGGCGGAGCTCGTTCTACGTCTGCGGCCTGATCGGAATCGCCTTCGCCATCGTCTGGCGGTTGGTGGTGACGAACCGCCCGGAGGAGCACCGCCGCATCAATCGCGCCGAGCTGGACCTGATCCAGGCCGGCCGGTCCATGGGCCCGCCGGCCATCCCCGCGGTCCGGAGGCCCACGGCCTGGGACACATTGTTGTCGAGCCGCTCGGTCTGGGGGCTGGTCCTCGGCTACTTTTGCCAGGGCTATCCCATCTACTTCTTTCACACTTGGTTCTTCATCTACTTGGTCCGCGTTCGCGGATTCAGCGTGACCCAGGGTGGCTGGTGGGGGTCGACGCCCTATCTCGCCATGGCAGTCCTCACCCCACTCGGAGGCTGGTTCTCGGACTGGGCCGCATACCGATTCGGCAAGCGCCGGGGCCGGCAACTTGCGGTCTGGCTGGGCATGGGAGGTTCGGCAGCGCTGATCGGGATCGGCAGCCACAGCGCCAGCGCCCGCCAGGCCGTTCTCCTGCTGGCGCTGGGCGGCGGCTTTAATCTCTTCGCCGCCACCAGCTTCTGGGCCGCCTGCATCGACCTGACGGAGGCACACACCGGGGCGCTCTCGGGATTGATGAATTCCTTCGGAAACCTCGGCGGGTGGCTGTCGCCGATTCTGACCGCTTACCTCGCCGCCCGATTCGGGTGGAATCGGGCCCTGGAATGCGCCGCCATCGTGACGATCGGCTCGGGCTTGCTTTGGTTCCTGGTCGACGCCGGAGCGAGCCTGGACCCCAAGGTCATCGAGGCGCCCGCCGCCGTGGAGAACGGCGCTCGCTGATCATCGCCACCTGACGCGGAGAGAGGCAGCGGCTCGGCTACAGTGGAGAGGCTCAATCCATGAAAGCGATTCTCTTCGGAGCGACGGGGATGGTAGGGCGAGGCGTCTTGCGGGAAAGCCTGCTCGATCCGGCTGTGGAGAGTGTTCTGGCCGTCGGACGCAGCGCTACGGGGCAACAGCACGAGAAGCTGCTCGGGATCGTGCACCTGGACCTCTCTGATCTCTCCCCGATCGCCGACCGCCTCTCGGGCTATGACGCCTGCTTCTTCTGTCTCGGAGTCTCATCGGCAGGCATGAGTGAGGAACAGTATGAACGCGTGACGTTCGACATCACCCTGGCCGCAGCTCAAGCCCTCGTCGAGCTCAACCCGCAGATGACCTTCCTCTATGTCTCGGGAGCGGGCACGGACAGTTCCGAGCGCGGCCGTGTCATGTGGGCGCGCGTTAAGGGCAAGACCGAAAACTCCTTGCTCCGGCTGCCCTTCAAGGCGGCCTACATGTTGCGGCCCGCCTACATCCAGCCGATGCACGGAGTCCGGTCGAAAACGAGACTCTACCGCGCGCTCTACAGGGTCATGGCGCCGCTCTATCCCCTCTGGAAGGTTCTGTTCCCCAACTACGTGACCACCACCGAACAGGTGGGTCGCGTGATGATCAGCCTCGCCCGGGGCGGGGCGGACAAGCAAGTGCTTGAGAACCAGGACATCAACCATATCCGCTGATAAACGGATGGGGAGAGCCTGCGAGAGGGCGCCCGGTCGTTACAATCAACCCATGAACCATCACACGCTCGCAGCCATCAGCATCTGCGGAAGCTGTCTCGATGTCCTGGGGAGTATCTATCTCGCCTACGACTTGCTTGGCGGCCGGCATGGACCCTTGCGGCTGCTCACCCGGGCCGTGACCTACTCCGTTGTCTTCGGCATCGGCTACGCCGCCGGACTCGGCCTGTTCTTCGGGATCGCCTCCGGTCTCACCACCGGCTTCACGCTTTCGATCGAGCTCAGCCGGGCGGCCCGAGGCCTGGATCACTATTCCCTGCCCTGGGAGGCGTTGTTCAGCGCCATCCGCGCTGCGGGATTCGGCGCCGGAGTCTACCCCTTGCTGGGCCTTCGCTTTGCGCTGGCTTTTGCGTTGCTCATCACAGCCGGCCAGGTGTTCGCCTATTCTCGCGGCATGCGTCCTGCCTTGGACTACACGGCTTCCCGCCGTCCGCGCATGACGCGCCGCCTGTTCTGGGGGACCGTGCTCCGGACGATCGGTTACACAGCGGCGGCGCTGGCGTGCAGCGTGCTCGTGCATCACCTGGACCATGCCTGGTCGTTTGCAATCCGGGTGGGAATCGTAACGGGCCTGGTAACCGGGATCGGTCTGACGGTCAACCCCTACATCGAGTACTATGCCGACAACCTTCCGGAGCGCCGGCTCGGAGCCTTTGGCATTGGACTGATCCTCTGCGGATTCGCCTTACAGTCAGTTCAGTATTGGCTGGCGCTCCTTGACGTTCACCTGACTTAGGACTTGCAGCCCGCATCGGACCGTGAGTCAAGCTGAGCTTGTCAAGGCAGTCTTCGTGGCGAGGGACGACGACCGAGCCGCTGGGGCGAGTGGCATGGCCACCCGCCCCTCTCGGCCTTCAGACTACTGAGGCGGCCGGCGTTCTTGGTGCTGGGCTGGAGCCTGGTGCTGGGATGGAGCCCTCGCGGGCGCCGGAGCCTGTTGGCGCTGCGGCGTGGCGTGAGGTGCAGGACCCGGGCGGGCGGCCGGTCGAGCCGCGGGCCCGACTGCTTGCCGGCGAACCGCCGCCGATGGACGGGGCTGATAGTTGGTGCTGCGATACGGACGCGATGGACTTGGCGGGCGGGTCGCTTGAGGCGCCCGAGACGCTTTTCGTACCGGCACCTGTGTCCGCCGGGGTGGAGTTGGGCGCGATGCGTTTCTCACAGGCGCTTGGTTCCGGGTCGACGGCGTACGAGAGGCGTTTTGCAAAGGCGCTTGGGCGCGTGTGCGCGAAGAGGGCGTCGGTTGCGCGTGGTTTGCGTGCTGGGTGTTGTTCCCGCGTGCGCTAATCAGCGGGCGAGTTCCGCCGCCGGCGGGATTCGGAGTTCTCGACGCAGCGCTGGGCTTGGCAGCGTGCGCTGCGGGAGCATGATATGGGGCCCCAGCCCGGGAAGCGCGCACCACGCTGCTGGACGAAAAGGCTCCCGGTTTGGGCGTAGCTGCGACGGCGGGCCGTCCGTGGTTCACAGACGCCCACTGTTGCCGGTTGCTTCGCGCCGAGCTTTCCTGGAGGGTCTGGGCCGCGACCGGTCCCGCTCGCCGTGCTCGGGATGCAGCAAGCTGTGAGGCTGTGGGCTGGACGGTGACGCCGCCTGGACCGCCGTTGTAACTCACGCGATTCACGCTAACATTGTTCACCACCGTCTTGTTGTAGACATTGGTAATGTTGGTGGTTCTAATGTTGTTCACGGTTCGGTTGTAGTAGAAGGCGCCCCTGTTCCAGTAGCCGCCTCCATAACCGTAGCCGGTGTAGCCGAATCCGTAGTTGATGCCTCCATAGAACCCGACCGTCAATCCCCAGTAGCCCCGGGTCCACAAGTAGGCTCCATTGTTCCAGCCCCAATAGCCGGGGGTCCACAATGCGCCTACGAAGGGTGCCATGACCCATGTGCCCGGCACCCAGTAGTAGCCATCAGCCGGGTCCCAGGCCCAATAGCCAGGTGTCCAGATGTAGCTGGGTCCTGGGCAAGGTGGCTGGGCGTACACGGGAATGGCGGGCGGACCGAAGCTTACCGAGACGCCAACCGCCATCTGTGCTGAGGAGACAGCGGGAGCCGCCAGCGTCGCGAACACAACAAGCAGCGCACAGGCAAGAGGTAGAGCCCGGCGGGCCACGGACAGGATCGCATCCCGGTTCGCGCCTCCTGGCACCCTGGACGCGCCTCGTGCCGCCCTGGAAACGAGAGATTCTTCTCCGGCTGAGTTGCTGGAAGAAGGGTGGAGCTCTAAGGTAAGTAGTCTTCTCATCGGTCGAGCTACCTCCTCTAATCTCCCCCCACTGATTCGATGACCTGGAGCGCACAGAACGGCACAAAATTTTTATAAGCCTAATTATTTTAATGCTTTAAGGAGCAACGTCGGCAGCGCCTATCGTTCAGCCAGAGCGCATCGTGGTCAGCTCTTCTCACCTCCTTCTGCCATGTCGACTTGAAATGACTTGACAGCAGACTTTTACCTAAGGATAGATGATCTATGAGTAATAATTGGCCAGACGAGTTGAACCTTCAGGGGCTGGCCGTTCGCTTGAGACGAAGCGGGGAGGAATAAGGGGAGCGAAACGAACCCAAGCGAACCCAAGAGGGTTAAGTCTCTTGAAATGAGACTCTTAGATCATGAATAGCCAAAAGCGAACCCAAGGAGGCTATCCTTCGCAATTACAGTCAATTACGAGCGAAAAGGGCTTGTCTTTTGCGAAAAGATGGTTCAGGGCGTGCCACCGGTCAATGAGAGCCGGTCCTACCTTCCGCCTCACCGGCTGATGGGACAAACGACCCCAAGCGAACTCAAGGGAGTTAAGTCTAGCGAAATCATAAGATTAACTCACGATTGGCTCAAAGCGAACCCAAGAGCGTCATCCGGCTTGTTTTCATTGGCTTACAGCCAAAAGACGGCCGTTTTTGGCGAAACGTATGTTCGCCGGTTAATGAGAATCGAGCCCGGGCGCTTCGCTCGGAGCGAGGCCCTCCGGCGGTCGATAACCGGCTGCCGACAGCCGCTCGCGGCCTTCGGGCAGAAACAACGCCAGCAGACCGGCTGCCAGCAGGCTGATGCTGAGAATCCCAAAGGCATAGAACAGGCTCCCGGTGTGCTTGCTGACGTAGCCGACCACGAGAGGGCCAAAGTATCCTCCGAGATTGCCGATCGCGTTCACCAGGCCCATGACCGACCCGGAGACCCGGCGCGGCAGGGTCTCCGTTGGGATCGCCCAAAACGGACCGAGGGCCCCGTAGGAGCCGGCACCGACCAGCGCGATCAAGGCGAAGGAGAGGGTGGCAGAGTATGGACTGGCCAGCACGCCGGCTCCGAGCGTCAGACCGCTCCAGGCGAGCGCCGCCGCTACGTGCCGCCTCCGCTCGCGATGGCGGTCGGAGTGTTTCGAGATCAGCACCATGCCGACGCCGGTGACCACATAGGGCACGGCAAAGAGAATCCCCACCAGCAGGTGGCTGAGGTGCTTCGCCTTCTCCATGGCTGTCGGCAGCCAGAAGAGATAGCCATAGTTCCCGCTCGTCAGCAGGATGTAGACCAGGCACATCAGCAGAACCTGAGGGCCCAGCAGGGCCTGCCAGAGCGGCGTTTCGGCAACCGGGCCCCGGGCCAGAGCCTCGGCTGCCTCGGCCTCTTCAATCTCGGCGGCTTCGCGGGCCAGCGTTGTCTCGAGATAGGCGCATTCCTCGGGCGATATCCAGGGAGCCTTGCGCGGATGGTCATGAATCCGCGCCAGCCAGACGATCAGCCAAACGAAGGGAAACAAGCCTTCGGCCACCAACAACACGCGCCAATTCCAGTGACCGAGAATCCAGCCGGAGAGCGGCGAGGAGACCACCACCGCCACCGGCAGGCAGAGCATCCAGAAAGCGTTGGCGCGGGCGCGCTCGGAGCGGGGAAACCAGTTGGTCAGCAGCACCAGCACCGCGGGCCACACCCCGCCCTCGGCTACGCCGAGCAGCAGGCGCATCACCCAGAACTGGCGGCCGCTGGTCACGAGACCGGTTCCGGCAGAGCAGGCTCCCCAAACCACCAACAGAATGGCCACAAACCCCTTGGCGCTCCAGCGGCGGGCAAGATAGCCGCCCGGAATCTGCAGGACCAGATAGCCCCAGAAGAAAACGCCGGCCGCGCTCCCCGCCTGCCGGGGGTCCATGCCGAGATCGTGGCTGATCGAAGGCAGAGCCAGCGAGATGTTGGTGCGATCGATGAAAGCGATGGTGTACATGATGAACGCCACCAGAATCACGCGCCACCAACGCTTCTCGGGAATCAACGCGGCCTCTGCCATTTAGACCTCAGGCGATCGGATTTTGAGTCAGTCAGCCTAACAGAAACTCGGACCTGGCGCAGAGTCATTCCCTCGCAGCGGGAATGCCCCCAAAGAGCGGATTCCGTTGGACACCGGTTCCGCTGATGTCCAGCGGGCATGGCCAGGCACTGTTTGCGGTGTGTCCGCGGCGTATGCTATCGTTCAGAAAGCAACTTAGATGGCTCCCCAGAGAGCGGGGGTCGATGGAGCACAACGCTCAGCGATCGCAAGGCATGCCGGCTTGACCCAGACCGCCAAGGCTTCCGCCGGCGAGACCAAAATCGATCCTCAGCCATCGAAGATAAGGCATCCACCTTCGTCTCGACAGATGACGCAGGCGGGAAGGGTTGTCCCCCGGACGCGCCGGGAAGAATCGGACATGAGTGATACTCTCGGCCAACTCGAACGGCTGCTGCTCGAGCGCCTGCTGGTGCTCGACGGCGCCATGGGCACCATGATCCAGGCGCGCGGCCTCACCGAGGAGGACTACCGGGGGCGCGAGTTCGCGGACCATCCCCGGTCGTTGCGGCTCAACAACGACGTGCTGTGCATCACCCAACCGCAACTGATCGAGGATATCCACCGGCAGTATCTGGATGCTGGCGCCGACATCATCGAGACGAACACCTTCAACGCCAACGCTATTTCGCTGGCCGAATACGGGCTCGAAAAGCGCGTCTACGATCTCAACCTGGCCGGAGCTCGCGTCGCGCGCCGCGCCGCGTCGAAGTTCCTGGCGGAGCAGGCCAAGACCGGGTCCGGGCGGCCGGCGTTTGTGGCCGGGTCTATGGGACCGACCAGCCGTTCCGCTTCGGTCTCGCAGGACGTGGCGAATCCCGGGGCGCGTGGGGTGACGTTCGACGACCTGCGCCAAGCCTACTACGATCAGGCGCGCGGCCTGCTGGATGGTGGCGTCGACCTGCTGCTGGTGGAGACGGTCTTCGATACCCTGAACGCTCGTGCGGGCCTCTTCGCTATCGACCAGTGCTTCCGCGAGCGGAACGCCAGCGTGCCGGTGATGGCGTCGGTGACCATCGTGGACCAGAGCGGACGCAACCTGTCCGGCCAGACAGCGGAGGCCTTCTGGATTTCGGTTTCTCACGCCAAGCTCCTCAGCGTCGGCATCAATTGCGCGCTGGGCGCCAAACAGATGCGCCCCTTCATCGAGGAGATGGCGCAGGTGGCGCCAGTCCCGGTGAGCTGCTATCCGAACGCCGGGTTGCCCAACGCCTTCGGCGGCTTCGATGAGACCCCCGAGAGCATGGCGGCTGATCTGGGCGACTTCGCGCGCCAGGGCTGGCTGAATATCGTCGGCTCCTGCTGCGGGTCGACGCCCGCTCACACCCACGCCATCGCGGAAGCCGTGCGCGGCCTGCCTCCACGGGTGCCGCCCCAGGCGGATCACCTGACGCGCCTCAGCGGGCTCGAACCGTTAGTCATGCGGCCCGACATGAATTTCGTCAACATCGGCGAGCGGACCAACGTCACCGGCTCGCCCAAGTTCTCAAAGCTGATTCTGGCCGGGGACTACGAAGGGGCGCTCGGCGTGGCGCGGCAGCAGGTGGAGGGCGGGGCGCAGATCATCGATGTCAACGTCGACGAGGGCATGCTGGACTCCGAGAAGGTGATGGCGACGTTCCTCAATTACGTCGGCTCGGAGCCGGATATCGCCCGCGTGCCGATCATGCTCGATAGCTCCAAGTGGAGCGTCATCGAAGCCGGACTGAAGTGCGTCCAGGGCAAAGGCGTGGTCAACTCCATCAGTCTCAAGGAGGGCGAAGAAGCTTTCAAGGAGCGCGCCCGCCTCATCCGGCGTTACGGCGCGGCGGTGGTGGTGATGGCCTTCGACGAGCGCGGCCAGGCCGATACCACACAGCGCAAGGTGGAGATCTGCACCCGGTCCTACAAGATTCTGACCGAGGAGGTGGGCTTCCCGCCGCAGGATGTCATCTTCGACCCCAATATCCTCACGGTGGCTACCGGCATGGAGGAGCACAACAACTACGCCGTGGCCTACATCGAGGCCACGCGCGAGATCAAGGCCAGCCTGCCGCATGCCAAGGTAAGCGGCGGCGTGAGCAACATCTCTTTCTCGTTTCGAGGCAACAACACCGTCCGCGAGGCCATGCACTCGGCCTTTCTCTATCACGCCATCAGCGCCGGCATGGACATGGGGATCGTCAACGCCGGCCAATTGGCGGTCTACGAAGAGATCTCCAGGAACCTGCTGGAACTGGTGGAGGACGTGCTTCTGAACCGCCGCCCCGACGCCACCGAACGCCTGCTGGCCTTCGCCGATTCGGTGAAGCAGCGAGGCAAGGTGGAAGCCGAGGAAGAGGCCTGGCGTAAGGGGCCGGTCGAAGATCGACTGTCTCACGCCCTGGTCAAAGGTATCGTGGATTACATCGAGGCCGATACCGAGGAGGCACGTCAGAAATACGCCCGGCCTCTGCAGGTGATCGAAGGGCCGCTGATGGACGGCATGAGCGTGGTCGGAGACCTGTTCGGCTCCGGCAAGATGTTTCTGCCGCAGGTGGTGAAGAGCGCCCGGGTGATGAAAAAGGCTGTGGCCTATCTGCTGCCTTTCATGGAAACCGAGAAGCAAGCGAGCGGCGCCCAGAGCCAGGGCAAGATCGTGATGGCCACGGTCAAAGGCGACGTGCACGACATCGGCAAGAACATTGTGGGCGTGGTTCTGGGCTGCAACAGCTACGAGGTGATCGACCTGGGCGTGATGGTGCCGAGCGAAAAGATCCTGGCCACGGCGCGGGCGGAGAACGCCGACATGATCGGCGCCAGCGGCCTGATCACTCCCTCGCTCGATGAGATGGTGCACCTCGCCAAGGAGATGGAACGGCAAGGCTTCAGCATTCCCCTGCTGATTGGCGGCGCCACCACCAGCCGCATCCACACGGCCGTCAAGATCGCGCCCATGTACAGCCATCCGGTGGTGCACGTGGCGGACGCGTCGCGTGCGGTGGGCGTGGTCAGCAGTCTGAAGAGCGCCGAACTGCGCGAGAACTTCGCCGCCACCAATCGCCGCGAGCAGGAGAAGTTGCGCCAGGCCCACCGTCCTCAGGCGCAGCCGCTGGTCCCGCTCGCTGAGGCCCGCCGCCGCAAGCCAGTGTTCGACTGGTCACGGGCCGACGTGCGCCGGCCCGAATTCACGGGCGTCCAGACCCGCGAGGTACCGCTCGAGGAGATCGTGCCCTATATCGACTGGACGCCCTTTTTCGCCGCCTGGGAACTGCGCGGCGCCTATCCCAAGATCCTCGACGATCCGGCCGTGGGCAGCCGGGCGCGCGAAGTGCTGGAGGACGGCCGCAAACTCCTGGCAGAGATCGTGGCCGGCAAACTTCTGACGGCGCGCGCGGCGGTCGGGCTCTTTCCGGCAGCCAGCGTCGGGGACGACGTCGAGGTGTACACCGACGAATCGGGTTCTGGGGTGCGCGCGGTCTTCCACTTTCTACGCCAGCAGATGGAAAAGGCGCCCGGCCACTTTAATTATTCCCTCGCCGATTTCATCGCCCCGCAGGACTCCGGGGTTCGCGACTACCTGGGCGGATTTGCGGTGAGCGCGGGCTTCTGCCTGGAAACGCTGGTGGCCCGCTTCGAACACGATCACGACGATTACAACGCCATCATGGCCAAGGCGCTGGCCGACCGGCTGGCGGAGGCGCTGGCTGAGCTCATGCACCAGCGCGTCCGCGAGGCCTGGGGTTACGGCAAGCAGGAGACACTCTCGCCGGATGACCTCATTCACGAGCGCTATCGCGGCATCCGTCCGGCGCCCGGCTATCCCGCGTGTCCCGATCACACCGAAAAAGCCCTGCTCTGGAACCTGCTCGAGGTCCAGAAGCGCACCGGCATCCAGCTGACGGAAACCTTTGCCATGTACCCCGCGGCCTCGGTGAGCGGCTTCTACTTCGCTCACCCCGAGGCGCGCTACTTCGCGGTGGGCAAAATCGATCGCGACCAGGTGCTCGATTACAGCCGGCGCAAGGGGATGGACGTCAGGACGGTGGAACGCTGGCTGGCGCCGAATTTGAATTATGAAGCAGCAGGTTGAGCTCGGTCTTGTGACCATCTGTTGTCGACTGGATGGTTGCGAGATTTCGAGTCCAGGTACTAATCTGAGTTGACGCCCGCTGATTTGGGATCTGGCGCAAGTTGCCATGAATATCCAGAAGAAAATTCTTCACCCCGCGCTGCCTGTCACCTTCTTTGAGTTGGTGCCGCCGGAGGACGGCAAGCTCACTGCTCTGGAAGAGGCGGTCGCAGTGGTCCGGCGTCTGACAAGCTCGGTGGACGCGATCAACTTGCCCGAGATTCACAACGAGTCGAGGCCCGGGGAGCGGACCGCCAACTTCGTGCCGCGCATGGACCCGCGCCGGCTGGCGGCGCGTCTGCGCCACGAGGTTGGGACCGAGGTCGTAACCAACCACTGCGTAGTCTATGAGCCGGACGTGCTCCCGTGGCTGCGCGAGACGGTGGAGGGCTTTGGCGTTCACGACTTTGTTCTGGTGGGAGGCGAGTCGAGCAGCATCCCCTACCCGGGGCCGAGCGTGATCGAGGCGGCGGAACAGTTACGAGCGGCGGGCCACGAAGGGGCGCTGGGCGGCATCAGCATCCCCAGCCGGGCCGGCGAGGCCGAGCGCGTGCGAAGGAAGCACGCAGCCGGCCTCGATTTCTTCACCACTCAAGTGCTGTTCGATCCCAATGACATCGTGTGGTTGGTGCAGCGCCTTAACGGCCTCGAGGCCCGCCTGTTCCTGAGCTTCGCGCCCGTAAGCCACCCGCGCGATCTGCAGTTTCTCCGCTGGCTGGGAGCCGACGTGCCGACCGATCTGGACCGCTTCCTGCGCCTCGACGAGGCCTCGGCGGCGGATCTGGTGGGCACCGATCTGGCCCGGCGCGAGGCGGCTCGCGCGGCTTGCCTGGAGCGCTCCATCGATCTGGCGCAGCGCATCCTGATGGAGGTCTTTGATCATCTGCCTCCCGATCCGCCAGCCTTGGGCCTGAACGTGGAACACATCAACCGGCGTAACTTCGGCCCGGCCGTTCGCATGCTCGACAGGCTGGGCGATCTGTACTCGAATCTGGTGGCCGCCCACTCTCGGGTCTGAGGATCGGGTATCTTGATGAGAAGATTTGAATGGCTGCTTTGGCGGGGGAATCGATGCGTGAAAGACTCGATCTGAGCGAAAAGGGCGGTCCGCGGGGCGGGCAACCACAGGCTCTGGATCGCCGGCTGTTTATGCAGTTGCTGGCCTTCGGCGATTGTCGCGATACCGCCGACTTGGCGCGCGCGCTGGAGGCGGGCGGTTTCGAGGCGGTCCTTTACAAGGACCTGAACGATCCGTACGGCGTGGCTCTGCTCACCTGGAGCGAGCAGCCCGATTTCTTCGTGACCCTTCTGCGTCCTTTCCTGGCGGAGCAGCCTTTTAATCTGCTGGCGCCCAAGCCCGAGTTCACCATGATCGGGCGCAGCTATTCCATCGGCCATGAGCCCGATCTCGAGGGCTGGCTGCTGCACCGACCCCGGCGCACGGTGCTCAATCGCAACTCACCGTGGGCAGTCTGGTATCCTCTGCGGCGCAAGGGCGAATTCTCGGCTCTTCCCCTCGAAGAGCAAGGGGCGATCCTGGCGGAGCACGGCCGCATCGGACACGCCTTCGGCGAGGCCGGTTACGCGCAGGACGTCAGGCTGGCCTGCTTTGGGCTGGACAAGCATGACCACGACTTCGTCATCGGCCTGATCGGGTCGGAACTCTATCCGCTGTCCGCCTGCGTTCAGCAGATGCGCAGGACCCGGCAGACGTCCCAGTACATCGAGACCATGGGACCTTTCTTTGTAGGCAAGGCTTTCTGGCAAAGTCCGTCGGAGTGAACCCCAGGCCCTGACATCAGACGTGGACATCCCCCAGCCGCCCTAAGCCGGACCGGGGCGCCGCCGCGACTTAATGCCGGTAAGGATGCCCGTAGTACGCGCGGCCGTAGTACCCGCGGCCGTAGTAGCCATAGTAGCCGCGGCCGTAATAACCGTTATAGCGAGGACCCCAGTAGTAGCCCGGACCCCACCAAAAGTTGACGCTTGGTCCCCACCAGTACGGATAAGCAGGGCCAGCGTAGTAGGGGTAGGGTGGGGGACAACCGTATCCGCTGCACGGCGGCGGACCTTGCGGTGTCGGACCGGCAGAGTTGTTGGCTTGCTGGTAGTCGTCGGGAGTAACGTAGCGGAAGGCTTGCGGCGTTCGCATCGTCGAGATCGTGAGCGGGGCAGTAGTCTGGAAGGTCAACAGCGTCTCCGGAGGAATCACGGTAGGCTCGCCGCGGGTCAGAAGGACGCCAACGATCCCCGCGGCAGCGCCAATGCCGGCGCCGATGGCGGCGCCCGTTCCGACATTCCAGGGATTCGATACCGAGGCGCCGATGATGGAACCTACGCCGGTGGTCGTGGCCACCGCAGCCGCATCCCGGCCGTTGGAGGTGGGGCCGTTGCTTCCGGTCAGCTGGGTTTGAATCGGGGCCGGTTGCCCATCGGCCAGAGTGATGCTCGTTAGCTGCACCGCCAGCCGCGAGACCCCCTTAACCATTCCGGCTTTCTTGGCTTCTACGACGCGGCCGCCGACCGTCTGCCCGCGCTCGGCCACGACAATGCCGTCCACCACGAGGGGCTGCGCCAGGGTCGCCGTAAAGCCGTCCCCGGCCTGGTTCCGGTCCGAGGACAGCGCCTGATTCACCCGCACCGGCACAAAGGCTCCCGGCTTGAGCGTCAACTCGGCCGGGATCGGCGGCTGCTGCTGCTGATAATTCCCTTGATTTTCGTTCGACTGTCCCGGGTCCGGCGGAGCATCGACCACCGGCGCGGGCCCATTGGAGGGAGCATTCTGGGCCGAGTTAGGAGCCGGTGGGTCCTGGGGCGGATTCGCGAAATGCCGCCACGTGCCGGCATTCGTGGGCTGCGCCGCCGCCGGCGCCGTCCCCGCCGACTGAGCCTGCGCGCCTGCGGCCAGCAGCGGAAGCGCCGTAAGGCAAATAATCGTGATGATGGCCTTCAAGATTCTCGTTCTCATAGACCTTCCCCCGGTTTTCCGCCAACCGTCGTGGCATGCGCAGTGCCAAAGCAAGTTCGGGGGCTAACCGGATGAACCCCCGAGGCTTAGCTTTGGCTTTGGGGAAGCCTGGCGGATCCATTTGGCTGATATCCACCGCCGCTGGTGGATATCGGCCACCGCGCGGGCGACCGGATCTCATGGGCCGCGCTCCTGTGTGACGGAGAGTTATCCTGGGGGCCAGTGAAAGACCCTTCCGCCCAGCAGGTGAACGTGCAGGTGAAACACGCTCTGTCCCGCCCCGACGCCGTTGTTGATCACCATCCGGTAGCCGCGCGACTCGAGGCCTTGCTTGTGGGCAAGCTCCTTGCCGATCCGGAACAGGCGGCCAATCAGAGCTTCATCTTCGGGCTTCATGCCCGTCAGCGACTCGATGTGCTCGCGCGGGAGGATCAGCAGGTGGACGGGGGCCTGCGGGTGGATATCTTCGATGGCGACGGCGGCCTCGTCCTCATAGACGATGCGACCGTGCGCTTCACGGCGGATGATCTTGCAGAAAGTGCAGTTCACCATGCTGCTCCGTCCTCGCTCAAAGATTCCTCAACCTAGTTGAGGCGCACGACAAAGGTTTCGGTCGCGAGACCCGCCTCCTGCAGTTGGCGCGCCAGCGCCCGAGCCGCTTCCTCGCTCGATTCCTGCCCCACGCGTACCCGGTGGTAGAGCCCGTCGCCACGATCAAAGCTCTGAATCATGACGGGCTGGAAGTGCTGCGCGATCCGGTCCCGCAGCCGGTCGGCATTGGCTCGCTCCCGGAACGCGCCTACCTGTACGGCGAAGGTGCCGGGCAGGGCGAGCACGCTGGGATTCAGAATCTCGAGCTGTACGCGCGCGATGCCGGGACCGATCATGCCCATGGCCTTGGCCGCCGCAAAGGAGAGGTCGATGATACGGCCCTCCACAAAAGGGCCCCGATCGTTGATCCGCACCGTCACCTCTTGCCCGTTGTCGAGATCGTGGACGCGCACCTGGGTGTTGAAGGGCAGGGTTCGATGGGCCGCCGTCATGGCGTACATGTTGTAGATCTCGCCGTTCGAGGTCGGCCGGCCGTGATAGGGATGGCCGTACCAGGAAGCCAGACCCTGCTCGCCCTGTACGACAGGAACGGCGGCAGGCGCAGGCTTCCCTCCGGCAGGCGGGGGTTGGGCGCCGTGAGCGGCGCCCGGGGCGGCGCCTCCGGCCGGAGCGCCCGTCCCGCCCGGAGCCGAGGGCGGACTGACCGGGGCGGACTGCTGGTGGCGATGCCGATGCAAACAGCCGCTCGACAGCAAGGCGGCAAGCGCCACCAGGAGCGCCGGCCCTGGTTTGGCGGTCAAGAGCTGAAGAGCGCGCGAACGCCCGCCAGACCCGGGTCTCGGCAAGGTCTCCTCAGCGTTTGGGCGGCTTGTGCAGGCGATCGGCAAGTTCGGCCAGATGCTCGGAGATCTTGCGCAACCCGTCCGCCATCTCGCGCCGCGTCGAGGGCTTCACCTCGCGGCTCAGCCACTTCTTCAAGCTTTCAATCTCGAGATCAACGGCCCGGCCCACTTCTTCAAAGCTCATATCGTCCTCGCGACTCATTCTAGCCGGAGGAGCGCTGTGGACAAAAGAATTTCGAATGTGAAACGCTAGGGGGGCGCGTTTCTTGCCCGTTGCGCCGGTGGGCAAAAGCATGCGACCCTTCACCTCCCTGCCACGGCCGATCCTCCTGATGCTGGCGGTCCTGTTCGCCAGCGCCACGGCAACCTACAGCGTCATCTGGCTCTTTCAGTTCCGCCACGGCATGGCCTACGGCGGGACCACCGGACTGGTTTACTCCAAGACGGACGCCGCCTTGAGGGTCAGCGGCGTGGTGGCGGGTGGCCCAGCGGAGCGGGCGGGATTGCGGGCCGATGACCGTATTGTGGCGATCAACCGCCAGCCCTTGCAGAGCCTCAGGCCTTATTACGAGGCCTTCATTCTTGCCCGGAACAACTCCGTGGAACTAAGCATCGAGCGGCCAGGCGTCTCAGGCCAGCGCACCTTACAGGTCGCCCTCAGGGGCAAAGGCGTAGGAGCGCCGGCGACCCGTTTGGAGGCCGCCCTCCTCTCGCCAATCAGCTACTATCCTCTCTGTTTCTTGCTGGTGGGCCTGCCAGTGTTGTTTCTCCGCTTCGACGACCCCAACGCCTGGCGCCTGGCGCTGCTGTTTGCCGGCTTCACCGCTGCCGGACCCTTGTACGAGGGCGCGGTCCCGGCCTGCTTGCGCGGCTTCGCACTCTTCTACCAGATCACCATGCTCTGGCTTTCCTACCCCATGTTCAACTACTTCTTCGCCGTCTTCCCGGCGCATTCCCCGATCGACCAGAGGCTGCCCTGGCTGAAGAAGGTGCTGGTGTTGGCAGCGCTCGTGGTTGGGGTTCCGACTGCCTTTCGTTGCCTGCTGGCGGGCGGATCCCTGCCGGCCTATGCCGGAGCCTATTGGCCCGGCGAGGCGCTCCTGCGCACCGCCCAGGCCTGGCAGCGCGGGCTGGCCGTCCCCGACCCCCAACAGTGGCTTAAAGCGGGCTGGCCGTTCATGCTTCTCTGCTGGACCCTCGGCTTCGTCTCCCTCGTGTGGAACAGTCTGCGGCCAGTGAACGCGGAGGCGCGGCGCAAGAGTCGGGTGATCGTCTGGGGCGCCGTGATTGGCGTCGGCCCGCTGGCCCTCTTGATGCTGGTGGGCTTCGTGGCGCAAATCAACCTCTCCCCCGCCGTGTTCCTGTTTTGCATTGTGCTCTTCGCCTCGATCCTGCCGCTGTCGGTGGCTTACGCCGTGGTCAAGCACCGGGTGCTGGACGTGCAGGTGCTGGTCAAGCGCAGCGCCCGCTACCTGCTGGTGCAGCGCGGCTTTGTGATCCTGCACGTGCTCTTGAGCGCGGCGGTCACGATCTTGTTCGCTCTAGCCCTCTCGCACCTCTTCCGGCCCGGCGCGCGGTTCGCGACCCCCGTCGGGCTCTCCAGCGCCGTGCTCTTTGGCTCCGTCTTGGCCATGAGCGGGGTTGGAATTCACCGGCGCGTCACCTACCGCATCGACCGCGCTTTCTTCCGCAGCGCCTATGATGCCCGCCAGGTTCTGGAGCACCTGGTGGTTGAGACCCGGGCGGCAAGGACGCAGCATGAGCTGGCCAGCCTGCTCGAACGCGAGATCAAGCAGGCGCTGCATCCCCAGTCGATGGCCGTCTATATGAGGGAGGGTGAAGACCGGTTGGTGGCGGCGGACGGAACGAGGTCGGGGCCGGAGAGTCTCCCAGCCGAATCGCCGCTCCTGGCGGAGATCGCGCTTCGCGGCCAGCCTTGGGAAGTTCCGCCGCCGGAGACCGGGAGCGGCCTTCCGTCCGACCCCTCGCTGGCCGTGCTGTCGCCCCTCGAACCGGAGTGTCTGGCGCCGATGCTGGGTCACGACGGCGGCCTGACGGGCCTGCTGGTGCTCGGCCCGCGGCTTTCCGAGGAGCCCTATTCGCGCGACGACCGGCGGCTGCTGGCTTCGGTGGCGACCCAGGCGGGCGCCACCCTGGACAACATCCGGCTGGCCGAGCAGATGGCCGAGCGCATGGAAGCCGAGCGCCAGGCCGCCCGCGAATTCGAGATTGCCCGGCAGGTGCAGGCCAGGCTGTTCCCGCAGAGGCTGCCTCCGCTCCGCACCCTCGAATACGCGGGCCGGTGCATTCAGGCTCGGCAGGTGGGGGGTGATTACTACGACTTCCTCGAGCTCGGCCCTGGACGCCTGGGGTTCGTAATGGCCGATATTGCCGGCAAGGGGATCTCCGGGGCTTTGCTGATGGCCAACCTGCAGGCGAATCTGCGCAGCCAGTACGCCGTGGCCTTGGAAGACCTGCCGCGCCTGCTCCAATCGGTGAATCGCCTCTTCTACGAAAACACCTCGATGGAAAGCTACGCCACCCTTCTCTTCGCCGACTATGATGACGCCTCCCGCCGCCTGCGCTACGCGAACTGCGGGCACAACCCGCCCATCTTGCTGCGCTCCGCTGGCAAGGTGGAACGTCTGACGGCCACCACCACGGTCCTGGGACTCTTCAAGGACTGGGAGTGCCCGGTGCGCGAAGTGATCCTGGAGTCCGGCGACACGCTGGTGGTCTACACCGATGGCGTCACCGAAGCCGCCAATGCCGGCGGTGAGGAGTTTGGCGACGGGCGGCTCATTGAGATCGCCCAGACATGCCAGTCCGTGCCGCCCCGGGCCCTGCTCGAAACCATCAGCGCCGCCGCGCTAAGCTTCAGCGGCGGCGAGCAAGCCGACGATCTCACGCTGGTGGTAGCGAAGTCGCGCTGAGCGCCCCGCCGGATTTACAGGCCGCTAGCGCTAATATTCCACGCTGACGCCGCTGCACCCCGTCCGCGGAGCGCTCTGGACAAAAGAATTTCGAATGTGAAAGGATGGGGATGGCGTTGTGAGCTTCGTCGATCGCGCCCGGGCCGCTTCGTTTCGGCTTTCGAAGCGGTTCTTCCGGAGAGCCTGTCAAGCCGGGCAAAACTCTAACCGCCCCGATCGCCATGGCACGTGAGAGCAGTCCCGCTTCGGCGTTCAAGATGTGTCCCACTTGCCGCGGTCTGATCGACCGCAGCGCCAGCGTCTGCCCGCTCTGCGGGTCGGCGGTACGGCCGGCGCGGGCGCGCGGCTCGAGCAGCCCGGAAAGTAACCGCATCCTTGGCATTATCCCCATTCCGGGCACGGCCACGGCCATCCTGATCGCGGTCAACATCGCCATGTTCGGCATCACCTGGTACCTCAGCCAGGTGGCCGCCTCCAATGAGGCCGGTTCAACCTTCGGCTTCGGTGTCGATCCCAACGTGGTGCTGAGCCTGGGGGCCAAGCGCGGCTTCGAGGTGGTCTACCGCGGGCAGTGGTGGCGCCTGGTCACCGCCATGTTCCTTCACCTGGGCTTTCTCCACATCTTTATGAACATGTGGTGTCTGATCGATCTCGGGCCCATGGTGGAGTCGATCTTCACCAAGACCAAGTTTATTGTGCTCTACCTGGTGACCGGCGTCTTCGGGTTCCTGCTCAGCACGTTCGTGAGTCCGGGAATGTCGGCCGGAGCCTCCAGTCCGATCCTGGGCCTGATCGGCATCCTGATCGGCGTCAGCTTCCACCACGGCGGCCTGGGCAAGGTCTATCGCTCCCAGCTGTGGCGCTGGGTGATCTATATCCTGGCGCTCGGCATCATCTTTCCCTTCGACAACGCCGCCCATATCGGCGGGCTCGTCTCCGGCCTGGCGCTCGGCTACCTGGTTCCCGAAGGCGAGCCCGAGACCCGAAGCGCCGAACTGGTCTGGAACTCCCTCTCGATCCTTTCCGTCCTCATTATTGCCGGCTCCTTCGCCTTGATGGCCCTCCAATTGAACCCGGGACTGAAATAACGCCGTCTAATGCCTGAAGGCGAGCGCAGAAGCCGCGCCGACTCTCCGGGGCGGTTGACAGCCGGCGAGCGTTGGTGTATATAAGAAAGTAAATCGCTCGTAGGCGATGGTATGGCCGTGCGGGATCCAGGGCGGTGGCAGGGAGGGTCGCGATCGCGTGAGGACAGCAGCTTCGTTCTCTGCACGGGACTGTCAGCCCCCGGAGAGAATCTGGGTTCCGAAAAGCTTTCAATCTGCTACGATCAAAGCCTAAAAGCCCTTTAGAATCAGCAGTGCTCAAAAACGAACCCAGCAACTTATTGATCGTAAACGAGTTATTGGCAATAACCCAGCATCCTGATGATAATAAGGGCCTTAACTAGAAATCTGGCCTCCCGGAGTGTTGATTTTGACCCGCTTTCAGCTCATTTTCGACCTGTTTTGGGCCGTCTTTGGCACTTCTTTGACGACGCGCCGGGTAGGCCCTAAGGCATTCCATGTCAAAGATTTATCTCGATAACAACGCCACCACGCCCGTCGCCACCGAGGTGGCCGAGGCCATGCGCCCTTACCTCTGCGAGGACTTCGGCAACGCCTCCTCGGTCCACTGGTTCGGGCAGCGGGCGCGCGAGGCGGTGGAGCAGGCACGCGACCAGGTAGCCCGGCTGATCAACGCCCAGCCAGCGGAGATCGTCTTCACGAGCGGCGGCACCGAAAGCGACAACGCCGCCGTCTTCGGCGCGGTTGAGGCGGCCCGGCCCAGGTCGCCGACGCGACCCAGGCACGTTATCAGCACGCCCATCGAGCATCCGGCCGTGCTCTACGCTCTTCGAGCCTTGGAGCGGCGGCAGGTGGATGTGACCTACGTGCCCGTCGGGTCAGGCGGGGTGTTGGACCCCGCCGACATCGAGCGCGCTCTCCGGCCCGAGACCGTGCTTATTACCGTGATGTTCGCCAACAACGAGATCGGCACCCTGCAGCCCCTCGCCGAGATCGGGCGCCTGGCACGCGAGCGGCAGACCGTGTTCCACACCGACGCGGTCCAGGCGGTGGGTAAACTGCCGGTGGACATCGAGGCGCTCGGTCTTGACCTGCTCTCGCTCTCCGCCCACAAGCTGTATGGGCCCAAGGGCGTCGGCGCGCTCTACGTCCGCAAGGGAACGCGCCTGGAACCGCTGTTGCACGGCGGCCATCACGAGCGCGACCGCCGGCCGGGCACCGAGAACGTTCCCGGCATCGTTGGATTGGGCGCGGCCGCCGAGCTCGCCGCACGAACGTTGGGGGCCGAAGCGGCGCGCCTGGCTGCCCTGCGCGACCGGCTGGAATCGGGCATCCTGGCCCGGGTCGAGAACGCCCGCGTGAATGGCGATCCGGCCCGGCGCCAGCCGAATACGCTGAACCTCGCTTTTGGCGGCGTCAAGGGCGAGTCGCTGGTGATGGCGCTCGATCTCGCCGGCCTGGCCTGTTCCACCGGCTCGGCCTGTGCCTCGGGCTCGGTCGAGCCTTCGCACGTGCTCCAGGCCCTGGGCTTGTCGGGCGATCAGGCGCGCTCCAGCATCCGGCTGAGCCTGGGCCGTTACAACACCGAGGCGGAGATCGACGCCGCGCTGGAGGTGATTCCGCGCGAAGTGGAGCGCCTGCGGGCGTTGTCACCGCGCTATGCGACCATCGGAAGCGCAGTCACGATTGCTTCGGGGGACGTCGCCAGAGCCAACACTAGGGTACGATAAGGAAGGAGCTGCCATCGTCACAAACGATTCTCCATCCGCGTCACGCGTCTCATCGCATAAGGCCACCCCGGCAGCCGTCGAGTCACGCAGGGGAAAGCCCTTTCTACGCTGGGCCGGAAGCAAGCGAAAGCAGCTCTCGCGGCTAGCGCCATTTTGGTCAGGCGACCACAAACGATACGTGGAGCCGTTTGCCGGTTCGGCCTGTCTCTTCTTTGAACTCGCACCGACCGTTGCTGTCCTGGGTGACAGTAACAGAGAGTTGATTGAGGTCTACCGTGTCGTCAGGGATGAGCCAGAGCACCTGTATCGAAACCTCAGTCGTATCAGGCGTGACCTTTCAACCTATCGCCGATGGCGGAAACTCCAGCCCAGGTTGCTTGACCGTGCGACACGCGCGTTGCGGTTTCTGTACCTCAACCGTAACTGTTTCAATGGCATCTACAGAACCAACATGAACGGAGACTTCAACGTGCCGATGGGAAGGCGGGCCGGAGCCTACATTAGTAAGGACGACTTCCTTTACTGTTCCAGTTTGCTGCGCAGAACGACATTGGTTGTGGGCGACTTTTCTAAGACCTTAGAGAGAGTTAGACCAGGCGACTTCGTATATCTCGACCCGCCGTACGCGGTCAGTTCTCGTCGCATCTTCAAAGAGTATGGGAGGAAGACGTTCAGTATGTCTGATATGCCCCGATTTGTGCGGAGCCTTGCTGGGATTGTGCGGCGGGGCGCCGACTTCCTTGTTTCGTATGCCGACTGCGCCGAGTCGAGAGCACTGGCGCTTGAATGGCACGCAGTTCGTCTTCCCATCCGGAGACAAGTCGCGGGATTTGCTGGGAATCGAAAAAGGGCATATGAGTGGCTCATCAGCAACCGCCCGATGCGGGCAAATCTAGCACGCTAGCCATGAGGCGCGTTGACACGCGAATGGTCCGATGAAGGTTAATGATTACGGCGTAAAAGCTATTGGCGTAAGAAGCTTGTCAACCGACAAGCTGAGGGCGAATCCCCATAATCCTAGGAAGCTCTTTGATCGTGAAGACCTTCACGTTCTCCGGGAGTCAATCCGTCGCGTCGGTATCCTCGTCCCTTTGACCGTGTACCAGGAAGCGAGCACCGGCAACTACGTCATACTAGATGGCCAGCGGCGCTGGATGTGCGCTCAGGATGTAGGCCTCAAGGTTGTTCCAGTTAACGAGGTCGCCGAACCCACACTCGTCCAGAACATCGTAACGATGTTCCAAATCCACTCTCCTCAGCAATATCTGTGGGTTGATTCCGGCTCGGGGAGGCGGCCAAGCGTGTGATAGAGTGCAATTCCCATCGCTTCATAGGTGCGAAAACCGTAGGAGCGTCTGGTGATCACTCGGATTTT